>PDWJ01000886.1_pt1 | contig 40460 bp, 37 predicted proteins | sample 1430881 | NCBI WGS metagenome assembly PDWJ01 (sample SAMN01162460, study PRJNA174530) | Oral metagenome, whole genome shotgun sequencing project. | biome: Marine environment; feature: Marine mammal; material: Swab sample of the gingival sulcus; isolation source: swab sample of gingival sulcus...
CAGGTGATTATCTCAGGATCTTACCCTGCAGAGAGAGTGTGGAGGTTGGACACAGGCATGTGAGGTTGATCTGGATACCTTTTCGGATAGAGTCTAGCTTATCTGGATTACAGGATGCAGAGAGCAGGAGCATTCCAGCAGTGAAGAAGCTGGCGCTGACCAGTTGTTGAGTGTTTTCGTGTTTTTCAGAGTTTCTGCAGAACTCCATGTCAGGCAATGCGATGATGAGACTCTGCAGGCAAAGTGTATGGTTGTTTCAATGGAAAAAGTCAAGGAAGTATTCAGTTTCCTGCATTCTTGTGAATCGGCGGCTATTACTGAGTCTATTGTTTATTCATTACGGTGATTCTAAGGTTCTTTCTGCTCCTTGAGCATCTTCTCAATCTTGCGAACTCTTGCTGCTGTGCTGTTCATCTGGAATTCAATGGTGTTCAGTATCCAGAACTGGAAGTGTTCCACCTTCTGCTGACGGTGAATCATCCAGATTATCTTCATTGAGACCATCAGAAGGGCAATTTCCACACTGAACAGCTCAGGTATGAAGTCTATGTTCATGTGCAGGGCGTGACGCATCACATCGAAGGAGAAGAAGAGGATGACCAGTACAGCGAAAACAATATTTATTACCTTCTCCTTTTTCTTGGTTCCTGTGCCGCCAATCTGACCGAGGATCTTTCTGACAGCTTCCTTCTCGTTCTGGTACTGGTGAATCTCATGTTCAAAGGCTTTCTTATCGGTCATTTCTTTTCCTCCTGGCTTTTGCCGGACTTATATTCGTCAGGTAACCCCTAATCTTTCAGAAACTGGTGGAAATGAAAAGGTCTGTTCTTCTTAACTGGCTTCCTTTTGAGAATGTTGCTACCGGTGCTGCAAGGCGAGCTATTGAGCTGCACAGCAGGCTTTCCGGAGATCTGAATATTCGGGCTGCAGTTACCGGCGGTTTCCCGTCAGGAGCATCAAAAGGTGTAAGAACATTTACTCTCAGCTCAGGAAGGGATTTTCGGTCAAGACTGGCTGAGGGAAAGAAGAACTTCTGGAAAGCAGCTGGAGATTTTCAGGTGTGGTCAGGGGATACTCTGCCTGTTCCTGAGTTTCCTGCATCAGTGAAGGTTGTTCTGACTGTTCATGATCTGAGATTTCTTGAAGACAGGAAGTATCTCAGTCTCAGTAGATACCTTCTGCTGCGCCTTTTCATGGGGAAAGCGCTTCGCAGGGCAGATGCTGTGATAGCTGTTTCTCAATGGACAGCTGCCGAGATTAAAGAGAAGTACGGTATTTCGTCTGAAAAAATTCATGTGATTCCCAATGCGGCAGCGCCTTTTACGGAGCCGGTTGCAGTTCAGCTTCCCTCCAGGAAGTTTCTGCTGGCTGTAGGGCATCTGGAACCGAGAAAGGACTTTGATACACTTCTCAGAGCTTTTGCTTCCATTGCAGGGAGTTTTGAAGGAATCCTTGTCATTGCAGGAAGAGGTCCTTTGAAGGATGTTCTTTCTGCCAGGGCTTCTTCTCTTGGGATTGCCAACCGTGTTGTCTTCACAGGCGGTGTTACGGACAGTGAGCTTTCCTGGCTTTACAGTAATTGTGCCTGTCTTGTCTGTCCTTCTGTTTATGAGGGTTTCGGTATGACCGTTCTTGAGGGTCTTCAGGCAGGTGTGCCGGTAATAGCTTCGTTCATTGCACCCCATGCAGAGGTAGGTGAAGATGCTGTGGATTGGTTCACCCCGGGGGATAGTGACTCACTTGCAGAGCGAATAGTGCATCTGACAGGTATTCCAGTGAAGCACCGGTTGGAGCAGGCTGGGAAGTTCTCCTGGGACAGGTCTGCGGATCTTCTGGAGCAGCTGTACCTTTCAATCTAGAACCTTGTCATGCTTCAGTTTTATTCGGGTTATAAGCTTATGTGTATGGATTTCTTTAGCTTAAAGGAATGACCTTTTACTGCTCGTTTCGCACAGGTGAAGAAGTAGCAATCTGCTGACAGCTGTTCCGAAGAGATTCTGCAGGTTAGTGAATGCTATGGTCTGACCGTGAGAAGTGTTTTCTGACCGTCAGAGACATGGCCAATTATCTGCGCATTCTCATCGCCGGATTCCCTTATTGCATAGAGGGCATTCTCAGCCTGCTTTTCCTTCACTGCAACAAGGAGACCTCCTGAGGTCTGGGCATCAAATAGTATGTCGGAAATGTTCATGTCTATTGAACTGTCAATTGTGACATTCTCTCCTACATACTTCTGGTTCTGGGCGGAACCTCCTGGAAAGAAGTCTTCAACATAGTCTACTGTGTGCTGAAAGAGAGGAATGTCACTGCAGTTGAATACAAGGTTGACTCCTGCTCCCTTTGCAAATGCCATTGAGTGTCCCAGAAGGCCGAAGCCTGTTATGTCGGTCATAGCGCTTACATCAAAACCTGCAAGAGCCTCGCAGGCGTACTTATTAAGTCTTTCCATCGCAGAGATTACAGGACCCATGATAAGAGTACCCAGCGGTTTGGCCTTGTTTGCAGTTGCCAGTATGCCGCTGCCGAGAGGCTTTGTAAGAATAAGTACATCTCCGGTTCTTGCCCTGGAATTCCTCTTTGCCCTTTCAGGGTGAACAACTCCAGTAACACTCAGGCCGAAGAGAACCTCATCCTGGGTTGCTGTGTGTCCTCCCACCAGAACTACTCCGGCTTCAACGAGTTTTTCCCCTGATCCGGCAAGTATCTCTTCTATTACTTCAGGCCCTGGACCTTTCGTGGGAAAACAAAGGAGATTCATGGCAGTTATTGCCCTGCCGCCCATTGCCCAGATATCAGACATTGAGTTTGCAGCTGCTATTCTGCCGAAAGTGCCCGCATCAGCCACTACAGGAGAAAAGAAGTCCACAGTCTGCACCAATGCTGTTTCCTCCGAGATACGGAAGATGCCTGCGTCATCCATTGTGTCCATACCTACTATAAGGTCATTGCTGAAGACCTTAGGTATGCGCTCCAGTATTCCCGACAGCCTGCCGGGAGGCATTTTGCCTGCTCAACCAGCGCAGGCCGAATAGTCCATCAGGTTGCATCCTGACGGTGCCGGCCTTTTAGCCTGATTAATCTTGTCGCAATATGTAGGCGAGCCCACGCTTTTATGAAACTTGCGACATTCCGGGCAGTTTCCGTGTCTTCTGCAGGATGTGTTAGGGCAGGGACATTGTGTGTTCAATCTTCCTCTTTCGTAAAGTGGTCAGGTAATATAGCTTTCAGTTTTTTGTTGAACCAGCTGAATAATTCCATTATTTGTACGAAATCAATTGAATTTTCCGCGATGCTTATGACTGTTAAGCTCTTTGCCTTTCAGCTGAAGACCAGTTGGAAGCTGCTCCTTAAACCGATGAAATTTCACAAGGAGTCCTTTTGAGATCCTTGCTTCAGCTGCGGTGTTCCCGCAGTAGAAACGGTCAGGGCGATAACAGGGGCAGTTGAAAGGAGTACCTTTCAGATTCATATTTGTTTCAGTTGAAACGGGTGCTTTTGCCGTTATTTCTGTCCATTGTGGGATTTTGCCGCAGTTAGCATAATCGGTGATAACATTTCATGGAGGTCTGATTTGGCTCTGACACTGGTTCTTCTTACAGCACTTTGCAGTACTCCGGAGATAATCTCTGTATTGAATGCTCCAAACGATGACGGATCAACACTTATCATACAGTTTGAAGAAGTTATTGATACCTCTGATGAGCTGGCAGGTCTGCTGGTTCAAAGGCGGGAGGAAGGTACGGATCAGTGGATGACTGTACTCTCTGAAGCACTGCCGCTTCCCTCAGAAGAACTGTATGACGGCTATGACCCTGATTATCCCATTTCCCCAGGCACACAGTACGAGTTCAGAACGATAACCCTTACCATGGAAGGGGATTCTCTCGTTGCACCGGTTTTCACCGGCGCAGAAATTCCCAGGGGAGAATGGTACAATACCGATGAAACTCCTGTTCTTATCGGATGCGCCCTCTTCCTCTTTCTTATTCTCTTCTATTTCAAGATGGCACAGAGAGGGGTTGAACTTTACCTGAGACCCATTGCAGGTATTGAGGCAATTGATGAGGCCATAGGAAGGGCCACCGAAATGGGTAAACCCATTCTCTATGTTCCAGGGCTTTCCACAATAGGAGATGTGGCCACAATAGCTAGTCTCACAATACTGGGGAGAGTTGCCAGGAAAGTTGCTGAATACCAGACACCTCTCATGGTTCCCAACTGCGATCCTATCGTGTATACAGTTGCTGAAGAAACAGTGAGGCAGGGGTACCTGGAAGCAGGTCGTCCAGATGCGTTCGACAATGACAGCGTGTTCTTCCTCACACAGAGTCAGTTTGCCTATGTGGCAGGTGTGAACGGCATAATGATGAGAGAGAAACCGGCAACCAACTTCTATCTTGGAATGTTCTGGGCAGAGTCCCTTATTCTGGCTGAAACAGGTTCTCTTTCAGGAGCGATTCAGATTGCCGGTACAGATGCTGTTACTCAGCTTCCTTTCTTCATAACAACCTGCGACTACACCCTGATCGGCGAAGAACTCTACGCAGCAAGCGCTTATCTTGGCAGAGAGCCCAAGCAGCTGGGTTCAATCAAGGGGCAGGATGCCTGCAAGGCTGTAATGATGTTCATCATTGGTCTGGGTATCATTCTAAGCATCATAAGTGCCATTACAGGAAACGAATCAGTAATGTTCCTGGGCCGGCTGCTCAGTCTTTCAGATGTCTGATCTCCTTATTCCTCTCTATCGTCTGCCGGACTTCAGACCGCCTGAGGGGTTCCATTTCAGAAGGCCCCTTGCGTGCGAGGGAAAAGCAGTTATGCATTTTATAAAGAGCAGGTTTTCCGCAGGGTGGGCAGACGAGATTCAGCCAGCCCTGTTCAGAGTACCTGCATCAATGTTTATTGCTGTTCACAGCGATTCTCAAAAACTGGCAGGATTCTGCGCGTGGGACTGTACCGCACTGGGGTTTCTCGGGCCTGTTGGAACTGCCAATGAGTACAGAGGTCTTTCAGTGGGAGGAACCCTGGTTCTCTCGGCGCTCAGGGAAATGCGTCACCAGGGATACGGATATGCTGTGGTAGGGGATGCCGGCGTTCCAGATTTCTTCTCAAAAACAGCAGGGGCTGTTGAGATTCCAGACAGCAGGCCGGGCATCTATTCGGAGAAGCTGCTGTAATGGTTGTTCCAATGGCTTTATCCCATTATTCCCAGTTGAGGTCACTCTGGGAGTCATTTCCAGGCAACGCTGTTACCGGAGCTGATTCGCTTCAGGGCTTTGAACTTTTTCTCAGGCGAAACGGCAGCTTCTGCTTTTCCGCTGTTGAGGGTTCAGAGGTGATTGGTTCTGTGATGGCCGGAGAAGACAGCCGCAGAGGCTACATCTATCACCTTGCAGTAAGAAGTGATCATCAGAATTCCGGTATTGGAGGCAGGTTGATGGAAGAAGCGGAGAAAGCTCTGTTTGACGCAGGTATCGAAAAGGTTCATCTGATGATTTTCTCTGATAATCCTGCCATAGAGTTTTACCGTAAGGCAGGATGGCATCTGAGGGATGACATTGAGGTGATGAGCAAGGTGCTCAGAGGGGACAGGTAAATGGGAACCTCCGGCAGCTCTTCAGTTAAGCCTCGTTGAGACTGCCTGTTATTCTCCTGTGGTTAATGTTCTGATACTGCAGTGCTTTAAGAGGTGTAAACTGAACAGTCTGTCTTCGGCGATACTGATCTTTCCAGAACATTTATCTGGTGAAGATGCCTTTCTGAAAAGCTGATGGGCATTTTCAGAAAATGGCTTTGCCTGTGATTATTCGTGAACAGACTATGGCCTTATCAGTATGGCAGAACAGTTTTGCCGCAAAAGGCTCACCGGTTCTGCAAAGCTCTCTGTTTTCGGCTGTTGTGTTTCAGACCGCTTTCGGCAGGTAGTTCCGGCAGCTGCTGCAGGGTTGTCTGGATATATCTTACTGCATCAGGCTCTGTACAGGCGCATCGGCTACTGAGTATGCAGGCGGCAAACCGTTGATGAATATGAGAAGTTTGTTCATGTAGTTTTCTTCCGCCGTATGTTCATAAAACCGGCAAACGACAGTTCAGCATGGAGCAGTTCCTGCAGCTTATGGCGCAGTACGGTCATTCCCCTGATGTCGCTGACTGCACAAGCCCCATTTTCTCAAGTCTGGCAAGGACTGATCCAGGGCTTCTTCCGAATTCGCCGGAGAGCGCTTCCAGTTCTGTGCCTTTTTTGAAGAGCTTTGAGAGCTTTTTCTCTTCCTCTTCATCCCATTTCATGAATGCTCTCGGGTGGGTCTTGCGTATCTCTTCTATCTCTTTTTCCCTCCTCGTGCCTGAGAGTTCTTCCACGGCTCTGCATGCCTCTGTAATTATTTCCCGCATTTTCTTTGCCGATTCTTCAAAGAAGATTACCTTCTGCTGTGTGAATGTGCCGTCTTCCTGCCTGCGGGAGTCAGTTATGGTGACATAGTAGTGCCCGTTTCGTGCCTGCCTGGCTGAAATAAAGAATGTGTTTCTGCCTGCGTTTACCCTGTTGTCATAGAGAACCGGTCTTTCTTCCTGCTGCATTTCAATCTCCTTTCATGTTTCGTAAACATAAGTTTACAATACTATTAACCCTCAACCTTTTTCGAATCACAAACTGCCTTGACAAATCGTTACTGAGACCGCACACTAGACAAATGAAAAAACCCCTTCCAATGAGCCGCAGTGAAATGAAGTCCCTTGGCTGGGATGAACTTGATGTTCTCGTTGTCAACGGTGACGCGTATGTTGATCACCCTGCTTTCGGCGCAGCTGTCATTGGTCGTGTTCTGCTTGACGCAGGATTCAGGACAGGAATAATCTCCCAGCCGGACTGGAAGAATCCGGAATCTTTTCTTGCAATGGGTGTTCCCAGGCTTTTCACAGGTGTTACTTCAGGGAACATGGATTCCATGGTGAACCACTACACATCCCTGGGCAGGCTTCGTTCCGATGATGCCTATACCGCAGGAGGCGTTGCAGGAAAGAGACCTGACAGGGCTCTTCTGAAGTATGTAAACTGTGTTCAGAGGGTTATGAAAGGGGTTCCTGTTGTCATCGGCGGTATTGAAGCAAGTTTGCGAAGGGTTACACACTATGATTTCTGGTCTGACCGGCTGAAGAAATCAATACTTCTTGACACCAAAGCTTCTATTCTGGTTTACGGAATGGGCGAAAAACAGATAGTCACCATAGCCCGTCGTCTTGATTCAGGGGAAGGGCTTGAAGGAATACCTGGAACAGCTGTTGCAGTCCATGCAGGCAAGTTTCAGCCTGGCCCTTCGGATATTGAGCTTCCCTCCCATGAGGATATGCTGAAGAACAGGGATCTTCTGCTTGACCTGACCAGTACTCTTGAAGAAAACCTGAATCCATGGTGCGGAGCAAGGCTCTTTCAGCGGGCGGATTCAAGGGTGACTGTGATCGAACCGCCGCCGGAACCTGTTACTACAGCTGAACTGGATCACATTGCCGATCTGCCCTGGACCAGGCTGCCCCATCCGTCATACACCGGAGAGATACCTGCCTATACAATGATCAGGGATTCGGTAACAGTGGTGAGAGGGTGTGCAGGAGGCTGCAGTTTCTGTGCAATTGGAATGCACCATGGAAAGCATCCTGTCAGCAGGTCTCCTGAGTCGGTGCTTAAGGAGGTGCGCAGCATCGCGGCCACCCCTGGATTCAGAGGGATCATCTCAGATCTTGGAGGTGCTACAGCAAATCTTTACGGCATGGGATGCACCTCACAGGAGCAGCGGAACAAATGCCATCGTCCGTCATGTCTCTTTCCTGATATCTGCCGGTTCTTCTCCACAGATCATTCTTCGTACATGAATCTCCTTGACAGGGCAGAGCAGGTGCCTGGAGTGAAAAGAGTCTTCATCTCAAGCGGTATAAGGCATGATGTGGCACTGAGAGAGCCTGAGTTTGTTAAAAGGCTTGCCGGCAGGAACATCTCCGGTCATCTGAGAATAGCTCCTGAGCATACCCATGACAGGATATTAAAGCTGATGCGCAAGCCTGGCAGAGATGTCTGGCAGAAGTTTGCAGAGATGTTCAGAGCAGCGGCAGGAAAACGGGACAGATTCGTTATGCCCTACATTATCGCAGCTTTTCCCGGTTGTACAGCAGGCGATATGCAGGCTGCAAGGTCTTTTCTTCTGAAGCAGGGGCCCCTGCCCAGGCAGATACAGATATTCCTTCCCACTCCAATGACTCAGGCTACAGCAACCTATGCCACTGGAAAGTCTTTCCTTAACAGAAGTCCGGTTCGCGTGCCTCTGAAAAATTCAGAAAAGCAGCGACAGAAGGATATCGTTCTGGGAACAGTAAAGGGCAAGCCCCGCTGAGTGGAGAGCAATATCCCATAAAACCAGTTTTTTTGAACGATTTTTCAGTGACAGAACTGTAAAGAAAAGCCTTACAGGTATCTCTGCAATCAATGCTGTAAAAAGAAGAGGGAAGAGAGGACACTCCGGTTCGAATTCAACTCCTGATATGTATTTACGCATGTCTCCAGTCAGTCCGCAGAAGGGGCAGGGATTACCTGTGAGAGACCTGTAGGAGCATTGCCATATTTCCGGCATAAGTTCCTCCATAAAAGGAGAAATCACAGGAAACACCATTACCCATAACAGAAAACCAAGAATTACCAGATTTGTTTCAAGCACTGTTTTCCACTTCCGATGGGGCGGCACTGTACTGGAACTGTATATTCAGGCAGGCTGCATTTGCTTATCAAGGTTGACGCAGCCGCAAAATGCCGGTCTCATTTCCTGCATAAACCGTCATATGCATCAGGCATCCCTTTTGCCACTCCATGATGAGATGGGCAGGTATTTAAGATGAGCTGCCGGCGGCCTCACTTGATGGTCATGCTGCCTATGGAGTAAGCATCAGAGCTGAGTCCTATAAATATTGCCATGCCTGTAACTGTAAGAAGTGGAAGAATATTAAGGATTATTCCTGTGAGAGCTATTCCTGCAGGTTTACCTTCTTCTTTGTTTCTTCTGTAAGCGATGATTCCCAGAATGAGACCGACTATGGCAGGTACAATTACCAGCAGCTGCAGACACGGAATGAATCCGACTACAACACATATAATACCAATTATCAGTGAAGCAGTATCCATTAGAGTCCTCCATTAATGATTTCAGTTATTTCTGCTCTTTTCATTACATCACTGTTACCCATTATGCACTGCTGCATCGTGTGTTCTGAAGACGCAATCCAATCTGCGAAACACTCTATCTGCTCCCTGTTCACACCGAGCAGACCATGCAGCACTTCTTCTGCCAGTTTACGGTCAAGGCCGCTGAAGTGTCGTAGAATGGCCATTCCATTGGCTCCTGCAGGTCTTAGAGGGGGATCAAGCCCCTTCAGACTGGCTTTTATGGAATCATTTATGCTCTGTCTGCGCAGGTCAAGTCGAGTTGCGCAGTCTTTCACAGTGTTACGGAAGCATCTGAGGGTTTCAGCAGGGGCAGGGTCTCTGTAGGAAGAGAAGGTTAACGCTCCCCCTGACATGGAAGCTCCTGCTCCGTATGCGCCGTTTTTCGAGCGGATTTCATCCCAGAGATACCCTTCTGAGAGCATTCTGACTGCAACAATTCCAGGAAGAGCCAGATGATGTTTAAGTGGAAGACCTGTCATGGCAGCAGCGGCAAATGATGTGTCTGCCTGTATCATAATACCCTGTTTACTAATGTATGAAGGCTGCATGTCCGGTACGGTTTTCGCCGGCAGTACCGCAGCGTTTTTCTCAAGCCAGCTGAAGAGCATATCAATGTGCCTGTTCTGCCCTGTCCACGCAAGGGTTCTGGGAGCTCTTTCCCTGATGTAGGCAGCTATTTGAATAAAGGCCTCAATCTCCTTCTCAGGTTCAGGATTTGCAAACCGTTTAACAGCTGGAATTCCCGAGAAGAGTTCAGAGAGCATGTGGCCTGCTGTAAGACCTGCTCTGACCCTCAGTGAGGCAAAGGCGTCACCTCCGGGAATCAGAGAGCTTCTTAACCGTTCTTCAGTTTCCCTGAGAATGGAGGATATCCGTTCTGTATTCCTTAGATTCCCGTTGAAGAGCCTGAGTTTCATCAGTTCCAGCATCCTGCTCAGGTGACTCTCAAGGCAGTAACCTGAGATCTTCAGCAGAGGAAGGCATTTGTCTGTGGAATGGTATGATGATGTTACAGAGTTTACAGAAGCACTTAAGCCGCTTGAGTATTTAAGTTCAAGGTCTGCCATCTCCAGGTGTGACAGATTCCCTGCGCCTGTTCTGGTCAGTACGGCGGTGAAGAGGGGAAGATAGGGAAAGAGGTTCGCATTCAGGCCGCTCAGGTCCATGCACAGGTCTACATAGACAAGGCCTGTGGTGCTCATTTCCGTATTCAGAAGCATTCCGTCAGGTGTTTTTGTGCTTTTGTGAAAGAGCTTGGGAGCAGATACCTCAATCTCTGAAAGACTGAGCCTTGGAACAGCGGCCAGAGCTTCAGGAGCGTCCGGTGCATCAAGCATTTCCTCAAGCTTTTCTTCCTCTCTTGCCAGCTCTTCAAGCTGTTCAGCGGAGAGACTGTTTTTGCAGGCAGTCATCCTCTTCTGTGCATCTCTTTCTTCTCTGGCCTGCATCTTACTGTCCGGCTTGAAGATGATGTCAGCACGGTGAGGGTTCTTCACAAGCCATTTACTTATCATTCCAGATAGAAAATCTTCTGAGAGGTTTTCTCTCAGCTCTGCCATTAGAGCATTCAGGTCAAGGGCCCTCATGATGGATTGCCGGTGGGCCCAGGCTGAGTTCACAAGGCTCATTAATGCGAAAGGCCATCCTGAGCCTGAATACCTGAGAAGAAGCTCCTTTCTGTGCAGCATTCCCTGAACCAGTTTCCAGTCAGGGCCTTTTTCTGCAAGCTCCCTGAGGGTGGTATGAATCAGATCAAGAACCTTTTCGGCATCTGTTCTTTTAACGCCTTTAAGGCCTATAACAAAAGTTCTCTGCAGAGAATCCGCGTCGTATCCGCAGGAAGAGAGGCCGGTACCGAGACCTGAGTCCAGCAGCGTTTTCTTCACAGGAGAGGAGTCCTCATCAAGAAGAACATCTTCCAGCAGGGAGAATGCAAGGCTTTCACATGGATTGCCTGCATCGTTAACCATCCATGCAGAGAGAACTGTGCAGCCACCGTTTTCCCCCTGTACCGGAATCTCCCTTTTTACAGGTTCAGAGAACTTTTTCTGTTTTTCTATTGTTACCTTAGCGGCGTTCTCTCCCTTTTCAGGAAGAAGCGTGTCCATTCTTTCAGCGAACTCCTGAAATGGAATTGATGTGAGGGCGAAGAGGCATGAGTTGCCGGGATGGTAGTGATCTTTGTAGAACTTCCTGTATTCACCGAATGTGAGGGTTTCGATTGATGGAGGATCGCCTCCGGAGTCCTTTCCGTATGGTGAGTCAGGGAAGAGTATTCTGGAAGTTTCCCGCTCCATGTAGCTGTCAGGGTCTGCATAGGCTCCCTTCATCTCATTGTACACCACTCCTGAACCTGTAAGTGTTCCATCATGGTTGATCTGAAGTCTGAAGCCCTCCTGAAGAAAGAACTCTTTTCTGAGAAGGGGGTGAAAAACAGCATCCATGTAAACATCAACCAGGTTGAGAAAGTCTCTTCTATCGGTGCTTCCCACAGGATAGACTGTTCGGTCATCATAGGTCATTGCGTTTATGAATGTCGCCATACTGCTTCTTACCAGCTCCATGAACGGATCCTTTACAGGGTATTTTTTCGAGCCGCAGAGAACTGTGTGTTCAAGGATGTGGGGAGTTCCCCTGTTGTCCGCAGGAGGTGTTCTGAAGCATATGCTGAAGAAGTTTTCCCGCTCTTCCGGTGAATCGAGGTGCACCAGAACCGCGCCGGTGGCCTTGTGTTCCGCAAGAGTTACAGTGCTTCTGACTGCGTCAAGCTTTTTTCTGTTCAGTATTCTGAAAGGAGAGGAAGGCATTCTTTACTGCTTTCGCGGTCTGGCACTGCCGGTACCGTTTGTCTATGCTCGAAACCGGTTTACGGCATGCTGTCAGGAGGTATGAATTTGGGCAGGAATATAGTGGTGGCAGCAGCAGGCAGAAAACCGGGCAAATCTCTTCTCTGTGAGGCTCTTGCTGGAACAATGCGTTCCGCAGGTTTGAAATGTGCCTGTTACAAGCTGAGGTCTGTTGCTGAAATGATACTTGAAGGGTTTTATTTTCTGGTGAAAGGAAGTCGGAAAAAGTTATGAAGGAGATGGCACATGCAGGAAATAATACTTGAAGGGCTTTATTTTCTGAAGAAAGCGATGTCTCAGGCGGTTTCTGAGGCGGTGAGCTGGATTTTCCTGCTGCTTCCGGTGCCCTGAAGGTATTGGAAGAATCAGTAACCAGATGCGGCGGATGACAGGTTACATCTGTCCGTAAACAACTTCAAGTGAAATGCCTTCATCGTAACTGTCATTACCTTCCATATGTGCTGTGTTCCCTGTGGATGACAGGTATCCCCTGAGGAAAATGCCTGTTTTGCTGTAAGGATACCATCCCAGATCCAGGGAAAGCCTGTCTGTGGTCTCCACAACTCCTGAAGGGAAGCTGCCTCCTGCCTGTACTGAATCAGGCCACCCTTCATAAACATCTGCTTCCCCCTGCCTCGTTCTGCTTCCCCGAAGGGCGGCAGTAATGTTTTCCATACCGCACCATGAGAGTTCAGCAGTGAATCTGTCAGCATCAGGCCCCAGCTGGCATCCTATGATTCTGTCATCATGGAGGTAGTAGTTGACCTCTTTCCGCTGGCTGTAGACATACCTCTGAACCGCTGTATACTCCAGAACTCCTCCCAGCCCTGTTCCAGTGTGAAACAAGTCGCTTCCTGCGGTGAAGCCCAGCTTGTTCGGCACATCATTGACATTCTCATATTGAATATCGTCGATAAGAAACTCGCCGTAGAGGAGAATTCCCTTGAGCGGTCGCCAGCTGCAGTCAAGGCACATGAAAGCGTTGTCGTCCACCCTCTCATTCCACTGAACAGGATACCAGGGTATCAGCGGATTTCCGTATGCCAGGTCTATGTTGCCTGCAGAGAAGAGGATTGATTCTGAAAGCCCTATTCTCAGGTTTTCAGAAGGCTTTATATCCAGACGGTGTGCAGAGAGCCATGTGGATGAATCTGAATCAATGGTTGCAGTGAAACCGGAGAAAGAAACCATCCTTCCAAGCTCAAGGTCAAGCTTCAGCATATCCATTGCCGGCGCCTTTCCTGATATGAGCAGCCCGGCAAATCTGCCAGGACCCCATCTGAGAGGTATTCTTCCCAGAGAGACAGTGAGCGGGCCTGTTACAGCAGCTGCGTATCCGTGATCCACATAGAGGTGTCTTCCGTGTTCAGTTCCAAAATGGTAAGGGGAATAGCCCTGCGGCGGTTCACCGTCGCTGCCTGTCCATAGAGAGAGCCGTTCACTGATGAAAAGCCAGCCCAGAGGGGTTGCCTGAATTGAGAAGGTGCCCCCTGCCCTGGTCTGGAACTCTTCGTTGTATTCCAGAGCTTCAGCAGCAAGAGACCAGTCAAAACCGATGATTCCCCCTTCAGGCACAATGCACTGTGCTTTGTTTTGCATAAGGTGCCAGAGCCATATTCCTGAAGTTTCCGGTTGCACAGCAATTTCGTGGGCTGAAGGCAGTACTCCGGGAAGAAGAGGTCCGAATGATTCCGAGTGGTACAGCCAGCTGTTCAGAGGGTCTTCCATATTAAGAGAACCGTAAGCTGTTACTGACAGTAATATTGCAAAACGCAGATACCTCAACTGTCTCCCCTTTCAAGAAGAAATACGGTTTCAACATGGTCGGTTCCTGGAAACATGTCCACCGGCTGAACCTTCTTGATGGTGTAACCGCCTTGTATAAATATGTTAATGTCCCTCACTGCAGAGAATGGATTGCAGCTCACATAAATCAGCTTTTCAGGAGCCAGCCTTCTTATCTGGCGGGAGATTCGTATACCCATTCCCGCCCTGGGAGGGTCTGTTACAACAACATCAAAATGCTCTCTTTTTTGCAGGGCTTCAGAAAGAAAGCTTCTGTCTCTGGCTGCTGTAACTGTCAGATTCTTCTTTATAATGTCGTTTAGTTCGCCTGCTCTTCTACAGGCTGCTGAAGCCTTCCTGTTCATCTCAACAGAGTGTACTGTATATCCCCTGGCAGCCAGGGGCACACCGAAAGTTCCAGCTCCTCCGTAGAGATCGAGTATCCGTCCTTCTGCTGAAGGCACAATATCAAGAACAGTCTGAATAAGCAGTTCAGCCCCTGCACTGTTAACCTGAAAGAATCCTCCTGCTGGAACAGGAAAGGTGAAACCGCACAGCTTCTCAGTCATACCGCTGCCTGAGATTTTCTGCCATTCTCCTCCTCTGAGCAGGTGAACAGAAAGCCCTTCTTCTTCAGCCGTGTCAGGAGCTGTGCCTGTAAACTCAAGTGCCCTGCAGGAAGTATTGAGCGCCCCCCTTACGGAGACTCTGGTGGTTTCTGAAGGGAGTTCAGTATTCTTTATCAGTTCAAATGCCTTTTGGGTCTGCAGGTTCATCTGAGGACAGGAATCAACAGGGACAGGATCACCTCTGAATGCGTGGAGATGCAGCCTTCCCTTGAACACATCGAATGTTATTTTGTTTCTGCAGCCTTTTCTGGCAGGAGAAGGAAGCACTGCCTGAGAAGGAGGGTGCTTAAGGTTTCTCATGGCCTTTTCAACCCATTTCCGCTTCCAGTAAAGCTCCCTGTGATAATCAAGGTGCTGCAGGGAGCAGCCTCCGCACCTTCCGAAATGACGGCAGAAGGGCTGGATTCTGTGGGAAGAGGGCTCTTCTATCGAGACAAGCTCCCCTTCAATAAAACTCTTCTTAACCTTGAGGGGGCGATAGAGTACCGTTTCGCCAGGGAGGGCATCTCTTATGAAAACAGCAGGGGAATCCGGTGGCCTTGCTATACCGCCGACCCTGTTCCCCAGCCATGTTACAGTGACCTTTTCAGCCAATGACAAACTTTATTCTCCTCACCGTCACCTGTTCCCAAGCCATTTTACAGTGGCCTTTTCAGCAATTGTCAAGTTTGCCCATCTTTTTAAGCAGTTCCTGCGAAGTATTCTCAAATCTGTTTTTTCTTATGGCTTCTCTGAGTTGTTCTGTGAGCCTTGCAAAGTATCTGAGATTGTGAAGAGTGGCAAATATGGGAGCAAGCCATTCCTTTGCAACAAACAGGTGCCTCAGGTAGGCTCTGGTGTGATTTGTGCAGACGAAGCAGTCACAATCTTCCTGCACAGGTCTGAAATCGTTACGGTACTTTGCGTTCCTTATGTTGATCCGTCCTTCAGGAACGAAGAAACAGGCGCCTCTTGCGTTTCTTGTTGGAACCACACAGTCGAACATATCCACACCCATTGCAACGAAATCAATCAGGTCTTCCGGTTTGCCTACACCCATTAGGTATCTTGGTCGGTTCTCAGGGAGAATGTCTATACAGCTCTTAACAGCCAGTTCCATCATCAGCCTTTCTTCACCCACTGCAACACCGCCGATGGCATATCCGTCAAAGTTCATCTCCACCAGTTCTCTGGCGCATTTCTCTCTCAGGTGCGGGAATCCGCCTCCCTGAACTATTCCGAACATCGCCTGACCATTTCCCGGGTAGAGTTTTCTGGCTCTTTCTGCCCATCTCAGGGTAAGGCCGACGGAATCTTCCGTAACCTTTTCGCCGCTCGGCTGTTCCAGACATTCGTCCAGAACCATCATCACATCACTGCCGAAGACCATCTGTGCCTCAATTACCTTTTCCGGTGTTAGTATGTGTCTGCTGCCGTCTATGTGCGACTGAAAATTGTACCCTTCTTCTGTGACTTTTCTCAGCGCAGAAAGGCTGAACAGCTGAAATCCTCCGCTGTCAGTAAGAATGTTCCTCTCCCAGTTCATGAAGGAGTGAAGCCCTCCTGCCTGTTCAAGCAGTTCCAGACCGGGCCTGAGATACAGATGGTAGGTATTGCCCAGTATTATGTTCCAGCCGTCTTCACGAAGGTCGGAGTTTCGTACTGTTTTTACTGTTGCCTGTGTTCCCACAGGCATGAATACAGGGGTTTCAACCTGGCCGTGACGAAGGTTGAGTGTTCCGGCCCTGGCCTTGCCGCTTTTGCAGCTAAGATTGAACGAGGGTGTCCGGTTCACTTACTGCCTCTTCCTCCGGTTCAGAGTTGTATTCTTCAGGTTCGACCTGGGGCTCTGCAGGTTCTTCCTGTATATCAGGAGGGGGTTCTGAAGCAGGTATTGTATCTGAAGGCAGAGTGTCAGTCTGAAGATCGGTTGAGGGGATGACGAGTGTGTCGGGTTCAGATACTGTCGCAGTATCAGCAGAGGCCACAAGGGAATCTGCTGCTGCCGCATTTGTGGAGTCGGAGGCAGATGAATCCTCCGCTGCAGGTTCTGTTTCAATGGTTACAACAGTTACCTCTTCCATTGCAAGAGTATCTTCTTCCGGTATCAGTTCCTCGAAACAGAACTCTTCAGGTTCTCCCAGAATAAGTATTGCGTGATCAGGGTCTATTTCTTCTATTATTTCCAGCTGATGAATCAGGTCATCTTCCATTCCGTTTCTGTAGAAAAGGCTTGCAAGCCTCACATGGTACTCCAGTTCTTCAGGATGGATGGTGGTCATTTCCAGGTAATGGGATAGCAGTTCCCTCTCGTGCTCGGGAAGAGAATATTCAGTTTCAGCTGCAGGAAGGTTAACCGCTTCAGGAACAGAATGCTTCATTATGAATACTGCCGCTGCAGCAGCGAGTGGAACTATGATAAGAATACGAGACCTGTTTACAGCTGCTTTTCTTCGGGCCTCTATCTCCTTTTCCGGTCTGGGATCAAGCCTTCTGTCCACTACTGTCAGTTTCGTTCCTGAGAAAATTTCAGGCATCGACCTTTTTTCAAAGAGCAGAGGCAGACAGTTTATCATTAGAGCAGGAAACAGTATAGAGGTGAGAAGAATCCTGAAAAATGTTCGTATTTTCGAGACTTTTCGCCTTCCATCTGAAGAGTACTGCCGAACTTCATAAGCCTGAAGAGGTCCGGTATGGCCTTTAAGCTCAATTCCTGCAAGCACCCATGCCGTTGTAATAAGTGCAGGCACCGTTCCCAGGTACCAGAGAACAGTGAACGGCATCAGTAAAGCCCCGCCAAGGGCTCCCCAGGCAATAACGAACAATGATTCAGTAAGAGAAAGCCTGATCAGCTTACCGGGGTTCAATGGCTTTTGTGCTGTGTAGGGCAAAGCTACTCCTCAGAGAATCAGCATGGCGTCGCCATAACTGTAGAATTTGTATTTGTTCCGCACGGCTCTGGCATATGCTTCCATTATAAGATCCAGGCCGGCAAAACTTCCCACCAGGGATATAAGTGAACTGCCTGGGAGATGAAAGTTGGTCAGCAGAATATCCACATTCTTAAACATCCACGGAGGATAGATGAATATATCTGTTCTTCCGGCAAGTTTTTCCGGAGGGTCCAGGTTAACAGATTCAAGTGTTCTTGCAACAGTTGTTCCCACTGCTGCTATTCTGCCCCCTGCTTTTCTTGCGTCTGAGATTTTTTTCGCTGTTTCTTTGCTTACAGAGTACCGCTCCTCTTCCATCCGGTTTTCCTCAAGAATGTCTTCACGGAGTGGCTGAAAGGTTCCGGGACCTACATGAAGGGTTATATATTCAACTTGTGTGCCCCGGCTTCTCAAATCACTCAGCATTCTTTCAGTGAAGTGCAGCCCTGCCGTAGGCGCAGCAACCGCTCCCTCAGAAGAGGCGAAGACCGTCTGATATCTCTGTTCATCAGCCTTCATTACAGGTCTCTTTATGTAGGGGGGAAGCGGTACCGATCCAAGGGCGTTCAGCAGCTCTTCCGTGTTCTCATCTGATGTGAAGGAGACCATTGCTCTTCCTTCGCCCAATTCTTTCAGAACAGTGGCAGACAGTCTTTGGGAAAAACAAAACGAGTTTCCTTTTCGGCACCGTTTTCCAGGCCTGATCATTACCTTCCATGTGTTTTCTTTAGTTTTTTCCAGCAAAAGCAGTTCAACTGCTCCGCCGGTGGAGGCTCGTGTACCCTTGAGACGGGCGTTGATAACTCTGGTGTTGTTCAGTACCAGTATGTCCGAGGGGGTTAGGTATTCAGAAAAACTGCCGAAGTCAGTTTCAGTTATGCTCTGGTCTGAGCGGTTCACTACCATAAGCCGGCATGTTCCTCTTTTTTTCGGCGGATACTGGGCTATCAGCTCCTCAGGCAGATCATAAAGCAGGTCTGATTTTTTCAGCATTCTATCATTCTCCGTCAGCCGCCGGTTCTCAGTCTGATAACCATTCTCGTTGACTTTCCTCTGTTTGAAAAGGTGCTGACTGTTCCGCCAAGCTCCTCGGTAAGTTTCCATGCCAGCATGAATGATGTGTTTCTGTTTTCATAATCTGGAGAGGTGGAAAGGCTTTCTGCAGGTATGCTGCTGCCTTCGGATTCAAGGCTGAATGTCCAGTTGTCACCCTTTTCTTTCACAGCCATTGTTATTCTATCAATATTGCTGCTGTTCTCCAGAATGCACATCATCAGCGATGAAGCTATCATGCCTACAAATGCCCCGTCAGTGCAAACCTCAATGTCATTCTCAGGGGGTAAGAAGCAAAAATCCACCTTCGAGAGAGTTTTCATACCCTTCATGTCGGTGAATGTTTTTTCAAGAAGAGGAACAGGGTCAATCCATTTCTGTTCCGGTTTTCCTCCGTACATTGATATACTCAGGAACCAAAGTGACCATTTGCTGTAAAATCCCAGCCTGCCTGAAATTTCCATCAGTTCATTCAGAGCCTGTCCGTCAGGCAGAAGCTTGAGCCTTGTGTTCAGCGTCCAGATCATGGCTGATATTGTGTCATTTATATGTTCTGCTGCTTTTTCTCTCACAGGACTTGATACAGCAGTTTTTTCAGTATCCTCTCTGGGGAGCATAGATTCTTCAGGAACAGTAAATAACAGTGCCAGAAGCTCTGCAAGTTCCGCAGCAGAAGGGTTAAACCGTTCGCTTCCAGTTGAGGCTATCAGTATTACACCTTCAGGAGCTGTGCCTTTGAAAAATGGAACTGCCAGTTCAGTGATTGAATCAGTGAAAACCCTTGAAAAACGCAGGTCGCTGTCCTGGGAGCCTGTGAACAATGCAGTTTCACCGCTGAGACAGGCCCAGGATGCGGTGTTCAGTTTATCAAGTTGGATATCAGGTATTCCGCCTACAAGCCCTGAACCTGCCATTCCCTGAAGAATTCTGCCGTTTCCGGCTATTCTTAAAAGGGCTGCAGTTTCAGCTCCGCAGTTTCTGGCGAAATCTCCCAGAATACCCTCAAGAGACTCGTTTTGCTTGAGAAAAGCGCCTGCGATATCCTTTATGAGAGAAAGAGTGCTTCGCTCCTCTTCCAGAGCTTTTCTCAGCTGTACGATTTCCAATGCTTTTGCAGCAGTTTCCAGCGCTTCGACCTGCTGACTGTCAAGACTGTCAGATGTCATCTTGTAAATAAGCATATGTGAAAGCCCGTAACCTGAGTCGATTCCTTTAACAAATGTTGAATCATTCAGAAAACCGGTGCCTCTTGCAGCGAGACTTTTCCTGTCCAGGCCGGCAAGGAGTTCTGTGCAGTCTCCGGCTGTAACAGTGGTGTTCCTGCATATCCATACTGCTGATTCTGCTTCCAATAATTCTGTGAGCATGGCAAGTACCTTTTCAGGCGTTGTTTTTCCAGTAGGGCGAAGCTGTTCTGCGAAACCTGATAATTTCTCCTTTCTTTGTTTTAAGTCTTCGGTTTTCTGATCAACAGGGTTCAGGAAAAGTATCCATCTGTCTGTACCGGCAAGTGGCATAACAGATACTCGGGCTTTAACCTCCTTTAAATCCGGTTCAGGCTGGAGCTTTACTGTATATCTGGAGGGAACAGCATTGCCTCTGACCCTGTGCTGATGTCTGATTCTTATGAATTTTCTCTGGTCAGGGTGAATAAGATCGTAGATGAGATGACCTGCAGGATCAAGCCCCCAGTGTTTTCTGCAAAAATTTCTGGCAGCTCCGTTGGCGGAGAGTATTTTTCCTTTATTGTCGATAACGATGTCGGGGCAGAAGCTCTCCTCAAGCAGGACCGTGCTCAGGCTGTTGCAGTCCGGAGCATTGCTCACCACGGCCACAGAAGGAATTGAGAATGTGCTGATGATCAATCGGCCTGGAGCAGGTACCAGTCGCATTCTCATTGCATAGTTTATTCTCTCCCCTGAACTGTCAGAAACACTGACAAGGAACTCTTTCTCGTAGCCAACTAAGATACATTTACGAAGGGCTACTTCTATTATTGATGATGAAAAGGAGTCAAAAAGCAATGAGAGCTGTTCTTTGGCTTTAAAGGTTTCAGCTGCCTTCTCAGACAGACCAAGAATCTCTCCGGTTGCAGTGGAAAGAACCAGTAATTCAGAACCGGTGGTTCTTACCAGATTATTTACTATCACGCTGCCGTCAGCTTCAGAAACTATGACTGTTTTTTCCCCGTTCCCTGATACTGCAGAAACAGCCTGCAGAAGGTTGCCGTCTGCCATAAACGGCCACAACCCTGGTTCAGTGGAAGCCAGAAGATAAGCCAGAGCGTTTTTATTCAAACCCAGTTTTTCTTCAAGCTTAGCAAAGCTGCTGGAGACAGTCCATTTGTCTTTTGTGCAGGAATACCGTACCAGGCACTCTCTGTCAGGGGGGGCTGTGTACATATTTCCGTTGCTTTGCATATTACTCTTTCATTCTCGTTCTCTTAAATTTGCAGGACACCGGCAGTATTCTATATTAGGCAGTGAAAAGGCAAGGGAGATGTATGAAGTATTCAGCGTTTTGTAAATTTGATCTTGAAGCAACCGGCAGGAAAGAAGCCATTGAGGAACTTCTCAAGGAGTTCCCGTTCGGCACCGGAACGCGAAGTCTTATTTCAGGTGCTCTCGATATCAGAGAGCAGGTCGGAGCAACTGTGGTGCACAAGGGTATATCTCTTCCACACTGCCGAAGTATTCTTGTTGACTCTCTCACAATAGCAGTGGGGCATTCCAGAAAAGGTATTTCCTGGCCTGACGAAAAGGTTCATGTTGTTATTCTCTTTGTATCTCCTGTTAAACCCAGTGCGCCGGAAGCTCATGCGGTTTTTCTCAGCCACATTGCAGGTGTCATAAGGAAATCAGGAAATGAGATATGTTCAGCAGAAACAGCAGAGGACCTCTTCAGGCTTCTTGATTTCGAACATCTGGAACAGGAGGATTGATGGACAAACAACTTGAGAAGCTTATAAGTCTTCACGATCTGGATGTTATGATCAACGATCTGGGAAGAAAAGAGATCAGGGATACCGAGGCTGACATGGGTTTGAAAACTGAAGGTGCACTGGATGAGTTGAAAGAACTCAGGGAGAATTATTCAAAAAATATAAGCAGAAAGTGGAGAGGTCTCTACAATCAGCTTACCAGGCACTATGGTAATGCTGTGGTTCCTGCTCTCATGGGCAGGTGTACCGGTTGTCTTACAAGACTTCCCACGGCAGTGTGTTCAGACCCTGAGAGAAACTCAAGGGTCAATACCTGTCCCACATGCGGCAGAATTATCTATTGGGCCGATTAGGCCGCTTCTTCAGGAGGGATTATGAACCCGAGAAAGGCAAAGGAAGCCCTTACCTTTGATGATGTTCTGATACTTCCGGGACGATCCTCTGTGCATCCTGGAGAAGTAAACCTTCACTCCAGACTCTGCAGGGACATTGTTCTGAATATTCCCATTCTAAGCGCCGCCATGGATACTGTTACAGAAGCAGGTATGGCTATTGCTCTTGCCCAGCAGGGTGGAATGGGTGTAATACACAAGAACCTTGCCATTGAGATGCAGGCAAATCAGGTCAGTCAGGTTAAACGGGCCGAGAGCGGCGTTATTCTTGATCCTATCTGTCTTGATCTCTCTGCCAGGGTTTCCGATGCTTTGAGCCTGGCGGAAAAAACAGGTGTTTCCGGTTTTCCAATTGTTGAGAACGGCCGCATAAAGGGTATACTCACCCACAGGGACTATCACTTTGAAACAGACGGTTCTGTTCCTGTTAAATCCCTTATGACACCCCTTTCGGAGCTTGTCACCTCTCCTGCAGGAACCACACCTGAGGAAGCTCTTGCTCTTCTCAGGAGACACAGGCTGGAAAAACTGCCCCTTGTGGATGCCGACGGTCATCTGCAGGGGCTTGTTACCCTTAAGGATGTCCAGAAGGCCATGGACTTTCCGGAAGCATGCAAGGATGACAAGGGAAGACTGCGAACTGCAGCAGCGGTCAGTGTGGGAGATTCTGCACTGGATCGAGCTGCTGCCCTTGTTGAGGCAGGTGTTGACTGTATTTTCATCGATACTGCCCACGGTCAGAGCGTTGCTGTTCTGGAAACCACTTCCAAATTAAGAGCGCTCTATCCTGATCTTGCTATAGTGTCAGGCAATGTGGTCACTCCGGAAGCTGTAACTGAACTCATCAAACTGGGCGCAGATACTGTAAAGGTCGGGGTAGGGCCAGGTTCCATCTGCACAACAAGAATAATAGCGGGTATCGGTTGTCCTCAGCTTACAGCAGTGTTTGACTGCGCAGAGGCAGCAGCTGCAGAAGGGTGTTCAGTTATTGCCGATGGAGGGATCAAGTTCTCAGGCGATATAGTCAAGGCGCTTGCAGCAGGCGCATGCTCTGTAATGATAGGAAGCCTTTTTGCCGGAACCACAGAAAGCCCAGGTGAGGCAATTATTTACAAGGGCAGAAAGTTCAAAACCTACAGAGGCATGGGTTCCATGGGGGCTATGAAGAAGGGTAGTGCCGACAGGTATTTCCAGGATGCTTCTGTTGAGAAGAAGCTGGTGCCGGAAGGTATTGAGGGTATGGTACCTTTCAAGGGGCTTGTGAGCGACTATCTGGTTCAGCTTACAGGCGGGCTCAGGTCAGGTATGGGTTACACCGGTGCTGCCACTGTCAGGGAGCTTTTTGAGAAGGCAAGGTTTGTGAGAATCACATCCTCCGGTCTTCGGGAAAGTCATGCCCACGATGTCAATGTTACCAAGGAAGCCCCTAACTACTCGTCTGGTTCCAGTGGATTCTGATCTCTTCGCAAGCTGCGGACTGGTCCTCCAGTCTTCCGTCTACTCCGACGGTGATTATTCGCTCTCCCGTGTTGATTACCGGGGCAGGCAGCTCATAGCTGAAGTTTCCCCTGCAGGAGGTGTTTTTCAGCACAGGTGGCCTTCTGTAAGAGGTATTCTCTCTCCTGTGTCCTCCAGAGATATTCCCGGCGGAAAAAGGCTTCTGCTTTTTGATCCGGGAGAGGGCAGGCTGCTGATTGAGATTCTGGGAGTGATAGGCGGTCTTTCTGAAATCAGGGGACTGAGTATCTCTTCCCGAATTCTGGAAATGGTAATAGATCTTCAGGCAGCTGGAATGATATGCGGCTATCTTGGTCCGGAAATGTTTCTGCTGAAAGGACAGAGTGTTCTTCTTCTGGCAGGAAGAAGAGGTGTTCCCCAATCGCCGTTTACTCCCCCTGAAGTTGGCAGTGCAAGACCCTCTGATCCAAGAAGCGATGTATTTGCTTTAGGTTCTCTTTTCTTCCGTCTTATTGCCGGCAGCGATTCCAGGGATGCCCAGCTTCGTATCTGGAATAAACTTGAACCGGAAGTCCAGAAGGCTGTACAGTCCATGGTTTCTCCTGATCCATTGGACAGACCTGTGAGTCTGAGAGCAGTGGGCGAGAGTTTTGAAAGATTGAAGGCTTCCCTTCAAAATCCGCAACCTGAACCTGAATCAAAACCTGTGTCATCTTCTGATAATTTTGTGAAACCATTATCAGACAAGTCTGAAAAAAGCTCCGGCAGAAAATACTTATACATTGCTGTTCCCCTGGTGCTGATTCTGGCATATCTGGTTTTTCGTTTTTCTGCTCCTCCCAGGATTGAAGAGCAAGAAGCCGAACCGGTCTCTGCTACCGATTCTGTTGTATGGGAAGATGAGCAGGAAACAGTTTCTCCATGGGCGGATGTGCCTTCTGCTAATGAACCTGCAGAGGCTGAAACGGATTCTGTACAGGCCGGCGTTGAAGACAGTGCAGTCCTCTGGATATCCAACTGCTCAGGCGTTGAGGGGCTTGAGAATCAGTTCAGAGCAGGCGCTGCCAGCGGTTATTCTTTTGTCTATCCCCTTACAGGAACCACTCGCAGGCAGACATCTGTGGCTCTTGTGAGACGCGAATCACCTGAAACTGACTCTGAACTGTTATGGCAGGCTGCATCTGACCTGGCCGATTCAAACTGGGCCATCAAGCCTGTGGATATGACGATCATGCTGGGGACCGATCTTTCATATGCAGGGCTTAATTCAGGTTTTCTGCAAACTCCTCAGGCGTCTGCATGCACTCTGTTTGTAGATGTTGTAAATCATGGAATTCAGTATTCTCTGGAAGGTCTCGGCGCGGCGACATGGGTGGCCGGTGCTCTTGAAGGCAAGGCATTCACATGGGAGGGAACAGAATACCTTATTGCTGTAAGTGATATCAGAGACGCAGACAGTTACAACGAAGAGATAGGAATTCCTGAAGTTCTTGATACGACTATTGTTCTCTACAAAGGATCAAGCGAAGCCTCGGCAGAACTGGAACGCCTTCTGAGAAGATATTTTCAGGCGCTGCCTGCTGCATCTCCTGACAGGTTCAGCAATGTTCAGCCACCGGATATTCATCTTCTGATTGGTTCGGCTGATTGACAAAAGACCTCTGAACAGCTATAATTGCCACCCATTTCCATCAGGGAGGCGCAGTGCGTTACGAAGTCAACGACAGGGTAGTTCATCCTTTTCACGGTGCAGGTGTTATTTCAGAGATCAGCATGAAGGATATCTCAGGAGAGATGGTAGAGTGCGTTGTAATTTCCCTCTCAGGTGGAAGGGCCGGTATACTTCTTCCGCTGAACGCAGTGGGTGAATCAGGTCTCAGAAAGGTCTCAAGCGAGAAGCAGATCAAAGACGCAATGAAAGTTCTCTCTCAGCCTGGCGAGAAACTTCCAAAGGACTGGAGAAGACGAATAGATGTCCTGAAGGACAGGGTTAACTCCGGTGATCCTTCTGTAATTGCCTCTGCTATCAGAGATGTTCTCGGCAGGTCTTCTTTCGCAAAGATGAACCCCTCTGAAAAACGGGTTCTCAATGAAGCGGTTACTGTATTCGCCGGCGAACTGTCGCTGGTTATGGAGATAACTCTTGAATCTGCCAAGAAGCTGATAAACAGGAAAGTAACAGGCAAGAAAAAAGAAGCCTGATGCCGGGGAATTCCACCGTTTTCAGAGTGGTTACAGACAGGGAACTTGAAGGGGTTCTCCTTGTATGCGTAAAATTCAGCTCCGAATCATATCACGATTTTGAGAGGGAAGAGACAGTAAGACTTGTGGAGAGTGCAGGGGGCCAGGTTGCAGGCATTCTTTCTCAGAACCGTTCTGCCCCTGACCGGGCATACTTCATCGGCAGAGGAAAGGCAGAAGAGGCAGCCTGCAGGGCATCTGCTCTGGAGGTTACAACAATAGTGGTGGACCATGATCTCTCGCCAGGTCAGGTTAACCGTCTGGAGAAACTCACCGATTGCAAGGTTGTAGACCGTACGGAACTGATACTTGCCATTTTTGCAGTTCAGGCAAGAACGCCCCAGGCGAGAATCAGAATAGAACTGGCGCAGCTCAGGTATATGCTTCCCCGTCTTTCAGGAATGTGGCATCATCTTGGTCGTCTGGGAGCAGGTATAGGTACCAGAGGGCCTGGAGAGACCCAGCTTGAGGTTGACCGAAGGCGCGCAAGGGCAAGAATATCCTCCCTTGAGAAAAAAATAGCCTCAATGGAGACCTCTGCCAGAGTAAGACGGCTGAAGAGAAACTCTGTTTTCAGTGTGGCACTTGCAGGATATACCAACGCAGGTAAGAGCACCCTTTTGAACACTCTTTGTGATGCAGGTGTTCGTTCTGAAGACAAACTCTTTGCCACCCTTGATACAACTTCAAGAAGATTGATTCTTCAATGTGGAGAGCCGGTAATAATCAGTGATACTGTAGGTTTCATCGACAAGCTGCCGGAATCCCTTCTGGAAAGCTTTCGCTCAACACTTGATGTTGTTCTTGAGGCTGATCTTGTTCTGCTTGTGGCTGACGCCTCAGACCCTGAAAGAGAAGCAAAAGTTACCGTGGTGAGAAATACTCTGAAACGAATCGGAGCAGAGAATGTTCCTCATATCGTTGTATGGAACAAGAAAGATCTGGCCCTGGATGATGCCCCTTACGGCATGAGCGTTTCAGCTCTCACCGGCGATTCTCTGGACAGGCTTGCAGCAGCCATTCAGAATGAGCTCATGAAAGCACTGGACTGGAGAGAACTGAGGTTGGATATTTGCACTGGTGAAACTGAATACTGGCTACGGTCCAGATGTATCATTGAACGGTTTGAAAGAACCGATTCAGGAGGTGCGGAGCTTTTTTGCGGATTTCGCAGGAGTGCAGGTGAAGCAGTGAAATATCTCAACTCTAAAGGAATAATTCATGCCATGAGTGGTCCGATAAAGGAAACTGATGTCTGTAGATAAGGTCATGGAGAGGGTATGCGGCAAAATGAAAACCCTGGCAGGTATGCACTCTTCCGGTGTTGTACAGGGGACCATGTTCAAAAAGCAGATCAGAAAACTGCTTGTTTCAAGCGATTCAAGGGAGATATTTGCAGAGCTTATAGAAGCGGACAGAAAAGCAATCAAGATACTCAACAGGCTTGAGAATCCTGCTGCCTGGAGGGAGCTGACCATGCTTGACAGGGCCTCAAGAGAAGAGCGCTTCTATAGTGCTATAGCAGGTATCATGGAAGATGAAACAGAGATTTGTGACAAGCTTCTCAGAATGCTTGAACTGGCTTGCCTGCCCTACTACTCAAGTTTTCTGCCCCTCGGCGGCAAATGCCAGGAAGCTCCGAAGGCTCGGAGAACCAGCAGATTAAGCGTATTGGACTGATGGGATGTAAAACGAAGAGCAGGCTTATTGCAGTCTGCGGCGCTCTCTTTATTGTAATCTCACTGTTCTTTCTTGGCAGGTCTTTCATTGAAGGTATTCATCAGGCCGGCGGTATAGGTCAGCTTCTTAATTTTGACATTCCGCTCTTTCTCGGTTCTATGGTTCTTCTGGCAATCCATCTCATGCTTGCAGGTCTTACCTGGGAGAGGGTTACAACTCTCTCAGGGGGCGGCATTGGATTTATCAGAGGCTTTGCAATTCATTTTCTCTCCCAGGTAGGCAAATACATTCCAGGCAAAGTGTGGGCAGCAATGGGAAAGTACAGCCTCAGCAGGTATTCAGGGCTCACAGCAGCCCAGGTTGGGCAGGGGCTGATACTGGAAACTGTGTTTATCGTTCTTGGCTGCCTGACTGCAACTATTCCCCTTATGCCTTTCATTGCAGAGAAAGCAGGGCTGGCACCTGCTGCAGGAACTGTTCTGGCCGTTATTCCGGCAGCTATCCTTCTCATGTCGGTACACCCGTTCTTCTTCAGAAAGCTGGCTGTTCTGGCGGCGAAAGTAATGAAGAGTACCGGTTCTCTGAGGGAATTCAGTTTCACTGAAATGATTTGCCTTTATCCGATTTATCTCAGCCTGTTTGTGGTTCTGGGAGTGGCTTTCTGGGTTCTTGCTCTTTCTTTTGGCCTTGTTATGCCATTTTTCCCCGGTGTGCTGATTTATCCTGCAGCAATGGGCATAGGGTATCTTGCCATCTTTGCCCCTGGCGGGCTGGGGGCCAGGGAGCTTACCGCTGTCTGGTTTATTCATGTGCTGGTTCCAGACTGTGAGCCTGGTCTGGCAGAGCTTGTTACACTGGTTGCAAGGCTTTGGATTACAGCAGGTGAAGTCATAGCCCTGGGGTTCTCATTCTTCCTTTTCGGAATAAAACCCTCTGCGTTCAAGACCATGTTCAGCGGTGGCAGATTACCTGACTGATACCCCTTCAAGGGAAACAAAAGGAAGAAGATCGTCGTTTGTTCTGTACTGCAGTTTTCCTACATCTGTGACTCTGGAGAGACTGTCATACACATTTCCTGTAAGAACACAGCCATCGTAGTAACCGTAAATCTCTCCATGTCTGAAAAGATGCACCCTGCCGCAGTCGAAAACAAAGTGCCCTGAAGCTGCGTTGCCGCTTTCAGCGGATAGGATATTCGTTACAAGAATTCCTGTTCCTGTCTCTGAAAGGAGGTTAGCAGAGCTTTCCGAAGAAGAATCCACAACAATGTTTGTGCAGACAGGCCTTGAGTGTTCCCCGATGTTTCTTCCGCTGTTGCCTGTGGATTCAGCGCCTGTTTCAGCTGCAGAACTGAGATCATGTATGAAATCCACGAACTCGCCGTCTTTGAACAGTATCTTGTTAAAGGCAGGTATTCCTTCGCTGTCAAAGGGCGTTGATGAGCCACCGGTATCAAGGCAGGGCATATCCCTGACAGTTAGTTTGTCCGAGATAACCTTTTTGCCTTCCATTCCTGCCAGGGGGGATGCTCCTCTTGCCAGAAGCCTTCCGCTTACACCGGCTCTCAGGGCTTGAAGCATTATAGAGAAGGCTGCTGGAGAGAGAACAACATGCTTTCTTCCAACAACTTCTCCCTTATGCAGTCTGGATGCTGTTAGAGGCAGAGAAAGTGTTTCCACAAGCGCATCAGGATCAGGGAGTTCCATTGTAGTGTCCACGGAGCAGCCTGTTTGAAGCAGCCCGTCAGGAGAGGGCATTGTAACTGAAAGACGGTTGCCGGTAAAATACCTTGTATGGGAGGCTGTCAGCCCCTTTGAATTGGCCAGAAAAATATTATCGGTTCCCCACTTGAGTTCTGCGGAAAGTAAAGCTTCAGGAAAAGATTCTCTTATTCTGCTCTGAATCCCCCACAGGTATTCAGCTGCCTCCTCATGTGTGAGTTTCAAGAGAGTTGAGGGTTTTGCCGCCGGTGATGCAGAGGAAGCTGAAGGGAGATCAATCAACGCTTTTGGACCGTATCTGCAGCTGCCTATGGCCCTCTCCACAAGCTCGAAATGGCTTACAGGCCCCCACTGTCCTGCTGCACCGAGCCTGCCGTTGCGAATCATTCTCAGGCCGTTGCCGTACATGCTGCCTGAGCCAAATACGCATCTTACCGGATTCATGTCCACCGACTTGTAGTTTCGCTGAATACCTGTAACTTCAGCCTGGTCAGCAACCTTTTCACAGGTATTGAGAATCTTTCTATCCATATTCGGATTCATGTCAGCTCACCTGTATTCGGCTTATGAGCAGATGCGGGCCGCCGTGGCTTACCGGAATGGCTGCACCTCCTCTTCTTGCGCAGCCTTTAAGTACTCCTGAAAGTTTCAGGTCATTCCCTGTTCCTTCCACTGCTGAAAGCACATCTGCCACTCTACCTGAAATAACCACAGGTGTAATCGGTTTGTGAAGGACTCCTTTTCGCACTGTCCAGGCCTCTTGTACGGAGATGCTGAATCTGTCCATGTCAGTTGCTCCTCCGTAAAAGCCTTTCAGATAGAGTCCGTTGTCAAGCTGTTCCAGCAGTTCCTCTCTGGTTGATTCTCCTTCCTGAAAGAATGTGCATGTCATTCGGGCTTCCGGCATTCTTCCAGGATCTGCGGATCTTGCATTGCCTGTGGTTTCCGCTCGGTTTCCCGCAGCAGTTGAAGCTGTATGAAGCCAGCTCTTTACAATACCTTTTTCAATCAGAACTGTTCTTTGCCCTGGAGAGCCTTCGTCATCCCAACGCATGCTTCCCGGGTATTTCATCATTCTTGAATCGTCCAGTATGTTCACAAGAGGTGAAGCTATTTTCTGACCTGGCCTGAGGGAATGGGCAACAGCAGGGTTGCATTCAAGGAAATCTGCCTCAACAAGGTGTCCGAATGCTTCATGAATGATTATTCCTGCAAGTTCCTGATCCACCACAACTCTGGTCTCACCAGGGGCAATATTGCTTTCAGTATCCCTAAATGCCAAATCCTTACCCAGCTGCTCAATCTCTTTTTCAAGACCCTTGAAACTCTCGAAGCTTCCTCTTACAGCAAGTTCTCTGGAGTTCCCCAGCCCTCCAGGAAGAACAGCCTGGAACTTCATAGAGCACAGATTCTCTCTTTCATGTACACTGGTTCCCCTTGAATTTACTATCACCCTGTCGCCGGTTCTCTCCTGATAGGATACTCTCGCTGAGCCGGTTCCCAGAGTTGCTCCCAGAAGTTCGCAGTAATGCCGGCAGAGAAAAGCTTTTTCTCTTCCTGTTATGTCCCCTGGAGAAGGGGATAGCAGTGAGTCATCCCATGAATCTCTGCATTCAGCTTCAAGCATGGGAAACGGCAGTGGAGGTGACTGACAGTGAATGGCATGAGCAGCAGCTCGGTCAAGGGCCATCTGCATATTTTCCACACTGCTGAACTCACATATACCCCAGCGATTTGAAATGAATACCCGTGCAGTACCTGAAAACCTGCCTACAGGGCCTGTGTTTTCACTGGAGATTCCTGCCTGTATGAAGGTTGATTCGTTGTGAAGGGAAATACGGATCTCTGCAAAATCTGCCTCTGAACAGGCAACTGCCCTTTCAGCTTTTTCCCTGAAGTCCCTAATCATGCCGGTTTCCAGGGCTGCCTGTGCCAGCGTGAAAGTTCAGTTCTTCCAGCAGTACCTGAGCTGAATCTGCCCAGGGGCCATCAGGGTTCATGTACAGATAATTTCTTATGGAATCCGAGGCTCTGAGAGCATCTTTCTGTTCCATGTAAATCAGAGCAAGAATATGCCAGGCATCCGGTTCTCCCTGATGTCCGGCAGGAGTGAGTATCTCTGCAGCCTGAACCAGATCTCCGTTTTCAAAAAGAAGAGTGCCCATTTTTATTCTGGCGTCACCTGCGAACTCAGGACTCTCTATGATTGTTCTTGTATACCATGTCATTGCTTCTTCAGTATTTCCAAGTGCAGCCTGGCAGTCTGCAACTGCAATCCAGCATCTGCCGTTCAGCGGCGCAAGGCTCAGAGCAGCATCTGCGTATTCCGCAGCTTCCAGCTCTCTGCCTCTGAGAGCAAGTGTCATTTCAGCCATTTCAAGAGGTGCGCTGTAATCGTCAGGGCGAAGCTCCATGTAGGTTGTGTAGCTGTTTTCAGCATCACCCCAGGCCTGATTGAGAACTGAAACTCTGGCTATTCCAAGGTGTGCCTCTGCTGCATCACTGCTTGTCTCAAGGGCTTTTTCGAACTCCCTGAAAGCCCTGTCAGCAAGACCCTGTTCAAGATATGCCATTCCAGTCTCAATGTAGAGTGACGCAGTAAGGGAATCCACATTCACAGATGCAGGGAACCCGTTAATGAAAATCAGCAGTAGAATCATCGCAGCCTCCCTTCAGGCTTTTCGAATCCTACAAGTGAAATTCCTTTCAGGCAAGAGATGGCGACACCTGAACGATTATATTACTAAACTCACAATTGCTCTGATTTTTTTTCAGCATGGACGGAGGTACTCATGTCAGGGAGATATGATCTTGCAATACTCGGTGGCGGACCGGCTGGATATGTTCCTGCAATAAGGGCCGCACAGCTGGGCAAGAAGGTTGCGCTGGTTGAAAAAGACGCTATAGGAGGAACATGCCTTAACAGGGGCTGTATACCTACCAAGACACTGATTGCTTCAGCATCTCTCTACAGGCATGCCCTTGCCTCCAGAAAATTCGGCCTTTCCGGTACCCTTGATTTTGACTATGCCGATGTTGCCAGACGGAAGGATATGGTAGTCAATAGATTGCGCAAAGGTGTGGAAGCTCATCTCAAACACCTTGAAATTGATGTCATCAGAGGTCATGGAAGACTTATTCATCCTGATACCATAGAAGTTGAAGGAAGAGAGGTTAAAGCAGGCAACATTCTTCTGGCTCCTGGCTCCAAACCGCTTATTCCCAAATTAATCATGCAGGAAGGTCTGCTGACCAGCCGTGAGGTTCTGGAGATGGATTCCCTGCCTGAAAGCATGATAATCATAGGCGGTGGTGTAATCGGCTGCGAGTTTGCCTCTGTTTTTTCTTCCTTTGGTGTAAATGTAACCATAGTGGAGATGCTTCCAAAGCTGCTTCCAGGGGTTGATGGTGATGTGGCAGAAGTTCTTGAAAGGTCTCTGAAGAAATCAAAAGTAAAAGTTCACACAGGACAGCCTGCTGCTTCGGTGGAAATATCTCCTTCGCAGTCTGTTGTCACCCTTGGTGATGGCACTGTTATCACCGCCGAGAAGGTACTTGTTTCCATAGGCCGTGTATCAAAGACTGAAGAATGCGGATTTCAGGAGGCAGGCCTGATAATGGACCATAGGGGCAACATCGTTACTGATGCAAATGGCCTGACCAATCTTTCAGGAGTCTATGCAGCAGGTGATGCCACAGGTAAATGGCAGCTTGCCCATGCAGGATCTTCCCAGGGTATAGGGTCTGTTCATCATATGTTCGGCGCCATGCCCAGAGGTGTGAACCCTGATGCCATGAGCGGCTGTATTTTCACCTTCCCTGAGATTGCAATGGTAGGTCCAGGCGAAGATGAATGGCGTGAGCGAGGTGAGAAGATAAAGGTGGCTGCCTCCAGATTCATCGCCAACGGCAAAGCTGTTGGCATGAACGAGACCGATGGATTCGTGAAGATAATCAGCAGGGAAAAAGACGACACCATTATCGGTGTTCAGATTGTCGGAGCAGATGCTTCAAGCCTTATAGGATGGGCTGTAATGGCTGTAAACTCAGGTATCAAAGCTGCAGATGCGGCCTCTTTTGTTCACCCTCACCCTACCCTTTCAGAGCTTTTCATGGAAGCTTCTGAAGGTATCGGCATAGGCTCGCTGCATGGATAAAACCCTTGAAGCCATTGGCAACCTGATTGGGACAGTCCAGACCCTTAGAGGGCCTGGAGGGTGCAACTGGGACAGAAAGCAAACCCTGGAGAGCCTCAGACCCTATATGCTGGAAGAGGCTTACGAGGTGGCAGATGCTGTGGATCAAGGTAACATGGAAGAACTGAGAAAGGAACTGGGTGACCTGCTGCTTCACATCATAATGTCGTCAGAAATCAGCAGAGACAACGGTGATTTCGATCTTGCAGAAGTTGCCTGCAGAATCACAGAAAAACTCAGGCGAAGACACCCCCATGTCTTTGATAAAGCCACTTCCCTTACCCCTGAAGAGGTGGAAAAACAGTGGGAAGCCATAAAGGCTAAGGAGAAAAGGGAGCAGAAAAAGAGTTTTTTTGATTCAATTCCAAACTCAATGCCTGCTCTTCAGAAAGCATGGCGCATTCAGCAGAGGGCGTCAGAGGTGGGTTTTCCCTGGCCGGCTGAAGCTGAACTCACTGAAGAAATAGGAAATGTTCTCAGATCTGAACCTGATTTTTCTGAAGCAGGCGCTCTTCTGTTCAGCCTTGTTTCTCTACTGAGGCAGAAGGGTATAGAGCCGGAAAAGGCCCTGAGGGAACACAACAGGGATTTCATGGATAAATTTAATTACCTTGAAAAACATCTTCATGAGAGAGGCTTTACTCTCAGCAATGCAGATGAGGCTTTCATGGAAGATGCTGTAAGGTCTATATTTCACACTGGCGACAAAGAAAACACAATGCTATAGTAAAGATAATATTCTCGTATTGCTTAATTTGAGAGAGGAGAGTACTAATGTACAGGCTGTTGACTGTTCTTGTTATGGTTTCAGTGGCCGTGGCAGGAACCATTGACAGGGATCTGGAAATGCTCATTGGAGCATCGGCAGATACCGACCATATTCCTGTTTTCATCCTTGCTTATGGTCAGGTTGATCGTAACTGGGTAAACAACTCCACTGACGGAATGTCCAGGGCAGAGAGGCAGGAATTTGCAGTACAGGCAATGCAGCAGCTGGCTGATGCTTCTCAGGAGAACATTCTCATCAACCTCAGAGCGGTTAAAGCTGAGAACATTCAGTCCCTCTGGCTTGCAAATGCCGTTTACTGTGAAGCAACCCCTGCAGCAATCAGGCAGATGGCGGCAAGGTCTGATGTTATGCTCATAGAAAGAGCAGCCGGTGACATCAGCGGCCTTATTGAGCCTGTTGATGTCAGAGAGACAACTCCGGAGGAAGACAGTAAGGCTCTTGCCTGGGGAGTGGAAAAGATCAACGCCGATGATGTCTGGGCTATGGGATATGAGGGCGCAGGTGTCATTGTAGGGGTTATTGATACAGGAGTTGACTACAATCATACCGATCTGAATACAAACATGTGGCATGATACTCCTGCCGGCTTGCACCTGGGATACGATTTTTACGATAGTGATGATGATCCCATGGATGATTATGGTCACGGAACGCATTGCTGCGGTTCAGTTGCCGGTGACGGTACAGCAGGTACCGAGACAGGCGTTGCTCCTTCAGCTACAATCATGGGTCTCAGAATCAACTACTACAGCGGTGGCGAGTATACCTGGGTTCAGGCAATGGAGTTTGGAGCCGATCATGGCGCTTCTGTTCTCTCCATGTCTCTGGGTTCAACCCACGGCAACACCACATTGAGAACCGCTGAGGAAAATCTTCTTACAGCAGGTGTGTATCACAGTGTTGCAGCTGCAAACAGCGGCCCTGCTCCAGGTACTATCCTCTCCAGCGGCGACAGTCCTCCTCCCTGGTTCCATCCTGATCAGACCCATCATGGAGGACAGAGTGCTGTTGTTACTGTAGGTGCGACCGACATCAGTGACAACATTGCCAACTTTTCCAGCAGAGGTCCTGTAACCTGGTGGAGTGACTACAGCGATTCCACTCCTCTGATAGATCCTGATATCAGCGGGCCAGGTGTTGACATTACAAGCTGCAGGTGGAGCGGTTACAGCGGTTCAGGACCCTACACTGTCATGAGCGGCACATCCATGGCCACTCCCCATCTGGCAGGAGTAGCAGCACTTCTTCTCAGCGTTAACTCCAACCTGACAGTGGCCCAGCTTGACAGTCTCATTGAGGTAACCAGTGTTGATCTCGGAGCATCCGGCAAAGACAACACATACGGTGCAGGTCGTGTTGATGCTTATGCGGCTGCCCAGGCAGCTTTAGGCATGTCTTCTGCAGAAGAGGAAACAGAAGCTGCTGTGGAACCGTCTTTTGTAGGTATCAGTGCCATCAGCCCCAATCCTGTTGTAAGCCATGCTGTCTTTACTGTAAACGCAGTTTCTGCCGGTTTCGCGGACATTGGTGTTTACGATGTTACAGGCAGGAGGGCAGCAAACATATCTTCTGATGAACTGTCAGCAGGGGCCAATGCCTTCAGCTGGCAAATTCCGTCCAGTATGGGAAGCGGTATCTACTTTGTCAGAGCTACTATGAATGGCCGAACTGTTTCCAGCAGAATGACTGTTCTCAGGTAAACGCTGTCGCTGAGAAATAGCAGTGGGACGCCTGAAAGGGCGTCCTTACTGCTTATATCTTTATTTGGAAAAAGATTACCGTTTTGTTTTCCTGTGAACTCTGTGTGTAAATCTTTGTCTGAAATACATGGTACTGTACTGCCATCAGTGTCGCATCTGACACATCAGGCAGGAGCAGTTTTTCTGAGTTTCTCTGAAAGAATATCAGATAATTTTTATGTTTCAGCAGCGCGGTCCACAGGCTTTTCTTCAGCTTTTCTGAATACCGCAGTGTCTGAATACAGACGAATTAATCGAATTCCTGTTGTAAACAGTTAATTGGAATGAAATACCAGTTTCATTCAGGTGAGCATCATCTTGCTTCAGCTGATTCATATGAACATCTTATTACATATTGAAAGGGGAAGATGATGAAGAAAGCTGTGTTACTGTTTTCTGTTTCCCTCCTTGTCAGTTGCAGTGACTCAACCGGACCGGAGCAGGAGGGGTTCTCGGTAATACCTCCTGAAACTCCCCAGCCTGCCGGTACCAGACTATTCGGAATTAATCCGTCTGAAAGTGAACAGGGGTTCATGCCATCATGGGAACTGGCTGCTGAAGCCGGTGTGCAGGTTGTGGAAATACTTATACACTGGGATCAGGTAGAGACAGAAGAAGGGATTTACACAGATCCTGATGGTGTACTTCAGGCTATTTCCTTTTACGGTATGGAAAATGTCAGGGTACTGCTGACCATTGCAGTTCTCAATACCACAGAGAGTACAGTTCCCCGGTACCTTTCCGGCTATGACTACAACTCGCCGGAGGTTGTGGAATCATTTATTGAAATGTCTGACTGGGTTTTTCAGCAGATATCGCCTTCGGTGATAATTGCAGGTTTTTCTATAGGGAATGAGATAGATATTTATCTGGAAGGATCTCAGCAGTGGAACAGCTATACTGAGTTTTTCAGTCAGGTTTCAGACCATGCAAGGAATGAGCGGCCTTCTATTCCTGTAGAGGTTAAATGTACAGCTTCTAATTGCATTAATGGCATAGATAGTGCTGAAATCATTAATATCAATCATTATAGTGATGTAGTTATGATGAACTGCTACTTCAACAGTTCTTCTTTTCAGGTGCTTCCGCCGGAGTCGGTGCATGAGTATTTTGAACAGCTGGTTTCTCTTTTTCCTTCAAAGGACATATGGATAACCGAGACAGGCTATCAGTCCGGAAGTGAGCATTGCGGAAGTTCCCAGGTGAATCAGGCACAGTTCTACCATGAGCTGTTTACAGCCTGGGATACCCACAGCGACAGAATTGATATGGTACTGGTGAATTGGCTGCATGACCAGTCTCCTGAGACTATTGCTCAGTGGATTGAGTATTACGGATCATCAGATCCTGGATTTGTTGAGTTTCTCTCCACTCTTGGTCTCAGAAACCATAATCATACTGATAAGTATGCCTGGCTTCAGGTTCTTGAGGAGGCTTCCGCCAGGGGCTGGTAACGGTTGAGAATACTATCTGCATATTGAAGGAGATCTTATGTCTTCAAGGGAGAAAATTATTTTCTTTTCAGTTATTGCCCTGTCAGTCATTCTTCGATCAACTGCGGCATTTGATGACTTGCCATTCATCTATCATCCTGATGAACCTGGATATGTCCGGATTTCCCAGAACATGTTCAGGAACCTGAGTCCCGGCACATCATTTTTCAACTACCCGACTCTGTACTTTTACATAAACGCCGCCGGTTATGTGCCGTATTATCTGGCAGGTCTTGTTACAGGAGATTTGAGTTCAAGGGAAGATGTAGTTTCTCCGGAAACACTTGAGATGGGGATCAGCAGAACCGGGCAGCCATCATCTATCATTACTGGAAGAGTGCTTTCCATTCTGTTTGGGACTGCAGCGGTGTTCCTTTTATTTCATGCTGCACTGGAACTTACAGGCTCAGCAGGTGCAGGGTTGCTTGCAGCAGGTCTGATGGCTGTATCACCTGTTAATGTAATGCACAGCAGGTTCATTACTCCTGACATCTATGTAACTTTTTTCAGCGTCGCAACTCTTTGGGGAGCGGTGAAGGTTTACAAAAGAGGCAGGTTGAGAGACTATCTTACAGCAGGTGCCTGCATAGGTTTTACCGCTTCCAGCAAGTATAACGGCATATTGGTTGCGCTCTTTGTGGTCACAGCTCACCTGCTTCGCCACAAGAGGCGTTTTTTCACAGCCAAAGGTTTGTATCTCTCAGCAGTTTGTGCTGTTGCAGCATTTTTTATCACCTCGCCGTGTATCCTTCTCAACTTTGCTGAGTTCAAGAATGACATGCAGTTTGAGGCTGAACACTATTCATCAGGGCATCCGGGAATGGAAGGAAATACGCTTCTATGGTATCTCTCTTTCATGGCTGGAACCGCAATCGCAGTCTACCTTCTCAGCCTGGCAGAGGTAGTCAGGGCGGTTTTCAAGAGAGAGCCAGCCACAATACTTATTGCATCCTTTCCCCTTGTCTACTTTATTTTTATTTCAAGTTTTATAGTAAGAAATGATAGAACACTTCTTCCTGCAACTCCTTTCTTCTTTCTTCTGGCTGCACTTTTTATCACACGGCTGTTCAGCAGCGGGAAAACTTCAGGAAGTAAACGGTTAGCTGTTATTTCAGGCTGTCTGGCGGTTGTTCAGCCTTTTGCTCAAACAGTAAAGACCACAGTAGAACTTCTTGAAACCGATTGCCGTGAAACTGCAGGGAACTGGATAATTGAAAACATTCCGGAAGGATCCCGAATAGCGCTTGAATCCTACTCACCCTGGGTTAATCCCTCTGTATTTGATGTTCAGGGTGTTAGAAAAGCCATAGATAACAGCCCTGAGTGGTATAGACTCAATGATTTCCAGTATCTGGTTTTGAGCAGAGAAATGTACGGCAGGTACCTGGATGACCCCGACCGTTATTCTGAGGAGGCTGAAGACTATGAAGAGATACTTGCGGAGTTTTCATCAGTGGCAGAATTTCAGCAAAACAGCGGGAAGGTAATAATCCTGGCTGTAGAATAGTTTTTGACCAGGCAACGAGTTCATTGTTATGTTGACATTAAGATATGTGTTGTTATCATAACACTTTCACTTAGAAACATTTCCGGAGGTGTTTGATGAACAACATCAACTTCTCAATAGAGAAGCCAGCGAATGAAAAGGTGCTTTCATACGCACCAGGTTCCAATGAGAGGGCAGAGCTGGAGGCAGAGCTTTCCAGGCAGTCAGAGACCGTTGTTGAGATCCCTTCAGTTATAGGCGGCAAAGAGGTAAGAACAGGCGATCTGGTAGATGTCAGAATGCCCCACGAACACGGGCATGTTATCGCCAGGTTCCATCGAAGCGGAGAGAAGGAGATAGCTGACGCCTGCGATGCAGCAGTTGAAGCTCAAAAGGAATGGATGCGAATGCCCTGGCTGGAAAGGGCTTCAGTTTTCATGAAGGCTGCTCATCTGATCAGTACCAGATACAGGGCAAAACTCAATGCCGCAACAATGCTTGGGCAGAGCAAGAATGCCTATCAGGCAGAAATAGACTCTGCTGCTGAGACAATAGACTTCCTCAGAATGAATGCGTCATTTGCCTCTGCTGTCTATTCAGATCAGCCATCTTCTTCCCATGATCAGCTGAACAGGCTTGAATACAGACCTCTTGAGGGATTTGTTTTTGCTGTTACACCCTTCAACTTTACTGCAATTGCGGCAAACCTTCCAACTGCACCGGCACTTATGGGTAACACATCGGTTTGGAAACCTGCAACAACTGCAGTTCTCTCCAACTGGTATGTGATGGAGATTCTTCAGGAAGCAGGTCTTCCCGGAGGAGTAATCAATTTTGTACCCTCAAAAGGAAGTCTCTGCGGTAACACTGTCACAGAGCACAGATATATGGCAGGCATTCACTTTACCGGTTCTACAGGAACATTCAACTGGCTGTGGAAGAGAACTGCTGACAATCTTTCCAGGTACATTTCCTATCCGAGGATTGTCGGCGAGACAGGGGGTAAGGATTTCATATTTGCCTATCCTTCTGCAGAAAGCACTGCTGTTGCAGTTGCAATGGCCAGAGGCGCTTTTGAGTACCAGGGACAGAAGTGCAGTGCCGCATCCAGGGCCTACATACCCAGAAGTCTCTGGCCTTCAGTTCGGGATCAGCTTGTGGAGATGGTCGATTCTATGAAAATGGGTGATGTCCGTGACTTCAGCAATTTCGTAAATGCAGTTATAGACGAAAAGGCTTTTGACTCCATAACTCCCTACATCGACAGGACAAAAGCCTCTGCTGACGAGAAGATCATCTGCGGAGGCGGTTATGACAAATCTCTGGGCTACTACATTGAGCCCACTGTGATTCAGGTCAGCTCACCAGGCCATGAACTGATGGAGAACGAGCTCTTCGGGCCGGTGCTTTCAGTATGGGTATATGATGATGAGAAAATCACGGAAACACTGGATGCTCTGGACCGCACTTCTCCATACGCCCTTACCGGCGCAGTGTTTGCCTGTGACCGTACTGAGATTATTCAGGCGATGGACCACCTCAGCCACGCAGCAGGCAACTTCTACATCAACGACAAACCCACAGGGGCAGTTGTAGGGCAGCAGCCCTTTGGCGGCGGAAGAGGCTCAGGTACCAATGACAAGGCAGGAAGCCACCTGAACCTGCTTCGCTGGGTAACCACCAGAACAGTGAAGGAAAACTTCTCTCCGCCTCTGGATTATCGGTATCCTTTCCTTGGTTAAGAGTTAAGAAACTCCCCTGGCATGCCAGGGGAGTTTCTCAGCTTCGCCTTACATAGGGCTTGATGCTGAAGCTTTAAACCTTTACAGCGCAACGGAATGAGGGTATATTAGGTGCATAGAAATGCACGCAATATGAGCACATTTGCTC
>PDWJ01003221.1_pt1 | contig 40458 bp, 35 predicted proteins | sample 1430881 | NCBI WGS metagenome assembly PDWJ01 (sample SAMN01162460, study PRJNA174530) | Oral metagenome, whole genome shotgun sequencing project. | biome: Marine environment; feature: Marine mammal; material: Swab sample of the gingival sulcus; isolation source: swab sample of gingival sulcus...
CGTTGAGTTGATTGCCCCGATTGCCATGGACGAAGGGCTGCGTTTTGCCATTCGTGAAGGTGGCCGCACTGTGGGTGCCGGTGTTGTTTCTAAAATTATTGAATAATACCAATTTGTTATAGCAATAGAAGAGCCGGGCCTTTGCCCGGCTTTTTTATCACTGTCATTTAGAACGTTACCGTACCGAGCAGCAACAATTAACCGCTGTCGCTGAGGCACAGCGTAAAGCCGCTGAAGAAGAAGCAAAAAAACGTCGTTTACTGGCTGATGCACAGGCCTATGAAATCGGCAAAATTAACGCAACTATCGGTAATAACCCAAACTATATCAAACTGCCAGCACTCTAGAAGCACTCTAGAAGCACTCTAGAAGCACTCTAGAAGCACTAAAGGAAACACTGAAGGAAACACTAAAGAGTATTGCTAAAGACCCTGCCAGTTTTTTATGGATGGATGCTATGTTGTTTTGCCAACGAAATAACGTACTTTAGTCACGATTAACGATTAAAAACATAACGTCGGTTCTCTACATCAACATTGGGATAACCTAAATTAAATGATAAATGAAAACGGCTATAAGGATTTAATGCCCGGATATGCTTAATAAGTGCCATAATATTATTACCTTATCAAGGCTGATAGATAACACTATAAATATTGAGTGAGGTTGCCGTCCATGACCACAGTATAAACGGTATCATTAAAACACTCCATAGGCCCATTTTTCGATAGTTAATAATACTTATCCAGGTAACGCAAAAGGCAAGTGCCAGCAGGATAAAAATACCTGCTGTTATTGCCTGCCAAGCAAAAAATACCGCATTCCAAAGCATGCATAACAACAGTATCGCTGCATATAGCAAACGATTGCTGCCGGTAAAGGCCTTGATTGCTGAGAGTTTTGCCAAATACACTGCAAATGCCGACATAATTGTGTACCATGCCAGCGCGAAAAACCATGCGGGCGGTGTCCATGGGGCCTTGGCCTGCATAGCATACCAGGTACTATCCAAGCCCTCCGTCATTATCTGGCGGCTAATCACCAAGGTAATAAAATTTAACATCAGAAAAAGAAATAAATATTTATATCGCATATTATTATTTAAAGTGGCATCTATTATCATTATATTGAGCCTTTTTAGTTTAGCATATTTGTAGCAACACTTAGCATAGCTGAATGCCAGCATTACTGGTAGCATTACTTAAGTAGATTGTTTTTCTTGATTATTTTATTATCACCCTTTATCATAGTAATGTTGCTAAAGGCGATAAACTTAATTAATCATATAGGAGAGAAGCCATGAGTCAATTTGATCAAAAAGTTGCGTTGTATAAAAAATCACTGATTGAAAAATGTAATATCACACCGGATGACGCCTTACTGAGAGCCGTCACTAAAAGCATGGGGCCATCAATTTACAATAATGATGCCGAAATTGTTGCCGCTAGTGAAAAAGATGAGGTCAACACCCTGAAAGAAAATTTTGTCAAGAAAAAACTCGGTATCACCAACCAAGCTGAAGTTGATGCCGCTGTCGATAAAGCCTTTGCTACTATGGGTAAGTCAAATCCGCGTAAATACCGTGCAGTCTTGTCTTATCTATTGGTTCAACACTTTGATAAAGCATCGTTATTTAGTTAATTAACACTGACATTAGCATAACGGTGCAGTTAAAACCCTGTCGTTAACAAACGACAGGGTTATTTATTTTTCTATCAAGGCACAAGTATCAAGATATTTCACTTATTATAAAGCACTTACAGCGCGGCTCGGGAAATATTCTTCCCCGACCCAAAGGGCAGCTATTTAGAAAGTCACTATACTACATTAACGCGTTGATAATATGAGTAACTATTTTTTGCACGTTTTTACCTTGTCTGGTGACTCCTAATAAACACAAATTTACTCACAGGTAGTTAAGCCCTGTTCAAAACAACGGCTGTACTTGATGGCTTTTTTGCTTCGGCTTGTCGTGCTCGGGTGAGAAGAAAACAGATTATTGATTTTCTGTTTGCCTTGTTCGTTTTGTTCATCTTGTTGGTTGTTGGATGCGCTGCCAAGGATGTTACGGGCATCGTCTTCTATGCGTTGTAAAATGGCGGAGAATGCCTTGGGATTAATGTTGGCAGCTAACATATGCCTAAAGGCAAAATCGTCTGCCTCGCTTTCGTGCTCGCGCGAGTTTTGGTTGGCCAGTACGGCTGTCCCCAAAGACAGGGCGAGGTCGGCAAGACCGTCGGTTTGACCAAAAACCGCCAATAGGATAGCGGTGGTCATGGAATTTTGTACGGTTGCCTGCAGGCCGTGTTTATAGACGACATGCCCCATTTCGTGCAACAGTACCGCATCAACCTCGTCGTCATTTTGACAAAGCTGGACAAACTTATCCGTCACGATAATATCGCCGGAGGGCAGGGCAAAGGCATTGGCAATGGCCATATCGTCAATTTCCAGATTTCTAAAGTGAATGCGGTAAGTCATCGGCGCATTGTGCAGCGGCAGCAATCTGGTTTGAAAGCGCTGTCTAATCGTATTCTGCGTGGCTTCGTCAAGCTGGCTGTCTTCTAAAAAGTATTTATCGATGAATTCAAGCGATTTTTCCCCCAGCACTTGGCTGACGCTATCGGGCAGTGCATAAGCGATTTTCTCACTGGTCCAGGGCAATCCCCACACCATAAAAGCGCCGGCAGATGCCAGAACAAAAACACTGGCGAGGATAATGCGCTTAAAGCTGCTTTCCTGACGATGCAGCCAGGCAAAAAAAGCATTTTCCCGCGTTTTAGGCAGCAACAAATCAATGCCGTCATTGTCATCGGTGACAAACAAAGAGCCGTCGGGCAAAATAATTTCTCTGGCGGTATTGCCCAGGCGATGGCTAATATGGAGTTGTTCGATTTCTCCCGATAGCGTCTCGCGGCCAACAATACTGACGTGGTATTGTTGGCCGTGCGTATCAAGTGTCGCTTGATGCCGATTGGCACTGTCTTTGGGAAACCAATGACCGTTAATCACTTAAAAACCCATGTCTATGTCAACGTCAAAGGCATCGCCGATTTGCTCACCCAGCGCCGATTGCTCTTCGGCTTTTTGCGTTAAGTAATTATCGATATCGGCAGTACCGGAGGTATGGGTATTTTCGACAAGGTAGCGCATCATTCTCACCGCTGCCCACGGTTTTCCCAGTCCCAGTGTAAAAATAGTGAGCAAAAAGTTGGTGATGATAATATAAAATAGCGAACCGGTGCTAACGCTTGAGCTAAAGTGTATATTGTCATCGAGTACGGTATTGGCGTAGACGTAGCGGCGTTTTTGGCTATAGACAAAGGCACCGATAAACAGGGAGAAAATAATCATTACCAGATAAGTCAGCATAAGGCCGAGCATTAGCGTTGGGTCGTTTTCCATATCATTCATTTTTGCATCAAGCGCTTTCGGGTCGAATTGTAGCAGTTTTGCTGCGACAACGGCGACGGCTCCGAAGACAACGATGATTAAACCGGCTTTTAGATAAATCCAAAGCAGTTTTCTTTTTAAAATGTTGACGCTGAATTTTCCCTGTCCAAAAGCGAGATTGCCGATGCGATAGTCAATGCCTTTTTTCTTGGCGACGAGAAAAATAAAACCGGCAAGTACCAGGCCAATGAGTGGTAAAAACGCGCCGATAATCTGCATGCTGCCAATCTGTGCGGTTTCCGTGTCGGCATTTTGCAATGCCCCAATGACAAAGAAACCAGCAACAATAATTGGCACATAAAATGCCACACCGATTAAAATCGGCAACAGTAAATAGATAAAATAAGCCGTACTTAATTGGCCGTGAAAGCCAAATCGAACATTGCTAAAACTGGTCATGCGGGCATTAAACATCAGGCTACGCCAAATAACCCACGGCATCCCAATGGCTAAAACAATAAATAGTAACAATCCGACAGGCGGAAAGAATTGACCGATGAAAACGTAGGTGAGCAGCAGTATCAAAGCAATAACATAGCTTAAAAACAATTGCTTGCCGGTGGCATGATAGTTAAACTGCCTATCGTTGTAGCGCATATTGGCATAAAAGTAGCGGCGGGTACGAACCTTTGCCCAGGGATAGTAAAACCCCAAGGTAATAATTGATAACAACACGTTGACAATCCATATTTTAAAATATTCCCCGCCCTGGCCGGTAAAAGTTAAAGCTTGCATGCTTATTCCTCAATGTAAAATTATTAAAAGGTATTATTATCATATAAAAAAGATAGTTACACTATACTTTTTTATGTTTTATCACTCTGCACACGACCGTGATTTGCTTTGGCAAGTTTTTCGTACACTATAAATGTGGTTTACCTGAGCTCTCACGAACAGTACAGGTTTGCACTTTTGCTGTTTATGCCCTTTGTGAAGACTGGTATTTTCCTTGCTCTATCATGCAGTTAGTCGATTCAATATGACTTCTAACGGGGTTCATTTATAATAGCAGTCATCTTTCTATTTTCTATTTTCTATGACAAACGCGCAATTAACGGCTGCCTTAAAGCAATACTTTGGTTATGAACATTTTCGTCCGCAACAGCAGGCAATTATTAATAATGTCTTAGCGGGTAAGGATTCCTTGGTCATTATGCCGACGGGTGGCGGCAAATCTATTTGTTATCAGCTGCCTGCTTTGCTGTTAGACGGGATGACAATTGTGATTTCGCCGTTAATCGCTTTGATGAAAGACCAGGTTGACGCTCTAAAGCAAAATGGGGTGGCGGCAGCTTTTTTTCACTCTCAGCAAAGTCCGCAAGAACGCCAGGTGTTACGTCAATCGTTATATTCCGGTGACCTTAAATTACTTTACAGCGCCCCGGAAAGTTTTAACAACCTATTATCTTTGATTAGTAGCGATGCGGTTGCCTTGGTTGCTGTCGATGAAGCTCACTGTATTTCGGCATGGGGGCATGATTTTCGCCCGGCCTATACGCAGTTGGCCCATCTAAAATCACAACTGCATTGTCCGTTAATTGCCCTGACGGCAACTGCAGACAAAGCAACTCGGGCTGACATTGTCCAACAATTAAATATCCCGACAGCCGATTTATTTTTAAGCTCTTTTAACCGACAAAATTTATCGTTAACCGTTGCCCCCGGACAAAACCGTTTTCGACAAATACTGGCATTTTTACGCCGTTATAAAAAGGAAGCGGGTATTATTTATTGTTTAAGTCGAAAAAGCACGGAAAATCTTTCCCAGAAATTACGCCATAACGGATACCGCGCTTTGGCTTATCATGCCGGCTTGTCGGCAGAAACCAGGGAAAGTGTACAAAATCAATTTATTGGTGATAAAGTAAACATTATTTGTGCCACCATAGCTTTTGGTATGGGAATTGATAAATCCAATGTGCGCTGGGTGATTCATTATAATCTGCCGAAAAATATAGAAAGCTATTATCAGGAAATCGGGCGCGCCGGACGGGATGGCTTACCGGCAGAAACCTTATTGTTTTATTCATTTGCCGATGTGATGCAATTACGTAAATTTACCGAAAGTGAGCAAATTGAACAACAAACCATACAGTTGGCAAAATTACAACGTATGCAGCAATATGCCGAAGCATTAACCTGCCGGCGAAAAATTTTACTCAGCTATTTTGGTGAATACCTCGCTGAAGATTGCGGTAACTGTGATATCTGCTTACACCCGCCAGAACATATCGATGGCACGGTAATTGCTCAAAAAGCCCTGTCAGCCATTGCCCGATTACAACAGCGTGAACCGTTAAAGGTGGTTATTGATTTATTGCGGGGAGCGCAAAATCACTATATGCTGAGTCATAATTATCACAGGCTGAAAACCCACGGGGTAGGCAAAGATATCGCCTGGCGCGATTGGCAGCAGTATATTATTCAATTGATTAATCAAGGATTTATAGAAATAGCTTATCACCAGCAGCATCACTTGAAACTAGCGGCAGCCGCAAAAAAAGTGTTATTTGACGGACAAACGGTAACCCTGGCTACATTGGTTGATGCCAATGAACGCTTGCAATGTCAAGACAAAGCAGAATATCCGCCATCTGAACCTATGTTTGATATGCTGAAAAGCTTACGGCGCGAAATTGCCGACCGCGAAGGGGTGGCGGCGTTCGTTGTTTTTTCCGACGCAACCCTGCGTGATATGATGCTGGTACGCCCGCGTAATGAAAACGAATTTTTAAGTGTGTCCGGCGTAGGACAGCATAAATTGCACTGCTATGGCGACATTTTTATTCAGGCAATTAATCAGTTTTTGCTGGAAAACCCTGAAGAAACCGCCTCGCGTGCCTATAACGTGGCTGCCAGACCCGGGCAATCTGATACCGTGCTGCAAACGTTTAGTTTATACGAACAAGGCCTGTCCCCCGATGAAATCGCCCGCCAACGCCAGCTGACGGTTGCTACAATTATGCTGCACTTATGTAAGGCTTATCAAATGGGTAAAGCGGTTAATTTAAATAACTTTGTTAGTGAAGAGACCTTACGGCAAGTCAAGCAGGCGCAAATCGAGCTGGATAACTCACCCTCTCTAAAAGCCTATTATACTCACTTTAAGGGAGCGTTAAGTTACGAAACCATTCGAACAGCTTTGTTTATATTAGAAAATCCTCGCTAGTTTTATTGCAGAAGCCGGTTGGTGACCGGCCCCTGCACTATGCCATACCTGCAATAAACAAAGCATGACATAACCTGGCATTATATGGCATCACATGGACATCAGACGGCTTTTGTCATGGCAATAGCGGTATCAATCATGCGGCACGAAAAGCCCCATTCGTTATCATACCAGGCCATAATTTTTGCAAAATTTCCACCGTTAACACGGGTTTGCGTGGCATCAAAAATCGTCGATTCAGGCCGATGTAAGAAATCAACCGAAACCAAAGGTTCGGTATTATAACCGATCACCTTACCTAAGCTATCATCGCGCTCAGAAGCAGCTTTCATCACGGCATTAATTTCAGCAACCGTAGTATTGCGATGGGTATTAAAGCCTAAATCCACAACAGAAACATTCGTAGTAGGCACTCGCACGGCAAAACCGTCAATTTTGCCGGCTAAATGCGGTAATACCATACCAACAGCTTTCGCAGCACCTGTTTTGGTTGGAATCATAGAAACACCGGCAGCCCGCGCACGGCGTAAATCTTTATGCGATTGGTCAAGTAATCGTTGGTCTGTTGTGTAAGCATGAATGGTCGTCATCAAACCTTTTTCGATGCCGATTTCTTCATCCAGTACTTTGACAATAGGGGCTAAACAGTTAGTGGTACAGGAGGCATTAGAGACAAAAGTATGCTGTGGCTGCAAAATATCTTCGTTAACACCGTACACAACCAGCGCCTCGGCGTCATCAGCAGGTGCTGATACCAAAACGCTTTTGGCGCCGCCGTCAAAATAAGGTTGGGATTTTTCCCGGGAACGGAAAACACCTGTGCACTCCATGACCACATCGGCCACTGCCCAATTACATTTGGCCGGGTCGCTGTAGCGTGTATAACGGATGTTATCACCATTAATGGTCAAGGTATTTTCGTCAGGCGTTGCCACAATAGCATTAAACCGCCCGTGGACGCTGTCGTAGCGTGTTAAATGTGCCGCTGTTTCGATGGCACTGCGACTATTGATGGCAACAACTTGCACGTCATCCTGTAAACCGTATTCATAAATAGCACGCACGACAGCCGAACCAATGCGACCATAACCGTTAATAGCAATTTTTACTGACATAAATGTGACCTCACTTTTTTATAATATGATTGAAAATAATATGATTGAAAGAGAATACCGACACGACGGTCATTGAATACGCTGCTGTGCCGGTATGTTGATTAATCTAAAAAGGTTTTAACTTGTGCTGCAATCAAGTCCGCATCAAAGCCATAGTTTTTAAACAGGGTATCCGCCGGCGCTGAAGCACCAAAGCCATCCATACCCACGATAAAGCCGTTATTAGCAACTATACCTTCCCACATCAGCGTTGCACCAGCCTCAATAACGACACGCGGTTTATCGTTAGGAATAACACCGGCCTGGTAAGCTTTATCCTGAATGCGATAGATATCATAGCAAGGCATGGAAACCACCTGTGCAGAAATTCCTTTATCTGCCAGTTTAGCGGCCGTCTGCATGGCAAGTTCAACCTCTGAACCGGTGGCAATCAAGGTGATATCATTGCCTGATTGCAACACATAACCACCTTTATAAATGGCAGCAATCTGTGCCTCTGTACGCGCCGGTTTGACCAGATTCTGACGTGATAATGCCAGGGTACTGGGGCCGTTATGATTTTCTATGGCAACCTGCCAGGCCACTGCCGTTTCTACGGCATCACAAGGCCGCCAGACCGCCATATTCGGCATAACGCGCAGTGACGCAAGGTGTTCAACCGGCTGGTGGGTCGGGCCATCTTCACCCAGGCCGATAGAGTCGTGGGTCATTACGTAAATCACCCGCTCTCGCATTAATGCCGACAGACGCATGGCGTTACGCGCATAATCGGAAAAAACCAAGAAAGTCCCTGCATAAGGAATCACGCCCCCGTGATTTGCCATACCGTTCATCATCGCCGACATGGCAAATTCCCGCACACCGTAGGAAAAATAATTTCCCGCCGGGTTATCGGCGGAAAAAACCTGACTGTGTTTGTGTTTGGTGTTGTTTGAGCCCGTTAAATCGGCTGACCCTCCTATCATTTCAGGAAGTTTCTCACCTAAAAAGTCAAGCACAATCTCACTGGCTTTACGGGTTGCCACATTATCGGCATTGGCTTGTAAGTCGGTGATAAAATCGTGCATTTGGTCGGCAAAATGTTCGGGGAGGTAGCCGTTCATACGGCGCAAAAACGCGGCTGCCAATTCAGGATATGCCGATTCGTATTGCGTAAACAAATCATGCCATTGTTGTTCGGCCTGTTCACCTTTTGCTTTGCCATCCCATGCCGCATAAATGTCATCAGGTATTTCAAAAGGTTGGTAATCCCACCCGAGTTTTTCTGCGGTAAGCTGACGGTTGTCTTTACCTAACGGCGAGCCGTGAGCCCCTGCCGTATCAACTTTTGGTGAACCGTAGCCAATATGGGTTTTACAACAAATCAGGGTCGGTCTGTCGGCTTGTTTGGCTTGAGCGATGGCATCGGATACGGCTGCTGCATCATGCCCGTCTACATTGTCAATGACATTCCACTGATAGGCTGCAAAGCGTTTTGCCGTATCATCACTAAACCAGCCATCAACTTTACCGTCAATGGAAATACCGTTATCATCATATAAAGCAATCAGTTTATTGAGTTTATAGGTGCCTGCCAGTGAACAGGCTTCATGAGAAATACCTTCCATCAAACAACCGTCACCCAGGAAAACATAAGTATAGTGGTCAACAATAGCCATACCGTCACGGTTGAACTGGGCTGCTAAGATTTTCTCCGCCAAAGCCATGCCGACTGCTATGGCAATACCCTGTCCCAATGGGCCGGTGGTGGTTTCAATCCCCGGTGTCTCATAGTTTTCAGGATGCCCGGGGGTTTTACTGTGCCACTGACGAAAAGCTTTAATATCATCAATACTGACATCATAACCGGTTAAGTGCAATACGGCATATTGCAGCATCGAAGCATGGCCGTTTGATAATACAAAACGGTCACGGTTTAACCAGTCGGGATTAGCCGGGTTATGTCTGAAGTGATTTTGCCATAAAGCTACCGCCATATCCGCCATACCCATGGGGGCACCGGGATGACCTGAGTTGGCGCGATTGACGGCATCAATACTGAGAAAGCGGATGGCGTTGGCAAGTTGTGAGTTAGGTAGTTGTGAGTTAGATAGCGGCATGATTACTCCGGTAAGTCAGTCAAGAGAAATGGTTAATGGTTAAGTTAATGGTTAAGTTAATGGTTAAGCGGTGGTTGCGTTATTATCACCCAGTAAAGCCAGGGCTTTTTGCATTTCACCGTTGGCAACTTTGGCTTGGTCAGACAGTGTTTCTATTTTATTGACCAGCTCGCAAGTCGCCCGTAAAGCGCCCATGATAATAATTTGCTCGTTATCAATATTAGGGTTGGCACGGCGAAAAGTTTTTAGGTGCTGATTAAGCATTTCCGCACTTTGCAGCAGCAATTTTTTTTCATTGATATCACAAACCAGTGGAAAGTCACTGTCCATAATTCTAACGGTAACATTGGTTTTTGTTGTCATGATGCAAGTCCTCTAATACGGTTGATAACGGCATGGTGTTCTTTTTTAAGCTGTGATAAGGTTTTTTCCAGTGTTTGATTTTTTTTCTCAAGTTTTGTCTTTACCGCATAAAGCTGGGCATCGTGCGAGCTAACTAATTCATTGATTTTGTCGCTGTGCTCTGCTTGTAGTGTTGCCACCGTGGTATTGTGTTCGGTATTTAATTTATTGATGTATGCTATGTTTTTACTATTGAGATCGTTGATTTGGGTGTTATGCAAGGTTTTGTTTTGACGTTTTTCCCGTTCATACGTCGCCGTCTTTTCCTGCAGCTGATGGGTTAATGCATTACGTTCCTGTTGTAATTTTTCGACTTGTTGTGATAATACCTGGGTTTGTTTTTTTAATGTCCAAACATTGTCAATAAGCAATTTAACTGTTTTTAAATCAATTTCTTCTGTTTTCATAATGGCCTTTTGGTTGTCTTTGGCAAAATTAACGATTGCGGCATCGGTTCGCAAATGTAAAAAAGTAAGTATAATGATACGACTTTTTTCGATATGATTCAAAATTTATGACCTGTAATTACGATGTTTCTGAAAATAATGCCGAACAAGTGCATGGTGAATTTTCTCCGGCATTTATACATGGCTGGCTTTGTGCATACAGCTGTCAAACAAAATATGACGATCCGGAAACATGGCGGCCAGTGCTTTTACCTGATTATAATCATCGGGATAGTGAGCAAAGTAATAGTTTGCAGGCATTCATTGCGGCTAAACAGACGATTACCGAACAACTGCATAGTAGCGAGTTGGCCTTTACACTGCCCTATGACGAAAATGATGACAGTTATACGCAGGCAGTGGCTACCCGTGATTGGGCCAGCGGTTTCTGGCTGGCTGCCGAGCAGACCCGGTTAGCAAAGCTTGTCACCCACGCCGAAGCAGCTGAATTTCTGGCCGATTTGCCCCGGATTGCCGCTATGCCCCTGCCGCAAGCAGATGATACTGATAGTTTAGTTGACTTAATGGAAATTCAGGAATATTGCCGGGTAGGTGTTATGGGAGTGTTTTTATCAGCAAGAACCCATACTCCATAATTATCCCGCCAAAGGTTTCTACAGTTGCCAGAGCTTCCTGCAGTTGCCAAAGGCTCCTGCAGTTTTCTAGACGTGATACTGCGGACTGTATTGTTGTACTGCTTCCACCAGGGCAGTAACGTGTTCAGGAGGCACATCCGGGGTAATACCATGGCCTAAATTAAACACGTGCCCTTGCCCTGTCTCGACCTTACCGTAACTGGCCAACACTTTTTGCACCTCAGACTCAATAACTGCCGGCGTTGCTAAAAGAATATGCGGATTTAAATTGCCTTGCAGGGCGATTTTATCGCCAACCTGAGCCTTAATATCAGCCAGATTAACCGTCCAGTCCAATCCCATAGCGTCTGCCCCTGAATCAACAAAACCTTGGACATTTCTTGCTCCGCCTTTGCTGAACAAGACCACGGGAATTTGCTGTCCGTTATGGCTGCGTTTAAGGTTTTTAACGATTGTTGCCATTTTATATTGTGAAAATTCACGATAAGCGGCAGGGGTAAGCAGTCCTCCCCAGGTATCAAAAATCATCAGCGCCTGAGCCCCGGCTTCGATTTGGGCATTTAAGTAATCACTAACGGCTTTGACAAGTTTATCCAACAGTTTGTGCATTAAGTCAGGCCTGCTATAGAGCATGGCCTGGGCTTTAGGAAAGCCTTTTTTACTGCCGGCACCGCCTTCGACCATATAGGCTGCCAGCGTCCACGGCGAACCGGAAAAACCAATTAATGGCACACGCCCGGCCAATGCCCGGCGAATGCCGGACAGCGCATTCATAACATACTGTAATTCCTGGTTGGGATCGACAGTAATGAGATTATCAATATCAGCCTCGTTTTTCACCGTATGTTTAAACATCGGGCCTTCACCGGGGGTAAAATACAGTCCTAACCCCATGGCATCAGGAATAGTCAGAATATCGGAAAATACAATAGCGGCATCCAAATCATAACGCGCTAACGGCTGCAGGGTTACTTCACAGGCTAATTCGGCATTTTTACATAAATCCATAAAACTGCCGGCACGCTGACGGGTAGCACGGTATTCAGGCAGATAGCGGCCCGCCTGGCGCATGATCCATAGCGGTGTGCGGTCGGTAGGCTGACGCAGTAATGCTTTAATAAAGCGGTTATTTTTTAATACCATAGCCGTTACTTTGTTAATATGCTGTCTTTAATACTAGCGTTAATGTTGCAGTTAACTTTGCCAGGTGTCGCGAAGCCCGATGGTTTCATTAAAGACCGGTGCCGATTGAGTCGATGTGGTATCGGCGGTAAAGTAGCCGATACGCTCAAACTGGAAAACTTCTCCGATACTCGCCTGAGCCAGCGCTGCTTCAATCAGGACGTTTTCATGCACGGTTTTTGAATCGGGATTAATGGCATCCAAAAAATGTTCCGCCTGCATCGGATTGGCAAGGCTAAATAGCCGATCATATTCAATGACCGTGGCTTTTTTGGCCGTGGCAGCGCAAACCCAGTGAATAACACCTTTGACCTTACGCCCATCGGCAGGATTTTTGCCCAGCGTATCGGCATCATAAGTACATAACAGTTCGATCGGTTTGCCTTGTTCGTCTTTGATGACCTGATGACAACGAATAACATAAGCGCCGCGCAGACGGACTTCTTCACCCAGTTTTAAACGTTTGAATTTTTTATTGGCCTGCTCTTTAAAGTCTTCCTGCTCGATATACAGCGTTTTACCAAAGTGTACTTCGCGTTTCCCCTTATCAGGGTTTTGCGGATGGTTGGCAATAGCCAATATCTCGCCGTCACCTTGATAATTGCTGATGGTGACTTTTAACGGCTGCATAACCGCCATACGCCGCGGGGCTTGAGCATTTAGTGTATCCCGCAATAACCCTTCAAAAAAGCTGATTTCGATAACGGCATCTTTTTTCGTAATACCGATTTTGTCACAAAAATTACGAATCACCGATGCCGGTATGCCGCGCCGGCGAATACCCGCAATAGTCGGCATTCTCGGGTCATCCCAACCGTCCACATGGTGCTGTTCAACCAACTGGATTAAGCGGCGTTTGGACAGCACCGTATATTCTAACTGCAGACGGGAAAATTCAATTTGCCGCGGTTTACAAGTGGTATCTAAATGCTCAATAAACCAATCATATAACGGCCGGTGGTCTTCAAATTCCAGTGTGCATAGCGAATGCGTAATGCCTTCTAGCATATCCGATTGCCCGTGGGTAAAGTCATACATCGGGTAAATGCACCACTTATCGCCGGTACGGTAATGATGGACGCGTCGGACACGGTAAAGTACGGGATCGCGTAAGTTCATATTGGCAGCCGCCATATCAATTTTAGCACGTAAGACAACTTCGCCGTCGGCAAACTCCCCGTTACGCATTTTGGTAAATAACTCACGGTTTTCATCAATGCTGCGATTACGGTAAGGGCTGTTTTTACCCGCCTCACTAAGCGTTCCGCGGCCGGCACGAATAGCGTCACTGCTTTGACTGTCAACATAAGCCAAACCTTTATCGATTAATTCGACCGCCATCTCATACAAAGCATCGAAATAATCCGAGGCATAACATAATTTATCCCAGTTAAACCCCAGCCATTTAACATCTTCTTTAATGGATTGCATGTAAATATCGCTTTCTTTTTCCGGATTCGTATCGTCAAAACGCAGATTACATAAACCGTGATATTTTTGTGCCAAACCGAAATTTACACAAATGGCTTTGGCATGGCCGATATGCAGGAAACCATTAGGCTCCGGCGGGAAGCGGGTGTGGATTTGGGTATGCTTTTGGCTGCGCAAATCGGCTTCAATAATATCCTGAATAAAGTGTGTTGCTGCTGTTTGTTTGGTCATAAGGTAGTCATATGTTAAGTTGGCAAACTATAAAAAAAGAAGCAAATATTATATAATCATTAACTGCAACAATAAACAGCATTTGTGTTTTTATGTTAATAAGAAAATTATTTTTGCCAATACTGGTGTTATTTATGGGTGCATGCAGTACTGTTCCTAAAAATCCCAAGGGTATTAAAAATGCCTGTGATATTCTGGCAACCGATGACAGCTGGCGCGATGCATTTGACCGAACCTATCGCATTTATGGGGCTCCACCGCATGTTGTTATGGCGATTATTTACCAAGAGTCCCGTTTTGTTCACGATGCCCGACCACCCAAAAAAAAGCTGCTGGGTATTCCTTTAGGACGACCTACCACGGCATTTGGTTATGCACAAGCACTGGATAATACCTGGGAGTGGTATCAGGATAAAAGCGGTAATGACGGGGCAGAACGTGATGAATTGCCCGATGCCGTTGATTTTATCGGCTGGTATTTGCGTGAAAATCATAAACGTACCGGTATATCAAAATGGGATGCAAAAAATCAGTATTTAGCCTACCATGAGGGTACCGGCGGTTTTTTACGGCAATCCTATCGGCAAAAACCATGGTTAATGAAAGTCGCTGACAAAGTCAATGCCCGTGCCATTCTGTATCGCCGTCAGCTGGCAAATTGCTATACTTATCCCGAACTGTAACTTTATGAATATTGCCTGGTTTGATGGGCAAGATATTTTGCGTTTTCCATCAGTTGAACACGCCTTGGCAGAACCGGACGGCCTGTTGGCAATAGGCGGTAATCTGTCGGTAGCGACCTTGTGCAATGCTTATGAAAATGGCATTTTTCCGTGGTTTGACGAAACGCAGCCGATTATGTGGTGGTCGCCTTCGATACGGGCGGTTATTCAGACGCGGCATATTCATATCTCGAAAAATATGCACAAGTTAATCAGACAAACACAAAGACAAGGACAATCACAGGGGCAATCACGGTATCAGATAACGGCTGACAGGAATTTTTCGGCAGTTATTGCAGCATGTTCTGCCGTCAAAACAACGCGGCAGTCAACATGGATTACTGAGGCGATGCGACAAGCCTATCAACAATTATACGATAACGGCATAGCCCATAGCATAGAAGTTTGCAACGCCGACAAACAACTGGTTGGCGGTTTGTACGGGGTGTTTGTCAAGAACTGTTTTTGCGGGGAGTCCATGTTTAGTAGTGAAAAAAATACGTCAAAATTAGCATTGATTGCCTTGGCAGAGTTTCTTAACAGGCACGGTTGTCCGTTGATTGACTGTCAGTTACCCACGGCACATTTGGCAACCATGGGGGCGGTAGAAATACCAAGGCAAGTATTTATTAATCAGCTGAAAAATATGCTGCCTAACTCAGCTTTGGTACAACAAAACTGGATAACACGATGGCAGCGATAACTGGATGGCAACGGTAATAGGATGACAACGGTAATAGGAATTGACTACGGCAGTAAAAAAATAGGTTTTGCCATTGGTCAGCTGGTAACCGGTACGGCGCAGCCATTGACAGTTATCAGACAAAATGGCGCAATGTGGCGGCAAATAGATAAGTTATTTGCTAACTGGCAACCTGAATTTATCGTTGTTGGTAAGCCCGAATTGGCGGATGGAAAACCCCATCCGCTAGAAAAAATGATAGAAAACTTTATTTTTCAACTAAAAACACGGTATAATGCGGAAGTTTTTAGAATAAATGAGGCATATACATCGTTTAGGAGTTAAAGAAAGTGACGCAAACAAAATCCCGAAAAATTCTCATTGTTGATGACTCGGAGACCATTCGGCGAACTGCAGAAACCTTGCTGAAAAAAGAAGGTTATGAAGTAGATGTTGCAGAAGATGGTTTTCAGGCGTTTTCCGCTATCGTAGATTTTAAGCCCGATATTATCTTCTTAGACATTATGATGCCGCGTTTGGATGGCTATCAAGTGTGTTCAGTCATCAAAAACAACCCCGAATACGAACATATCCCTGTGATTATGCTGTCCAGTAAAGACAGCGTATTTGACAAGGCCCGTGGCCGGGTGTCCGGTTCCGAGTTTTTTATGAGTAAGCCCTTCTCAAAAGAAGAACTTACCCATGCGATTAATCAACATTTAACTGCATAGTCTTGCAGGCAGGATAGATAATTATGGCAACATTAATACTCGTCATTGATGATTCCCCCACAGAAGCAAAAACAGTCACCAAAATACTGGAAAAATCCGGCTTTTCTGTGAAGTGGGCGGATAATGCCACTAAAGGTATAGAAATTGCGCGTAAGACATTACCCGCTTTAATTCTGATGGATGTTGTTATGCCCGGCATGAATGGCTTTCAGGCAACACGCAAAATAGCACGCGACCTCAAAACCAAAGATATCCCGGTTATTATGCTAACCACTAAAGATCAGCAAACTGATAAAATCTGGGGCATTCGTCAAGGCGCTAAAGAGTATATTGTCAAACCGGCAGAAGCGGATGAGTTGTTGACCAAAATTAATGCGTTAATTGCAACTGGTTGAGGATATTATGGAACATAAGCAAGCTTTCCAGTATCTGCAACATTTGTCAAAGAAGAAAAAAGTTGAGCGTGATACTGATTCGATAACCGATAACCTTGCTTTTCTCGGTATCCGTTTGCAAAACGAGACTTATTATTTGGTAATAGATCAGGTTAAAGAAATCATCCCCAATCCGGTTATTTCACCAGTTGGTCATTCACGCAGCTGGTTAGAAGGATTGATTAAGGTTCAAGGTGAAATTTATAGTGTGGTTGATTTGGCTGAATTTTTAGGTTATCCGCCGATAGTTGATAAACATCGTTTTGTTATCGCCTTATCACAAGAGGTTGGTAACTATGCGTTGCAGGTAAGTCAGGTGCTGGGTATTACCAATTTTATGCAACCGGAAAAAACCGGAGAAGATGATTATTTAGACAATTACCGTTCCGATACGAAAAGTATTAAGGTGCTTTCCGTTGAAAGGATGCTGGGGTCAGCAGACTTTGCCAATATATCAGTATTTTAATTTTATAGAGTGATAACAATGAAAACAACAAAAAAAGCAAATAAAAAAACGAATAATAAAGTGGGTGAACAGTCGCTTTTAATGGGTATAATTTTACTGCTAGCTTTTGTCTGCTTAGCAGCTTTCGCTTGGTTTACGTGGCAGTACCAGCAGTCTAATCAGCGCGTTAATTTAATGCACCAAACAGTAGATAAACAGATTAATTTAACAAATGGGTTTTCTCTACGTTATTTACAAACGCTACAAGGCAATACTGAACAAGCCGTCGAACTTAAACGTGATATAGCAGCATTTGACAAGGATTTAAGTAGTGAAGTTAATGGCAGCAACGGCATGCTTTCACCTAATCAGAAACAGAAAAAATTACTGAATAGCATTAATGGTAATTGGCAAACAATAAAAACCTATTTAAATGACGCAACAGCAGCGATTGATGCAGTCGTTGGGGTTCGTAAGTATGCCGATGAAATGTCAGTATTATCATCAGATATTAAATTAGTGGCAACGCGCGTTAAAAATGCCTTAGATCCTTTTCAAGTTTCTGATAAACTAGAAAAAAATTTAAATTCATTGGTGCTTAAAGCCGACACGATTGATGCTTTAATTCAAAAAATACTGGCTGGCGGCGAGGAAGCCAAAGGAGCGGCATCTGCTTTGGGCGGCAATATTCAAGCCTTTTTAAAAATAGCAGATGATGCAAATGGCGAATTGGCGAAAAAAGGCACGATTATTTTTAATACTCCTAAAGGTGCCGCTGAGGCGAAAACACTTGACGAAAAAATGAATGCTTATAAGGCGGGTGTTGCCGATTTAACCGCTCTTATACCGCAGTTTTTAAAAGCCGGTAATTCAACATTGGATATTGACAGTCAAATTGCCCCAATAACCGGCAGCTTGCGTGAATTAAAAGAGACTTATGGAAATGATAATCAAGTAATCAATGTGTTGGGGGTTTCTGTCGGTTATTTATTCTTCTTGATTGGACTGTTGACAATAGGGCTTTTATTACTGGCACTATGGGCTTATCTGCAAATCAGACAAAGTCATCTTTTGCATCAGGAAGCAACCAGGCTGCGTTTGGCGGCTGAACAGCGTACTGAGAATGACCAGGCGGCTATCTTGCGTTTGATGGATGATCTAGCGGAATTGTCAGAAGGCGATTTAACCATCGAAGCTCAGGTTACCGAGGATTTTACCGGGGCAATTGCAGACTCAATTAACTTCACAGTCGAAAATATGCGTGATATGGTTGGAACAATTATGCACACGTCAGATGAAATTACCCGGGCAACAGAAAACTCACAAAATGTATCGCGGCTGTTGGCAGAATCATCCGAAGAGCAAAGTGCGCAAATTAACAAATCCAACAAAACGGTTGGCAGCATGGCTGTTTCATTACGTGATGTTGCCGAAAATACTGATTCCTCAGCAGACATTGCCCGTTCATCGGTGGATATTGCGCATGAAGGGCGTGAGCGGGTGCGTTCGACAATTAAAAGTATGACGGATATTCGTGAAAATATTCAAGATACCGCTAAGCGTATCAAGCGATTAGGAGAAAGTTCTCAGGAAATCGGAGATATTGTTGAAATTATTAAAGGGATTGCCGACCAAACCAACGTGCTGGCATTAAATGCGGCTATCCAGGCAACATCAGCCGGTGAGGCGGGGCGTGGTTTTGCGGTCGTCGCCGATGAAGTTCAGCGCCTGGCTGAACGTTCTGCTAACGCAACCAAGCGAATTGAGGTGCTGGTCAAAACCATTCAAGCCGATGCCAACGAGGCGGTTGCCTCAATGGAAAACTCTACCAAGCAAGTAGTTACCGGTGCAGGTATTGCCGAGGAAGCCGGGCATTCACTGGATCAAATTGAAAATGTCTCACAAAGTTTGGCTAACCTGATTGTTAATGTGTCCAAAGCAACAAGAAGTGCTGCAGCAATGGCCAGAGATGTGGCAGATAACATGGACAATTTATCCGGGTTAAACCAAAAAACAGTTCATGATGTGACAATATCGGTACAATCGGTTGATAATTTAAGAGCCTTATCAACATCCTTGAAAGAAACTGTTTCAGGTTTTAAATTACCTAAGTAATTTCTTGCGTTAACCTTATTTTTGAGTACCAAGTTGTATGACCATTGACATCAATGACAATTTATTAGCAAGCGTTAAAAAGGAGTTGCTAGAAACACTTCAATCAGCAGAAAATCGTGTTGTCGATATTTTTGAATTCGGAGAAACACAAGGCTCTGATAAGGTAATCAAGGAGCTGAATGCTGTCAAAAATACGCTGATCATGCTCGGCGAAGAAGCAGCAGCTGAATTGTGCGATTCGCTACGTTTAACGATTGAAAAATCATTAACTGACGATGAGTTGGAAAATGAGGGCATGATTGCTGCCTTTTTAACACTGACGCAGTATATCAAGGATTTATCCAATAGTGCAGAATCACATATTAATATTTCTCATGCCAAACAATTGCTTGATGAGGCGGAAATAGCAGTTTACCGCCCTGACGACAGACAAAAATTGTTGCTCAATAAAGCGATTGATAAGCTCAATGAAATTCGACAGGCGGTTATTGATGAGCGGTTGTGGCAATTATTGTATAAAATAACCAAAATTGCTAAAGATCAGGTAAAAACCGTTGAGAATTATGAATATATTTGGTTAGCGCAATTTCTGGCAGTACTAAATATCAAGGGCCAACTTAAAACACTTGATACAGATGCACAGCGAATGATTGCAGGGTTGGCAGATTACCTGGGCTTTATTGCCGAATCGGGTGAGACGTTTGCCACTTATGCGAAAGCCAAAACCGAAGTTGAGTGGTTAAGAAAAACAACCGGTAGCGATGGAAATATCATCAAAAATGACTATAATCCACCGAAAAACAGGCTGTTTGAAGAAAATGAAACGCTTAGCATTGTCTTCCCTATTTCTGCTGAAACCATAGAGGCAATTGCTTTTTTTGTCAAAAAGGAACTGGCAACAGTTAAAACAACTTTTGAGAATGCCTTGTCGGCTAATCAATTAGATGACAGTGCTGTCAAATCACAGTTAGCAGAACAGTTAAAACCTACCTGGGCTGTTTTTGAGATGTTGGCATTTTCATCCGGTATTCGCTTAATGCTGGATGCAGAGACTTTAGTGAGAGACAGGGTATTAAGTAATGCCGCTAATATAGAAGAATTTGCCCGCAATATCGTTTTGGTTGAAGACGCTCTGTGGCAGTTGCGATTTATGGATGCCGGCGAACTGATTAATTCACAAGACGCCGTCAAACAGCAGAAAACACACACATTAGCAATGGCTGTTAGTGGTTCCATAGTAATAACAGCCAATGTCGCCAAAGACTTTTTCAAAAAAACACGTGAGCATTTATTAGAGTCGTTTAACGAACCGACACATATGAATATGATGCGTCTGGCAGAACAGATTCATAAAATTCGGGCAATTGCAACTCTGCTAGAACAACCGTCATTAACTGATAAGCTACAAAAAACAGAGCAAATTCATTTATTTCTTAGTGCCAACGATGATAAATTATGCATTGATGGGGTTAATAATTTATACCTTGATGTTTTAGTCACTTATGAAATCATTTATGAGCAGTTAGAAAAAACCATCAGTATTAATGCTCGTGCTTTAAAACTGCTAGACGAAGCCCAGCAAAATTTAGCAGCGGCAATACAGTTTACACGCGAACAAATGGCTGAGGCTGACTATCTGACTGCTCATGGTGCGCACGATAGTTTAATTCACGACGATGATACCCCTGAATTGGGTGATGTACCGTTATCTGCCGACGAGGTTGATTTTGATGACCACAAAACCGGTGAGGCTAAAGATGCTCAAGTTGACTCAGATAAATCTGCTACAGCTCAGCATAGCAAAGACAGTACTGATATTAACAGTGCGGCGATAGATAAAAAAGCGCTGGAACAAGCGTTGACGTCACATAGCCATATTAATCATTCGATTAAGTCTGTCGCGATGGATGAAGTGGATGATGAAATACTGGAAATCTTTATCGAAGAAGGTGAAGATATCATTGCCCAGTTAGAGCAAAATATCCCTAAATTGCAAACAGACTATCATAATCGGGAAATCATCGGTGAGGTTCGTCGCGCCTACCATACCTTGAAAGGTTCAGGGCGTATGGTGGGTTTGCATGTTTTTGGAGAGTTTGCCTGGCAGCACGAAGATTTGTTTAATCATGCCATAGCGGATAAATTAACGTTAAATGATATTGCCCATAGCGCGTTATTAGAGGCTAACAAACTGATCAAAAAAACAATAACCTCTACACCGTTTTGTGAAGATAAAGAGACTTTATTAAAAGCAGCCGCGAAAATAGAAGCCATTAAAAATTGGTTATTAGGGCAATATGATATACAGGAGGAAGTAGCTGAAAAAGCTGACAGCGACGTTGAAAAAAGTCCGGAACATGACAAGGATTTATCTGCCATTGCTGAACATCCTGCACTTCACCCTGATGAACAAGATCCCGGCGGTTTAAGCGGCAAAGATGACAAAAGTCATGAAGTTGCTGGAGCCTCACCAACTGACTTATTAGACAATATTGCTAAAACGGCCCATTTAATCGCTAATTCCGGTGATGTCAGTGCGGCGGATTTAAGTAGTCTATTAAATGCTGTTAGCCATGTTAAACGTGATGATTTCGATGAGGGTCAAACCCAGATTGCTGATAAGTTGTCGGCTATTAATGATCGATTAAAAGAAAATTTAAACTTGCCGATTTCGCCACTAAGTGCTCAAGCGATTGCCGATGCCATCGCCACGATGACGAAAACCGGTAATAGTGAAAAAATGGCAGAAGCGTCAGAGAAATTATCGCAGGTAGCATCCGCCTTGGATGATGCTATTTATAGTTTAAATAAGCATATTCAGCATAAGACTAAAAAAACACAAGATGCGACTACCGTTGCTGATATGCCGATGGCAGGGGGATTAACAAACTTAGCTAAAAAAGCAGAACAGCAGCTTGATGATAAAAAAGCGGCAGAAACGCTTACACCGGATAAACAGTTTGCTAAAGATTCCCTGCCGACAATTAAAGAATCCCGCCAAAATTATGACGACTGGGAAGAGGCCGAGTACGAACATGAAACAGCATTTAATGACTTAAGAGAGAATATTGACGATATTAATCAAGGTGCTCAGGCAGTTGATTATGTAGACAGTCAGTTAGTAACACAATCAATTGCCAATACATTAAGGACTATTGCTGATAACGATACTGTTGTTGAACCTGAACATGCAAGCCCGGTAGGGCTAGCCATAGATGACTTGGCACGAATGCACCAGGAAGTTATTGAAGGTAAAGAAGGCAAGGCCAACGATAATATTTTAAATGCGTTGGCTACAGCTAATCAGAAAATGCGTGGTGAAGAGGCAGATTTACCTTATGCTACGCCTCCGCAACAGCCACACCCTTTTGATGCTTCCGGAGTAAATGCAACACAGTTTACCCCTGAGCAAAATACCGTTACCGCTGATGGCAGTAGCAAAATACCGCCGGCATCCGAACCTGTTGCAATTGCCCAATCCTATTTGGGCAAGCCGGGTGAATTGTCCGAACAAATTAATAAAATTAAAGAGCAATTAACACCGGTCGGATTAATGACTGGGCAATTTAATCACCAAAACCTGATTAATTCACTCTATGATGTTGAGGCTTCCATTGATACGGATACAGCACCGCCGTGGACATGGGAATTGTTGTCCAATCTGGAAAATACCGTCAATGGTATGCAAGAGAAATCATTGTTACCATCGCCTAATGATTACCATAAAGTCGCAAAAGCATTAGATGCTATTCAGCATTCTACTGATATTGATAGTAAACAAGCAAAAAAACTGAATAATGACTTAATGAATTTGCGTGCAGATTTAATGCAGCGTAACGAAAATGCCAAACATGTAGCAGATTATGCAGCGGCAGGTAAGGAAGAAATTGAAGCTACCGAACAAAATATGGGAGCTTGGCGGGAATCCGGTTATACACCTGATAACGCCCTGTCGGCATTAAAAGATAATGTTGATACTTTGGATGACATTGCTGAAACTACTCATTATGACGAAGCGGAACAGTTGTCATCCTTGGTCGGCACAATCTTGGACCGTTTACATAACGAGCAAACCGTGCCGTTTGATTATGTTTCTGACAGTGTCGAGCAAGCTGTTAGTGAAATCACCGATATTAGTAAGCAGTATCATGGTGATACGGCTATTGATGAATCTTTATTAGCAAATTTAAGCGGACAAGCCAGCGGTAATAATGTAGGACAGCCTTTGTCTGATTTTCATCCGTCGCTACAAGCATTGGAAACGATGCACCCCGGTTATCATCAACAGATGGGACAGACGACCGGTGAACAATCGACCGGTGAACAATCGACATTAGCCGATTTGCCGCCTGGTGCAGGCATGGCAGCGATACAGCGTGGTTATCAAGACTTTGCGCGGGAAGCCGAACCACATATTGAAGCGTCGAGACAACATTTTGATGAATGGCAGTATACTGATTTCACAGATGAACGGCCATTGGAAAATTTAAATGAAAAAATGCAGCAGTTATCGGATGTTTCAGGCCAATACGGTATGTCGGAGGGGGTGGAATTAGGTGACTCCGTTTGTGATATTTTAGATCGACTCTATAACGGGGCTATCTCGCCCAATACGAAGGCAACTAACAGTGTTAGTTCGGCAATTGACGAGTTTGAGCGGGCGGCGTCGGCAATTAATCAAAATGCACCTATAACGGAACAGCGTATTCGCAGCGAGCTTGCACAAGAAGTGCGTGAAGTAGCGGCAAGTGGTGATTTAGGTCATTCGATGACCTCGGGCAGTACCGATCATAAAGCATTTTCCCAACGCAAAAGGGAGCGTCTGGCTGCATTTGCCGAGGAAGCCGATAAACCGATTGCCGCTTCAAAGTCACATTTTGGTGAATGGCAGGGTAGCGAGTTTGAGGCACGTGAACCTTTGGATAATTTAACTGGTAGTGTTAATGAAGTCACCGAATTATCGGAGAAACACGAGTTTGACAGTGCTGCCCAACTGGGTGATGCGGTTGGTGAAACGTTATCGCGTTTGCGTGACAATAATCTAAAACCAACTACCGAGACGGCAGATCATATTGACGATGCGCTTAATGAATTTACACGTTCGACAACAGTGATTAAAACGACCAGAGGTAATCCTGAAATTAGTGACGATGTACTGACTGAAGCGCGTAAAATGGCATCGACACCGATGTTGGGCGAGCCGTTATCGGGTGATGCAGCAGAATCAATAAGCAGTGCTGAACAGATTGAGGAATTGCCAGAACAACTGACAAAACAAATAGCGAAACAAGCAGCAGAACAGGCAGCAGAACAGGCAGCAGAACAGGCAGCAGAACAGGCAGCAGAACAGGCAGCAGAACAGGCAGCAGAACAGGCAGCGGAACAAGCAGCGGAACAAGCAGCGGAACAAGCAGCAGACAGCATTGTGGGAGCTGAGATGTCGGCGCATTTTGCGGCGTTTGCCGAGGAAGCTGATAAACCGATAGCCGCATCAAAGTCACACTTTGGCGAGTGGAAAAATAGTGAATTTGCAGCACATGAGCCTTTGAATAATTTAAGCGGCAGTGTTAAGGAGGTCACCGAATTATCCGAGAAACATGAGTTTGACAGTGCGGCACAACTAGGTAGTGCGGTTGGTGAAACGTTATCGCGTTTAAGTGCCAATAATCTAAAACCAACTACCGAGACAGCGGAGCATATTGACGATGCGCTCAATGAATTTGAACGGGCATCAACAGCAATTAAGACCGCCGAAGGTAACCCTGAAATCAGCGATAATGTACTGGCTACAGCTCAGGCAATGGCATCCACACCAATGTTGGGTGAACCATTATCAGGTGGCGGTGTAAGTATAGCGGACAGCGTGGCGGATTTACAAGTACCGCCTGCTACTCAAACAGATATTTCCTCAGAGAGTATTGATGAACCGGCAGCCGAAGCCGAGTCAACGGCACAACCAGTAAGCCGTTTGAAGCCCTTTGCTGATAAAGCGCGTAAACATATTGATTCATCAAAAGTCAACTTTGATGAATGGAAAAAAGGCAACTTTAGTGAAACGCAACCACGACAAAAACTAAGTGGTGATGTACAGCATATTTCCGAGTTATCCAAAGCACATGAATTTCACAGTGCCAGTGAGCTGAGTGAGTATGTTGAGCAGATTCTTCAGCGTCTTGCTGATGAAGGTGTAATACCCAGTACTGAAACGGCCACACAGATTGGCAAGTCTATTGATGAGTTTGATCGTTCGACAAAAGCAATTGAACAAAATACCGGCAAACAGGAAATCAGCCGTAAGCTTATCAAAAAATTGCGTAAGATTGCGAAAATGGAGAGTTTGGGCACGGCAATCGGCAGTGATAGTATTGCCGAAAGTATTGCCGAAAGCATCAGCAAATTACAACCGTATGTCGATGCTGCCCAAGAATATATTGAAGCTTCTAAGCAAAACTTTGATGACTGGAAGCGAAGTGACTTTACCGAAGATCGGTCGCGTAATCGCTTAGCTGATAATGTTAAAACGATTAGTGATATTTCTAAAGCAAATGACTTTAACAGTGCGGCTGAGTTAGGTGATTATGTTCGGCAAATTTTAGGAAGAATCGCGGACGAAGGTGTCAAACCTGATTTTGATACCACCGAACAAGTAGAATCAGCCATTAACGAATTTGATCGTTCGGCAGCGGCAATCAGTCATAACGCCGACAATCAGGAAATCAGTAGTGACTTGATTAAAACAATCAGGCAGATTGCTCAACAAGATGTCTTAGGTCAATCTATCAGCTCTAGTTTGTCAGCACACGAGCAGTTTACCTCTATACCAGCTTCTATCCCGCCATCGGTGGCTAGTCAGCCCTCACTTTCTGCAGATGATGAGAAATTCAGTGACGATGCTGCAACGGCAATTACAACAAATGCCCAAGATGGATATCAAGCTCCGTCAACCAATCAACAGCAAATAACAGAAGAACACGGCAACTACAATGATCCGCGTAATCTGGATGCAACGATTTTAGAAATTTTCCTGGATGAAGCACGCGATATTATTCAGCGTACTTACAAAAACTTAGACGACTGGAAAGCTGATTTCAGTGATTTAAGTGCAGTGCAAGAAATTCATCGTGGTATGCACACCTTAAAAGGTGGTGCAAGAATGGCGGATTTAACGGTATTGGGTGATTTGTCCCATTATATTGAAACGCTACTGGATATGATTGTTGATGGCCATATTAAAAATAAAGCGGGGGCAGAAAATATCTTGCGCGAAGGTATTGATTTATCCAACAATATGGTGGAGTTAGCTAACCGCCGTCAAATCGTTTATGAGTCGCCGGAGTATTTGGCCAAATTAAGTGACTTTATTGAGACAGAAACCGGTAAAAAACCGGAAAATATGGCGCGTGAAATTAAGCCGGCGCAGATTAGTACAACAAGTACAACAGCACCCACACCAACAATAGCTACAACGTTTGAAAAAGAGCAACAAAAACGGCGTTCTTATACGTTACGTATCCAATCCGACTTAATTGATAAATTATCCAACTTGGTAGGTGAAGATGCCATTGCGCGTGCACGTATAGAGCGTGGTACAACAGAACACGGCTTTCAGCTAGAGGAATTATCACGCACGATTATTCGGGTGGGTGAGCAGTTACGTCGGTTAGAAAACGAAACCGAGACACAAATTTTATTCCGTCACGATACAGTGAGCGAAGGTGATGAGCATTTTGACCCGTTAGAGTTAGATCGCTTTTCTGAAATTCAGCAATTATCACGTTTGTTGTCGGAATCTATGGAAGACTTACAGAGCTTGCGTGTTTCGTTAAGTAATTATGTTTATGAAACCAAGCAGATTATTAGTGATCAAACAAATATTCATCGGGAATTACAAGATGGTATTTTATCGGCATCATTGGTGCGTTTTGACTCTATTCAGCCGCGTATTGAGAAAATGGTCGAGCAAGTTGCCGGTGAATTAGGCAAAGAAGTTGAAGTACAAATCTATGGTGGTCAAAGTAATATTGAAAGAAATATGCTCGAAGACCTTATTCCCGGTTTTGAGCATACTATCCGCAACTCGTTAGCACACGGTATTGAAATGCCTGAAGAGCGCGAAAAACTGGGTAAGCCGCGTAAAGGCCGTATCCGTATCGGGGTACGCCGTGAAGGGGCGGAAATCTGGTTTGTTATCGCCGATGACGGCCGGGGGGCTAATTTAGAAGCCATTCGCAATAAAGCACGCCGCATCGGGATGCTGGATGAAGCAAGGGCGGACGACAGGGATTACCTATTACAATTATTGTTTGAACCCGGATTTACCACGGCAGAAGCCGCTACCCAGATTTTTGGCCGCGGTATCGGCCTGGATGTTTTAAAAGAGGTGGTTAATGCATAGCACGAATTCCACTGGATTTATATGAGCCTTTCGCCTTAGGCCAACCGACTTTTTATGCTTACGGCCAAAATCGTTACAAGCTGGAAAGCTTGATTGAATTTATTGATCCTTATGCTGAAAAAGTCCACTCAGCTCTTGGCGTGCCGGCGTTATTGGTACGTATCGGTAGCCGCCGTATCGCCTTTGAAATTGAAGAAATTATTGGTCGTCAAGAAATCATTATCAAAACAGTTAATGCCCAATTTACAACCTTACCCGGTGTTATTGGAGCGGCCATTTTAGATAATGGCTTACCGATTGCGGTATTGGAAGCTGCAACGTTGGGACGACATTTTCTCAATTTCCGTCAAACCGGCGAAGATATTCGTGATCACATTCAATTGGTTGGCAATCAGGATTATCATGTACAGCCACGCATTTTGGTAGTAGATGATTCAATCACCATGCGTAAGGTAACGACCAAAATTTTAGGCAAATATGATGTTGAAGTAAAAACGGCAAAAGACGGTTTGGATGCCATTGATACCTTGGTCGATTGGATGCCTGATGTTATCTTGCTGGATATTGAAATGCCGCGTATGGATGGTTTTGAATTTGCAACCCATGTCAGAAATGATAGTATCATTGATAAAGTACCGATTATTATGATTACCTCACGAACCGGTGATAAACACCGAAAACGTGCAGAAAGTATTGGCGTTAATGATTATTTAGGTAAACCCTACACCGAAGAAGCCTTGGTTGATGCTATTGAAGGTGTACTAAACAACAAACTGAAAAAATAGCCTATGAGCACAATTAATCTGTTATTGATTCCCTTTCAACGTCAAGGCATTATTGCTTTGCCCAAAACATTGGTTGAATATGTTTTACCTTATGCGCTGCCATTACCGTCAGATTATCAGGATCCGGCATTAGTGGCGGCAATTATCTATAAAAACGAAAAAATTCCAGTACTGGATGTCGCTTATTTATTTAATCCCAAAGGTGTCGATAAAAGCGAGGATGAAGTCAGTATGCACCGTATCGTCATCGTATCCTGTATTACCGATAAGGCACACAGCAGTAGCTATGCTATTATTGCACGCGGTGCACCGCGAATTTTGGAAATTGATGAAGAGGGTATGGAAGAAATCAATGATACGCTTCCGCCGATGATGCACAATAAAATCAGTTTAGGTCATGACTATTATCGCCAAATAGCTTATATCCCTAATGTAGAAAAAATCGAAAGTGAAATATTAATCTAACGGTAAACCTCATGATTACAGAAGAATACATTGATATTGAAAAGCCTATCATTGAATTACAGGAAAAAATCAACGAGCTGAGAAAACTATCCGAAAATGTAGATATGGATATTGATATCACTGATGAAATGGCACATTTGGAAGCAAAGTCCGATGTTCTGACCAAAGAAATTTTTTCCAAACTGACAGCCTGGCAAACGGCAAAGTTAGCACGTCATCCGTTACGTCCTTACACCTTGGAATATATTGAAGAAATCTTCACTGATTTTCATGAACTGCATGGTGACAGAGCTTATGCCGATGATAAAGCCATCGTCGGTGGTCTGGCAAATTTGGACGGACAACCCGTAATGGTTATCGGACATCACAAAGGACGCGGTACCAAGGAAAAAGTTTTTCGCAATTTCGGTATGCCGCGCCCCGAAGGTTATCGACAAAGTGAGGCTATTGCCAGAAACCTATATGATATGACAACTTTATCAGTCCCCGTAATTTGTACGGTGATTGGCGAAGGCGGTTCGGGCGGAGCTTTGGCAATCGGTGTAGGTGACCGTCTGTTTATGTTGCAATATTCAGTGTATTCGGTAATTTCTCCCGAAGGTTGTGCTTCAATTTTATGGCGTAGTGCTGAACGTGCCGAAGATGCTGCCGATGCCATGAATATCACTGCCGATAAATTATTGGCACTGGGTTTAATCAGCGGTATTATCGAAGAACCGCTTGGCGGGGCACATCGTGATGTGACGAAAATGGCAGAAAATATCAAAGCTACCTTAAAAACCGCCTTGGCAGAAATCAGCGAACTGGATACCGAGACCATGTTAGCGCAGCGTTATGAACGCATTCGAAACTTTGGTTTTTTTGAGGGGTAATTAAGGCTAACATTTAACTTATTATGAGGTTTTTGTTAGAAACGATAAGTGATTGGTGGCATAAGCCAGTTACTAGAAAAGATAGAGTTAAAGGAGCAATAGTTGGATTAATCGGCGGCTTTTGGCTGACGTTTATCGTAACATTATTTATAGCGCAAGAAATAGGCTTTCTTCTGTTATTTTTATGGTCTTTTGGCGGAGCAGTTTTTTGTGGAATTTTAGGTATTATTTTCCCTAAAATCATAGTGCTTATCCTGTATCCTTTTGCCATGTTTAATGCAGACTGAAAAATGTATTCTTCTCCCGCTAGACAAAGGAATTGCCTAAAACAAATTGTTGCTTAATTTTATCTTGCGCGGCTATTTATACTATTACAAAGGAAAATGTTTCCTGCGCTTATTTTTCTCACCGTCAGGATGAGGCAATTCACATGCAATTCATTGTTAATCAACTAACCGAATATTGCCAACAAGTTTTAGCCAACTACCCCGCTATGCGTTATATGGTAGGGTATAGTGGTGGGCGGGATTCGCATGTACTGCTGGATATGCTTTGTCAATTACGACAAACCGGGCAACTTACCACACCGATAATTGCCATTCATATTAATCACCGCCTGCAAAAGCAATCGGATGAGTGGGCAAAACATTGTCAAGCCATTTGTCATGCTTATCACATACCACTGATTATCGAAATCGTTAAAGAAAAGCCCCAAACAGGTGAAAGTATCGAAGCCTTTGCCCGCCAACAGCGTTATGCATTAATCGCAAAACATCTGAAGAGCGGTGAGTTTTTTTTATCCGCCCACCACCAGCGTGACCAAGCCGAAACTTTTTTATTGCAGTTAATGCGTGGTGCGGGTCTGGACGGTCTGCGTGCCATGCCGCTCGACAAACCCTTCGGGGCAGGGCAATATCTACGTCCACTGTTAAACGTAGGTTACGATGATATCGTTCAATATGCCAAAGACAAACAATTACCTTTTATTGTTGATGACAGTAATAATGACAGGCGATTTAACCGTAATTTTATCCGTCACCAGGTCTTACCCGTATTAAAAAAACGTTTTCCCAATGCCGAACAAACCATTGCCCGCTCGGCCGCCTGGCTGGCGGAAATACCGACGGTTAATGCCCCCGAAAACTTATGCTTAGCAACGTTAAAAACTTATCCGTTAGCAAAACAAAAGCAGCAAATACGGGCTTTTGTTAAACATAAAACCGGTTTGTCTTTATCACAAAAACAAACGCATTATATACTTAACCATCACCTTACCGCTGATGCCGATAAGCAGCCGCAGCTTAAAGTCGGGGATTATATTATTCGCCGCTTTGGCGATGAAATGATTATTACGGCTGCTTTGCCCGAAGCGTCGTTTGCCCGCCTTAGCGATAAGGATTATTTAACCGATATTGTTATTGTAGCGGGACAGACATACGATCTGGATAAAATTGCCACCTTAAACTGGCAAACAGGGCAGGGCGGTTTAATGGCGTCAAAGAAACAGACCTATCAGCTTAAATCGTTAAGTCGTTCACAACGTTTTCACCCGCATACCCGCCGGCATAGCACCACGGTAAAAAAAATACTCCACGAAGCAGGCATTGCCCCGTGGCTGCGTCCCCTGTATTTCGGGTTGTATTTGGATAAAACCTTGGTGGCAATTCCCGGTGTGGGAGTAGCACAATCACATTATACAAAAAACAACCGTGCCATGATGCCGACATGGATAATCAAGCAAAAGTTTGTTAGACTATAGCCCCTGTAATTACGCATTTATTCAGGACAGTCACTCTCTTATGACAAAATACATATTTATCACCGGCGGCGTTGTTTCTTCATTAGGGAAAGGTATTGCAGCTGCTTCTTTAGGTGCCATCCTTGAATCACGTGATTTAAGCGTTACCATGATTAAACTGGACCCTTATATCAATGTTGACCCCGGTACGATGAGCCCATTCCAGCATGGCGAGGTTTTCGTTACTCACGACGGAGCAGAAACCGATTTGGACTTGGGGCATTACGAGCGTTTTATTCGTTTTCAGTCCAAACAGTCAAATAATACCACCTCAGGTCGTATTTATCAGGATGTTATCGCCAAAGAACGCCGCGGTGATTATTTGGGGGCAACCGTACAGGTGATTCCCCATATCACCGATGCCATCAAAGCCCGTGTAAAACGCGGAGCAGAAGGCTATGATATTGCCCTGGTTGAGGTCGGCGGTACGGTCGGCGATATTGAATCTTTACCGTTTATGGAAGCCATTCGCCAAATGGGCACGGAGATGGGACGTGAAAATGCTTTATTTATGCACTTGACCCTGTTGCCGTACGTTAAATCATCGGGGGAGTTAAAAACCAAACCTACCCAGCACTCGGTGAAAGAATTACGCTCTATCGGTATTCAGCCTGATATTCTTATTTGCCGTTCCGACCGCCCTGTACCCGCCGAAGAAAGACGCAAAATTGCACTATTTACCAATGTTGAGCCCAAAGCGGTTTTTGAGTGTCTGGATGCCGATTCGATTTACGCCATACCCCGTTATTTGCAACAACAAGGGTTAGACGATGTCGTTGTAGAAAAATTAACACTAGCGACCAAACCGTCCGATTTGGCAGAATGGGATAAGGTTATTTATGCCATTAAACACCCTGAGGGCGAGGTTGATATTGCCATGGTCGGTAAATATGTCGAACTTACCGATGCTTACAAATCCCTTAATGAAGCTCTTTTTCACGGCGGTATTCATAATCAATATACGGTAAATCTGCATTATTTTGAATCCAGTGATTTTCGTGAGGGTGATTTGTCACCGCTTGCCGATATGGATGCCATCGTTGTTCCGGGCGGCTTTGGTGAGCGAGGCGTTTTAGGTAAAATGAATGCGGTTCGCTATGCTCGTGAAAATAACGTGCCGTTTTTAGGCATTTGTTTGGGATTGCAGGTAGCCGTGATTGAATATGCTCGCAATGTGTTGGGACTTGCCGACGCTGATTCCACCGAATGGAATAAAGATACAACAAACCCGATTATTGCCTTGGTTACCGAATGGGTCAATGAAAAGGGACAAATCGAGCACCGTAACCATGAAGCCGATTTGGGTGGTACGATGCGTTTAGGCGCTCTCACAGGAATAGTTAAACCGGGAACAAAAACCCATCACATTTATGGTGACAAGATGGTTGAGCGCCATCGTCACCGTTTTGAAGTCAATTCTCAATACGAAGCAGCCTTGGAGCAAGGCGGGCTGGTCATTTCCGCCCGTAGTGCCGATAACGGTTTGGTTGAGGTGGTGGAACTGCCCGACCACCCTTGGTTTATCGCCTGTCAATCACACCCTGAGTTTACTTCAACCCCGCGTGACGGCCACCCGTTATTTAAAGCGTTTATCGCTGCCGCCATTGCCTATCAACAATCGAAATAATACAAAGGAGCAAAAAATGCCTACCATTCAACAAGTCAAAGCCAGAGAAATTTTAGATTCACGCGGCAACCCCACCATTCAAGTCGATGTCCTTTTGGAAAACGGTATAATGGGACGTGCCAACGTGCCGTCAGGTGCTTCCACAGGCGTTCGCGAAGCCTTGGAGTTACGTGACGGTGATAAATCCCGCTACGGCGGCAAAGGGGTGCTAACTGCGGTCAAAAACGTCAACACCACGATTAATGCGGCTCTAAGCGGCTTAACCGTAAATCAGGCCGAGCTGGATAAAAAAATGATTGAGCTGGACGGCAGTGACAATAAAAGCAATCTGGGGGCTAACGCTATTTTGGGCGTTTCCATGGCGTTTGCTTATGCGGCTGCCAAATCGGCCAATACCCCGTTATATGAAAATTTTACCCACATTGACGGTAAATACGGGCTGCCCGTACCGATGATGAATATTATCAATGGCGGTGCTCATGCCGACAATTCAGTTGATATTCAAGAATTTATGATTATGCCGGTGAATTTTGACAGTTTTGCCGAAGCGTTACGCTGCGGGGCGGAAATTTTCCACGCCCTGCGAAAAGTTTTACAACAAGACGGGCATATTACTACGGTTGGCGATGAAGGTGGTTTTGCCCCCAATTTGCCCTCATCAAAAGCCGCTTTGGATGCCATTATGACGGCAATTCGTACAGCCGGTTATGAGCCGGGCAAAGATGTTTTTCTGGCATTGGATGCTGCCAGTTCGGAATTCTACAAAGACGGTAAATATGAATTGGCCGGTGAAGGCAAATCGCTGAATAGCATTGAAATGGCTGACTACCTGGCGAATTTGGCTGCCGAGTTCCCGATTATTTCCATCGAAGACGGTATGGCGGAAGGCGATTGGGACGGCTGGAAAATCCTAACCGATAAGATTGGTGACAAAGTACAAATTGTCGGTGATGACTTATTTGTTACCAATCCTGCTATCTTCCGGGAAGGTATTGATAAAGGCATTGCCAACTCAATTTTAATCAAGGTTAACCAAATCGGCACAATTAGCGAAACGCTGGAAGCCATCGAAATGGCTCACCAAAGCGGCTACACCGCAGTAGTATCGCACCGCTCGGGTGAAACTGAAGATGCTACCATTGCCGATATTGCCGTTGGTACCACGGCAACGCAGATTAAAACAGGCTCATTATCGCGTTCCGACCGTATTGCCAAATATAATCGTTTACTACTTATCGAAGAAAAATTGGGTGATAAGGCCTTTTATTATGGCAAATCGGCTTTTTTAGGTAAGCTATAATTTACCTAAAAAACCATAAACCTATCATAACACTACTTAGCTATGTAAGACGCATTGAATGCGTTTTACATAGTGAAGTGGTTGGTGTCTGCATTTTTTCAGTAAGGGTAATTTAAGGGAGGGCTTATGTTTAAAAACATACTTAATTCGACAGTAAAATTTATGCTGATAATGGCCGCATTAGCTGTATTGATTGTGTTAAATTTTTACGTTTGGAAAAAAGACCACGAGCAAGAAACCGAAATAAAAGCCCTGCAAAAACAACTGACTTTGCAGCAACAAGAAAACACGGTACTTTCCCGGTCAAATATCGAGTTACGTGAAAAAATTAACAGACTCAAACAAGGTAGTATGGAAATGATAGAAGAAGAAGCCCGTAACGGCTTTGGCATGGTAGGCGAAGGGGAAACATTTTATCATTTTGAAGACAGAAAACCCCAAGACAAGAAACCCCAATAGCAGCTAGTGTTCAAAAATCTTATTGGCAGATTAAAAGCAATCCCAAACAAACCATACTTTATCAAATCGGCAAGCTTGTAAATCCTGCTCACGGATAAACAGGTGTCCAACACCATTGTTACCCCACATAATATCATTATCGCCATCCATATCAGTGTCGATTTGCAGTAGCAGACGATATTCCTTGTCGGTTCTGGGTTCTGATTGGGGGAAATAAGGGTAACCCAATAATTTATGCCCCTGTGAGGCGGTATAATCAACGATAGCGTCATAAAAGGCATTTTCTTCTTTAGAGTTTAGCGTAATATCTTCCAATACTTCAAACGGATTGGCATTTAACGCGGCTGCACATTCAATCGTATCAATACCGGCATAATCGTCTTTACGTGCAAACGTGAGCTTATGTGCACCATATACCGGCAGTAAGTCTTTCTCACTTACCACGGGCTGCCATGCATGGTGCTTATCTATTGATGGATTTTGCCAAAAATAAACCTGCATTTTACCCCGGCCACCAATACTTTCCACATCCGCACCATACCACTCATCATGGCGTGGAATAAAAAACTGGACGATACCCTGGTTAGGCAAATCATCGGTTTCAGGCACTTCGGAAAAATTAATTTGAGCCAATAATGCCAATGTTTCACCATTGTCGTCAAGAGGCAACTCTACATCGCTTTCCCAATAAGGAAACCCGCCAAAGCAGCTGCTTAACGCATTGGCTTGTTGACCGCGAGTTGCCGTAATGGCAACAGCATTTTGCCGCGTTTTGTCAAACGTTTTTTGAAATTCGATAGGGATAAAAGCACTCATATTGTCGGCCTAAAATAGTTATAAAGACGGCTAGTATAACCAAATTTTGTGACAGAGAATACCACTAAGTCATACTAAAAGGCCTGTACATTTTTTGGTCAGTTCGTTTTTTCTTTTAATTTTATGCTTTCCACAAAGTTATCCACAACCTTATCCACGAAATTTGTGGGTAACTTTTATTACTGTTAAAAACCAACGGTAAAGTATAATGAATCTTGATAGCGTAGCTCACTGATATAAAATAATCCAGCGATTTCAGGTAGTAGTGACTTTGTTTTATGCTCGAATTATTGATATTATTTTTTAATAAAGACCTTAGTCAATTGATTTAACTAACTAATAAAAATTAACAAAATTAAGTTTTAGGTAACTATTTGTAAAGGGCTTAACAAAAAACAATACGGCTCTGCGATATGCCGCATGGAAAATTTGAATTGAGTTAAGTGTGCGATTTATTAAGCAATTCACTTTTGTCAAGAAAAAAACAGAAAAAAAATTATTGACTAAAATGAATTATCCACAATTGAGAAAAACAGTTGTGTAAACCGTACAATAGCCTATTATTTTTGCCATAAAACCCTTACCGGCCGATGATCGCTGCCGGTCCACGACCGGACACTGACCGAAATAGGCTGTTCATCGGGTAAGCGGCTGAGTACGCGGTCAATAGGTAAATAGAACAACTGCAGTAAACGCCATGTCGGCAAGTAATTCGGCCGTGTCAAATAAATAGTGCTGCCGAGCTTTTGCAAGTACGGCATTTAACGGCGGCGGCGGGTGCAGGAAATAGATAACACGTTGATCGTTTAACTGGATGCGGATAAATGGTTTATCTGCAATTAATGATACCTTGCAACCTAATAAAGGCAAGCGTGATAAGGCATGCAAAGCAAACGGGCTATTCTCATCATATCCGCAACCGTACGGATAATGTGTTTGCAGCTGCTGGTATGCCGCTTGCCATTGTCCGCCGGCTTCTGCCAATAGCAGCAAATCGGCTTTACTATTCTGTAAGGCCCTTAGTTCATTATTGATATCGGCATTGTCAATATTAACATTATAGGAAATGATTGTAGTCGCTGTTTTAGCCGATAGCGGCGGCTGCCAAGCTGACAGCGGCAGCATTCCCCATACCACCCCTAAAAAACCAACACTTAAAAATACCCGACGGGTTAACTGATATTGCCAAATTAACGGAACGATTGCTAAGAGTAATACCGAGCCAATAAAAGTAAAAGGGGTCAGCAGCGTAAATCCCCACCATAAAGGCGTTAGCAATTGCCCAACGATTAATAAAGCAATACCAATATAACCCCATTCAATCAGAAAACGACGAAAGCGCTGCATAGTCGTTTTTAAAAGCCCTTTAGAATAAATGGTGCTGGGCTTAGCAAACATGGTTTATTCTTGGCGGTTACCCGGAATACGCTTTACAGGCTGTAATCAATAACGGTTCGAATGGATTTACCTTCATGCATTAAATCAAAGGCCTTGTTAATTTCATCCAAGCCCATTTTGTGGGTGACAAACGGTTTTAAATCAATTTCGCCTGACATAGCTTGCAAGACCATTCCGGGCAATTCACTGCGGCCGCGCACACCACCGAATGCAGAACCTCGCCAAACACGGCCCGTAACCAATTGGAATGGCCGGGTAGAAATTTCCTGGCCGGCCCCGGCAACACCAATAATGACGGATTCGCCCCAGCCCTTGTGGCAGCATTCCAACGCGGCACGCATCAAACCCACATTACCCACGCATTCAAATGAATAATCCACGCCTCCGTCAGTGAGTTCGACGATAACTTCCTGAATAGGCTTGTCGTAATCATTGGGGTTAATACAATCGGTCGCCCCCATTTGTGTGGCAAGCGCGAATTTATCAGGGTTAATATCAATGGCGATAATGCGCCCTGCATCCACCATTTTTGCCCCTTGGATAGCTGCCAAGCCAATACCGCCCAGTCCGAAAACAGCAATACTGGCACCTTTTTCCACTTTGGCGGTATTTTTTACCGCACCAATACCCGTGGTCACACCACAGCCAAGTAAACACACCTCATCATGCGGTGCAGTTGCATCAATTTTTGCCAGGGAAATTTCAGATACGACCGTGTATTCACTGAATGTTGACGTACCCATATAGTGATAAATCGGTTTGCCCTGGTAACTGAAACGCGTTGTTCCGTCCGGCATTAAACCTTTACCCTGGGTTTCGCGGATTTTTTGACATAAGTTGGTTTTGCCTGATAAACAGAATTTACATTCGCGGCATTCCGGGGTGTACAGCGGAATCACGTGGTCACCAACAGCAACCGAGGTCACACCCTCACCGACTGATACGACAACACCCGCACCTTCATGTCCTAAGACTGCGGGAAAGACACCTTCCGGATCATCACCTGATAACGTAAAGGCATCGGTATGGCAAACACCGGTGTGTGAAATTTTGACCAATACTTCCCCGGCTTGCGGCGGCTGTACATCAATTTCAACAATTTGTAAGGGTTCGCCTGCGGCGAAAGCAACAGCTGCTTTGGATTTCATCATTTAACCTCGTTTATTTTGAGTAAAAGTTCACGATATCCCAATTACCAATAAAAATCAATAGTGACAGAAAGTTTGAGGCGAATTTGTCATAACGATAATAATTAAGTAGAATATTTAAGTTAGCCAATTTGAGTGACAGAGCATGCCAGATAATATTATTTTAATCGGCCCAATGGGTGCCGGCAAAACGACATTGGGGAAGAAACTGGCGCGACATTTGCATCGTCCTTTTATTGATGTTGATCAGGAAATAGAGGCACGTTTGGGTGTAGATATTGCGACGATTTTCGATACTGAAGGTGAGCAAGGTTTTCGTCGGCGTGAACACCGCATACTCAGTGATATTTTAAATGAAAACGACAATGCTGTCATTGCTACCGGCGGCGGTTGCGTATTGACCGAAGATTGTCGCAAATTGATTGTCTGTCAACGACTGATTATACACGTTGATGTAGGCATTGCGCAACAATACAAGCGCGTACAATATGATAAAAGGCGGCCGATTTTACAGGGGGGTAACTTAATGGAAAAACTAAAAACATTACGCAGCCAACGCCATCATATTTACCGCGCCATGGCAGATACACATTTAATGACCGATAGAATGAGTTTTCGGAGGATGTTACAGATTATCGAAGCCAATCTGACAAAATAATTACTTGATTTCTGATAATGAAAACTATCGCTATTTACCATGCCGATGCAGACTATGTCGCCAAGTTGTTACCGCAATTTCAACAGGCATTACCCAACCACCGAGTCGCCGCCTGGTCGCCTGACTTATCCGCTAATTATTTAATTACCTGGAAACCTGAGAAAAAAACTTTCTGCACGCCCGGTTTAACGGTGATTTTATTTAGCATTTTAATATCGCTTGCTAAATGCACAACAGGTTTAATTTATATGGTATTATCTCACACAAAATCACTTGATTTCTGATAATGAAAACTATCGCTATTTACCATGCTGATGCAGACTATGTCGCCAAGTTGTTACCACAATTTCAACAGGTATTGCCCCATCACCGAGTCGCCGCCTGGTCATGCTGATATCCCCGAGCAAGTTGCCATTGTCCGTTTAGAAGAGGCGGGCATGGGTAAACAAATGCTGGAATTTGCCTTATATGCCATCTTGCACTATTCACGCGATATGACAAACTTGGCTATCGGGCAAAAAAACCGACAATGGTTAGCAATTGCCACCCCTAAAAAGCTACCGTTTTCAACAACAATCGGGGTGATGGGATTGGGTAAGTTAGGCGGTTTTGTGGCAAAATCGTTGGCAAAACTTGGCTATCCGGTCAGCGGCTACAGTCGTACTTTAAAGGATATCGATGGTGTGGCCTGTTATGATAATAAACAATTTACAACGTTTTTAGCCAACAGCGAAGTATTAATCAACTTGTTGCCACTCACAGCGCAGACTGAGAATATCCTTAACCGCCGGTTATTTTGCCGGCTGCCACGGGGGGCTTATTTAGTGAATTTGGCAAGGGGACGGCACTTAGTTGAACAAGATTTAATTCCCATGCTGGACAGCGGGCAATTATCCGGTGCGTTATTGGACGTTTTTCGTCACGAACCGCTACCTGAAAATCACCCGTTCTGGCAAGATGAGCGCATTATCGTTACACCGCATTTGGCGGCAATTACTTTACAAGAAGAAGCCGTCCAACAAATCAGCCGAAATATTTATGCCTTGGAAGCAGGACAAACAATGCGCGGTGTCGTCAATCGACAACGCGGTTATTAGCATGCTTTAACGGCATGCTTTAACGATATGCTTTCACGTCGTTTGTCACTTTTTACCGATATACCCTGGCATACCTTGGCATTTCAGCCGGTTTAAGCGTATTTATACCGTTTCCAAAGCAATGGCAATGCCCTGCCCAACACCGATACACATCGTTGCCAAGGCTTTTGTGCCAGCCGGCTTATCGGCAATATCTACCATCGCGCTACCGGTGATACGAGCACCCGATGCCCCCAGCGGATGGCCAAGAGAAATCGCCCCGCCGTTGGGGTTTAAACGCGCGTCGTCGGGCTCAATACCAAAGTGGCGAATCGTCGCCAGTGCCTGGCTGGCAAAGGCTTCGTTTAACTCGATAATAGCAAAGTCGTCCATTGTTAGATTGAGGCG
>PDWJ01001360.1_pt2 | contig 40403 bp, 36 predicted proteins | sample 1430881 | NCBI WGS metagenome assembly PDWJ01 (sample SAMN01162460, study PRJNA174530) | Oral metagenome, whole genome shotgun sequencing project. | biome: Marine environment; feature: Marine mammal; material: Swab sample of the gingival sulcus; isolation source: swab sample of gingival sulcus...
CCATGACCATGGTGGTAGCCGACACCCGCGTCCCTCGCCGCATGGCTTTCTTCTGCGGCCTGCGCCGGGACAACGGCCGTTAGGGTGAGGCCGACGGCGGTGAATGAAGCAGAGGCTACCGAGGCGGCGACTTTGCGCCGCAGGCCGTTGCTCTTAGGAGCGCGGTGCGCCGGAACGTACTGGCTGCTGAAGGAAGGGCGTGCCTGAGGCATGGGGTTCCTCTTTTCTCTCGATTTTCTGTCGACACGACATCCCTACCGCATTGCACTGCAGATGACAAATATCAAAAGTTCAAGTAATGCGACGAGGTAGCCCTGTGTGGTCACTCTGTTACCCTCTACTACCTGTGTCGGGCTAAGCATGGTTGCGCCATCGATGAGGGACTGAAAATCATTGATCCATCAATCGTGTCTTTCGTGGCGGAACAGCCGCCGTCAGAGTTCAACTGGCGCAGACGGCCGCGAATACAGCCCGGGTTTCCTGTGGGTGCAAGTAGATACGGAGAACCGTCGCGGCGCGGTCGCAGCGACTCTATCGCTTGCGGCCGGCACGTTCTTCGTGGACCCCAGGGCCAACGGAGCGCCGGTCAGCTGCTTGGTGTTCCCGGCGTGACGATCTGGATTCCGTCCTGGAGGTTTCTTAGCATCTCGATGACTCCACCCGTCGCTGTGGCGACGATGAGTTCGCCCGCCGCCATCGCCTCGATCAGCGCGCGTGGTTGTTGTTCCATTGCGGACGGCAGCATAGGCGCGTGGTGAGTCGCAAGGGGCCGAGAAATGTCCCACCGGCACCCGAGGTAACGGACGGTCGGTCCAAGTCCTTGGGCTTGCCTCTACGGGGCGACGCGTTCCGGACCCTCACCGGCGACGTCCACCAGTGAATGAGGTGAATCACGAAGCGTGGCCACCAGCGCGTAGCGGAGTACGTGGACGTCAAACCACTCCGGTCCACGGATCCACCGACGGCCGGCCCGTACGCGCCACCGCCGCCAACAACGAGCCGATTACCGCCCACACCTCATCAGAAACCACAGCACGTGACATGACACCCAGACCCACCCACCCAAAACCCTCTATCAACACGCCAGTCCCTCATGTCGAGCTTGCCGGATCGCCCTGCCGCGGCCCTCGTGCGCGTCATCGGGGGTGCGGTAGCCGATGCCCGAGTACAGCCGGGAAGAGTCGTCCTCGCCCCGGACGTGCTCGAGCTCGGCGCGCAGCACGGACGGGTCCTCGACGAACAGCGCGGTCATGCCGCACCTGGTGACGTGCGTGGAGTCCTCGATCCAGATCGTGTCCGGGGTGCAAAAGAGGCCCGGCCTGGGAACGGGCGCCGTTGACCGCGCGGTGGCTCCAGCGCCGGGCCCGGCGAACGTCCGGCCCGAGCACGGCGCAGCCCATGACCAGCGGCCACCCCTGGCCCACGGCATACCCGACTAGGTCCAGCAGTGCCTGCCTCGTGGCCGCGTCGACCCGATCCGGAACCCAGGGCGTGGCTACTCAATTCCGAGCCCCCCTTGTTCTCCAGCAAGGTCAGAACGTGATCACCAGCCCCTTGACCACCTCACCGAACCGTTCGATCTCGGCGTGGGCCTGCGCCCACTCCACGTCCCAGGCCGACTCACCCGGCCAGCCAGGCTCGGACACGGCCAGCGCACCGTCGTGAGCGACCTGCCGCACCCGGATGATCCTGGACCGGCCCACCCCAACCTGGCTCGCGGCCCGGGCGACCTTGACCTCACCCCGGACCACCAGCAACCACACCCCGTACTTCGCCGACGGCGACAAAAACCCTCCTCGGCCGCCGCTTCCACGACACCGACGACTCGACCGTGCTCACCGCGCACCCTCCAACAGGTGCCACGAAGACCGCAACGACGCGGCACGATCCTCAGCCCACAACCAGACACAAACGCTGGAGCGACCTGCCCTAAAGTGTCCATGTTTGCGTCGGCAGGCCGCTGGCTAGACTCCTCGCTACGAACGCCGACGATGAACAGTTCCGCACCGAGCTGCACCAAGCTCTTTCCCAAGAGGCGATCAAGTCAAACGATCCGCGTCATGTCCATGCCGAGGAAATGCCGGAGGTGTTCGGGCCTGACGTGGTGCCCGAGTTGGGACGTGACGTCCGGCGAAGCACCGAAGGAAGCGTTGCTTTCCTGACCGGAAACCGAGGCTCGGGTAAGAGCACCCAGGTCCTGCGGTTGCGCGACAATCCAGCGGAATCCGGGTACGCCGTGACCTACGTGTCGCTGGAGGAGTACCTCAACCTGCACAGGCCGGTGGAAGTCGTCGAGGCTTTCTACGCCATGGTGGGATCCGTATCCGACGCCTTGTCCGACGCTGAACTGCTGCCCGACCGTGCGCTCGGCTGGAACCAGCTGCGCGACTGGTTCATCCGGTTCACCCGGCGGATCGAGGTCACTGCCGAAGTGTCTGCCCACCTCGGCGTCGATGTTCCGGGCATTCCGCAGGCCGATGCGAGGGTGAAGGCACGGTTACAGAAGGACGAGTCGTTCGTTGCCGAGATGAACCGGCTGCTCAGCGGACGAATCCTACGAGTTGTCTGCCCAAGCCGATCAGGTGATCGGCGGGATACGAGACCAGCTCCGGGAGAAGTGGGCACAGGAGGGCAGGGACTCGCGCGGGCCGGTGTTGGTCTTCGACTCCTTGGATCATGTGCGTGGAACCGATTTCACAAAGGCGCGCCGGGCCCTACAGGATCCGTTCGACCTGCACCTTCGGACACTTGCTCTTGAGTCGGTGCGCACAGTTCTTGTCGTGCCGCAGTGGCTCTCCCTGAACGGGCCGCCAATTCGCCGGACGAGCCTCGTACTGCTGCTGCACCGGGCCGAAAGCCGTGCGGCAACGGGCGACGCGGCGGCTGGTCGACCAGATCGGCGGCCCCCAAGAACTGCGCGATCTGTCCATCTCCCTGAACAACGTCGGGAGAGCGCGGGCCGCCCAAGGCGACTGGCCCGCCGCCGAAACCGCCTACCGTGCGGCCCTGGAACTGCTCGACCGCTTGGCAGAGGCCGGGGCGCTCGGGCCGGGCGATGAGTCCAGGCGCGGCAACCTTCGCCGCTCGCTGCACCGGGGACGGCCGGACCCTGGCTGACTCGTCGGGTCAGACCTCGTCGTCCTCCGCCGCCGCGGCACCGCCCTCAGCCACCTTTGCGTCGCGCCGGCTGGCCCGCACCGAGGTCCATACGACAAAGACCACCAGTACGGCGGTGAGGTACCAGGCGTACTTGGCCAACGAGTCCAGGAATTGGACCACCGGCTCCCCGATGGTGTAACCCAAGTACAGGTAGATGCTCTGCGCCAGCAGCGCCCAGGACAAGCTGATGGCGAGGAACCGGCGCAGGCTGGTACCAGCTGTGCCGAGCACGGCGTAGATGATCCCGGCCGGGACAGGGACGTACGGGATGTAGGTCAGGCCGATGGCCCACACGTCGAACTTGCGGGCCATCGCTTCGGCCCGTTTGGCCCGGCGCCGCCCGCGGTCGGTCTGGGTGACCATGCTCGCGATGAACGCCTCACCCCACAGCTTGCCGGCCCACCAGTAGACGAGGTCGAACTTCACCACGCTCACAGTCCCCAGCACCAGGGGTGCGATCCACGGCAACCCGGTGGTTGCGGCCAGCGCCCCGCACGCCACCATTGCGGACCGGGACCCGGTCAGGGCCACCAGTAGGAGTGGTGCGTGCGTCAACAGCATGGGTCTGGCCGCAATCATGACGAGCCCGAACACCACCACGAACGCCAGCAGAGCGACACAGTACTTGTCGGTCCGCCCGAAGGAATGCCCGAGCGGCCAGGGCTGCGTTGCCGGCTGCGCGGCAGGGCTACCGGTCTGCGCCGGCACCCGGCCCCGATCAGCGGTTGCTTCCGGGTCAGCGCCCGCGGCCCGGCCCGCCCGGTCGCTGGGGGGCGGGTCAGGCTCCGTGGCGGGCTCGTCGGGAAGCTCCTGCGCTGCGCTCACCTGACGACAGTAGGGCACACCGTGGACGACCGTCGCCCCTCTTGCCCACCCCGACACGATCTGCGCTCGCGCACTCCCCTGATGTGGGCCGGCGTCGCCGGGGCGAGCTGCCAGCCCGGCGGGGATCCAGCAAGATGAGACAGCGGGAAAACACTCGGAGTGAACATGCAGACGTCCCAAGCCCCCTCGGCACGGCAGCGATGGTTCGACGTTCTGGAACGCCCGGAGTCCGGCCGCACTGCCCGGGTGTTGCAGGAGGCGCTGATGGTCCTCATCGCGCTGAACGTGCTGGGCGTGCTGTTGGAGACCGTGCCCAGCATCTACCAACCGGCCGCGCCGCTGTTCGACTGGTTCGACACCTTCTCGGTGGCGGTATTCACCCTCGAGTATGCGGCCCGCATCTGGGCTAGCCCGCAGGCCAGCCCCGACCAGCCTCCCGGCAAGGTCCGGCTGCGGTACCTGCGCAGCCCGATGGCGATCACCGACCTGTTGGCGATCGCCCTGTTCCACATCTCCTCCGTCATCGGTATCGATCTACGCGTGCTGCGTTCACTGCGGCTGCTTCGACCGTTCAAGCTCACCCGATACACCTCGGCGATGTCGATCCTGCTCGAGGTGTTGCGTGAGGAGGCCAGCAGCCTCCTCGCCGCCCTCTGCATCCTGTCCGTGCTGCTGGTCCTGGCCTCCAGCGGTGCCTACCTGGCCGAACACGACGCCCAACCCGAGGCGTTCGGGTCTATCCCGGAGGCGATGTGGTGGGCGATGGCGACGCTGACCACGGTCGGATACGGCGACGTCACTCCGATCACCGCGTTGGGACGGATCTTCGGCGGCCTGGTCGCCGTGGTCGGTGTCGGCATGGCTGCGCTGCCCACGGTGCGGGCACGAGTCCAACCCCGGCGCACATGCGGCCAGCACGTAGCGGGCGGCTACCGGCGTCGCCACACCAACGCCAGCCATGCGATCAGCAAAGCCCGGGTCCCGGCCACCGGACCCAACCGCAGTACGGCTCATCGCCGACGGCGGCCAATACCTGCGCGGCGGCAAGTACAGTCGTGCCATGGTTCTCCGGCGGTGCCGCAGCAGGCGTGGCAGCTCCGTGTTCCCCGGGGGGCTCGCCGTGGCCGTCCTGCTGACGTCGGCACTGACGGCCTGTTCGGCCGATGAGCCCGTCGCCGCGCCGGTCGGTGAGTTACGCCTGGGGGACGTGCACCTGGTCACCCCGGGAACGCTGACCGTGTGTGTACGGGAACAGTCGCCGTTCGTGCTCGACCAGTCCGGGCAGCCGGCTGGTTTCGATGTCGACCTCACCAAGCACCTGGCCGCGATGTACGACCTGGACTACCAGGCCGTCTGGGCCGACCCGACGGACCTCGAGACCGCCCAGAGCCTGAACACCCGGCAGTGCGACGTCGCCGCCGGCGCGATCCCGGTCAGCGGCCGGCTGCACCGGATCATGGACTTCACCGATCCGTACTTCGTTTCCACCCAGGTGGTTCTGGTGACGGCGGACTCCGAGGTCGAGCACGCCGACGACCTGGCCGGGCGCACTGTAGCTCTGCTGTCCGACAGCGTCGGTGAGAGCTACGTGCGCGAACAGCTGGAGCCGCGTGGGGCCACCATCACCAGCTACCCGGACACCGCGGCGCTCATCGCCGCAGTGACCTCCGGTCAGGCGGAGGCGGCCATCGCCGATGACGTCCGGCTGGATGCCTACGCCGCGCACCACCCGGAAGTGGCGGTGGTCGACGGTATCAACGTGTTTCAGCGGTACGCCCTGGCGACCCGGGACAAGCACTACGACCTCACCGCGGCATTGGACAGAGCACTCGCGCGGATGCGCGCGGAGGGCGAGTACGACCAGTTGCTGGCCACCTGGCTGCCCGGCGTCCAGCAAGAGGAAGAACCGCGGTAGCCGGGTGCGGCGGACCGAGCCGTCCGCCCGCCGGCCCGCATCCGCACCGCGCTGTCAGCCCACCTGTCTGTAGGCCGGACTCACACCTCGACCGGCTCGCGTGGATGCAGGTCCCCGCGCGGCCGCGCGTCCAACCACGCCTCCAGCTGCTCGGCCGGTACGGGCTTGGAGTAGAAGTACCCTTGCGCGACGTCGCACCCGTACTCGCCCAGCTGCATGGCCGCCTCGTGGTCCTCCACTCCTTCGGCCACGATGGCCAGGCCCAGTGAGTGCGCCAGGTGCACCGTGGACTGCACGATCTTCGCGGCCCGCTCGTCCTTGGACATCGGCAGGATGAAAGAACGGTCCAGCTTCAGCTCGTCGACCGGCAACTCCCGCAGGTAGGCCAGCGAGGAGTATCCGGTCCCGTAGTCGTCGATGGAAACCGAGACTCCCCTGGACCGCAGCTGCGCCAACACCTCGCGAGCGCGGATGCGGTCATTCAGCAACGACTCCTCGGTGATCTCCAGGGTCAGCATGCCCGGCTGCAGACCGTAGGTCTCCAGCCGAGCGCACAACCGGTCCGGCAACTGGGAGTCCACCACCGAGGCGGGCGGTAGGTTGATCGACATCGTCAGGCTGCGGCCGGCCCTTTTCCACGTGGCCAGCTGCCGCAACGCCTGCTCGATGATCACATCGGTCATGGCCGGCATCAGGGCGGCGCGGTCCACCATCGGCAGGAACGCGTCCGGGTACAACAGCCCGTCCACGGGGTGCTGCCAACGCACCAACGCCTCCACCCCGGTGACAACACCGGTGACCAGGTCGGCCTTCGGTTGATAGTGCAGCACCAGCTCGTTCCGAGTCAGGGCCGCCCGGAATTCCGAGACCCGCCATGCGTCCACGGTGTCCCGGGTGCTTGCCGGGTCGAAGACGGCGTAGTCGGCGTGACTGAGTTTGGCGTGGTTCAGCGCGGTGTCAGCCGACCGCAACAGCCCCGAGAGCGAGTTGCCGTCCCGAGGCGCCAATGACACACCGACGCTCATCCGGGCCCGGACGGTGGCCCCGCCGATCTGGAACGGCTCGATCAAGATGTCGGTCATCCGGTCGACCGCCTCGGCCACGGTGTTCATGTTTGCCCCCGGAACGAACAAAGCGAACTCGTCGCCGCCCAACCGGGCGACCACCTCGCCCGGGGCAGTGGTTTCGCGTAGCCGCTGGGCGACCTCGGCCAGCATCAGGTCACCCGCGATCTCTCCGAGCGCAGCGTTGATCTCCTTGAACTCGTCCAGGTTGCACAACACCAACGCCGCTTCGTCGACGTTCTCGGAGTTGCTGAACCAGGCTGCCGTCGCGTTCTCCAACCCGCGGCGGTTGGCCAGCCGGGTCAACCCGTCCAGGCCGGCTTCGATCCGGGCCTCGGCCAGCATCCGGACCGAGCGGATGGTCACGAATCCCCGCATGGCGCCCAGCACCAGCGCGCCTCCCGCCACCCACTGAGCCATCCGCTGGGCTTCCCAGCCTCCGAGCGGCAACACCAACAGCAGCGACAACGCCGTCGCTGCGAACGGCAGCGCGAGGACGGCGATCCCGGAGGACGCGTTCAGCTGGGCCCGGTACCGTTCGTCGCGTGACTGGCCGCGGGCGGGGGCGACGAACGCGTCCGCAGCCGCGCACGTGACCAAGCACGCGCCGGCCAGCAGGGTCGTCTCGACGACGAACGAGCCTGTGCTGCGGATGTCGGGACGCGGGAAGCTGAGCCGGACGATGTCGCTGGTCCCCAGCGCGAGTAAAGCCGACGCCATGAGCAGCCATTGCCGGTCCACCTGTCGCCCGAGCATGGTGATGCCAGCCAGCCCGACGCTCATCAACAGGATCGCACCGACGGGGTACAACACTTGCACCACGGCGGCCTGCAGGTCGCCGATCGAGGCGAACAAGTCCGCGAACAGGAACTGGGTGCCGACAGCCAGCGTGGTCAGCGCCACGAGCAGCCCGTCGAGGACCAAGCCGGGATGGAAGTCCTGGATGCGCGCCCGTAGCTGAATGCTCAGCGCCACGTAGGACAGCACCACGAACGCACCCCGGCCGACGTCGGCCCAGGTGAGCCAGCCCATGCCGGGGTTCTGCAGCACGACGCGCTGCTGGTAGATGGTTGCGAAAATGGCCACCAGGTAGGCGGCGGTCATCACCCACCAGGCCGTCTGGCCGGGTTCGTCCCGCAACCCGCGAGTGAAAACGGCCACCAGGGAACACAACAGAATGGCGGCGGTCAGGCTGAGGCTCGTCGCCGCCCAGTGATTGACGAACAGGCGCGACACGACCAGAAAGACGAACAGCACGGTTGCCGTCAGAGCGGCCGTGTGCTCGACCAGGTACTCACGACGTGGACGACTGGTAAGCCCACCGGCGCCGGGGCCAGTACCGGCAGGAGGTACCTGCGCCACGTGCCACCTACTCTCTACGGCTCGTCCGACATCGACGTGGGGCGGGGTGCTTTCTCTCGCTCCACGTCTCGGCGCACCGACGCGGTCACTGAAGAGGCCGGGCCAAGGATGCGCCGCCGGAACCGTGTGGTTGCCTCAAGTGACCGCGAGCGCCCGTCCGGCTGGTTGCCGCCACGCTCTGACCGGGGACAGCGCTGCTCGGCCACCCGCCGGCAGTCCCGCCGGGCAGAAGTGGCCGCAATGCGGTCAGTCCAGGTGTTCGGCGGCCCACTCCCGCAGCGCCCGCTCCGCGGCCTGCGGACCCAGCGGGCCTTCCTCCAAGCGCAGATTGAGCAGGAACCGGTACGCCTTGCCCACCGCCGGACCGGGTGGAGTATCCAGGATGCGCATGATCTGGGTTCCGTCCAGATCGGGGCGAATCCTGGCCAGTTCCTCCGATTCCCGCAACTGGGCGATGCGATCCTCCAAATCGTCGTACGCCGCCCGAAGCCGGGCCGCCTTACGACGGTTACGGGTGGTGCAATCGGCTCGGGTCAAGCGGTGCAGGCGCTCCAGCAACGGGCCGGCGTCCGTGACGTAACGTCGCACCGCGGAGTCGGTCCAGGCCTGGTCGCTGTAGCCGTGAAAACGCAGATGCAGTTCCACCAGCCGGGCAACCTGCTTCGTGGTGTCCTTGTCGAACTTCAACGCCCTCATCCGCCGGGCGGTCATCTTGGCGCCGACCACCTCGTGGTGGTGGAAGCTGACCCCGCCGCCGGGCTCGAAGCGGCGGGTCGCCGGTTTGCCGATGTCATGCATGACCGCGGCAAACCGCAACACGAAGTCGGGGCCGGGCACCGGGCCGTCCGGGCCGGTCTCCAAGTCGATGGCCTGATCCAGCACCGTCAGCGTGTGCTCGTAGACGTCTTTGTGCCGGTGGTGCTCGTCGACCTCCAGCTTCAGTGCCGGCAGCTCGGGCAACATGACACCGGCCAGTCCCGAGTCCACCAACACCTGCAAGCCAGCCCTGGGATGCGCGCCGGCGATCAGCTTGCGCAATTCCTGCTGGACGCGTTCGGCAGACACGATGCCGATCCGATCGCTCATCTGCCGCATCGCGGCCAGTGCTGCGTCATCGATGGTGAAGCCCAACTGGGCAACGAACCTGGCCGCGCGCATCATTCGCAACGGGTCGTCACCGAAGGAGACGCTCGGGTCGATGGGGGTGCGCAGCACCCCGAAGGCCAGATCCATCAGGCCGTCGAACGGGTCCAGCAGTTCCAGGCCGGGTAGCCGCAGCGCCATGGCGTTGACGGTGAAATCGCGCCGGGACAGGTCGGTGGGCAGATCGGACCCGAGGACGACCTGCGGCTTGCGGGAGGCGTCAGCGTAGGTGTCGCTGCGGTAGGTGGTGATCTCCACGACCAGGCCCTGCCGCGCTGCGCCGATGGTGCCGAAAGCGCGGCCGATCTCCCAGTGGGTGTCCGCCCACCCACGCACCAGCTCCAGCGTCTGGTCCGGGGTGGCATCCGTCGTCAGGTCGAGGTCGCTGACCGCCAGGTGTCCCCCGTCGGTACTTGCCCGGCCGAGCAATGCGTCACGAACCGGGCCACCGACCAGGGCCAGTTCGAAGCCGGCGCCGGTGAATCGTTCGGTCAGCCCGGCCAGCATGCGCACGTGCTGGGCAAGCGCGTCTTTCGCCCGCGCCTGCGCATCGATCCGCGCCTGCGCCACCAGCGCGTTCAGGCCGGTGACAGGAGTGGTCGCGGCCCGGGCGGCGTCGTGATCGGGGGGCTGGGACGTGGGCACGGGGGACTAGCCTGCCAGATCGGCGGGGCGCGCGTCGTTAGAGTTGTTCGCATGCCTCGCCGCCCGCCCCGCCGCCCTGCCCCACCACGGGCGCTGCGGATCGCGGCGGCCCGCCAAGCGGTCACCCAGCGATCGAATCCGCGAGCGATCGAGGAGGTCAGCGCGGGTGGTCTCGTGGTCGATCTCGGCGCAACCGCGCGAGTCGCGCTGATCGGACGCCGCAACCGGGCCGGACGGACGGACTGGTGCCTACCCAAGGGGCACCTGGAAAAGGACGAGACACCGGCGCAAGCCGCGGTGCGCGAGATCGCCGAAGAAACCGGCATCCACGGCCGCATCACGCACGAGATCGGAACCATCGACTATTGGTTCTCCCACCGGGGGCAACGTATTCACAAGACCGTGCACCATTTCCTGCTCATCGCGGCCGGAGGCCAGTTGTCGCTGGATGGCGACCCGGACCAGGAAGCCGACGACGTGGCCTGGGTGGACCTGGCCGACCTGCCCACCACGCTGGCCTTCGTCAACGAGCGCCGGATCGCCGCTGTCGCCGCTGACATCCTGGCCAGGTCGTGAGCACGCCGGACCCCCGGTGGTACCGGATGTTGGCAACGTTACTGTCGATCACCGTCTTGTTGGTGTGCTGGGCTCCGGCCTGGTCCGCGCACCCGGCCCCGGCCGCCGACGAGTTCACGCCTGCCGCTCGGCTGGACATCCTCGACATCGCTCCGGTGGCGATGAAGGCCGGTGACCCGTTGTCGGTCCAGGTGCGGGTACGGGCCGGCGACAAGCCGCTACCCGCGTCGAGCAAGCTTGAGTTGCGCCTTCAGCGGCCCGTGCTGAGCACTAGATACGCGGTAGGGCAGTGGGGCAGCCAGTCCGGTAGCACTGGCGCCGGCTCCGTATTGACGACCGGGTCGCTGCCGCGGGACCTGCCGGCCGGGAAATCGGTGGTGGTGCGCTTGACGGCCGATGCCGCCCGCGTCGGACTGGAGGAGGGCCCGTTCGGCCCGCGGGGGCTGGCTGTCGTGCTGCGCGACAGCACCGCGCACCGATTGGCAGTCAGCCACGGGTTCACCGTGTGGGCGCAGGATCCGCCGCCGCCGGTGAATGTGGCCGTCCTGATCCCGCTCGGTGCCGGAACACCCGATGCTGCCACCGGACAGGCGGATCTGGACCGGCTCAGCGCCGACACGGCGCCCAGAGGACGACTGACGGAGGTGCTGGCAGCCTGCCGCCGGCCAGGGGTGAGCCTGGCGATCGACCCGCTGGTCCTCACGCCGGCGGCCGGCAGGCAACCGTTGCCGGCGAATCCTGATGCTGCGCCAACACCAGGTGCGGAGGGGATCGCCGCCTGGCAGCGGACCGCCAGGGTGGTTGCGGCAGAGCGGGACAGCATCGTGGTTCCGGCCGGGAATGCCGATGCGATGGCGGCGGTGAATACCGGGCACCCGGATCTGCTGGGACAAGCGCATGCACTCGCGGCCGGTACCGCGACGCACTGGCCGCGGTCAACGCTGCGGGTGGCCTGGCCCGCGGGCGGACTGCTGGACGAAGCCACCGCCCACGTGCTGGCCGGTCAGGGGGTCAGCGTGGTGGTGCTTCCGCAAGCCGCCTATCCCGCCGACCGGCCGCCGCCGGTGACACCGAACGCGCTGGCCGAGCTGCCGTGGTCTCGCCCGAATGGGCTGCCGATGCGGGCCGTGATGGCCGATGCGGCACTGAGCGATGCCCTTTCCGTGGTTGGGCTGGCGCATGCAGGAGGTAGCCAGGACGCGGAGCAGCAGGACCGGTCGGCCGCGGGAGCAGTGGCCCGGTCGCGGCTGGCCGCGGAAACGGCAGCCATCGCCGCGGAGAATCCGGGCCGGGTGCGTCACGTCGTCGCTACGGCTGGGTGGGACTGGCAACCGGGCGAATTCGGCCGGGCGACGGTGGCGGAGCTGACCGCGCAACCGTGGACTCGGCCGTCACAGTTATCCGAAGTGCTCAGTTCCGAACCGAGTCCGACAGCCCGGCACTTGGCCCCACTGAGCCAACTGTCCGGCGAGCCGTTGCCGGCCGATGGCATCACCACCTTGCTGACCGCGGGAAACTCGGCCAACCGGGTAGCCGCGGCCTGGCAGGAGCCGGAGTTGTTGCTGGCTGGGGTCCGCGCCCGGCAGCGGGGACTCTTGTCCAGTTTCTGGCGTGCCGACGTGGCGAGTTGGCGGACCGAGGTGGCTCGCTTCCGGCGGGACGCGCGGGGGCTGGGTGGCCTGGTGTCGGTGGTGCCGGGCTCAAAGGTCACCCAGGTCTCGCACAACGTGGAGTTGCCGGTGCGCATCCGCAACAACGGACCCTCCGCGGTGACAGTCCGGGTGCGAGCCACGCCGCGGTCCTCCCGGCTACAGGTGACTCAACAGGACCGCGGGGTGCGCATTCCGGCGAACGGCACCCAAGTCACGTCCATTCCGGTGCGCGGGCTCGGCAGCGGAGACACCTCGGTGCGGGTGCGGTTGTTGGGACCGGACGGAACACAGCTGGGACCTGCCAGCGAGATCGACGTGGCGGTCCGGGCCGATTGGGAGACCTGGGGCACCGCGGCGGTGGGTGGGCTGGCGGCACTGGTACTCGTCGTCGGTGTGGTGCGGACGATTCGCCGACAACCGACCCGGGCTGAGTCGATGCGACAGGCGGGTACCTGGCGGGCCGGGTCGTGACCGCATCTCGGCCGGCATGGCCTTCCCGGGGGCGCCTGAGTACCGGGCCACGGCACGCGCGACCGGAGTCCGGTAGTCCCGGCGCACCGCACCGCCCACCAAGGGATGCGAAACGCGGCGACGGGCCCGCGGGCCGCCCGGAGCCGGTGCGATTGCTTCGTTCCAGCGCCGTGATGGCAGCGGGAACGGTCACCTCCCGCGCACTGGGCTTCGTCAGGCTCCTGGTGCTGAACATTGCACTGGGTGCGTACTTCGACTCGGCGAACACGTTCGCACTGGCCAACACGGTGCCCAACATGATCTACATGCTGGTCGCCGGTGGCGTGCTCAACGCGGTCTTGGTTCCGCAGATCGTGCGGGCAAGTAGGCACCCGGACGGCGGGCAGGCCTATGTCAACCGGCTGATCACCTGGTCGTTGCTGCTGCTGGCCGCGATCGCGTTCGTGGCGACGGCGGCTGCCCCCCTGATCGTGCGGTTGTATTCGGACAACGACAACGGCGCCTGGCTGGCATTGGCCACCGCGTTCGCGTTCTGGTGCCTGCCGCAGGTGTTCTTCTACGGCATGTACACGGTGCTGGGGCAGATACTCAACGCACACGGCCGGTTCGGGGCGTTCATGTGGGCGCCTGTCCTGAACAACGTGGTAGGGGTGGCCGGTCTCGGCTTGTTCATCTGGCTGTACGGGCCGGCCGGGAAACCGGACGCGCACCCGGTGTCCTCGTGGAATGCACAGATGATCGCGGTCCTGGCCGGGACCGCGACCCTCGGGGTGGTGGCACAGGCAGTGGTGCTGATCCGGCCGTTGCGGCGCACGGGCCTGCGGTACCGGCCGGACTTCCGCCTGCGTGGCACCGGGCTGGGCCGGGCCAGCCGGGTGGCGCTGTGGACCTTCGCGGCGCTGGTGGTGACCCAGATCGCGCTGTGGGTGTCCACCAGGGTGGCCACCTCGGTGACGGCCCCGGCCGGTGAGTCGGTTCCCGGCCTGCAGGTGATGCAGAACGCCCTGCTGTTGTTCATGCTTCCGCACTCGGTGGTGACGGTCTCGCTGGTGACCGCACTGTTCACCGCGATCAGCCGGGCCGCGGGGCGGGGCGACCTGGCGCGGGTGGTCGACCAGTTGTCGTTCGGGCTGCGGACCGTGGGGTTGTTCACCGTGCTGGGCACCGCGGGCCTGGTGGGACTGGCCTGGCCGGCGGCCAAGGTGTTCACCGGGGCGGCCGAGGCGGACGGGCTGGCGTGGGTCATCATCGCCCGGTCCCTCGGGCTGGTGTTCTTCAGCGCCACGTACCTGTTCCAGCGGCTGTCCTACGCCTACGAGGATGCGCGCACCCCGTTCTGGGTGCAGATGCCTGGAGTCATCCTGATCATGTCCGGTTCGCTGGCGGCCGGCCGGTTACCGCCGCAGTGGGTGGTGGCCGGGGTGTCCCTGGCCTGGACGGCGGGCGCGGTGTCCAACGCGCTGCTCAGCCCCGTGGTGCTGCGCGGTCAGTTCGGGTCGTTGGGACTGCGCCGGGTCCTCGGCTCGCACCTGCGCATGCTGGTGGCCGGGGCAGTGGCGGCCGCGGCCGGGCTGGTCACATCGACGATACTGATGGCGATGTTGCCGGGCCGGGCCGGGGCGGTGTTGGTGTGCGCAATGGCGGGCATCGTCATCGTGGCCGTCTACGCGGCCACCTGCTGGGTGGTGCGGGTCCCGGAGCTGACCGACGCGGTGCAGGTGCTGCGCCGGCGGATCCGGCGCTGAGTTCGCCCGCCCCGGCGATTCCGCCGCGCCGCCGCCGGCTTCCAGCGGTGGGGGCCGGAACTACCGGGTGCGGGTAGAACTGCCGGCGGCGATGACCTCCGACCGGACCAAGTGCCTTAATTAGGTCAAGTTTCTCAACCTGGGTGCCGAGTCAGCGAGTATGCGGACGAGTGATGCGACGTGCCCCGACGCGGGCAGCATCGTGTCCAGTTGGTTGATCAAGGTGGTCGTCGCAATCGGGCTGGTCGCCGTGGTGATCATGGACGGGGTGTCGGTGGTCTCGGCAAACATCCAGCTCAAGGACGCCACCGTCCAAGCGGCCAGGGACGCCAGCGCCGTGCGGTCCTCGAACAAGCGCGTCGTGGTGGCCGCGGCGGACGCCTCGCTGGCCTCGGCCAACGCGGACAACGTGCTCGTCACGCGCAGCGTTCAGGTATCCCCGGACGGCACCGTGACGTTATCCGCGCAGCGCACCGCGCCCACGCTGGTGATGCACTACATCCCGCGGCTGCGCGACTACGCCACCGTGCACGCGACTGGCAGCGGGAAAGCCGTCTAGAACCCGCTCCGGGTGCTGCACCGCACCGGCCGCTCCCGGGCCACTCCGGCTACGGCAGAGAAAACAACACACGCACAATGTGTTTGAAGAATCACCATAAGTGGGGTGCGCTTATCCCGGGAGATATCATCACGGGTGTCCCTCGCCCCGGACGCCCGCACCCATCTGCCCAAGGAGAGCCATGACCGAGAACACCGCAGCCGCTGCCCCGTCCATGCCCCGGATCGGCGACCAGGCACCCCAGTTCACCGCTGAAACCACCCAGGGCCCCATCAACTTCCCGGCCGACTACTCAGGCAAGTGGGTCATTCTCTTCTCGCACCCGGCCGACTTCACCCCGGTGTGCACCAGTGAATTCATGACCTTCGCATCGATGAAGGAGGAGTTCGCCGCCTACAACTGTGACCTGGTCGGGCTGTCGGTCGACGGCCTCTTCAGCCACATCGCCTGGCTGCGAACCATCCAGGACAAGATGGTCTTCCGCGACATGAAGAACGTGGAAGTCACGTTCCCGCTGATCGACGACGTGTCGATGAAGGTCGCCAGCTTGTACGGAATGATCATGCCTGGCGAGTCGGCCACCCAGGCCGTTCGTGCGGTGTTCATCATCGACCCGAAGGGCGTGATCCGCACGATCCTGTACTACCCGCTCAGCACCGGGCGGAACTTCCGGGAGATCCTGCGCACCGTCAAGGCGCTGCAGACCACCGACGCGTTCTCCGTTTCCACCCCCGCGGATTGGGTTCCGGGTGAGGACGTCATCGTGCCGACGGCTGGTTCGTGCGGCACCGCGAAGGAGCGGATGGAAGGAAACGTCGAAGGGGTGACGTGCGTCGACTGGTTCTTCTGCACCCGCGAGATCTCCGAGGACGACGTGGAATCAGCAATCCGCAAGCCCTGAAGCTCCATCCCCCGTCGCCTCGGTCTGGGGCGTCGGGCAGTGGTACGTGCACTACCCGACACCCCTGGCTGGCGCCGTGGCCCGAGGACCGGCATCCCTCGTCGGCATTCCCCCGTCCCGCTCACATCGACCCCTATGGTGCCGTCAGAGGACGTATGGCGCCGGCACACCGCTACCCGACGTCCCTCAACGGCGCCATAGGGTCCAGAGTGACCGTTTAATCGGCGCTGTGGGCGCCAGGAGCCAGAGTCCCTGACGAAGCCAGAGTCCCTGACGACACCGGCCTAAACCGGATCGCCGACGGGTGACCGCGCGCACCCGGCAGTTCCACCCCGATCACGGGGCAGCCCCGAGGATCCGCCCAGGGTGCCCAGGAGTACGCATCGGTTCAGCGCAACAACGCGACGAACGCGCCGGCGATGATCGCCGATGTGATCACACCGCTGATGCTGGCGCCCAGCGCTGCCGGCATCACGACCGCGCGCGGGTTGTCGTGTGCGGCCACCTTCTGGGCCACCTTGGCGGTGGTCGGCAAACAGCTGACGCCCGCGATACCGACGACCGGGTTCACCTTGCCACCGCTGAGGAAGTACAACGCGTACCCACCGAGAATGCCACCGGTACCGGACACCAGCAGGGCCAAGATGCCCAGCACCAGCAGCTTCAGCACCACCGGGTCCAACAGCGTGCTGGCTTCGCAGAGCACACCGAGCGTCAGGCCGAGGAAGAAAGTCGCCCCGTACAAGAAGACGGTACTGAGCAGTTCCTGGAACTGTGGGATTCCGGCTTCGCGCACAGCGACCCCGATGAACAACGACAAGAACAGGGGTGCGGCGACCGGGAACAGCAGGCATAGCAGGGTGCAGACGATGACGGCGAAGGACAGCTTCTGGCCCGAGGTGATCGCCCGCTGCTTACCCGCCGGCATCTCTAACCCACGCAGGCGGGCCGGGACGAGTAACCGGATCAGGTAGGGGTAACCCCCGTAGGTCAAGCCCAGGTACAGGTAGCCGACCACGGTGATCGGCACGAACAGTTCCGGTGCCAGCACCAGGGAGGTGAACAGCACCATCGGGCCGTCGGCACCCCCGATGGTGGCCACCGACGCGGATTGCGCCTCCGTCATGCCCAGATAGCGGGCCAGCGGGTACACCACGAAGGTGCCGGCCTCGGCGAACAGCGCGATGAACATCGACTGGAACGGTCTGGCCATCACATAGCCGACGTCCAGCAGCACCCCGATTCCCATGAATACCAAGCAAGCGATCAGACCGTTGCTGAACATGAACGTGTAGATCGGCTGCAGCCAGTCGATCTGCAGGACCGTGACCACCCGGTCGGTGTCCTCCACCAGCGGATCGATGAACAGCGTCCCGGTGCGGCCGCCGTCCAGCACGAGGACGCCGGCGTTCACTGATGCCATGCCGAGACCCATCGGGATCATCAGCAGTGGCTCGAGCACCTCTTTCTTGCCGAGGTAGATCAGCAGGAACCCGAGCGCGATCAGGGCTATCCGGCCGAGCGCGACCTGCGGATCCTGCTGAAACAGCGTAGCGACGCCTTGAAAGACGTCACCGAAGTCGGTGAGATCCATGCGGGTCCTCAGGACAGCGTCATGAGAGTTTGCCCGGCCTGGACAGGCTCACCGACCGCGGCGTCGATACCGGCCACCGTGCCCGACTGATCCACGACCAGCCGGCTCTTCATCTTCATCGCCTCGATGATCGCGACGGCGTCCCCGGGGTTGACCTGGTCTCCGACACCGACCAGAAGCTCGACGAGCACTCCACTCATCGACGCGACGACGGCGCCGCTGGCTGGCGGTGGGGTGGTTGCACCGGACTGGGGCGGGGCAGAAGGCGCCGGGGCCGGTGCTGAGGGTGGCGGTGCCATCGTGCTCGGGTTCGGGTACAGGTTGCCGGTGTTGGTGAGGTCTTCGACGGTGACGTCGTAGGTGTGACCGTCGACGGTGACGCGGAGTTGTCGCTGCATGGTGGTCTCGTCTCTGTTGCTCGGCGATGAGCCGTGGCCGGAACGGGATCTTCAGGTAGTTCGGGTCGGCTGGTCGTGGTTGGCCTGGGTCTTGAGTGGTTGCTGGTGGGGCCTCAGCGTCTGAGGTTGTGGGATCCGAAGTGAGCGGCCCGGCCCTGCGCGGACCAGCCCATGTGCGAGCGGACCCGCTCGATGTGCACGACCTGGACACCGTCCATCGTCGCGGCGACGGCCGCGGCGATCGCCGCCACGTGGTGCGGGGCAGGCTTGCCTGCCTCGGCCACCGGTGCCGGGTGGCCAGGTCCGGTACCCGGTGACCGGCCGCCGTCGCGGGCCGCGGCCCGGGCTCGCTGCTCTCCGCGCCCGAGCACGCCGACCAGTCCCTGGATCAGCACCGCGACCAGCAACGCGACGACGACCACGATCACCGCGACAGTGACGGTAACGCCGGTGGTAGTCATGGTCCCATCCATCACAACGGGATGTTTCCGTGCTTCTTGGCGGGGCGTAGATCCCGTTTGGACAGTGTCTTGCTCAGACTCAGCGCAATGGTGGCTCTGGTCTCGGAGGGCTCGATGACGTCGGTGATGTAGCCGCGGCCCGCCGACAAGTACGGGGAGGCGTACTCGCTGCGGTACTGCTCCACCAGCTGAGCACGTTCGGCTGCCGGGTCTTCTGCTTTCGCGATGCGTTTGCGGTGCAATACGTTCACCGCGCCTTCCCCGCCCATGACTGCGATCTCGGCGTTCGGCCATGCGTACACGAAATCCGCGCCCATCTCCCGGCTGCACATGGCCAGGTAGGCGCCGCCGTAGGCCTTGCGCAGGATCAGGGTCAGTTTGGGCACGGTGGTGGAGGTGTAGGCGAACAGCATCTTCGCGCCGTGCCTGATGATGCCGCCGCGCTCCTGCTCCACCCCGGGCAGGAAGCCGGGTACGTCCACCAGCGTCACCAGCGGGATGTTGAACGCGTTGCAGAACCGGATGAACCGTGCACCCTTGTCGGAGGCGTCGATGTCCAGCGCGCCGGCCAGGTGCATCGGCTGATTGGCCACCAACCCGACAACGATGCCCTCGATGCGAGCGAACCCGACGATCAGGTTGCGAGCGAACCCGGCATGCACCTCCAGCAGCTTGCCGTCGTCGACCAGCCGCGAGATCACCGCACGCACGTCCATCGGCTCGGCCGGATCCTCGGGAACGAGGGAGTTCATCGACTCGTCGCGGCCTAGCCGCAGGTCCGCCCGGATGTCGTGCGGCGGGTCCTGGGTGTTGTTGGACGGCAGATAGGACAGCAGCTCCTTGACGATGCGGATCGCGTCCGCGTCGTCCTCGGCGATAAAGTGCGCGTTCCCGCTCACGGTGGCATGCATCACGGCCCCGCCGACCTCGTCCATCGAGGTTTCCCGCCCGGTGACGGCTTTGATCACCTGGGGTCCGGTGATGAACATCTGGGACGTGGACTTGGTCATGATGACGAAGTCCATCAACGCCGGTGAGTAGGCGGCACCGCCCGCGCAGGGCCCGGCGATGACCGCGATCTGCGGCGCCAGCCCGGACATCAGCACGTTCTGGTAGAACACCGCCCCGTAGCCGGACAACGCGTCGACGGCCTCCTGGATCCGCGCACCGCCCGAATCCTGGAACGCCACCAGGGGAACACCGGTCTGCAGCGCAAGGTGCATCAGCTCGACGATCTTCGAGGCGTGCATCTTGCCCAGCGTCCCGGCGGCGACCGTGAAGTCCTGGGCAAAGGCGGCCACCAGCTGCCCGTCGACGAAACCGGTGCCGGTGACGACCCCGTCCGCGGGCAGGACCTTGTCACCGAGTTCCGCGGAACGGTGCCGCGCGTGCATGCCCATTTCCTGGAACGTGCCGGGCTGGAACAGCCACTCCAGGCGTTCTCGTGCGGTCGGCAATCCCTTCTCGTGTCTGCTTTTCAGCTTGCCCTGGCCGCCGCCGGCGGTGATGGCCCGCCGGCGGCGATACAACTCGGTCAGATCGTCGTCTACAGGCACGTGTGGGCTCCCGTCGGCAGGATGCAGTCACGCTCCACGGGGCCGGGAGCGTTCAACCGTCTGCGACCAACCTAGTCGACCCGGATCGCGCCCTACCAGGAGCCGCCAAAAAACGGTGGCCGCCACAGCGGGTGCTGATGCCGCTGCGGCCGGTGAGACGACTAGCATGGGGGGTGTTTGCGCCACCCCCAGAAGGAGAACTCTTGGTCGCCGCCTCGCCACGCATCGTGGCCGGCCGGTACCGCCCGCAACGGCGGTTGACGTCCTCACCCGTCCACACCCGTTCGGTGGCCCGGTCAGGGCCCTGGGAGCCCGATCTGACCTGGGCCGGACACCACGGCCGGTTGCGTCGACACTGGTGCCGATCCCGCCGACACCACGGCGGCAAGCCGAGGAGTTCTGCCGCCGCTGCCGACACCGGTGGAGGAACCGACCATGGCTGAACCCGACAACAGCACAGCCGCCGCGGACTCGACCGGGGCGGACGCTACGAGCCCGCCGCCGACACCACGCCCCGGATGGCAGCGTGCCGCCGAGTCTCCCGGGCCGCAGCGCCAACAGGACGGCGCGACCTCCGTGGCCAGGATGCGCGGAATCGCGGCCGACCGGGCCAGCACCACGGCGGCCACGCTGGCCAGCCGGCTGCACCCGGACGTGCCCAGGCTGACCGAAGAGGAGAAGGCGGAACGGACCAAGCTGGTCGGCAGGGTGCTGGGTGGAGTCATGCTGGTCGCACTGTTGCTGGCGCTGCTGTCGCTGCGTGGAATTGCCAACGCACCGTCGGTCAACGATGTTCTCGGAGACCCCAACCCGAACCCCACCGCGTTGGCCGCCGCCTCCGCCCAGCCGAGTGAGCCAGCGGCAGCGGCAGTAGCCCCGGTGATCGCGACCGTGTCCACCAGGGATCCGCTGGGTGACAACGAGGAGAACGACGACCGGGTGGCCGCGATGCTGGACAACAATCCGGAAAGCACCTGGGCGTCGAGCACCTATCGCAACTCCCAGTTCAGCGGTTTGAAAACAGGCGTCGGTGTGCTCATCACGCTGAAAGAGACAGCAACCGTGAACACGGTCACCATCACCCAACGTGGCCAGGGCGGAGCGGTCGAGGTGCGCACCGCGCCCAACGGAACGTTCGAGGGCTCCTCGGTGGTCTCTACGGTCCCCATGGAATCACCGACCACGACCATAGCCTTGGGCCAGAAGCCGACGACCAATCAGTTGCTCCTGTGGTTCACCGAAGTACCGAGGACCGATGGTCGCTACCGCATCGACATCAGCGAAATCACCGTATCCTGACCACGCAACGCTACGATCTAGTTACAGTTGGCCAGGAACGAAGGAGATGCCGGATGCCACCGGTGCTGCACCCCGCAGAGCCGAGCGAAGATGCCGGTGGGCGCTCCGATTCCGCGCTGCTGCGGGCCCATATCGCCGGTGACGGCACCGCCTTCGAGCACCTGCTGCGCCGCCACCAAAGCCGCCTGTGGTCGGTGGCCCTGCGCACCGCCCGGGACGAGGACCTGGCGACGGAGGGGATGCAACAGGCGATCATCAACGCCTACCGCAAAGCGGCCACCTTCCAGGGCAAGTCGTCGGTGGGCACCTGGCTGCACCGGGTGACCGTGAACGCGACGCTCGATGTGCTGCGTCGGCAGCGTCCGGCCGAGGAACTGTCCGAAGACGTGCTGCCACCCACCACCGAGACCACCGACCCAGCCTTCGACCAGGTCGATTCCCGGCTGGTCCTCGTCGAGGCCTTGGGACGCCTGCCGCCCGCCCAGCGGGTGGCGCTGGTGCTGGTCGATATCGAGGGACTGTCGATGGCGGAAGCCGCCGAATCGCTGCGCGTGCCGGTCGGAACACTCAAGGCGCGATGCTCGCGTGGCCGAGCCGCGCTGGCCCGCATCCTGGTGACCGATCAGCCAGGGGATGCAACCGTCCACGACGCTCGATCGTCCAACCGGGAGAGCCCGCAAGCCACGCCTGTGCGCGACCAGCATGCCCCGACGGCCAGGTCAGGAGGTGAGTCATGAGCCGGTGGCACCCCACCGACGAGGAGATCGACGACACGATCGACACTGCGGTTCCCACCACCACCCGTGGACGAGTCCTCGCGCGCCATCTCGCACAGTGTGAGCAATGCACTCGAACCCGGGAGGGCTTGCAGAACGTCCGGGCCCGGCTGCAGGCGTTACGCGACGACGAGCTGCCGCTGCCGGCCGGCTGGGACGACATCATCTCCGGCGCGCTGGCACAGGCCGAACAACAGGGACCGTTACCGGCACCCCGCAGCACTCGAACCCGGACGTGGTTCGCACTGGCGGCTTCAGCCGCCCTCCTGGTCGCCGTCGGCGGCGGCGTGTGGTGGTCGAGCGCGAGTCCGGACCAGCCGTCGGCGGCCAAGAACGCCGTGGCCCCGCAGCGAACGAACCTGGAGGCCCACGAAGCGCCAAAGGCCCAAGCGACCCCCGCTGCGGATGCCGGAGCCGAGGTCCGTGCCGACCAGTCACCGCACGCTCTCGACGCGGCCGCGGGCACTGCTCTCGATGCCGTGCCGGTATTGGACTCCGGCACCGACTACCGGCCGGCGTCCGTCGACGAACAGGCTCGCGCCACACTCGCCGAGGCGCGGTCGGGCTCGGAGCCGCCGAACACCGCCGAGGACGCCGCCCTGGCCCAACGCTGCGCGAGAATCATGACGGCGGCCACGAGTGGCGGGACCTCGGCCTCCCCTACCAACGACCGGCAGCTACCGCAGGTGCTGGTCCTGGACCGGGCCCGGTGGCAGCAGGAGTCCGCGGTCATCGTGCTGACCGAAGCAGCGACCGGTAACGGCATGGATGTCTGGGTCATGCCGGCGCGGTGCGAAGGCGAAGAGCGACTGGCCAAGGTCGCCGACGTCGCGACGCAGCCCTGACGGTCGCACCACCCTGCCAGACAGTCGCACCACCCTGCCTGGCTTTCGACACCACCCTGCCCGACTCCCGGTGGCAAGCCTGCTGGTCACCGTCCCACGATCCGTGGGGAATACCTGCAGGGGGCGACGCGGTTTCCCCGGTGCAGAGCTCCGGAGCACCGAACAACGCCTAAGCACGAGTGCCCGAACGCGATCGGCAACAGGAGGAATGAGTGAGTGACAGCGGCGAGCACACGAGCGCGGAGAACCATGACAGCACTGACGTCGTGGACATCCGCGATGTGGTGATCATCGGATCCGGGCCGGCCGGGTACACCGCTGCTGTGTATGCGGCCCGGGCAGACCTGAAACCACTGGTCGTCGCCGGCTCGGTCACCTCGGGTGGCGCACTGATGAACACCACCGAGGTGGAGAACTATCCAGGCTTCCCCACCGGGCTCATGGGTCCGGAGTTGATGGACGCGATGCGCCAGCAGGCAGAGCGGTTCGGTGCCGAGGTGAGCTACGACGACGCCACGGCAGTGGAGCTGTCCGGGCCGGTGAAGACCGTGCGCACCGGTAACGGAGAGACCTATCGCGCGCGTGCGGTGATTCTCGCGACCGGTTCGGCCTACCGCGAACTCGGGCTTGCGAACGAGAAGCGGCTGTCCGGACGGGGCGTCAGCTGGTGCGCGACATGCGACGGATTCTTCTTCCGCGACAAGGACATCGCCGTGGTCGGCGGCGGAGACTCCGCCATGGAAGAGGCCACCTTCCTGACCAGGTTCGCCAACTCGGTCACGGTCATTCATCGCCGAGACGCACTGCGGGCATCGAAGATCATGGCCGATCGGGCGCACACAGACCCCAAGATCACGTTCGCCTGGAACAGTGAGGTGGCCGACATTGTGGGTGAGGACGCGGTGACCGCGGTGACGCTGCGGGACACCAAGACGGGTGAGAACCGTGATCTTGAGGTGTCCGGTGTGTTCGTGGCGATCGGCCACGACCCGCGCACCGAGTTGTTCGCCGATGAAGTCGACCTGCTGCCGAACGGATACGTCGCGGTGCAGGGCCGGTCCTCCCGAACGAACCTTCCGGGTGTGTTCGCCTGCGGGGATGTGACCGACCACGAGTACATGCAGGCCATCACCGCCGCCGGGTCAGGTTGCGTCGCGGCGCTCGATGCGGAACGCTACCTGGCCGGCCTGGACGCAGCGGCCGACACGGTACAGCACCCCAGCGATGAGGTTGCCGAAGCCGCACAGTAAAGCAACACCCCGGAGCACCGGCACACCCCACAACGACCACATGGAAGGTAGGAAATGACGAAGGAAACCACTGACGCCACGTTCACCGCGGATGTCCTCAATGCAGACAAGCCGGTCGTAGTGGATTTCTGGGCGCCCTGGTGCGGACCATGCCGACAGGTGTCACCGATCCTGGATGAACTGGCCCAGACCTACGCGGACCAGATCGAGATCGTCAAACTCAACACGGACGAAAACCCTCGGACCGCGGCACAGTACGGCATCACCTCGATTCCGACGCTGAACGTCTACTCCGGCGGTGAAGTGGTCAAGACCATCGTCGGGGCCCGGCCGAAGCCGGTCTTGGTCAAGGAGATCAGTCAGGTGGTCCCGCTCGGCTGACCTGCTGGCTGGGCGTTGACGGCTGCGTCCGGGCGTATCGGTTCAGTGCACGGTCCGGCTGCGACCGCGTCGACCGAGCGCTTGGGCCGCAGCAGGGCTACCAGGAACGCGACCGTGGCTCCCAGAGCCAACGCGCTGATCACGATTCTCAGGTACCGAACCACTCCACGGCCTTTCTCTCCAACTGCGCACACAACACGTCCGGCGCACAGTATCGCAGGACAGCGGACGGGCCGGCGGGCTGGGTCAGACCCGGAAACCGGCGACCAGAGCCTGCAGGTTCTGGGCGACCTCGCTCAGCTCGGCGGCGCTGTGCTGAGCGCTCTGCGCATTGTCCGCGGTCTGCAATGAAGAGGTAGACACCCGGGTCACGTTGTCCACGATGCCGGACGCCCCAGTCGCGGCCTCCTGCACCGTGCGGCCCATTTCTTGCGTGGTAGCGGTCTGCTCCTCGACCGCGGAAGCGATCGTTATCTGGGTTTCGTTGATGCGGGAGATGACCTCGCTGATCTCGGTCAGCACCGTCGCCGTGCGTTGCGCATCGCCCTGAATCTCCGCCACCCGGGTGGTGATGTCGTGGGTGGAGCGCGCGGTCTGATCGGCCAGTTCCTTGACCTCTGTCGCGACGACGGCGAAGCCTTTGCCTGCTTCTCCCGCCCGGGCTGCCTCGATCGTGGCGTTCAACGCGAGCAGGTTGGTCTGCTCCGCGATCGAGTTGATGGTCTTGACCACTTCGCCGATCAGGGCGGAAGACTGGCTGAGTTGATTCACTGTTTCACCGGCGGTGCTGGCGGCATGCACGGCCTCAGCCGCGACCCCGGACGCGTTCTGCGCCGCACCGGCGATCTCGCGGATGGACAGACCCATCTCGTCGGTGCCAGCGGCAACCGCGTGGATGTGCCGGCTGACCGATTCGGCGTTCTCGGTGGCGACCGAGGACTCTTCACTGGTGGAGCGAGCCACGCTGCCCAGTGCGTCGGAGACGCCGGTCAGCTGAGAGGCCATCCCGTACAGGGTGTCGGCGATGTCCCTGACGGTACTGAGCACGCCCGCCATAGCCTCGCTGCGTTCGTTGAACGCGTCCGCGACATCTTGCAACTCTACCGCCCCTCGCGGCTCCAGCCGGGTCTGCAGATCCTGCACGTCGTGGCCGCGCAGGGTCTCGACATAGCTGTGCAGGACGGCGATGATCCGGACGCGAACCAACTGCAGGCTGCCGAAGACGGACAAGATCAGCAACAGCGCGATCCCGATCAGGGCGTACGCCCAGCGAGTGGTGGACGCATGCGCCGCCCTGAATTCGCCCTGGACCCGTTCATGCAGTTCGGTCTGAAACTGCGTGACCGGGGCCATGATCTTGTCTATCTCGGCCTCGTAGGAATCGTCGAAAACCAGGTCACGGGCCAGCGCGAGCTGCTGCTCCGGGGACAGTGCCTGGTCCTGGGCCGAGAAGTCCCATTCGGCCACGGCGTCGGGGTAGGTATCTTTGGCGGCCCCGGTGGCTTCCAGCACCAAGCGCATGGCGCGGGTCTCGGTAGCCACCAGCGCGGTGCTCTTGACCGAGGCCTCTTCCAGCAGGGCAAGCTCTGACTGCGGAGTACCGAGATCGGCCAAGGTCTCGATGGCCTTGTCCTGGTTCTTGTCGACGAGGATCTCGTTCCAGTACTCCGCGAGGTGCCGGGAATCCGTCGTAACCACGTACTCACGGATGTTGTCGGTGAGGAACGCGGAGGAGTCACTGATGGCCCGTGCGGCAGCGATGGACTGCGTTTCGACTTCGTTCGCAGCTTTCTCTGCACGGTGCGCCCGAACAACGAAGACCGAGGATGCGAGCGTCAACACGGTCAGAACCGCCATGAGTATGTAGGTGCCTCGAGAGATGGTGGACAAGCGCATCGAATGACCTCGGTACTCGAACAGGCTGAGCGCCCAGTCGGCACTCGGTGACCTTGGCGGCATCGGTATACCGCGCCGCACACTTGAGGCGATGAGTCACGATTCGTCGTCTCTGCACCGACCGTCGCGTACTCGAGGGCAACCGGTCAGCTGAGCAACCTGACGATACGATCCAAGTCGTCCGCGTCGGCGAAATCCACCGTGAGTCTGCCCTTGGTGCGCCCCATCGTCACGTGCACACTGGTTTCCAACCGCTCGGCCAGCTTCGCTGCGATGCCGGACAGTCGTTCCGACTCGGGGTGTTCGGTGTCGTCCGGCCGCGTCGCTTTGCGGGAGGGCGGCCGGTCGGGTTCTCCGCCCAGAGCGACCACTTCCTCGGCGCCACGCACGGACAGGCCTTCGGCAACGATGCGCTGGGCCAGGCGTTCCATTGCCGCACCATCCGGCAACCCCAGCAGGGCGCGAGCGTGCCCGGCGGACAGGACGCCCGCCGCCACCCGCCGCTGCACCAGTGCGGGCAACTTCAGCAATCGCAGCGTGTTGGAGATGTGCGGGCGGGACCGGCCGATACGAGCGGCCAGTTCGTCGTGGGTGCAGTCGAAGTCGTCGAGTAACTGCTGATACGCGGCCGCTTCCTCCAGCGGGTTCAGATCGGCCCGGTGCAGGTTCTCTAGCAACGCATCGCGCAGCAGCGCATCGTCGCCGACGTCACGGATGATGGCAGGCACCAGATCCAGGCCCGCCTCCCGGCTGGCCCGCAGCCGCCGTTCGCCCATGATGAGCTCGAAGGCATCATCGACGCGACGCACCACAACGGGTTGCAGCACCCCGACGAGGCGGACCGATTCCACCAGCTCGGCCAACGCGTCCTCGTCGAAGACGGTTCGCGGCTGTCTCGGATTCGCCCGGATCAGGTCGACGGGCAGCTCGGCGAACGATGCGCCGGGCACCTCGACCAGTTCCGCAGCGGTGGGGGTGCCGGAATGCTCGCCGACGGGCGCTGCGAGGGCCGCGTCCTGCTCATCCGGTTCGGGCACCACCGCGGCCGCGTGGCGGGCGGGCTGGGTGACGGTGGCGGTAGGTTCGGCCAGCTCCGCTGACCCTTCATCGGGGCCGGTCGGTTCATGCGGCGGTTGCGCAACGCGGGCCCGGGGAGCGAATACGTCGGGCATCGGCGCCCGTTGGTGGTGGTTTCCCGTGAAACGTCGCTCCGTGAAGAACACGTCGACCGGCCGTGCCGCATCCTCCCCGTCGGGTGCGCCGCTGGGGATCAAGGCTCCCAGTCCTTTACCCAGTCCTCGTGGTCGATCGCTCATCGGGCGTGCTCCTTGGTGGTGGTGGCGGGCTGATCCGGGTCGCCGGGATACCGACCGGCCAGCTCCCGGGCCGCAGCCGCGTAGCACATGGCCCCGCTACTGCCCGGGTCGTAGGTCATCACGGTCTGGGCGTGGCTGGGAGCCTCGGAGATCCGTACGGACCGGGGGACCGCGGTGCCCAGCACCGTATCGGTGAAGTGCTGGCGCACCTCCTCGGCGACCTGCGCGGACAGCCTGGTCCGCCCGTCGTACATGGTGAGCAGGATCGCCGACACATGCAGGTCCGGGTTCAGGTGCCGGCGCACCAGCTGGATGTTGTTCAACAGCTGGCTGAGCCCCTCCAGTGCGTAGTACTCGCACTGGATAGGGATGAGGACCTCGGTGCCGGTGACGAAGGCATTGACGGTCAGCAAGCCGAGGCTAGGTGGGCAGTCGATGAGCACATAGTCCGGCCGCGGCAGACCCTCGGCGGATCGCTGGTTCAGATACTCGGCGAGGGCCCGTTGCAGACGCACCTCCCGGGCCACCATGGGCACGAGCTCGATCTCCGCCCCGGCCAGATGCATGGTGGCCGGGGCACATTCCAGCCGGGGGAGGGTGGTGGAGGCTTGCACGACGCCGGCCAGCGGTTCGGAGTCGACCAGGACCTCGTACAGACTCGCCACGCCGCCGTGGTGCGGCACCCCGAGGGCCGTGGACGCGTTGCCCTGCGGATCACAATCCAGGACCAACACATGCTGGCCGGACAACGCCAGCGCGGCCGCCAAGTTCACGGTCGAGGTGGTCTTGCCGACGCCACCCTTTTGATTGGCGATGGTGATGATCCGGGTCGCGGGCGGATGCGGCAGCTGCGGCAACGTCGTCGCGGCAAGCCGGCGAGATGCTTCGCTGCCGGTCCGGGGGGTGGCCGAGCAGGTGCCGGGTTTACCCGGCGTGGAGTCCGGTACGGTGTCCTCCGGCGCAAGCGCGGGAGCAGAACGACCGGCCAGTGCACTCAGCTCCGCGGAGCCCGGCAGGGGCCGCGTGGGTGGGGTCCGGCTGGTCTCGGCGGTGTCGACAGCTCCGTTGCGCGGATCCAGGCCAACCGTATCTGCGGCCGGGCCGGGCAAGGCTTCGTGTTCTTCCGGACGCTCATCGGGGCCGGACCGTCGGTCGCGGGAGTCCGAACCGGTCGTTTCCGTGCGCGCCCCGGCTTGGCGGTCCATGTCTCGTTGCGGGGACGGGTCTCGGTCGTCGCCGGCACCCATGTCATGGGCCCCGGCGGGTGATGGGTCCGCAGGTTGCTGGCGTGGCGGCGCAACGGCTTTGGTTTCGGTGCCGGTGGAGGTGTAGCCGGCCACGAGATCCACGATGTGGGGGGCTGCCGGGCGCGGCCCGCGGTGCGTGCTCTCGCCGGCCGTCCGGTCGGGCACCTGGGCGATCGCCGCCGGCCAGCCTGGCCGCGCCGGGTTAGGACGCGATGCCGAGCGTGCCGCCTCCGCCCTGTCGCCGGCGACGGCAGCGGCGGTCGTGGTCGTCGCCGTGGCCGCGGATGCCTCCGATGGGTGTGGTCCGGCAACGCCCTCCCCCGGGGACTCGTCCCGGGCCGAATCGACTGAAGAAGGTGTCGCCTCGTCGCGGCCTAGGGCAGCAACACCGGCCGAGGCGCGATCCGATGTCCGGCTCATGTCATCCATAGTGGCGTCCGTGAGGTCATCCGTGCCGCCACTGCGGGTGGGCGTGTCGGCTCCTCGAACGGGATGCCGGATCGGGCCTGCCAGCTGATTCGATTCTGCTGGCTGAGTCAGGTCTGCCGCCTGGGTCACGTCTATGGACGGGGTGGAGCCGTCGCCAGCCGAGGCTGGTGCGGGTTCGATGTCCGGCGCGTGTTGCGGTGCTGCCGCACATGACCGCGGCGCTGTTTCACGTGAAACACGACGCCCTGCGGGCACCGGGAGCCGAACCGTCTCGGCCACCTCGGTGTTCGGCGAAGGATCTCCCACGCCCGGCCGAGGCGTGCTGGGCCAGCCCAAGGATGTCGTGCTTGTTCCGCCGCTGCTGCGGTGCCGTGGATTGCCCATGCCGTCGGGCCAACCCAGGTCGGATCGTCCTCTCACCAGGATCGCGGTTCCTTCCTCCGTTGTGGTCCTCGGCCGGCGCCGACGGCTCTCGGCGGCCATCTCCAGACCGGCTGGCCCGTTGTGCTGACCCACATCGCCACGGAAACCCCAGGGGCGTGCACAGCCGGTCTTGCTGTGCCTGCCGGGCGGCTGGCTGCGGCCTGCCGCTGACCATGGCCACCGCCAATCCCGCACCACCTCCAACGGTACTTGGCTGCTCTGACACTTCCCACTCGGGCCCCCGGCACGCCGCCGTGGCCGTGGGGATGCCTATGCGGGGGCGACCCGTCCGCTGTTTCACGTGAAACAGCGGGCCCGCTCGCACTTGCGGACCGGGCGCCGGCAATCGTGGTTGTGCCAGGCAACCCCCAACTCTCGGCGTGCGCGTCCGCGTACCCGAACACTCAGCCAGGACCGCAGACAGGCCGACAAGCGGCCGGCATCCGTGCAGTCCTCCTCCGGGCCCGCCGCTGCGCCCCGGCAGCCACACCACCGACGGGATCGGGTTGCGCCGTCGCCCTCGGCCGTTCCCGATCCCCAGTAGTCCGATGCGCATGTTTCACGTGAAACCGGCTGGCCCGACACCGCCCGCGGATATGCCGTCACCACCGTCGCCGGCTCATCGAGAATCCCGGTCCCGCAGCAGCACACCTCGATGACCGGGTTGCCGAGCTCAGTCAGCTGATGACGGTACTTGCGCAATTCGTCTTGGACACTGCGCCCCTTCACCGCGACCACCCGTCCTCCCGGCCGCACCAGCGGCAATGACCAGTCAAGGAGCTTCCCGATCGGGGCAAGAGCCCGCGAGGTGACAACATCAGCCTGTTCTGTGGTCTCCTCGGCCCTGGCCCGCAGTACCCGGACCGGAACTCCCAGCTGCGGGATGATCCTTTCCAACCAGCGGACCCTTCGCTCCATCGGCTCCACGAGCAGCACTTCAAGGTCCGGCCGCGCCAGTGCCAGCGGTATGCCCGGCAACCCCGCCCCACTTCCGACATCGATCACGGACGCCCCCTGCGGGATCACTTCCTCGATCACCGCGCAATTGACGATGTGGCGCGTCCAGAGCCGGGCGGTCTCACGTGGCCCGATGAGCCCCCACTCGACACCGGTCGTCGCCAGTTCCTCCGCGTACCGGTGAGCGGCCGGCAACCGGTCTCCGAACACCGTGCCCGCCACCACCGGTGGCGGGCATGTTTCACGTGAAACCACCGAGCGACCGTGAATCCGTCCGAGCGAGCCTCGATCCTTCCACGCTATTCGGCGTCGCGGCGGATGACGACGTGGCGGTCCTGAGTTTCACCTTCTGACTCGCTCACCAGCCCGGCTTGCGCCACCACATCATGGACGACCTTTCGCTCGAACGGCGTCATCGGGTCCAAGTGCACCGCTTCCCCGTCCTCCTGAACTCGCTCAACGGCCTTCCGGGCCACTTTCTCCAGCTCCGTGCGGCGCTCCGCACGGAATCCGGCGATATCGAGCATGAGCCTGCTGCGGTCGCCCGTCTTCGTCTGCACTGCGAGCCGGGTGAGCTCCTGCAGAGCCTCCAGCACCGCCCCGTCGCCCACCAACTTGCGCAGTCCGCGCTGCGCTACCCCGTCACCGATGACGGACACCGCCGCACGTTCGTTTTCCACATCGATGTCGATGTCGCCGTCCAGGTCGGCGATGTCCAGCAACTCTTCGAGGTAGTCAGCGGCGATATCGCCTTCCTCCTCCAGCTGCGCTTTGGTGGGCGCCCGCCGATTCCGCTCCGGCTTGCCGGCCACCGCGCCTCTCTCCGCGGCCTCGCCGGTGTTCTCGGCTCCGCTCCCGTCATGCTCATCAGGCTCGTTCGCGACCGCAGCGGCCGGGTCATCGGCTTCTTGAGCGGTCGAGGACTCCGCGCACACCTGTTCCTGCATCGGTGCGGCAGATTCGATACCGGCATCGGCACCGCTGCCTACTGCACTGGACTGTGTCACCTGGTTCTCCATTCATGTCGCTGGCAGCACGGGTATCGCGGACGATCTGGCTACCGGTCACGACTCGTCGGGCTGAGGCGAGCGTCCTCGCCGCAACTGATCCGGCTGGGCTAGCTGGCTCGGTCTTCATGCGCGGAGCGGGGCCGAGTGGTTCGGCCGCGGTTCTTCTTCTTGCCACGCCTCGGCTGCTCCTGCTGCCCGCCGGTGACTGGGGTCCCACCTTTCGCGGAGGTGGCGGAACCGTCGACCGCGCGGCCGTTCGGACTCTGCGCGTCCGGCGTGACAGCGCCCGGCACCGACCCGGCCACCTTCGCAGGGCCACCGTCCTTGCCAGCGCCCGGTTGACCGGCACCGGCACTGCGTGCCTGCTGGTGCCCGCTCGCGCTGCCCGGCGTTGCCTTTTGCCGGTTCTTCCGCTTGGGCTGCTGACGTTGCCCACTGACCGGCTCGGGATCTGCCTCCACCGTGGCTGCGGTGGTTGCCTTCTTCTTGCCATGGGTGATCGGCGGTTTGCCGCGGCGCGCCCTGCGCTCGTTCAGCTCTCGCTCGGCTTGCGACCCGGGAGCCGGCATCCGGTGAATGACGTAGAACTGCTGACCCGCAGCCCACAAGTTCGACGCCACCCAGTAGATGAGGACACCGATCGGGAAGCTGACACCGGACACGGCGAAGATCACCGGGAACACGTACAGCATGATCTTCTGCTGCTGCATGAAGGGGTTGCTCTCCATCGCAGCCGCGGGCATGTTCTTGGTCATCAGCATGCGCTGGGAGTAGAACGTCGCTCCCGACATCAGCACGATCATGACCAGGCACAGGATCTTGACCGCCAGGCCCTCCGAGCCCATGAATGTGGAGGACATGGACGCCCCGAACAACTCCGACGCCTCGATCTGCCGGGCCACATCCTGCGTGATCAGCCCGATCTCCGCGTGTGTTCCGGCAGCGACCTCGTCCAGGTTGTTCAGCACCCGGAACAACGCGAAGAAGATCGGCATCTGCGCCAGGATGGGCAAGCAGGACGAGAACGGATTCGTCCCGTTCTCCCGGTAGAGGGCCATCATTTCCCGGCTCATGGCCTCCCGGGAGGCCTGATCGGTCTTGCCCTTGTACTTCTGCTGGATCTTGCGCATCTCCGGCTGGATCAGTTGCATGCCCCGGGACGCGTTGATCTGGCGGACGAACAGAGGAATGATCAAGACCCGGATAAAGACTGTCAACCCGACGATGGACAGTGCCCACGTCCACCCTGACGTGCCCGCCATACCGATGGCATCCAGGACGTCGTGGATCTGGACCATGATCCATGCGACAGCGATCTCGATTGGCCTGAGGATTCCCACGGTGTCTGCTCTCCTAGACCGCAGCCTGCCGGCCGCGGATACTGGTCAGGGGTGGTCTTGGCTGGTTGACTCGAGCGGCCTGGGCCGCGCGGATCGCGGTGGCGGGACGTCATCTACGCCACCCTTGCTCCACGGGTTACACCGGGCCAACCGGTAGGCGATCAGCCACAGGCCGACAATGGGCCCCCGCAACCGGAGTGCCTGGACCGCGTAGGAGGAGCACGAAGGGTAGTACTTGCAGGTAGGCCCGAGCAACGGCGAGATCAGGAGTTGATAGCTGCGAACCAGCAGCACAAGAACCCAGGTCACGGCCGACGACAGCACTTGCAACGGTGAGCGGATGGTCACGACAGGCCCCACCGGGCGAAGCACGCGTCGAGTTCGTTGCCCAACTCGTGGCTGGCGGCGTGACCGGCTGCGGGACGAGCTCGGACCACAAACCTTCCGCCGCACGGCAGCACGGGCAACCGCAACGCAATCTGGTGACGCAGCCGGCGCTTGACCCGGTTTCGGTCCACCGAGCCACCGACGGCCCGGGACACGATGAACCCCACCAGTGGCGGCGCGGCGTCCTGATCATGAGCCAGGTGATAGTGCACGACGAGGTGTTCCCGTCCGCAGCGGCGGCCGCGGCGCACGGTGTCGGCGAATTCCTGGGACCGCCGCATCCGGTGCGCGGCAGGAAGCATCGGGGCTCAGGCCGACAGCGCTTGGCGACCCTTGCTGCGGCGGCGGGCGAGGATCGCCCGGCCGGCCCGGGTGCGCATCCGAAGACGGAAGCCGTGCGTCTTCGCGCGCCGGCGATTGTTGGGCTGGAAAGTACGCTTGCTCACGGCCACTCCGCGTTTCCTGATGTGCTTCCACACCATCCGTGCGGGCAGACCGGCATCGGCACCACCCGGCTTGACGACAGGGACAAGTCTATGACTACCGCCGGGAACAAGCTTGACCACCGTGTACACAGGTGCCCGCGACAGTAGTTTCGCCGTGTACACGGTAGGTCCTTGCTCACAGTCTGGTCAAACACAGAGACGGCTGACTCGGCGCGCCGTCATCGAGGGTTTTGGCGCCTGACGCGTGACCCTCTCACGGGTCATCCCGCCCGTCTGCCCTTTGTACCAGGACGGCTGGCACTGACTCGGTTTCAGTCGTATAGTCGGTCGCACCCTGTCTCCGAGGTAAGCGCGCAACGTCGTCATTGCATTCGTCGCGCAACCGGGGCCGAGTCTGTCGCACTGTGCACCCACAGCTTGTGGACAACTTTGTGGACAAACCACACGCCGTACAGAAAGGTGGGGGTGTGACAGTCGAGGAAACCAGTCTCGGTGAGCTATGGCCACAGATTCTGACGGACCTGAACTCCGCCGGGGCAGTCTCCAGCCAGCAGTTCGGCTTCCTGCGCTTGGCTCGCCCCGACGGACTCCTCCAGGACGCGGCCTTGATCAGCGTGCCGGACGACCTCACGAAAGGCATCCTCGAAGAGAAGCTCCGGTTACCGCTACAGGAACAACTCGCAAACCGGCTAGGCCGAAGTGTCCGGCTTGCCGTGTCGGTGGATCCCGCGTTGGACACTGAGCCCAATCACGAACCCGATCCGGCCACCAATGGTGCCGCCGACGGCTCCACCCCCACCGAGCATTTCGTCGATGTCCACGAAACGCAGGCCGGGGCCATCCCGCAGGAGTTCGAAGAGGAAGCGCCGCGACCCACAACCGGCCGGCGACGTGCCCGGGATGCCGCCCGACCGGTGGCACCGGTACGCCTGAACCCCAAATACGTGTTCGAGACATTCGTCGTCGGGGCCAGCAACCGGTTCGCCACCGCTGCCTCCACCGCGGTCGCCGAAGCCCCGGCGAAGGCGTACAACCCGTTGTTCATCTACGGAGACTCGGGACTGGGCAAGACCCACCTGCTGCACGCGATCGGCGAGTACGCGCACCGGCTGTACCCGGAACTGTCGGTCCGGTATGTGAACTCCGAGGAATTCACCAACGAGTTCATCAACTCCATCCGGGACGACAAGGCGAGCGTATTCCAGCGCCGCTACCGGGACATCGATGTGCTCCTCATCGACGACATCCAGTTCCTGCAAGGCAAGGTGCAGACGCAAGAAGAGTTCTTCCACACGTTCAACAGCCTGCACAACACCAACAAGCAAGTGGTCATCACCTCCGATGTCGCGCCGAAGTGGCTGTCCGGGTTCGAAGAGCGCATGCGGTCCCGGTTCGAGAGCGGGCTGATGGTCGATGTGCAGCCCCCCGACCTGGAAACCCGCATCGCGATCCTGCGCAAGAAGGCGATCGGTGAGCGGTTGTCCGCGCCGGACGACGTGCTGGAGTACATCGCGAAGCGAATCAGCACGAACATCCGGGAGCTGGAAGGAGCGCTGATCAGGGTCACCGCGTTCGCCAACCTGAACCGGCAGCCCGTGGACCTGTCCCTGACCGAGATGGCACTCAAGGACGTCATCAGCGACGAGGACGATCAGGAAATCACCGCGGCCACGATCATCGCCATCACCGCCGAGTACTTCAACCTGACCTTGGACGACATCGTGGGCACCTCACGCTCGCGCACGCTGGTGACCGCCCGGCAGATCGCCATGTACCTGTGCCGCGAGCTAACCCCGCTCTCCCTGCCCAAGATCGGGGCGGAGTTCGGCGGCCGCGACCACACCACGGTGATGCACGCGAACAAGAAGGTCGCCGAACTGATCTCCGAGCGTCGTTCGATGTACAACCAGGTGACCGAACTCACTACCCGGATCCGCCAGCATCACCGCGTCTGACGCACACACCGCACCCACGCACCACACCGAGTTCCTGGCAAGGTTCCGTCCATCACACACAGCTGTGGAAAAGTCTGTGGATCTGTGGACCTTCGCCGGGCCGGGCGTGGATAAGCACCGGCCCACATCGGGACGGGACCGTGAACGAGTCCGAGACCGGCTGCTGTATCCACGTGGTGTTCCGCTCGCCGTCCTCACCGGGGCAATGGCTGTCCCCAAGGGCGGACCCGGGGTGGCCTGCACAGATCCCTGGCATCCACATGCTCCACAGGCGCGATGACGACAACTGGAAAGGGGAATGAATCACAAGAAAAGCCATCAGTCTTTCGGGCATGTGGACGACGATTCCCGCGGCCGCCGGTGTGGCGCCTGTCCCTGACCGCCTTCACCTGCGGCGAGGGTTGAGACGGCGCAACACCCATATCGGCCCGCACACCCGCACCTTGAAAGGATAGGGCTGAATGGGTGATTTGCTCGGATACGCCCAGCCGGGCGTCACCTGCCCGGCGCAGGTAGGCTGACCCGGACCGCAAGCGCGGCCAGCCGTGTCATTCCGGCTGCCCGCGGCGCCAGGATGTGTGAGGAGTCAACATGAAGTTCACCGCCGAGCGGGACGTCCTGGCCGAAGCAGTGACGTGGACCGCGCGCACCTTACCGACCCGGCCCACCTCGACCGTGCTGGCCGGTGTTCTCGTCCAGGCATGCGACGGCGGTGAACTGGTGCTGTCGGGATTCGATTACGAGGTCTCCGCCCGCGTCGCCGTTCCTTGTGACGTCCTCACCCCCGGCGAAGTGCTGGTCTCGGGCCGGTTGCTGGCCGACATTGCCCGCAGCCTGCCGGACCGGCCGGTCACTTTCGCCCAGGACGGGCCGAAGGTCACCCTGACCTGCGGTTCCTCCCGGTTCACGCTGATGACCATGCCGGTGGAGGACTACCCGGCTCGCCCACCGATGCCGCCGGAGGCCGGCACCGTCGATGCCGAGGTATTCGCTGCCGCCGTCAACCAGGTCAGCATCGCCGCCAGCCGTGACGACACCCTGCCCATCCTCACCGGCGTACGGATGGAAATGGACGACGAGACGGTCACATTGCTGTCCACCGACCGCTACCGGTTGGCGATGCGGGAAATTCCCTGGCGACCGGCCAGCCCCGGAACCGAGGCAGTCGCCCTGGTTCGTGCCCGGACTCTCAGCGAAGTGGCCAAGACCATCGCCGGCGGCGGCGACGTGACGCTAGCACTGTCCACGGAAGAGGATTCGCCCCGTGGACTGGCCGGGTTCAGCGCCGGCGGCCGGCAGCTCACCTCGGTGCTGGTCGACGGGGAGTACCCCAAGGTCCGCGCCTTGTTCCCGGCCGAGACCAACATCTATGCGATCGTGCAGACCAGCGCCCTCATCGAGTCGGTCAAACGCGTGGCGCTGGTCGCGGAGCGCAACTCCGCCGTGCGGTTGTCGTTCACCGAGGGTCAACTCACCATCGAAGCCGGGCAGGGTGAGGATGCGCAGGCCACCGAAGCCCTTGATGCCGCCCTGCACGGTGCGGAGATCGCCATCGCGTTCAACCCCCATTTCCTGCTCGACGGATTGACCGCGTTGGGGCAGCCGTTCGTCCGGTTGTCCTTCACCCAGCCCAGCAAGCCTGCCGTCCTGACCGGTCAGCAAGAACTGGACGGCGAGCCCGCCACCGCCTACCGCTATCTGTTGATGCCGGTCCGACTGGCCGGCTGAGGGGGAGACCACCATGCACATCGGCATCGTCGGCCTGGGCAAAATGGGAAAGAACATGCGCGACCGGCTACGCAACGCCGGCATCGAGGTCACCGGCTACGACACCAACCCACAGGTCAGTGACGTTTCCGGCCTGCCCGAGATGGTCCAGGCCCTGCCCGCACCGCGGCACGTGTGGGTCATGGTCCCGGCCGGCGACATCACCCGATCGGTCATCGACGAACTCGGTGGGCTGCTGGAGGAAGGCGACCTGGTCTGTGACGGTGGGAACTCGCTGTACACCGATGACCGCAAGCGGGCCGGCGAACTCGCCGGCAACGGCATCGACTACATCGACTGCGGAGTCTCTGGCGGCATCTGGGGACTGGAGCAGGGGTACGGCCTGATGGCCGGCGGCGAGAAGAAGAACATCGAGCGGATGATGCCGGTGTTCGATGCGTTGCGCCCGGAGGGGCCCCGCGACGAAGGATTCGTCCATGCCGGTGACGTGGGTGCCGGGCACTACGCCAAGATGGTCCACAACGGCATCGAGTACGGCCTCATGCATGCCTACGCCGAGGGCTACGAACTGTTGGCGAAGAAGGACATCATTTCCGACGAACGTGGCTGCTTCAAGGCGTGGTCGCGCGGCACCGTCGTACGGTCGTGGTTGCTGGAGCTCCTGGCCAACGCGCTGGAAGAAAACCCTGGCCTGGAAGGGGTTTCCGGTTACACCGAGGACTCCGGAGAAGGCCGGTGGACCCTTATCGAGGGCGTGGACAACGCGGTGCCGATGCCGGTGCTGTCCGCGGCGCTGTTCGCCCGGTTCGCGTCGCGGCAGCAGAACTCCCCGGCCATGCAGGCGGTGGCCGCGTTGCGTGGCCAGTTCGGCGGGCACGAGGTGATGCGTCTCGGTGAGGAGCCGTGGAGTGAGCAGCGCGACGCGCCGTCACACTGAGGCGGCTTCCTGATGCCCGGGCGGGGCGGGTCGCGGTCGTGCTGCTGAATCGCCTGTACCTTGCCGACTTCCGCAACTACCGGGCTGCGGACCTGGAGTTCGGCCCCGGGGTCACCACGCTGGTCGGAAACAACGGGCAGGGCAAGACGAATCTTGTTGAGGCTGTGGGGTTCTTGGCCACCCAGTCCAGTCATCGGGTAGCCACGCCGGCACCGTTGATCCGGCACGGCGCGCAGCAGGCGATCGTGCGCGCGGGGACCTCTCGGGACGGCCGTGACCTCAGCATCCAACTGAGCATCACCCCCGGCCAACCGTTGCGCGCGATGGTCAACAAGTCGGCGATGCCGCGGGCCAGGGATGCCCTCGGGCTGTTGCGGGTGGTGGTGTTCGCACCGGAGGACCTCAGCCTGGTCAAAGGGGATCCGCAGAGCAGGCGGCGATTCCTGGACGACCTGCTGGTGGTGCGTGCCCCCCGGTTCGCCGCCGTGCGATCCGAGTACGACCGGGTTCTCAAACAACGAAACTCGCTGCTGCGCAACCTCTCCGGGCGAATTGATGCCACCGGCGAGGCGACGTTACAGGTATGGGACGAACAGCTGGCCGGATACGGTGCCCAACTGCTGGAGGCACGGTTCTATCTGCTGGCCCAGTTGGCGCCCCTGGTCGCTCAGGCCTACGAACAGGTTTCCGACGGCGGTGGTACCGCGTTGCTGGGCTACCGCTGCTCGGTCTGTGCGGAGTTGTCCGTGACGGTGACCGAGCAGTTGGCGGCCGCGGCCACCGGAAACCCGCAACCCACCCCCGGTCGCGGGGACATCGAAACGGCGATCCGGGCCCGGCTGGTCGAGCTGCGGGACAAGGAGGCCCAGCGTGGCCTGACGCTGGTGGGACCACACCGTGACGACGTGGAGCTACGGCTGGGTGAATTGCCGACGAAGGGTTACGCCAGCCACGGAGAGTCCTGGTCGTTCGCGCTCTCGCTGAAGCTGGCCTCCTTCAACCTGTTGCAGGCCGACGCCGATACCCAGGACGGCGAGCCCGTGCTCGTCCTCGACGACGTCTTTGCCGAGTTGGACGCCAGCCGCCGGGCCCGGCTGGCCGAACAGGTGGGCACCGCCGGGCAGGTGCTGATCACCGCTGCCGTCCGCGCGGACATTCCTGGCGAACTCACCGGCCGGCTGATCCGGATCGAGGCAGGCGGTGTCCTGGACGACGAAGACACTGCGCAATCCGGTGCCGGCCCGGCGGAGGTTCGGGCGTGGTCATGAACCACCACCCCGGTGCAGAACCCGGGCCGGACAGTGACCGGCCCGAGACAGCTGGGCCGGCCGGCGGCGACGCGGTCAAAGCAGCGCTGGCAGCGGCGAAAGCGGCCGCGCAGGCCCGGGGCGTCCGGCCCGGCGACGCTCCCAGCCACGATGCCAGCAGGCACGCCAGATCCCGGCGCGCCGCCCGGGCGCGGCGCCGCTCGACGCGCTACACCGGTTCCGGGCCGGACGAGCGTGACCCACAGCCGCTGGGTGCGCTGGCCGATGCTGTCCTGCAACAACGCGGCTGGACCCGGGAGGTGGCGGCCGGGGGGGTCTTCGGCCGCTGGCGTGAACTGGTCGGTCACCAGGTGGCCGAGCACGCCGAACCGGAGTCGTTCATCGACGGGACGCTGACCATCCGCACGTCGTCAACCGCCTGGGCCACTCAGATGAGACTGCTGGTTCCGTCGTTACTGCGACGGCTGCACGACGAGCTGGGCGAGGA
>PDWJ01001400.1_pt1 | contig 40402 bp, 39 predicted proteins | sample 1430881 | NCBI WGS metagenome assembly PDWJ01 (sample SAMN01162460, study PRJNA174530) | Oral metagenome, whole genome shotgun sequencing project. | biome: Marine environment; feature: Marine mammal; material: Swab sample of the gingival sulcus; isolation source: swab sample of gingival sulcus...
GCACCGGGAGTGATCTGACTGGTTGGATGATCAGCCTCGCAGCAGTCCTGCTCGCTGCTGGTGTTGGTCTCTTGCTCATCAGCCGACGCCGCCGCACAATGACGGTATGAAGAAGTATCTCGTAGTTGGTTTCGCTGCTGCTGTTGCACTCGTTGGGTGCAACAGCGGTGGTGATGCCGCTTCATCGACCACTGCTGAAGCTGAGGTGACAGCCACCACCGCGGTGAGCGAAAGCACCGCCCCGGTAGTCACGACCGCAGCCCCGGTTGAGTCCACTGAGGCGCCGTCAACGACCTATGACGAAACCACCCGCATTCCCCTTGACCAGCTTGAGGAGAAAGTCGGTGAAACGCTTGGACGTTATGACGCTGACGATGAGCTCGTGGCCTGTGTGTTGAACGAGATCATCGCCGCCTACAACGATGGTGTACTCAGCGCCGATGATCTTGACCAGTACGCTCGCCAAAGCACCACAACCGACGCGATGGCAGCCTTCTTACAAGAACTCCAAATCAGCGGAAACTGCGCCACCTGATTGCACGCCAGGGGCCCACCACTTGGTGACACCCTGGGCGTGACGTATTCCAGCGAGCCTGCATTGATCTCGTCGCCGCGAGTCCCGCAGTGCTCGTCTACCATCGGTGTATGGCCGAACGCCAGACCGACTCGGGTATCCCCCTGCGCCCGCTCTACACCGCAGACGACCTTGCTGGTTGGAACCCCGACGATCGTCTTGGCACACCTGGCTCAGCCCCCTATACACGCGGTGTCTATCCGACCATGTACCGGGGACGCCTGTGGACCATGCGCCAATACTCCGGATTTGGCGACGCTGCCAGCACCAACGAACGGTTCCACTTCCTCCTGAACGCTGGCCAAACCGGCCTGTCGTGCGCCTTCGATCTGCCCACCCAGATGGGCTACGACTCTGACCATCCGCGAGCCGAAGGCGAAGTCGGCAAAGTTGGGGTCGCCATCGACTCCCTCGACGACATGCGAACTCTCCTGCGAGGCATTCCCCTCGATCGGGTGACCACCTCGATGACGATCAACTCCACCGCGGCGATTCTCCTGTTGATGTATGAGCTGGTCGCTGAAGAAAACGGTGTGGACGCTGCCCAGATCTCGGGCACCATCCAAAACGACATCCTTAAGGAGTACATCGCCCGCGGCACCTATATCTTCCCGCCCCGGCCCTCGATGCGGATCATCACCGACATCTTCGACTACTGCTCGCGTCACATCCCCCGATGGAACACCATCTCGATCTCCGGATACCACATTCGCGAAGCTGGATCGACCGCCACCCAAGAACTCGCCTTCACCCTTGCCAACGCCATCGCCTATGTCGAGTCTGCCCTCAGCGCTGGACTCGATGTCGACACCTTCGCCCCGCGGCTGAGCTTCTTCTGGAACGGACACAACCATTTCTTTGAAGAGATCGCCAAGTTCCGGGCCAGCCGCCGGATGTGGCACCAGATCATGACCGAACGCTTCGGGGCCACCAATCCCAAAGCGACCATGCTGCGCTTCCACACCCAAACCGGCGGCTCCACCCTGACCGCTCAACAACCGATCAATAATGTTGTCCGGGTTACCCTGCAAGCCCTGGCCGCTGTACTGGGCGGCACCCAATCGCTCCACACCAACGGCTACGATGAAGCCCTCTCACTGCCCACCGAAGATGCTGCCCGGCTGGCCCTGCGCACCCAGCAGATCATCGGCTACGAATCAGGTGTTGCCGACACCCCCGACCCCCTTGCTGGCTCGTACTTTGTGGAATCCCTGACCGACGAGATCGAGGCCGCGGCCTGGAATTATCTCAACCGCATCGACGAACTCGGTGGCGCCGTCAACGCGATCGAAGCCGGCTACCAGATGGACGAGATCGATCATGCTGCCTACGACTACACCCGCTCGATCGACAACGACGAACGAGTGATCGTTGGCCTCAACCGATTCACCGTTGACAACGAATCCGAACCCGACGTGTTCCCGATCGACCCCGCCCTCGAACCAGCCCAAAAGAACCGTCTCGCCGCCTACAAAGCAGCCCGTAACGCCCATGAAGTCACCGCCGGATTAGACGACATCGCGGCCGCCGCCCAACGTGACGACAATCTCATGTATCCCATGAAAGACGCCCTGCGCGCTGGCGCCACTCTGGGCGAAATCAGCGACACACTCCGATCGGTCTTTGGCACCTATCAGCCCTAAAACCCGCAGCTCACCGTATGGATTAGCTACGGTGGCGGAACATATATCCGATAAGGGGGAAATGATGACCAATACACGCACCCAACCCGCCGGGTCGCTGACCCGTCGCGGTTTTGTTGGAGCCTTAGGAGCTACCGTCGCCGGCGGAGTGCTGGCTGCCTGCGGTGGCGATGACGGTGAAGCAGCCTCAACCGGGGATGCGGACCTCGACGAAGCGCTTCAAGCCAACGACCTGCCCACGATCGAATGGGACATGGCCACCAGCTGGCCAATCGTTCTTGACACCCTTTATGGAGGGGCCGAATACTTCGCTGACCGAGTCCGGGCCCTGACCGGTGGGCGCTTCTCGATCACTCCCGCCCCTGGTGGCGAACTCGTGCCTCCCCTCGAAGTGCTTCAGAGTGTCCAAACCGGGGCTGTGGCATCTGGTCACACCGCGTCGTATTACTATGTCGGTCTTGATCCAATCACCCAGTTCGGTACCACCATTCCGTTCGGGTTGAGCGCTCGCGGCCATCTCTCGTGGATGATGGAAGGAGGTGGACTCAAGCTCCTTCAAGACGTGTATCGCGAGCGGTTCGATATCGTCTCGTTCCCGGCTGGAAACACCGGTACTCAGATGGGCGGGTGGTTCAACAAAGAGATCAAGAGTCTCGAAGATCTGGGCGGACTGAGGATGAGGATCCCCGGCTTGGGCGGATCGATCATGGAGAAGCTGGGCGTGTCGGTGCAGAACATTCCTGCTGGTGAGATCTATCAATCTCTCGAATCCGGTGCTATCGATGCCACCGAGTGGGTTGGTCCCTACGACGATCTCAAACAAGAGTTCAACAAGGTCACCAAGTACTACTACTCGCCAGGGTTCTGGGAGCCAGGTTCGACCCTTGAGGTCTACTTCCCAGCCGATGCCTACGACGATCTGCCCGAGGAATACCAGGCAGCGATCGAAGCGGCTGCCTTCCAGTCTTACAGCCAGATGGTGGCCAAGTTCGACACCGTTAACCCGGTTGCCCTGGCCGAAATCAAGGAGAGCGGTGTCACCTTGGCGACTTTCCCCGATGATGTGATGGAAGCCGCTCGCGAGGTCACCAACGAGATCCTCGACGAGAACGCTGCTGCCGATCCAGCCTATGCCGAAATCCTTGACAGTTACCGCTCTTACCAAGCCCTGCTCGATCCGTGGTTTGGTTTGGCTGAGCGGTCGATGCTCGACTTCTTGAGCAGCTAACGCCTCGTTCATTCGACACTGAGGGTGGGCGCGCGAGAGCGCGTCCACCCAGCCAATTTGGAGGACCTCTTGTGGACCAACTCAGTGAAACAACCGAGACCACACTGCGTCCGCGCGGGCGCGTGATGTCTATTGCCCATGCCTATCGAAGCGGAGCTGACCGATTGGCTGGATGGCTAGGAAGAATCTCAGCGATCATGATCTTCCCCACGGTGATTATCTCGATTGCCAACGTCGTCCTTCGTCGGATCGGTGCTGCTCGAGGTGAGAATCTCACCTCAGGAGCGCTTATCGAAGCCCAGTGGTATCTCTACACCCTGATCTTTGTGTTCGGACTCGCCTATATCTTGCGTGAAGGGATCAATGTCCGGGTCGACTTTTGGTTTGGAAACCGATCGCCACGGACCCGGTCATGGATTGACTTGATCGGCCATTTCGTCGGTTTGATCCCGTTTGCCATCATCGGGATCAAATACAGCTGGCCAGCAGTGAAACTGAGCTGGCAATACCACGAGCAATCTCCTGACCCTGGCGGGCTGGCTCGCTACCCGATCAAGACGGCCCTCATGATGGCATTTGTTTTCTTGCTGGTTCAGTCCATTGCCGAGGTCATCAAAGACATCGAGTATCTCGGCGGATACGAGGATCGCCATGATCCTGATGCCCTGGCACTCGCCGGAGAGATCGAAATCGATGACCTTGCCGAACACGCCCGAGCAGAAGAACAGGCCACCTCATGATTGCTCCCGAAATCCTTGCCCTCATCATGTTGGGCCTCTTCATGGTACTGATCATGATCGGCTATCCGGTGGCCTTCACCTTCGCTGGCACCGCCACCGCGTTCTTTGTCATCGGCTGGATACAAGGTGACCTCGACCCGGTCCAGCTCAACGGCCTTTTCAACCGATGGTTTGCCGACAGCGCGTCCAACTTCACCTTCTTAGCGATCCCCTTCTTTGTCTTCATGGGGGCCATCTTTGAAAAATCCGGTCTCGCTGAACGGCTCTTGACCACCATTGGGATGATGTTGGGCCCACTGCGCGGCGGGATGGCCATCGCCGTGGTCATCGTCGGCACCATGCTGGCCGCTGCCACCGGTGTTGTGGCTGCCACCGTCATCGTGATGGGGGTGCTCTCCTTGCCGGTGATGGTCAAATACGACTACGACCACGAACTCGCTGCTGGCGTGATCGTCGCGTCGGGCACCCTGGCCCAGCTGGTTCCGCCCAGTCTGGTCCTCATCGTGCTCGCCCAATTCATCCCCATCTCGGTCGGTCAGCTCTTCGCTGGTGCCCTGATCCCCGGTGTTTTGTTGGCCACCTTGTTTGGGGCCTATGTCGTCCTGGTCGCCTACGCCAAACCGGGCAGTGCCCCGGCTATTCCAGTATCCGAACGGTCGATGGACAGACGCACCTTGTTGATCCAGTTCTTCTCCGCGGTGGTCCCCCCGATGTTCTTGATCCTGGCCGTGCTGGGGTCGATCTTCACCGGCTATGCCACTGCCTCCGAAGCTGGAGCTGTCGGTGCGCTCGGGGCGATCATCTTGGCCCTTGCCTATCGCCGCTTGAGCTGGCACGTCTTGTGGCAGGCCGCTCGCTCAACTTCGAATATCACCAGCTTGGTGCTCCAAATCCTGCTGGCGTCCACCTTCTTCGCTCTCGTCTTTGAGCGCCTGGGTGGCCAAGACCAGATCACCGAATGGCTCCAACACGTGCCCGGTGGTTTGTGGGGCTTCATCATCGCTGCCCACATCGTGGTCTTCATCTTGGGGATCAACCTCGAATTCCTCGAAATCTCGTTCATTGTGATGCCCCTCTTCATCCCCGCGGCGATCGCCCTTGATGTCAACCTGGTTTGGTTCGCTGTACTGATGGCGGTCAACCTGAACCTGGCCTTCATCTCGCCACCGGTCGGGTTCTCTCTCTTCTATCTCCAATCGGTGGCTCCGCCCGAGGTCACCACTGCCCAGATTCACAAGGGAGCGATCCCCTTCATGGGAGTCCAGGTGATCGGTCTCGTTGTCTTGACCCTCCTTCCCGAAGCGGTGATCTCGCTCGTGACGGCGTCAGGGCTCGGCAACGAATACACCTCGAACACCGATTTCATTCCCGGTTCGTTTGGATTGCGACTCGCAATAGCCATCGCGTTCGTGGTCATCATTGGAGCCTTGTGGGGTTGGAGAATGCGGGTGTCATATAACCGCAAACTCCAACTCGCTGTCTGAACGCGCTGTTCTCGACGACGTACTAGCGTCGGAGAGTATGGATCACCCCCTTGGCATCATCGCTGGCACCGGGTTCTATGCCCTTGACGCGCTCACCGAGGTCGATACCGGTGACATCACCACCGACTATGGCGATGCCCGCGTCACCACCGGACGATGGCACGACTTGGCGGTGGCCTTCCTCACCCGCCACGGCACCGGCCACTCGGTGCCACCCCACATGGTCAACTATCGAGCCAATATCGCCGCCCTGGCCCAGATCGGCTGCCAGGACGTGATCGCTGTCAGCGTGACCGGAGGGATCAGCGACCGGGCCACCCCCGGTGCCCTGTTCTGCCTCGACGATTTCATCGACTTCACCCACGGCCGGCCCCCAACCTTCCATGATGGCTCAGGACCCGAAGGAGTGGTCCATATCGATGTGGTGCGGGCCTATCACCCCGACCTGCGATCCGAGATCACGGCCGCCGCTCACGCTTCCGGTATCGACATCATCGATGGCGGGGTCTATGCCTGCTTCCAAGGGCCCCGATTCGAAACCCCAGCCGAAATACGCCTGGCTGCCCTTGCTGGAGCTGATGTCGCCGGCATGACCGGCTGCCCGGAAGTCACCCTGGCGGTCGAAGCTGGACTGCGCTACGCCGGGATCAGTGTGGTGGTCAATGCTGCCGCTGGACTTGCTGACGAAGAACTCACCATGGATGAGATCGTCGCCACCTCCAAACGCAACTCGGTGTCAGTGCTCACCATCCTCGACCGCTTCGTGCGCAACCGCCAGGCCGATCGATGACCCGCACCATCATCGCCAACGCCGACCAGGTGCTGACCGTCGATCCTGACGACTCGGTGGTCACCGGCGTCTCGATCGTGATCGATGACGGAGCGATCACCGCCATCACCTCCGACCCGGTTGACACCGCCGGAGCCACCGTGATCGATGCTTCACATCACGCCGTGATGCCCGGCTTGGTCAACCTCCACACCCATCTCCCGATGGTCCTCCTGCGCGGGGTTGCCGAAGATGTCGACCTTCAGGGTTTCCTCCAGATCGTGTGGGCTGCCGAAGGGGCGATCATGGACCCCGCAACCGTCGAACTCGGGGCTCGGTTAGGTGCACTCGAATCGCTGCGCGCTGGGGCAACCACCCAGCTCGACATGTATCTCCACCATGAGGATGGACATCGCGGCGCCGCTGCTGTAGGAGCCCGTCACGTGGGTGGTCCGGTGTTCTTCGACGACTCCGGGCCCGATGGACGCAGCTGGGACGACCGCGTAGCCGACCTCGCCGCCTGGCCGCAGCTCTTGGCTGATATCGGAGGGCCGTGGGTGCCCCCGGTGGCCATGCCCCATGCCACCTACACCAACTCGATCGACCATCTCGCTGCGGTTGCCCAGGGCGCCGATGGCTGGGACGGTGGTGCCCTCCATATCCATATCTCCGAAAACACCGCCGAAAACGCTGACATCGCCAACCGCTACGGCCTGACACCCACCGGTGTGCTCGACCAGGCTGGATGGTTCTCCGCTGACCGCAAGATCGTGTTTGCCCATGGGGTCCACCTCACCGACACCGATCGGACGATCTTGGCTGGGCGAGCCACCATTGCCCACTGTCCCGGATCAAACCTCAAACTGGCTTCCGGCGCATTCGACTGGGTCGGCAGCCGTCAAGCGGGGATTCGGGTCGGATTGGGCACCGATGGCTGTTCGTCATCCAACGACCTGGACCTGTGGCACACCATGCGCCAAGCTGCCCTCTTGGCTCGCCATGTCAGCGGTCGGGCCGATGCCATCTCGGCTGCTGAGGTAATCCGAGCAGCCACCATCGACGGTGCTGCTGCATTGGGCATGGACCACCTGATCGGCTCGATCGAGGTTGGCAAACGGGCCGATCTGATCTTGGTCAATCTCGACCAACCCCACCTGACCCCCATCCATGACCTTGCCGCCCTGATGGTGTTCGCTGCCGGACGCGGTGATGTCACCGATGTGGTGGTCGATGGCCAGCCGGTGATCCGCAACCGTCGCAGCACCCTGATCGACACCGACGAGCTGCTCGCAACCTGTCGTCAGCGGGCCAGAAAGGTGAACCGATGACCACACCGTTCGACCTCGACGCCGTGATCGATCAGCAGGGCTTTGAGCCGATTCCAGGGGAAGGCACCTGGTTTCGCCCCGGGCCAAGGGTTCCTGGCCTGTCGACCATCATCGCCCTGTTCGCCGATCATCCGGACGGGTTCTCGGCTCTTCATCGTCTCGACATCGACGAAGGCTGGCAATGGCTCGATGGTGACCCGATCGAGGTCTTCACCATCAGCCCTGACGGGACTGGTCGCCTCACCCGGCTCGATGCCGACCACTCCCAGCTGGTGATCCCCCGCGGTACCTGGCAGGGCGGACGCACGACCGGCACCTGGACCACGATCGCCTGCTGGTGTAGCCCAGCCTTTGAATACGACCTTTTCCAGCTCGGCGATCGGGATGAACTGGTGGCCGCCTACCCCGACCATGTCGAAGCGATCACCACCTTCACCCGAGGAGAACGGCTATGACCGCCTTGATCACCGGCGCTCTGGGTGGGCTGGGCCAAGCGATCGCTATCGCCTTGGCTGCCGACCACGACATCGTGGCCCACTATCGCACCAATCCCGAGCGGATCGAAGCGATCATCGACCAGATCGCCGCCATACACCCCGATCGTCAGGTCACCCCGGTTGGCGGTGATCTCGCCATTGATGATCCCGATGCACTCGACCACCTTGTTTCATCCCTGATCACCGACGCGTTCGAACCCGGCGAATCCGGGGTCGTGGTCCTCAATGCTGCCAACCAAGACGTGGTTGCCTGGGATGAGATGACCACCGCCGACTTCGACCGGATCTGGGCTGCCGGCGTGCGAGCACATGCAGCCCTCCTGGTCGCTGCTGGCCGCCGTCTTGGGCCGGGTAGCTGCATCATCACCATCGGATCGATCGAAGGTTTGCGGCCTGCTCCGGCCCACGCCGCCTATGCAGCCGGTAAAGCCGCCCTCCACCATCTCACCGCATCGGCAGCCCACGAACTCGGTGGGCGCGGCATCCGGGTGGTCGGTGTCGCCCCCGGCCTCATCAACCGTGCTGGCCTGGTCGATGACTGGCCCGATGGATGGCATCGATGGGCCGACACCACCGCGTTGGGCCGACCAGTTGAGCCCGCAGAAGTGGCTAACACTGTCGCCTTTGTCGCGTCGCCCGCGGCATCGGGCATCACCGGGGTGGTCATCCCCGTCGATGCTGGATGGTCAGCATCGCCAGGCTGGTAGTCACCCAGCTCCTGATCTGTTCTGCGCGGTCACGTACTCACCGGTCAGTTTTCGGGTTCCAGACGAAAACCCTCTGCTCATCGACGCGCTAGTGTGACCTCTGATCTCATGTAGGGATCCGTGAACAAGGAGTATCCATGAAACATCGTCGTGTTCTGGCTGCCAGCGTGGCCGCACTGACCTTGATCGCCTCAGCTTGTGGTTCCAGCTCAGATGAGCCCAGCACCACCAGTGGCGCGGCCGGTAGCGAAGCCTCAGCCAGCGAAGCATCCGAAACCGAAGGCTCAACCAGCGAAGCACCCGAAGAAGAAGGATCCGAGAGCGAGGCCGCGTCCGGCGACTGCGCCTCTGACGAGGTCTTCTGCGTCGGTCTGGTCACCGACCTCGGCAAGGTCGACGACAAGTCGTTCAACCAGTCGGCATGGGAAGGCGTGCAAGCCTCCGGCGCCGACCAGACCAAGTATGTCGAAACCACCGACACCAAGGACTACGCCTGACGTCGTGATCACCGTGGGGTTCTTGATGGCTGAAGCCACCGCCACCGCGGCGATGGAATATCCCGACACCGTTTTCATCGGTGTTGACCAATTCCAGGCCGAAGCCATTCCCAACCTCACCGGCCTCATCTTCCCCGAAGACCAAGCCGGATACGCCGCTGGCTACCTGGCCGGCATGATGACCAAGACCAACCAGCTCGGTCAGGTCCTCGGCATGCAGATCCCGCCGGTGGAAATGTTCGCCCTCGGGTTTGAGGCTGGCGCCAAGGCCGCCAACCCCGATGTCAACGTCACCACCGTCTACCACCCCGCTGGCGACAACGCCTTCACCGACCCGGTGTGGGGCGCCACCGAAGCCAAGAAGCAGCTCGACCAGGGCGCCGACATCATCTTCGGCGCTGGCGGTAAGACCGGCAATGGCGCCCTCGGCGAGATCGCCAAGGCTGACGGCGCTGGCACCGACGTGTTCTGCATCGGTGTTGACCAAGACCAGTGGGAAACCGTTCCCGAAGCCCATCCCTGCCTGGTGACCTCAGCGATGAAGAACATCTCGCTCGGCGTCCAGGACCTCCTCGCTCAGGCCAAGAACGGCTCGATCGAGGGCGGCAATTACTTGGGCACCACCGGCCTTGCCGACTACCACGACTTCGCGTCAGTGGTTCCGGCCGACATCCAAGAGACCGTGGCCAAGCTGGTCATGGACCTCGCTGACGGCACCGTCGAAACCGGCGTGAGCCTCGGCGGCTGATCACCCCTCACTCTGTCCTATGTCTGAACGCACCACATCTTCACCCCGGCGCGGCCTCGCTTTCCTGGTTAAACAACAATCGGTTGTCGTCCCAATCCTTGCCCTGATCGTCGCCTTCGTGATCGGGGCTGTCCTGATCCACTTCCAGGGCGTCAATCCCCTCACCGCATACAAATCGCTCTTCAGCGCTGCCCTTGGTGAACACAAGGGAATCGTGCGCACCCTTCATAAGGCCACCCCCCTGGTCCTCACCGGACTAGCAGTGATCATCCCCCTACGGGTCGGCCTCTTCAATATCGGCGCCCAAGGACAGCTGGTCTGGGGCGCCATGATGGCCGCCTGGGTTGGGGTGCTCGCCTCGGGACTCGGCTACGTCGCCCTTCCTCTCGCCATCCTCGCCGGTGTTGCCGGTGGCACCATCTGGGCCTGGATCGCCGGTGCCCTCAAAGCCAGCCGAGGGGTTCACGAAGTCATCTCAACCATCATGTTGAACTCGATCGCTGTCGGCATTGTCGACTATCTGATCACCTTCCCCCTCAAAGAATCCGGCCAGCCCATTCCTCGCACCGAAGCGGTTGCTGAAACCGCTCGCATCGGTCAGATCGGCCCGGTCCCGCTCGGATTCCCCCTCGCCATCATCCTCGCCATCGCTGTGGCCTGGATGTTCGCTCGCACCACCTGGGGCTTCCGTTTTGACGCTGTTGGCGCCAACCGCCACGCTGCCACCTATGCCGGTATGTCCTATTCGCGGGTGGTGATGTGGTCGATGGCCCTCGCTGGAGTCTTCGCCGGACTTGGCGGAGCGGTCGAAACCCTTGGCGTCACCTATCGCTACGAATCAAGCTTCGGTGGCACCCTCGGCTTTGATGGCATCACCATCGCCCTCCTCGCCCGAGGCAAGCCGATGGGGGTTATCCCCGCCGCCATCCTGATCGGGATCCTGCGCTCGGGTGCACCCTCGCTCCAGTTCGACACCGGCATCCAGCCCGAAATCGTCGACCTGCTCTTGGCGATCACCCTGCTCCTGGTCTCCATTCCACTGATCGCCAAGCTCGTGTTTGGTGACCGAGCTGACCATGACGCTGCACTGGCGTCGAGTTGGGGGTCATGATGTCTGAGTCGTCAACCTTCCGCTCCCCGTCGATGGGCTCGGTCATGATGGCCTGGTTGACCCGCCATCGCCTGGGGCTCACCGTCGTTGCGCTGGTGACGATCGCTGCCTATGTCTTCTATGGCATCGATGGTCGTCGAGCTGAGTCGATGTTCGGGTTCGCCTGGTCGTACTCGCTGCCCCTCGTTCTCGCTGCCATGACCGGTGTTCTCGGTGAACGTTCCGGCGTGGTCAATATCGGGATCGAAGGCCAGATGCTGCTCTCGGCCTTTGTTGGCTTCTTCAGCGCTGCAGCCACCGGCTCTTTGATCGTCGGCTTTGCTGCCGGTATCGGGACCGGACTGATCTTGGGGGCTTTCCTCGCCGGAGTGTCGGTCAGATGGCAGATGGACCAGATCATCGCCGGTGTGGTGATCAATATCGTCGCCACCGGAGTGACCTCGTTCTATTACGTCCAGGGCAAATCCCTGCCCCGCGGGGTGCCGATCTTCTCGATCCCCCTCCTGTCGGAGATTCCCCTGATCGGGCCGGTCTTCTTCACCGGTGGACCGATCGGGCTGATCACCCTCGTGGTGGTCTTCGTGATCCACAACGCCCTCTTCCGCAGCCGATGGGGATTGCGTACCCGGGCGGTCGGCGAGTATCCCACCGCGGCGGACACCGCCGGTATCGATGTTCGTCGGCTGAGGATCATCAATGTGACCCTGGCCGGTGCGCTCGCCGGTGCTGCTGGTGTCTATCTCTCGATGGAAGCCACCTCCACCTTTGAGCGTTTGATGACCTCGGGTCGAGGCTTCTTGGCCCTGGCCATCTTGATCTTCGGTGCCTGGCGACCATGGCGAGCGGTCTCGGCTGCCTTGTTCTTTGGCTTTATGTCGGCCCTCGCCAGCCAGCTCCAAGCTGACAATGTGGTGGAGATCCCCCAGCAGCTGATCAACCTCTTGCCCTATGTGCTCACCCTGATCGTCTTGTCGGCAGCGGCTGGACGGGTGCGAGCGCCGGGCGCGATCGGTCAGCCCTTCACCCCAGGAGAAGGATCATGAGTGAGCGTCTGATCGAGATTGCCGGCCTGTCCAAGTCGTTCGGATCGGTGCACGCCAACCGAGACATCTCCATCCATGTCGACCGCGGCGAAATCGTTGCCTTGCTCGGTGAAAACGGGGCGGGAAAATCCACCCTGGTCAAGCAGATCTTTGGACTCCTCACCCCGGATGCGGGCACGATCACCATCGCCGGTGACTCCACCCCGATCGCTGATGCCAGCGACGCGATCGGTCGGGGTATCGGGATGGTCCACCAGCACTTCCAGCTGGTGCCGGTCATGACCGTGGCCGAGAACATCATCTTGGGTCACGAACCGCTCAAGGCTGGGCGGCTCGATATGGCTTCGGCTCGCCAGATGGTGACCGAACTGTCCCAGCGTTACGGGCTCGATGTCGATCCCGATGCCGAAGTTGATGACCTCCCAGTGGGTACCCAGCAACGTGTCGAGATCCTCAAAGCCTTGTCTCGACGGGCTGATCTCTTGATCCTTGACGAACCGACCGCGGTGTTGACCCCGGCAGAAACCGATGAACTGCTCGAAGTCATGCGCCAGCTCGCCGCTGGCGGTACCTCGATCGTGTTCATCACCCACAAACTGCGCGAAGTGCTCGATGTATCGGATCGGGTTTATGTGTTACGTCAGGGTGCTGTCGTTGGCGAGGTCGCTACCGCCACCACCGATGCTGCCGAACTGGCCACCATGATGGTCGGTCGCGATGTGGTGTTGAGGATCGACAAACACAGTGGGGACGCCGGAGAGGTCGTGCTTGAAGTCGACCGGTTGGCCGCTCTTGACGACCGTCGCCTGAGCGCTCTCGACGGGTGTAGCTTCTCGGTGCGAGCCGGTGAGATTTTGGGCATTGCCGGGGTGGAGGGCAATGGTCAGCGAGAACTGGTCGAGTGCATCGCTGGGATGCGACCATCGACCGGAGGATCGGTTCGTCTCGGTGGTGAGAACATCACCGGTGATAGCCCGGCAGCCATCCACGATGCGGGAGTTGGCCACATCCCCGAGAACCGAGAAAAGCACGGCTTGATCGCCAGCTTCTCGGTGGCCGACAACCTGGTGGTGACCCGAGCGACCGAATCACCCTTTGCCGATCATGGGATTCGGCGCTTTGATGCTGTTCAGCGCCACGCCGATGCCCTGATCGAGGAGTTTGACATCCGCCTCGGATCGTCATCCGACCCGGTGTCATCCCTGTCGGGAGGCAATAAGCAGAAGGTGGTGGTCGCCCGTGAGATGTATGGCGAACCGCGGCTTTTGCTGGCTGCCCAACCCACTCGGGGTGTCGATGTTGGTTCGATCGAGTTCATCCATCGCCGTCTGATCGATGCTCGCGATGCTGGAGCAGCGGTCTTGCTGGTGTCGGCCGAACTCGATGAAGTGATGTCACTCTCGGACCGGATCGCGGTCATTCACGACGGTCATATCGTCGCTGAGTTCAGCGGCGACGATGCCGATCGTTCCGAGATCGGCCGTCTGATGGCCGGCGGCGCCTGACGCCGCTGGACCGTGCCGGCTGAGATGGCCCCCACTGGCCGATCAGAATCGATCAGCACCACATACACGAATTGCTTGAAGTAGCACCACCAGCGTTAACGGGTTGTGTCGACCGCTGTCGCCCTGGTGGATTTATCCGAGATCTGATACGAGTTCATCGACTGTCCATCGGATTCCTGGATTGCACGAAGCGATAGCGGTCTCGTGGTCATCGAGATTGGCGAGGAACGCAAATCGCTGCCGGACGATGTGTCCCCATCCATCAAGATCAACCGGAGTTGTCAGATAGCCGATGTCCTCTTCTCGGAATGAAGAAGGATCACGCTCGCTCAACACGTCATTGGGATCGAATGGCCGCGTCCCAAGCCCATCGTCGACAACGTCGTACCAGACCTTGAGCACGGTGAGGCGGCGGATGAGAGCTTCATCGAGTGGTCCGCTTCGGGCAAACCAGGCAAGGTCGTAGAGATCGCGGGCGAGGCTGGCGCGACGGTATCGGGCGAGTTTTTCGGCGAGTACTTCCTCGACTCGCATGATCGGAATGTCGGGAATCGGAGTGTCATAGCGGTTGTGGATCGGTAGCGGCACTGGAGAAAGCACTTCTGCTGGGAGCCAGGGGGCACGAGGCGAGCAGTCGATCCGGGCTGGGATTTCTGGTATGCCGAATGGGGTGCTGATGTGAAGGAGTGAGCGGCGATGCTTGTTGAGCGGTTCAACACGGAACGCAAAGCCGTCGAGTGCTTTGCCGTCGAGCGCTTCGAGGAGGAGTTCAGCAACCGGTTGGTCGGTGCCGGCGAAGTCGAGGTCGGTTGAGAATCGTCCAGCATTACCAGCGCGGAACTTGCGCAGTGCAGTGCCGCCCTTGAGCACGGCTCCCAGTTCGAAGATGCCAGCGGCATTGATCAAAGCGAGCGCATGATCTTGAGCGATGTCGATGAGTGCCGGACCGCGACCTCCCTTACGACCCTGATAGTGCCGGCTGAGATGGCCTTCGGTGATCATGAGATGAACTCCGGGAGCGCAGAGTCGATGACGTCATAGCCAGAATGGTGCCGTCCCCGCCGGTTGCGTGGGCCAAGATAGTACGGGCCTTCACCGGGTGGAGCAGTACTGGCCACCTCGATCGCCAGATCGGAACGCTTGCCGCGGTCAAGTAGGTAGGCGACGCGCATCCATGTCGAACGAGGTTCGTCAAGAAGTTCGGCTTGAAGACCCTCTCGTGTCGCCGCTGTGGCTGCCTGATCGAGCCAGTCGCCGACATTTGGCCAGTCGCGGTAGCTCGCTGGCCGATGGCACATCGCGACGAGCAAGGTATCTACGGTCCACACTGGGAGACCATTGCGTACCTCGGGAGCAAGCTTCGACTGATACCGGATTACCCGGTAGGCACTCAGCGCAGGTGGGACTCGGAGGGTGGACGGTGCAGCGATGACGTCGCGGCGCGGAGATCGGCTCGACAGTCCGAGCAACCAGGCCGCCGACTCCGCTGCGAGAGCAACCGGTAGCCCTGGCCGTTTCCGCAGGGTCGCCCTTAGCTCGATGTGGGGATCGCCAGCACCAAATGCCCCGGCGCGGGCCGCTGGGGCGAACTCCCAGTAGCCCCGGGTACGCAGAGGCAAGAGCCAGCCCTCAGCAGTGAGTTCATCTATGAGGTAACGCGTCGTTGTCGTTGAGCCGCTTGCAGCACGCGCAGTGTCAAGGTCGTCACGACTCACGATCAACGGCTGGTCAAGCTCGAGTTGTTCAAGCACGCCGGCCACCGAGGGGGTGATGGTCCGCACTGTCATTACAGTACAGTATTATCTCCAAATTACAGACATTGCTGTAATGATTTGACAGCAATGTCACTCTCGGACCGGATCGCGGTGATCCACGACGGTCATATCGTCGCTGAGTTCAGCGGCGACGATGCCGATCGTTCCGAGATCGGCCGTCTGATGGCCGGCGACGCCTGACGCAGGTCTGAGCACCTGGCTGCTGTCGCGTTCAGCTCAGAACGCTGGCACGATAGAGCTATGGAGCAATCGGGTATGTCTCTTGGTCGCCGAGTGGTGATCGCTTTGGTCGCGGTCGGTGTTGGGGTGGTGATGTGGCTGATCGCCCGCGCAGTGGTGCCCCGCTGGTGGGCCCAACGCATCGCTGACATCGTCGATGGGCGACTGACCACCGGCGCCCTGTTCGGGCTCTTTGTGGGCGGGGTGTTTACCGCGGTGCCGCTGGCCATCATCGCTGGATCAACCCGACGGCGGTCATCAAAACGCACCTGGATTGGCTGGGTGGTGTGGGTCGCAGTGGCGGTGGTGATCGCCCTGCCGAATTGGATGACCCTCGGGATCGTCACCGGCACTGGCAACGCGGCCCACGCCGGAGAACGGATTCTTGATGTGTCCGCTCCCGGATTTCGGATGTGGAGCTTGATCGGCGCGATCGTGGGAGCCGTTGTGGTGGGCTGGGTGGCCTTCCTGTCTTACTCCCGCCGGCGGGCTCGCCGCCGCCTGGCCCACAAGGATGCACCATCGGAGACCACCAGCGACGACTGACCGAGCGTCCCGAAGATCACGGCGGCGATGATGACCACCCCGCCAACCAGGGTGGTCCACGATGGCACCTCGGAGAAGAACCACCACGCCCACACCGTGGCTGCCACCGTTTCGATCGGAGCGAAGAGGGCCACCTCTGACGCCGGAGCAAACCGGGTGGCATTGGCATAGCTCCACCGGGCGACCGGATTGAAGATCAACCCCATCACCCCAGCAGCCAGAAAGACTCGCCCCGGAGCGGTGGTCAGCGAGGCTTGGGGGAGCGCAACAAGAGCCGCCAACAGTGAGCTGGTGGCCAAGGTAAGGGGCCGGTCGAGGTCGCGATAGCGCCGCCACAGGGCGATCGTGATCGAGAACGCCAGGATCGCCAGCAGGGCGATCACGTCGCCGCGCAGGGTGGGCGAACCCACCGATCCACTGACCACGATGAACACACCAGTCATCACCGTGGCGATCGCCACCATGACCTTGGGGTGAGGTCGTTCACCAAAGAACAACCACGCAAACAGGGAAGCGAACATCGGGGTTGAGCCGACGATCACCACCACATTGGCCACCGCGGTGTGGTTGACCGCGGCGATGAAGCCCAGCCCACTCGCTGCCGCCAACGCTGTGATGATCGCCATGGGCCACGATGATCGAGAGATCACCTCGCGGATCGACTCGGTGCGGGTGGCCGCCGAGATCGAGAGCAGGGTGATCGTCGAACCGGCAGCAAAGATGAAGCCGACGGTCCACGAATCAAAATCAGCCAAGCGAATAAAGACCGAATCGGTCGAGATGAGCAGCATCCCAATGGCAGCCAGGAGCCAGCCGGTGCGCCGTTCCTTGCTCATCTCACCTCCACCAGGGTGTCATCAGGATCAGTGGTCGTGGAGGGCAGCGTTCAGCTCGCCCCACGATGAGGTGCGGGGGCGGGCGATCACCTGACCGGATTGGCCGTCGCGATAGAACAAGACCCCATCGATCCCCGACAGCTCACGGGCCTTGACCACCCCATCGGGGGTCATCACCGGGGTGGCAGCGGTGACATAGAGCCCCGCTTCGACCACACACCCCTCGCCAAGGCTGATCCCGATGCCGGAGTTGGCGCCCAGCAGGCAGCGTTCACCGATCGAGATGACCTCGGTGCCGCCCCCGGACAGGGTGCCCATGATCGAGGCTCCGCCGCCGACATCACTGCCATCGCCGACGACCACGCCGGCCGAGATACGACCCTCAACCATCGAGGCGCCCAGGGTGCCAGCGTTGAAGTTGCAGAAGCCTTCGTGCATCACCACCGTGCCAGGGGCCAGATGGGCGCCCAGGCGAACCCGGGTGGCATCGCCGATACGAACCCCAGACGGAACGACATAATCGACCATGCGGGGGAACTTGTCGACACCAAAGATGCCCAGAGCCCGGCCGGTGCGGCGCACCCGGAGCTTGACCTGGGTGATCTCCTCGATGGCAACCGGGCCGAGGTCGGTCCAGACCGCATTGTTGAGCACGCCAAAGATGCCGTCCATCGAGATCGAATGAGGTGTCGCCAGACGACCGGAGAGCAGATGGAGACGCAGATAGGCGTCTTCGGGTGATGCTGGGGGAGCATCGACATCGATCGTGATCCGGGTGGGGCGAATGGTGACGCCACGAAGCTCATCGGTGGTCTCATCAACGCCGATTTCGGCATCGATGACCGCCTGGTCAATATCGGTGTCGGCAGAGCCGTACTCGCCCCAGCCAAACCACGGATACCAGGTGTCGAGCACATCGCCGTTGGCCGCCACCGTGGCCAGTCCAGCACCCCAAGCGGGACGGCTCATGTCTGAGGGGCTCATGAGGTCACCTCCGGACGCAGGGTGGGGAAGAGGACCACTTCACGGATCGAATCGACCCCCGCCAACAACATGGCCACCCGATCGATCCCGATCCCCAGACCACCGGTGGGCGGCATCCCGTATTCGAGGGCCCGCAGATAGTCCTCATCGACGGTGCCTCGCTCATCGTCGCCGGCTTCTTTAGCAGCCTGCTCATCCTCGAAGCGCAGACGCTGTTCGACTGGATCGTTGAGCTCGGAATAGCCATTGCCGAGCTCGCGGCCATCGCACAAGATCTCAAACCGTTCGGTGATATGAGGATCGTCTCGGCTGACCCGCGCCAACGGCGAGATCTCCACCGGATGGCCGGTGATAAAGGTCGGCCTGACGATGGTGGGTTCGCAGAGCTCTTCAAAGAGGGCTTCAATAATGCGCCCCGCGCCCCACGATGGCTCATAGGACGCGCCGTGGGTGTCGGCAAGGCGGCGAGCTTCGGCGAGGTCCATCGAAGGATGGACCGTGGTGCCGACCGCGGTGGACACCATCTCACTCATGTCGTGGCGAGGCCAGGGCTCAGCGAGGTCGACCTCGCTATCGCGGATGGTGACCGTGGTGGTCCCGAGCGCGTCCCGGGCCGCCTGGGTGATCAAGACCTCGCTGATCGCCATCACATCGGTCCAATCACCAAAGGCTTGGTAGAGCTCGATCATGGTGAACTCGGGATTGTGGCGGGTGGAGATGCCCTCATTGCGGAAATTGCGACCGATCTCAAAGACCCGCTCCATCCCGCCGACGATCAGCCGCTTGAGGTGGAGCTCAAGGGCGATCCTCAGATAGAGCTCCATGTCGAGGGCTTGATGATGGGTGACGAAGGGGCGGGCGTGGGCTCCACCGGCTTCAACATGGAGGGTGGGGGTTTCGACCTCGACAAAGCCTCGCTCGGTCAGGGTGCGACGGAATGAGGCCACCAGGGCATGACGAATCTCAAAATTGCGGCGGGCATCGGGGTTGACGATCAGGTCGACATAGCGCTGACGGAACCGGGTGTCGGTGTCGGCCAGGCCATGCCACTTGTCGGGGAGGGGACGGATCGCTTTGGAGAGCAAGACAATCTGGTCGGCCTTGACCGAGAGTTCGCCGGTGCGGGTGGTCATCACCGTGCCCCGGACTCCGACCCAGTCACCAAGGTCGAGGACCTTGGCGTCAGCAAATCCGTCATCGCCCATCACCTTCTTGGAGATGAAGAGCTGGAGCCGACCGGCCTGGTCTTGGATGGTGGCAAAGATCAGCTTGCCGGTATCACGTTTGAGCATGATCCGCCCAGCGACGGTGACCTGGTCATCGGTCTCCGATCCGGGATCGAGCTCGCTGTGGCGTGCCCTCACCTCGGCGATCGTGTCGCTACGGTCAAATCGATAGGGGTAGGCCTCGTCGCCACGCGACCTCAGCTCATCTACCCGAGCCTGGCGTCGGACTCTCTCCGCCGCCAGACCACTGCCTGTTTCGTGCCCCTCGTCGCTCATCATCACCAAGCTAACCGGTTGGTGGCCCATTCGATGAGAGTGATGTCAGGCGGGTGTGGCGGGGATGGCTTCGGTGGAGCGGGTTGTGCCGAAGGTGGCGGCATACGTGATCGCCCCGATCGTGGTGGCGAAACCGAGCATCTGGATGATGGTGAGATCCTGGTCGAGCAGAACCCAGCCGAGGGCCGCCCCGGTCAGGGGAGCAGCGAGACCCAACACCGGGGGAACCTGGGTGGGCAGACGGCGCACACCGACGAACCAGATCGCATAGGCCAGACCGGTGGCGGCCAAGCTCAGGTAGGCAAACCCCATGGCCTCGGAGACTGAGATGGCCGGTGGCGGGCCTTCGATGATCAAGGCGGTGGGGACCAGGACGATCAGAGACAGGAGAGCCTGATAGCCGGTGGCAGCGATCTGGTCGGGGAAGGCTGGGAAGCGTTTGGTAGCGACCACCCCGATCGCGAAGGTGAGGTTGGCGCCGAGCGCGGCGAGGAGTCCGAGGAGATCGACCGACGCGCTGGGCCGGATCACCACCATGGCTACACCCACTGCAGCGATGATCCCGATGATGATCTCGAGGCGGGTCATCGTTTTTCGGATAGCGATCCAGGTGAGGAAGCCGACCAGGAGGGGTTGTAGCCCACCCAGCGATGCAGTGACGCCGCCGGGAAGGCGATAGGTGGCCACCGTGATGATGGGATAGAAGGCCCCAAAGTTGACCAGTGCCAAGAACGCTAAGCGTCGCCATTGTGCCGAGCTTGGCCACCAGCGGGATCGAATAGCCCCGATCGCCACCAGCAAGAGTCCAGCGGGGATCACCTGGATCATGGCGATGAGCAAGGGTCGATTGTCGGGAAGCACCTCGGTGATGACCACATAGGTGGTGCCCCACAGGATCGGGGCGAGCAGGGTGATCAGCGACCTGGTGATCGCTGAAGGTGTCTTCATTTCGAATATCTTAATATTAAGAAGTTCTATATCAAACGAGTTGCTATGGTTGGTGTGTGGTTGAGGACACGGTCGACCGGATGGTTGAAGAATGGGCTCGGGTTGAACCCGACCTCGATGTCTCGCCGATGGCGATCATCGGCCGGGTCTCTCGCTTGTCTCGGTTGATCGACCGGCGCTTGGGCGAGAATTTCGCCCGCCACGGCGTCGATGACTGGATGTATGACGTACTCGCCACCCTGTATCGCATTGGGGAACCCTGGGAATTGTCGCCCACCGACTTGGTGAACCGGACCATGGTGACCACCGGGGCGATGACCAACCGGATTGATCGTCTGGTCGAGCGGGGTCTGGTCACCCGGCGGCGCAGTGCCGATGATCGACGGCGGGTGGTGGTGGCCCTCACCGATGAGGGTCGTCACCTCGTCGAAGCGGCGTCGCCGGATCACTATCGGTTTGAGAACGATCTGATCGCTGCCCTGAGTCCACAGCAACGGACTGAACTCGAGCAAACGCTGCGCGCTCTCCTGATCAGCCTGGGTGACCGATCCGACCATCGATAGGACTGGTCGCGTCGGCTGCCCGCGGCACAGCCCGTTTAGCGCTCAACTACGCTACGAGTTGTGTCGAAGCTCACGACCAAATTGATCGCTGCGTTCATCGTGATACTGGCGTCATGTGGCAGTGATGCCTCAACCGTTTCCACCGTCGAGGTGCCATCCACCACGCTCAGCATGGCATCGACCACGCTGGGCAGCCCGGTGACGACTATCCCCACCCCGGCGACCACCGGTCAAGGAGGACAAGCAACCGTGCCAGCCTCTGAACCACCAGAGCAAGAACCCATCGTTGACGATGCTGAATTTGATCGTCGCATGGCCGATGCATTGGCGACACTGGGAGCGATCCGTGCACGCAGCAGCACTGCCGCCGATGAGGCTGGACCATACGACATCACGGCACCGATGGTGTTCTTGGGCGAGGGAGCTTGCCCGATGCTTGAGACCGAGGGTGGCGAGCCATCAACGTGGTCGTACGACTTTTACGAGCTGATATGTGACCACTCCGCTGGGCCGTACTCCGTGTCGGTCTTGGTGTGGGATCCCGAGGCGATCGATGAGATCGAGGCATCGTTGCCACAACCAGAGGTTGAACTCGATCTCGAAACCGTCGAACAGACCACGGTGTGGGGTGGGGATCTACGGATCGAGTGCGCAGAACTCGATGGCGACCCCGGCATGCAGTACATGTGCGCCCAAAAGTGGCAGCGCGATGGAATAGAGCTCAACATCGCCGGTGGCGAGGTGCTGCGAGAAGACACGACCATCTTGAGCGATGCCCTGCCGGATGCAATCCTGCGTATCGCTCAGCTCGATCCGGTGGCGTTCGACTATGTGCCTCCGGACGAACTCTGATGCCATGTGGTCGAACCGGTCACGGTGAGGAGTGACGCGACCCACATCGTGTTGCACGATCGGTACTGGCAGAAAATCTTGGATCACTTGTCGATTTCGCGAGGTGGCGATCGTCATACTTGATGTCGGCGCTTGGTTGCCGGCACGAAAACAAGGAGACAACCATGAAATACTTCGTTTTGCTCGCCATGTCCGGCGGACCCGAGGAATGGGCCAATATGACACCCGAGCGGCAAGAAGCAGAGATGGGTAAGCACATTGCTTTCTCCCAAGCCATCGCTGCTCGCGACGATGTCACCGAGATCAGCACCGAAGCTCTCGCTCCCGCCTCGATGGCCACCACCCTGCGGATTCGTGGCGGCGAGATGGCGATCACCGATGGACCGTTCGCCGAAGCAGCCGAACAGATCGGTGGGTATTACGTCCTCGATGCCCCCGATCTCGACACGGTGATCGAGCTGTGCCGTATCCTGCCCGACTATGACATCGAGATCCGGCCGATCCTCGAACTCGGCTGACTCGGCGCTCTCTACCCTCTACCGGGAGGAGTGGGGTCGGTTACTGTCCCTGTTGGTGGCTCGCACTCGGCGGATCGACCTTGTCGAAGATGCTCTCAGCGAAGCCTTCGCCCGAGCCGCTGACCGGTGGCCAAGCTCAGGATTGCCCGACCGTCCAGCTGGATGGCTCTATACCACCGCCTATCGGCTCATCATCGACCGTCGACGAGCCGAGGCGGTGGCAGGCCGCTATGCCCCCCGCCTCGCCGTCCGGCCCAGCTGGGAACCTCCCAACGATCCAACTGCTGAATTCGCTGATGACCGGCTCGACCTGATCCTGCTGTGTTGTCACCCAGCCCTGCCCACGATCTCGCAGTCGGCTCTCGCCCTGCGATTGGTGATCGGTACACCCACCGACCAGATCGCTCGTCTCTTCTTGGTCTCGACCGCCACGATGGCGGCCCGGATCACCCGAGCCAAGGCCAAGATCGTCACCGCCGGCATCCCGCTCGGCACCCCGGTGAGCGCTGAACTCCCCGCCCGGCTCGACGAGGTGTGCCGCACCATCTATCTGGCCTTTACCGCTGGATACGCTCCCGGCAGTGGGGCTGACCTCGCCCGGATTGATCTCGCTGGGGATGCTCTTCGCCTCGCTGATGTCCTGCACTCGTTCGCTCCCGATGCCGACCAAGTGCGAGCGCTCTTGGCTCTCCTACTCCTCCAACACTCTCGCCGCGACGCCCGAGCTCACGACGGTCGTCTCGTTCCCCTCGCCGATCAAGATCGATCGCTGTGGCACGCCGATGAGATCAAGCTCGGTCTTGATCTCATCGCTTCGCTGTCACCAACGACGGGTTACGCCGAGCAGCTCCGGCGAGAAGCCCTGATCGCTGCTGCTCATGCCTCAACCATCGATGGGGCCGACACCGACTGGGCAGAGATCGCCGGCCACTATGCCGCCCTCGAATCGATGACCGGTTCAGCGATCATCAGACTCAATCGGGCTGTGGCGGTGGCTGAAGTTGATGGTCCCCGCGCCGGCCTTGCCCTCCTCGCCGAGCTGGGCGACACCCTCAAAGACCATCACCGTTTTGCCGCGGTGTGCGGCGAGTTGGCTCTGCGAGCTGGCGATGATCAACTGGCCGCTGCTTCGTTTGAAGCTGCTGTGGAGCTGTGCGACAACGAAGTTGAGCGTGCCTACCTGAGCGCTCGTCAGGCCTTGGTTGACGATGGTGAGTGAGGTCGGCGATCGGGCTGATTGGCGTCAATACCAAACAGTGTGCTGAGTCGCTATTCGTCGTGCTCAATTGAGGGTGGGACTGGCTGGTCAAGGCTTAGCCTGGCAGGGTGAGTCTTCGCTTCTTGATCATCGGTGGTGGACCCGCCGGATATAACGCTGCCACCTTTGCTGCCCGACATGGTGCTGAGGTCACCCTCGTCGAACGTGATGTCATCGGTGGCGCTGCCAACATGTGGGACTGTGTCCCCTCCAAAACCATGATCGCCACCGGTGGTGCCAAGAGCTTCGCCCGTCGTCTCGGCCGCATGGGCCTCTACGACGCCAGTGGAGAGGTCAATATCGAAGGGCTTCAACGCCGAGTGAAAACGATCCAACGCCACCTTGGCGATGGCGTTTCCCAACTCCTGGCCAGCCAAGGAGTCCGGATGATCGATGGAGTCGGTCGATTCCTCGACTCCCACACCGCCCAAGTCACCACCGATGACGGGGTCGAAGAAATCGAATTTGATGCTGCCCTGATCTCCACCGGATCACGGCCCCGCATCCCCGACTGGTGCAGCCCCGACGGTGAGCGGATTCTCACCACTCGCGACTGCTACCCACCCAAGGAGTTCCCCGAGAGCATCTGCGTGGTTGGCTCCGGTGTGACTGGGGTGGAGTTCGTCCACATGTTCAACTCCTTTGGCGCCAAGGTCACCCTGGTGGTCAGTCGCCAACAGGTTCTGCCCGGCAAAGATCCCGAAGTTGCTGCTGTCCTCGAAGCCAACTTCCTTGAACGGGGTGTCAACCTCCTCAAAGGGGCTCGCGCCACCGTCATCGAACGCAATGACGAGGGCGGGGTCACCGTCAAGTGCTCCGATGGGCGTGTCGTCAACGCCAGCCATGCAGTGTTGGCCATCGGATCGGTGCCCAATACCGGCGACCTTGGCCTTGACCTTGCCGGCGTCGAAACCGACGAATGGGGATATATCCCGATCAACCATCACGGCGCCACCAACCAGCGCCACATCTATGCTGCCGGTGATGTGTCTGGCAAGCTGCCCCTCGCCTCGGTGGCCAAGATCCAGGGCCGTAAGGTGGCCGAACACGTGATGGGGCTCCACAACATCGCCCACCGCCATCTCGACTACGACAAGGCGGCCTCAGCGATCTTTACCGAACCCGAAATCGCCGATGTCGGCCTGGCCGAAGCGGAAGCCTTCGCCAACGGCCGCAAGATCCGAGTCACCAAGGTGCCCTTCGCCACCACCGCCAAAGCCCTGATCAACGATGCGTCCCAAGGTTTCGTCAAGATCATTTCCGACCCCGCAACCGGGGTGGTGCTCGGCGGTTCGATCGTCGGTCGACACGCTGCGGAGCTGATCTCGGTGATCGCCCTGGCGGTGACCGCCAACTTGAGGGTGGCCGACATCTATGAATCGATCCTGGTCCATCCGGCTCTTAGCGAAGCCCTCGCCGACGCTGCTGAATAGGGCTGCGCACGACGACCGTCAGGAGCGACGCCAGATCTGGAGCATTCCGGCGAACACGCAACGACCGGAGTGAGATCGATTATTCGATCACGACGACCACATCGCCGGTGCCCACCGTGTCGCCCGGGGCCACCTTGACCTCGGCGACCACGCCCATCTTGTCGGCCTTGATCTGGTTCTCCATCTTCATCGCTTCGAGGATCACCACTCCTTGACCCTCGGTGACCGTGTCGCCGACCTCGACCAAGACCTTGATGATCGTGCCCTGCATCGGGACCGCCACCTGGCCTGAACCACCAGCGGCTCCACCGGTCGACGTTGCTGCCCGGCGACGCTTTGGAGGTGCCGGAGACGTTGCTGCCAGTTCTTGATCGGGCACCCACATGGTGACTGCAAACCGTTTGCCATCAACCTCGACCGTGGCCGACCGTTCGACGACCGGTTGATCATCGTCATCGGCGGGCGGACCCACCTCAGCAACAGCATCCGACAGATCAAGGCGCTCTTCCACCCACTTGGTTGAATGCTCCACCGCCTGGAACTCGGGGTGGCGCAAGATCGCCAGATCAGCCGGGATCGTGGTTGCCACCCCCTCCACGGTCATCTCTTCGAGGGCTCGAATCGTGCGGGCAATACAGGTGGAACGATCCTTGCCCCACACGATCAGCTTGCCGACCAGATTGTCGTAGAACTGGCTGATCTCATCGCCGGTTTCGTATCCACCATCGAAGCGCACCCCAAACCCATGGGGTGGACGCAGGGCGGTGAGGGTGCCCGGCGATGGCATGAATGCACCACCAGCCGGATCCTCAGCATTGATCCGCACCTCGATGCCGTGCCCCTGACGACGAGCATTGATCTCGGCCTGGGTCATCGGCAAGGGCTCACCGCGAGCCACCCGGATCTGCCATTCGACGAGATCGATCCCTGAAATCACTTCGGTGACCGGATGTTCAACCTGGAGCCGGGTGTTCATCTCCAAGAAGAAAAACTCGCCATCTTGATAGATGAACTCAACCGTGCCGGCATTGTGATAGCCGACCGCCTTGGCCGCGGTCACCGCGGCGTGGCCCATCGCCTCTTCAACACCATCGGGCAAGCCAGGCGCTGGAGCCTCTTCGATCAGTTTTTGGTGGCGACGCTGGGCCGAACAATCGCGGGTTGAGACCCACACCACCTCGCCATCGTGGTCGCCAACGATCTGGACCTCGACATGGCGCGGCCAGGTCAGATAGCGCTCAACATAGACCTCATCGCGACCAAACGAGGATGCTGCTTCTCGCTGGGCTGACGCCATCGCGTCGGCGGTGTCCTCAGCCCGCTGCACCACCTTCATTCCCCGGCCACCACCGCCGTAGGCGGCCTTGATGCACACCGGCCAACCATGCTGATTGCCGAAGGCTTCAATCTCGTCTGGACCCTGGGCAAACTCGGTGGTCCCCGGAACGATCGGCACCCCGCCCCGCTCGGCTGCCAGACGTGATGACACCTTGTCGCCCATCTCATCGATCGCCTCGGGCGGCGGCCCGATCCAGGTCACTCCCAGGTCGGTGATCGTGCGAGCAAAATCAGCATTCTCCGAAAAGAACCCATAGCCCGGGTGGACCGCATCGGCGCCGCTGCGGCGAATCACGTCAAGGATGGCCTCGGTATTGAGATAACTCTCCGCTGCTGACTGTCCACCAAGCGCGTAGGCCTCATCGGCAAGACGTACGTGAAGGGCATCACGATCAAGCTCGGAATAGACCGCCACGGTGGCAATCCCCATCTCGCGAGCCGCTCGGATGACCCGAACGGCGATCTCGCCTCGGTTGGCAATCAGGATCTTCGTCACCACACCTGCCAATGTATGACATGTGACGCCAGGTGACCATGCCGAAGCCCCACTCATCCCTCCCTGGCCTGATGGCTGGTGGGTGGAAGAGGTTGCCTCAACCACCAGTACCAATGATGACCTCATCGAGCGGGCTGCCGGTCTCGCCGATCGAACCGTTCGTCGAGCCGACTACCAAACCGCTGGTCGAGGCCGACTCGATCGTCGCTGGGATGCACCGCCAGGCACCAACCTCTTGGCTTCGATCTATTTCCGTCGACCTCCCACCGATCGATCGGTGAACCGGTTTGCTCTCGATCAGACCCGTCGGGTCAGCCTGGCTGTGGCCGCTGCCATCGTGTCGTTGCAACCCGATCTGCATCCCCAACTCAAATGGCCCAACGATGTGATGATCGGCTCCCGCAAGATCGCCGGGCTCCTCGCCCAACTCGCCGACGATGGGTCGGTGGTGGTCGGGCTGGGGCTCAATGTGGGATGGGCCCCCGAGGGCGCTGCCGCCCTCGCCCCTGATGGCTCCCACACACCACGACAGGTGTTGGCTGAGCTCTTGGCAGCGTTCGATCGACTTCCCGACTCGACCGACCACATCGCTGATGCCTATACCGATCTCTTGGCCACCCTGGGTCGTAAGGTTCGTGTTGAAGGTCTAGCCGGTCGATCCCTCGTCGGCCGAGCGGTCTCGGTCGATCCCGATGGTGCCCTTCAGCTCATTGATGCCGACGGTGTGACCCATTGGGTCGAGGTCGGCGATGTGATCCATCTTCGCCCCGCCTGATCGATGATCCCACCGCATGATGCCGTGCACAATGATGGTCGACCGAGCTAGCGTCTCGGTGTGATGACGAACCAAACCGGTCGCCGCCGAACCCCACTGATATGGATGCTGACCCTGATCGCGGTGATCGGCGGGGTCGGGATGTGGTCGGTGACACGGGCGGTCGATGATCGCGCCGACGAGATCACCCGTGTCGGTGATCTCAATGGCGCACTCTCGTCGCTCGCTCCACCTGAAGACATCGCCAACTATGGGGCCGTCAATTATCTCTTGGTCGGATCAGACAGTCGGGCCGGCGTCGACGCCAGCGATCCCGACTATGGGGCCCTCGGCTCCGAGGCCACCTTCGGTGGTCAACGCAGCGACACGATCATCATCATGCGCCAAGAAGCCAACGGTGGCGTCGCCATGGTCAGCCTTCCCCGCGACCTCTATGTCGAGATCGCTGGCACCGGGCGCAGTTCTCGGATCAACGCGGCCTACGAAAAAGGACCTGAACGACTGGCGGCCACGATCACCCAAGAGTTCGGTATTCCGATCCATCACTTTGTTGGGGTGGACTTTTCTGGTTTCAAAGCGATCGTCAACACGATCGGTGGGGTCGAGGTCTGCACCGATGGACCAGCCCGCGATGCCAAGAGCAAATTGGACCTTCCCGGAGGATGTGTGACCCTCGACGGGGTCCAAGCCCTCGCCTATGCCCGCAGCCGGTACTACCAAGAATGGGACGGCAATCGCTGGGTATCGGACGCTCGCAGTGATCTCGGTCGGATCGAACGCCAACAAACCTTGATCCGATCGGCTGCCAAATCCACCATGTCAACCCTCAAAGCCAACCCCTTCGTCGCCGGTGACCTGATCGCCGCGGTCGCTGCCTCACTCAGTGCCGACTCTGGTCTGGATCCCTTCTCGGCCGCAGAAACCCTGCGCGCGGCGATGGGCAACGGGATGCGAACCTTCTCGATCCCCGTCTATCCCGACATGGTCGGATCAGCCGATGTGCTCCGCCTCGGTGACGGTGCCGACTCGGTGTTTGCGTACTTCCGCGGAGAAGGTCCAGCGCCCACCGAGTTTGAGACCACCGGGTCGACCCGGCCCACCGGCAACTGACTTCGAGCAACCCAGCGGCGATCGCCATCGGCCCGATCAGCGCTCCTAGGATCGTGATGTGGGATTCACCCGTGATGAACTCGAGGCCTATCGCGATGCCACCGTTGCCGACCTGATCGGTCCGGACTGTCGTCTGCTCTTCGTGGGGATCAACCCAGGATTGTGGACTGCGGCCACCCAAACCCATTTTGCCCATCCCGGGAACCGGTTCTATCCGGCCCTCAAGGTGGCCGGCATCATCGACCACGACATCGACCGGTCGGCCGGCATGACCGACACCGATCGGGATCTACTTATCGATAAGGGCATCGGGATCACCAATATCGCTCATCGAGCTACCGCCAAAGCATCCGAACTCAGTCGAGATGAACTCCGAGCGGGAGCTGATGCCCTCGTCGCATGTGTTGCCCACCATCGGCCCCGGGTGGTCGCCATCGCTGGGATCACCGCCTACCGGGTGGCGTTTCGGCAGCCCCGAGCGGTGATGGGACATCAAGACAGCGACCTTGCTGGAGCTGAACTCTGGGTCGTGCCCAACCCCAGTGGGCTGAACGCCCACGAAACGATCGACTCGCTCGCCGCTGCGTATCGGGGCCCAGCACTCGCTGCCGGCATCGTTTGAGGCATCGATATCGGGGTATAACGCCCCTGGAATCGCCATCGGATCGGCGACGACCGTATCGGCGTGCTCGGACCCCGCTAACCTTCCCGATCGTGGCTAAGACCTCATCGACGACAAAAGCAGCCCGGCTCGCCCAAAAGGGTGGAGGGCAAAAGATCCGATTCCAGGGCGGATCGACCTTCCCCCTGACCATCGCGGCCATCGTGGTGATCGGCATCGCCTTGGTGATCTATTCGCGCGCCAGTGTCCCCGACCATGTGGCCGAGGCCCTCAGGACGCCGGCTCCGATCGCCAATGTGGCCTACGGCTTCAATATGTGCGGCGACTGGTACGAGTTTGATACCGCTGACGAAGCCCGCGAGAACGGTCGCTTGACCGATCCCAAGTTTGCCGACATCGGTGTCAGCCAGATCGCCGACGGCACCATCTCGGTGACCAGCTTGACCGCCACCTTGGACAAGGTCTTCGATGCCACCGGGATCACGATCGATGATGGGACCCTCACCATCCCTGAGGGTGTTTTGACCGGAGGTGAGACGTCCTATGTCAGCGGCACCACCAAGTGCGGCGACGAGGTTGGCACCCTGAGCTCAACCACCTGGACCTCCGCTGAGGCCACCTCGGGCGACACGATCACCAAGGGCATCGAAGCGAGCACCCTGGCTCGGGACGGCTCGGTCGTGGTGATCTCCTTCCTCCCCGAAGGAACCCAACCCACCATGCCCCCATCGGCAGCCAATCTGACCCTCGCGGCCGACGCGATGGCTCCCACCACCGAGATTGGTCCAGCATCCACGGTGATCGAGTTGGAGCCCGTCGAATCAACCGTGGCGCCCACCACCACCGCCGACAGCTGATCGGCGGATCGTGTGACTCACGCGGTCGTTCTCGTTGGTGGATTCGGTACCCGGCTGCGTCCCCTGACCTATAGGGTCCCCAAGCCCATGCTGCCGGTCGGTCACCGGCCCATGATTGTGGGACTTGTCGATCGCCTGGTCGCTGGCGGCGTCGACCATGTGGTCTTGGCCCTCGGGTTCCGTCCCGAACCCTTTGAAGCAGCATTTGAGGGCGGCCGATACGGCGATGTCACCATCACCTATGTGGTGGAACCCGAGCCGCTCGGCACTGGAGGGGCCATCGCGTTCGCTGCCCGTTCAGCGGGGATCGATGACACCTTTGTGGTCGCCAATGGCGACATCATCACCGATGCCTCGGTCGCTGACCTGATCGCCCATCATCGCCGGGTTGGTGTTGAGGTCACCCTGGATCTCACCCCGGTCGCTGACCCCTCGGCATATGGGGTCGCTGAGCTCGACGGCCCTGTGATCACCCGATTTGTCGAAAAGCCCCAACCTGGCGAGTCGGATTCTTGCTTGATCAATGCGGGCACCTATGTGTTTGAGCCCTCGGTGATCGACAGGATTTCCGCCGGCCAGATGGTCTCGATCGAACGCGACATCTTTCCTGACCTGGTGGCAGCCAACCAGGTCAGCGGGCATATCAGCGACGACTATTGGATCGACACCGGCACCCCCGACACCTTTCGCCAGGCCAATCTCGACCTGGTTACCGGGGTGCGTGCGACCACCGTGGACGCGGTGGCGCCTGACGCGGTTGTCGATGAATCGGTCAAGCTGACCAATTCGCTCGTTGGCGATGGCGCCCATATCGGAGCTGACTGTCGACTGGTGGGTTCGGTCATCTTGCCCGGAGCCCGCCTCGGCACCGATGTGGAGATCGTCGATTCGATCGTGGCCGGTCAGATCGGGTCACGAGCCAGAATCGTGAACTCGGTGATCGCCACCGATGCGGTGATCGATGACGGTGAGGTGATCACCGATGTCCGCCTGCCCCAGTCTCCCGAACCGGAGCCGGGCTGCAATGATGGATCATCATGAACATCATTGTGATCGGCGGAGCGGGCTTTCTTGGATCACATCTGGTTGACCGGCTCCTCGTCGACGGTCACACCGTTGATGTCATCGACGATCTGTCCAGCGGAAGCCTGGCCAACCTGGCTGGTGCTCGTTCGATGGGAGGATCGCTCAAGATCCACCATCTCGACGCTGGATCAGCCGACCTTTCAACCCTGATCGGGATGCGTCAGCCGGGGGTGATCTATCACCTCGCCGCAATCCCTCGACCGGTCGCCAACCTGGAGTCCCTCACCGCTGCCTTCGCCGCCAGCGCTAACGTTCTCGAATCGGCTGCTCAGCATCGGGTGGCCAAGGTGGTCACCGCCCTGCCAGCCTCGGCGATCTATGGGCATCCCGCCAGCCGCGACCTCCCTCTCAAAGAGCGCCCCCTTGAACCTCGCGGGTCGCGTGGGGTGATCGCTCGAGCCATCGTCGATCTCCACGAGGTCTATCGTTCGGTCGCCGCGATCGAGTTCACCGCCCTGGCCTTAGCCACGGTGTATGGGTCCCGTCAGCGTCCCGAGGGGGGCGTGGTCGCTGCCTTCCAGGCTGCCGCCGATGCTGGCACCACGATCCATTTGGCTGGCGATGGGCGCCACACCCGCGACCTGATCTATGTCGACGATGTGGTCGATGCCCTGGTTCGAGCGGGTGAACGCGGCAGCGGGCTGGTGATCAATATCGGCACCGGCATCCAAACCCGGCTCAGTGATCTGTGGACCATGATCGCCGGCCCCAATCGGCCTGATCCGATGATCGATGAGCCCAGCGGCGACGAATTGGTTCGTTTTGCGCTCTCGCCGGTGCGGGCCCGGATCCATCTTGGTTGGAGCCCATGGACCGATCTCGCTGACGGGCTCGCCCAGCTCTGAACCTGGCCGTCGCCGATCCGAATCTCGCGGCTGGGGCGATCGTTTCCTAAACTCATCTCGTGCCACGAGCGTTTATCACTGGAGTGACCGGCCAAGACGGGCAGCATCTCGCCCAATTCCTTCATCGCAAGGGCTATGACGTCTATGGGATGGTCAAGGGGCAACACAATCCTCGTATCGGTCAGATCATCGATGAGATGCCCTTTCTCGAAACGATCCCTGGTGATCTTGCCGACCTGCCCTCGCTGGTGGCGGCACTCAACACCGTCCAACCCGATGAGGTCTACAACCTGGGAGCGATCAGCTTTGTCGCCCTGAGTTTCAACCAGGCTGAACTGACCGCCAATATCACCGGACTCGGTGTCTTGAGGATGCTCGAAGCCATCCGGATGGTTGGCGGGACCCAGAACAACCCGATCCGCTTCTATCAGGCTTCATCGTCGGAGATGTTCGGCAAGGTGCGCGAAACCCCCCAAACCGAAACCACGCCCTTCCATCCCCGCAGCCCCTATGGGTGTGCCAAGGTGTTCGGCCACAACATCGTGGTCAACTATCGCGAAAGCTATGGCCTCTTTGCCTGCTCGGGCATCTTGTTCAACCATGAAGGGCCCCGCCGGGGGATCGAATTCGTGACCCGCAAGGTCACCAACGCGGTCGCTCGTATCAAGCTTGGTCTCCAACACGAACTGGTGATGGGCACCCTCGACGCCAAGCGCGACTGGGGCTATGCCGGCGACTATGTCGATGCGATGTGGCGCATCCTCCAACAAGACGAACCCGATGACTATGTGATCGCTACCGGCCAAACCCATTCGATCGAAGAGCTTGTCGTCCAGGCCTTTGCCGAAGTAGGGATCGAGAATTGGCGTGACTATGTGCGTCAAGACCCCAAGTTTTTCCGGCCTGCCGAGGTTGACCTCCTGATCGGAGATGCCTCCAAGGCCCGCGACAAGCTGGGCTGGACCCCCACGGTGACCTTCGATGAACTGGTCTCGATGATGGTGCAACACGACCTGGCGGTCGAAGCCGAGAAAGCGGGACTGCCGATTCCACGCTGATCGAGCTCTGACCCACTCGGTGCCAACATCGTTTGATGTCTAGCGATCGTCGCGTGACGCCGCGGTGTCGGCACGGGGGTGCTCCAGCACCGCCAGCCGCCGGTTCAAGGCGATCAAGAAGGTGACCAGAGCGGTCACCGCCGCCAACACGAAACCGATCTCAATCCTCAAGAAAAGATCGGACGACGACCACCAGGTGCCGAAGCCCAACATCACCAGAGCTGAGACCCAGCCGGCAGCAACCCAGGCGTGACCCCGCACCGCGATCACCGCTTGCGAGGTGGCGATCGCTGTGGTGACAACCCCGCTGCCCAACGCCAGCAAGGCGACATCGCGGTGACCGATCGAGGCAGCGTAGACCAGATCGACCACCCATGGCCCGATCACGTATCCAGCCACGGTTCCACCGATGGCGATCCCGACCACCCAGGTCATCAAGGACCAAAAGTGGCGTCGAAACCCGTCGAAGTCCTGGGCGGTTGCCAGCCGAGACAGGCCTGGCAAAAGGGTGGCCTGGACCGCTTGGAACAAGAAGAGCGGAACTCGAGCGATCAAGAGCCCCTGTCCAAACACCGTGATCAAGGCCCGCTCATCAGGACCACTCAAGAGATTGGTCAAGACTGGACCGCTATTGATCAAGGCTGCCGAGCTCACACTGCCCACCACGAGCCAGCCCAGATGATGGCTGACGTCAGTCAGGCGGGCTGGGGGACCAGGCTCGGTGTTCAACTTGCCCTTCAGACCCACCAGGGTGAAGGGAATCAAGGGCGAGACTGCCACCGCAAACCCGAGGGTGGCCACATCGACGCGTCCGAGTCCGGCGAGGAGCACACAGACCAAGACCCGCACCACGCCATCGCTGGAGATCACGATCGCATAAGCCCCAAATCGGCCCATGCCAGCGGTCACGCCACGAGCGATCAGGGAGGGCGCGTAGGAGGCAAAGGCGACGATGAGAGCGATCGTCATCCTCACATCGCCGTCGAAATAGTGGTTGGTGATATAGGGGCCAGCCAGGGCGAGCACCGCGATCACGCTGGCGGTGATGATCGCCCCAATCTGGGCCACCCGGATCACCACTGGACGAGCCCCGATGCCCATCTCTCGACGTTCGGAGATCGATCGGCTCAGTTCTTGCTCCAGGGGTAAGAAAAAGCCTGGCGCCAGCGCGAACAAGGCAAACCACATCGAGGCCAGGGGAGCAAACCCTTCCTTGGAACCAAGAGCCCACTCGCCAACCTTGAAAAACACGAAGGTCGCCATGCCGGCGATCACCAAGGATGCGCCCACAACAAGGGTGCCGCGGGGGAGGGGGTTGCGGACGTTGGCCGCGCTCTTGGTCACAGACCAGCGAGGTTATCCGGTCGTCTCCCCGACACCGAGGGCGCCGTCGTCAAGTCTGGTGACACCGGGGTGAGCTCTGAGAGCGGTAGCCTCGATCCATCGTGGAAACAGAGACCCAACTGGCCCCCCTGATCGTGTCGGTCATGGTCGTCCACCATCCGGACGACTCATTTGACGACACGCTCGCGTCTCTGGCGGCCCAGACCTATCCCAATATCCGCTCCCTCTTCCTGATCGACAGCATCGATGACGGTGAGGTTGCCGAACTCACCGAGCGGATCACCGCGGTTCTCCCCGGCGCGTTCGTTCGTCGGTCAAACTCCCACAACGGGTTCGGGTCGGTGGCATCGGAAGCCCTCGATCTGGTTGACGGGGACAAGGGCTTCTTCTTGATCTGTCAAGACGACATCGCGCTCTCACCATCGACGATTCGGCTTCTCGTCGAAGAGCTCTATCGTTCGAATGCCGGGATTGTCGGTCCCAAACTGGTGGACTGGGATGAACCCGCAAGTTTGCAACATGTCGGTCTTGGTCTTGATCGGTTCGGTGAACCGGTCGACAATGTGACTCCCGGCGAGCGCGATCAAGAACAGCATGATGCTGTCACCGATGTGTTCGCCGTGCCATCAGCATGTTTCCTGATCCGGGCCGACCTCTTCCGTTCCCTCGGTGGGTTTGATCCAGCGATCACCTATCACGGCGAAGATGTCGAACTGTGCTGGCGAGCTCACCTCACCGGTGCCCGGGTGATGGTGGCTCCCCAAGCGGTGGTGCGCCACCGCGAACAACTCGTCGAGCGCCGCCCCGACCTCGACCATCGGGCCCTGGCCAATCGCCACCGTGTGCGCACCGTCGCCACCCTGACCGGAGCTCGTCGTCTTCCCTTCCGCCTGCTCGCCCTCGTGGTGGCAGCTGTCGTCGAAATGGTCGTCGGGCTCTTCACCGGTCGGTTCCGAGATGGTTGGGCATCATTGCGCGCCCTGGTCGGTCTGATCGGACGAACCGGGTCCATCATTGCTCGCCGCCGCCAGATCCGGTCTCAACGTGTTGTCCCCGATCGTGAAATTGTCCGTCTCCAACGCCGGGGGAGTGCTCGCCTGTCGGCATTCATCTCGTCACGAGACCTCGCAACCTATGTCGGTGGCGGTCAGATGGTCCGGCGATGGCGAGAAACCTCCTTCGGTCCGACGGTGACCTGGTTGGCCTTCCTGGCCCTGTTGATCATCGGCAGTCGAACCTTCATCCGGTCGGGAATACCAGCGGTGGGAGAGTTTCTTCCCTTCCCCGACAGTCCCAGTGACCTGGTGTCGACCTATCGCCAGGCCTTCGATGGTCGAGGATTTGGAGCTAGCGCGTCACTTCCCACCGGCCTGGTCACGTTGGCCTTGATGAGCATCCTCACCCTGTTTCGGATGTCCCTGTTCCAAACCTGGTCGATCATTGCACTGGCCATCCTCGGAGCGCTGGGAATCTGGCGTCTGACCACCATCTTCCCCGCTCACCGGGCCCGGGTTGCCGGGATCGTGGTCTATGTCGGCGCCCCCCTCCTTCCCACCCTCTTAGGTGGTGGCCGCTTGAGTGGGCTCATCGTGTTTGCCGTCTTGCCGTGGCTGGTTCACCTCACCCGTCGACTGGCGGGTATCGCCACCGCCGACCCGAGCTTGATCGATGATGGCATCGTCGATGAACGGGTTGCACTTCCGGGGCTCCAACGCGTTCGGTTGGTGGCCATCTTGTCCCTCGTGGTCGGGCTTGCTGCAGCCTTTGTGCCGGCCATCGTGCCGGTCTGGCTCCTCGTTGGAGCGGTGATCTCGATCGCCACCTTGGCCACTGGAGGATCCTGGAGGGTCGCTGCCTGGTTGGCCGGTGGTGCGGTGATCTCGTCGGTGATGGCATTCCTCTTGAACCTCCCCTGGTCGTTGACCTGGACATCAGGTGGGTTGGCTGTACCGCCCCAGGCAGGTGCTGGTACGGCCTCGATGATCGACACTGCCACCCTGGCTCAGGTGCCGATCTCGTTCGGAGTCTTAGCGATCGCGCTCTATCTCCCCCTGATCGCTGCCCTCATGATCACCCGAGCCTGGCGACTCACCTGGGCGGTGCGGGGGCTCTTCATCGCTGTCGGTGCTGGGCTCTTCATGGTCAAGCCCGACTGGATCAGGTTTGCTCCCGCCGACGTCTTGGCGGTGCCGGTGGTACTCGGTATCGCTGTTGGCGCAGCAGCGGTCGCTGGAGGGTTTGGTCTTGACATCCGGGCTCGAGGATTTGGATGGCGACAGCCGGTTGGGGTGCTCGCCAATGTCGCTATCGCTGTCGGGGTGCTCCCGGCGGTGATCATGGTGGGCAGTGGTAACTGGGGTGCCCCCCAGATCACCTTGCCCAGTCTGGTCTCAGCCCAAGCACCCCTCGATCCCGTCGCTGGTGACTATCGGGTGCTCTTCGTCGGAGATCCCCAGATCCTGCCGGTGCCGTCCCGGTCGTACGCACCCGGTGTGGCCTATGCGGTCGTCGACTCAGGTGGACTCGACATCACCGACCGGTTCGCCACCCCGGTGACTCCCTCTGATGAGGTGATCGTCGAGGTGCTCGATCTGATCGCCCACGGCTCATCGTTGAGAGCCGGCAAGCTGCTGGCCCCACTGGGTATCCGCTATGTCGTCATCCCTCTCACCGATGGGGTGGTATCCACCGAGTCGGATCCCCTGGCGGTACCCGATGGGTTGCTCAACGCCTTGAGCGCCCAGCTTGATCTTGCCGAACTCTATGGACCGCCCTCGATCTCGATCTTCGACAACCAGTCATGGATCCCGGTGGGGGCCCATCTCAGTGGAGCAACCGCTGAAGCATCGACCACCGCCGGCAACGAATCGGTCTCACGTGCCGATCTCAATTCAGCAACACCGATCCTGTTCGGCGCCGACCATCGTGCCCCCAGAGCGATCGGTCCGGTCGATGCTGGGGTCATCCATCTCGCAATCCCCTTCGATGACGGGATCCAGCTCACCGTCGATGGACAGGTCATCGAACCTCGCCCCAGTTTCGGTACCGGGATGGCCTTCGATGTCGTCACGCCCGGCGAAGCCAAACTCAGCTATGTGGCCACCGGAAACCGGCAATGGTGGATCGCTCTCCAACTGGCGATCTGGCTGATCGGGATCGGCACGGTCCTGTGGGCTGGCATCCAGATGAATCGGCGTCCGGTGTCGCTGCATCACACCGCAGTCCTCACCAAGACCGGCGCCCCCGAACCCGTCATTGAACTCGGATCCGGTCCAGCGATCGCTGGTGATCCCTTGACCACCCGCATCGATGTGATCGATCCCCCTCTTGAGGACCAGTCATGATCCGCCGTCTTCCCGCCCTCGTCCTTCTGGTCGCTGCCCTGGTTGGGGTGGTCATGGTCCAGACCAAGACGCCCGATCCCGAGCCGGTGGTGTTCAGCTCCGGACGGATGGCCTGGATGCCAGCCGTGCCCTCTGAGGGACATGTGGTCGAAACCTGGTTCTGTCCGGGCATACCGATCGAGACCGAGAACGAGGTTGATGGCGAGATCGTGATCGCCAACCGGACCGATGGGGTCTTGCAAGGAGACGTGATCGTGCTGACCGACAGCGGTCAGAGCCAACGGATCGACCTCAATATTGCGCCCTGGGCAACCTCAGAAGTCGACCTGTCCGCAGTCATCACCAGTGGCATGGCTGGAGCGGTGGTCGAGGTTGAACAGGGTGGCGCCCTCGTCGAGCAGGTGTCGTCTCACCCCAGCGGTGACTCCACGGCGCCGTGCGCCAACCAAACCTCATCGGAGTGGTATCTGGCTGATGGATTCACCATCGAAGGCAGTGTCGACAAGTTGCTGTTGACCAATCCCTTCGACCAGACCGTGGTCGCCAATATCGAATTCGCCACCGTGACCGGCCATGTGGCCCCCAAGCACTACAGCGGGTTGACCATCCCACCCCAGAGCATCCGGGTCGTCGACCTCGGGGCTGCTGGAGCGGGAGCCCAAAGCGAACCCCAGCTCGCCGTGGAAGTCCATGTCACCCGCGGCCAGCTTGTCGTCGGTCGCTACCAGTATTTCTTTGGGGGTGGACGACTCGGTGCGGATGTTTCGATCGCTGCACCAGCTCCATCGACCCAGTGGTGGTTTGCCAGCGGTGGTCGCGGTGTATCAGAGCAATTTGCGCTCTACAACGCTGGTGAGCGTCCGGCGGTGGTCGATGTCGTGTTCTTGGGGGTTGACGCGGCCCTGTCGGAGCCGATTTCCATCCCCGATGGGGAAGTCAAGATCATCGATACCGCCTCCCTCGTATCGGGGCCCCACGCTGCGGTGCTGGCGACCTCGTCGGTTGGCGGGTCCATCATCGTCGAACGGGTCACCACCACCGGTGATGATCCGAGTGGCACCTCGGCCCAAATGGGTGCCCCGCCCAGTCCTGACGGTCAGTTCCCCCAGCGGTGGTATGTCCCCCAGTCGCCGACCGAGGCGGTGACCGAGGGGCTGATCATCCTCAACGCCGACAATACCGATGGCACGGTGACCGTGAGCGCTGTTGGCTCGTCCGGCCCGGTGCCGGTCCCCGCCTTGACCGATATTCCGATCCCGGCAGCAGGGATCGTCACCGTCGATCTCACCGATGACCTGGTGTTCGGTCGTCAGCTGGTGATCGACTCGACCACGCGCGTCTTCGTGGAACGATCGCTCCCCACCGGACGTGATGGGGTCAGGAATACTGCCTGGGCGATACCCCAACGCTAGGACTCAAACGACCTCATCACCGTTGAGGGCGGTGATCCCAGAGTTTGATGGGATGCTGGTGGGGGATGTTCTCAGTCGGGTGTTGCCAACACGTTGGCTTCAAACTCGTCGTCGATACCTGATTCATCGAGACCTTGCTGGATCAGGGTGGCCACTGCTGGACCATCGATCGTCTCATGTTCGAGCAAGGCCTCAGCGATGAGTTCGAGACCGCGACGGTGTTTGGTCAGCAAGGTTTCCGCTCGCTGCTCTTCCTGATGCAGGATGCGAGAGATCTCATCGTCGAGAACCTTGGCGGTCTCATCGGAATACTCGCGTCCTTGCGACATGAGGTCTTCGCCGAGGAAGACCTGTTGCTGACCCGACCAGGCCATCGGACCGACCTTGTCGGACATGCCCCACTCGCGCACCGTTGAGATGGCCGAACACGATGCGCTCGGCCACTCGGCCGCCCATTGCCCGGCAGATCGTGTCGAGGAAATAGTTCTGAGAATAGGTATGGCGTTCCTGGGGAAGACTCCAGGTCACCCCGAGGGCCATCCCCCGAGGCAAGATCGTCACCTTGTGGAGAGGATCACCGTGGGGCAGGATCACCGACAAGAGGGCGTGACCGCCCTCATGGAAGGCGGTGGCCCGCTTCTCATCGGCACTCATCACCAGGGACTCTCGCTGGGCTCCAAGCACCACCCGATCGCGGGCATTCTCAAAGTCGATGCGCTCGATCTGGGCTGAACCCCGGCGCACAGCGATCAGGGCTGCTTCGTTGACCAGGTTGGCCAGATCGGCACCGGCCATACCGGGCGTGGC
>PDWJ01000887.1_pt1 | contig 40365 bp, 42 predicted proteins | sample 1430881 | NCBI WGS metagenome assembly PDWJ01 (sample SAMN01162460, study PRJNA174530) | Oral metagenome, whole genome shotgun sequencing project. | biome: Marine environment; feature: Marine mammal; material: Swab sample of the gingival sulcus; isolation source: swab sample of gingival sulcus...
TTGTGGGGCTTTCCGGGCAAGAGCCTATTTTGTTTCTCACCGGATCGGTAGAACCTATCCGGGTCCACCACTGGAAGTGGTGGATTTAGTCCAGATTAATCGCTGCCAGCGCATACATCCGATAGCCGACCACGTAAATCGATTTGTCGCGCTTGTTGCGACATTTTCCGCAGTCGCAATCGATATCATCGTAAATCCGGATGTTCATCTTCACCAAAAAATGCTGCCGATCCACGGCCAGTTCCGTTGAGTCGATAAAATGAACTGGATCGGGATTCAACAATCCCTTTTTGTGAAGCAAATAGACATTCAAATTGATCATCTGCATGTATGAAAGCGACGACCTGAATTGAGACATCTGCACATGGTTGATTATTTCTTTGCGGTTCAAGGAAAGGCCGATAAACGCACGATTTTTTTGCTCTGCATCCCAATATATGGGCTTGTTTCCTTGTGGTTGCCGTACCGTTTATCATCGCCACAGAATTTGCGATAGCTGATTTCCGGATACTTGCTGGTTTTCAACATTTCGGCCCGGAATAAATTACATGGGAAAAGGTAACGGCCGGCCGGGGTGTATCCTTTGGGCGCGATTCGTTGGTTGACGATACGATCGTCAACCAACGAATCAATGGCCTGTAATTCCAGATCCTTTATGGCCGGATGACAGCGGCGCTTTCCATAAATCCTGAACAGCGGGTCGGCTTGGTGTGCTTCAACAAATTCGGCCATTTGTTCGATGGTCATTATCCTTTGGTTGGCTGCTAATTGGACAACCCAATCAGTTCCGGCATCGGCGTTTCAATCTTTTTGGAAAAATCGTAGTCGTCAAAAACCTCGACCAGTACTTTGCGGGCAATCCGTTTCTTTTCCTTCCGGTTGAGGCGCTGCCAATTGGAATATTCGGTTTTTAGTTGCTTACGAATCTGAGCCTTGATATCTTTTCGGTGCATTTGGAAAGCTCCTTTTATAGAAGTATTCTGTTTGGTTGCAGCCTACCTCCATATAGGAGCTTTCCATTGCACAACCAATTGTTATTTTAAGAAAATTCTCCTGTCTTTTTAACACCCTTTATTATAGTTACTATTTTCAACAAATTTTCATGCAAGATTCGGGCATCGCCTGCCATTACGGCGCAAAAATATTCTTATAGGGCGCCATGCCAGAACAGAACACATAAAAGGTGATCTTTCCGTTTCCGTCCAAGGGCACGGTGAGATCAAAGGCGCCCTGATTCTCACCACCGCAGGTGAACATGCTTTGTCCATTGGCCAGGGCCATGGTACAAAGGGGTGTCGTGTCGTACATGATGGTGCCGATCATCCGTATGCAACCGGGCTTCTCGGCAGATTCTTCGGTGTTGATATCAACGGTCATTTCTTTGACGTTCGGCCCCGCATCAATCATGGCAATATCGAAATGCTGTGCCTGTTTCGGGGTCAGAACTTGTTTAAAAGGTGCCCGGCCTGAAGAAAATCCATACAGGGTGATCTCTCCATTTTCATCCAGCGGCACGTCAAGATCATATACGCCAAGGCTTTCGCCGCAGGTGAACATATGCTTCCCGTTTGCCAGAACCATGGCGCAAAGATCGATGCCATCATATGAAATGCCCGCTTCGATGGTCACCCAATTGGGGTCATCCGGTCTTCCGTCGCAGGCGTCACCGAATTGGTCCCCATCCGCATCTGCCTGATCGGGATTGTATGCTTTCGGACAATTGTCTTCGTCATCGGCAATGCCGTCCTGATCCTGATCGGCCAAATCTGAGCTAAAGGTCGCCGTTACGGTCTTGTTGGCGTCCATGGTGATGGTGGCAGGGTTGTCCATTCCACTGATATCACCGCTCCAGCCGCTGAACGTCCAGCCCGCGTCCGGCGTAGCGGTCAGGGTTACCACCGTACCGGCATCGTAGGCCCCTCCCGATGGATCGCGTGTAACCGTACCCGAACCCGAGGTATTCACTGTCAGTGAAAATTGATCTCCCGATCCAGACAAGACGGTAGCGGTGTCGCCGAAAAACTCCATTTGGTCGTCAACCATTGTATAATCCGCCAGCATGTTGTTCATACCACTGTCGTCATGGTGAATCATGGTGACCGTTATGTCACCGGTACCGATTGCCTTGAGCTCAATGGAAAACATCAGATTCGGATCGCCGTATATACCGCCATATTCCCCGTTGGAACCGGTAAGCGCCAGATTCCCCGCGACCCCCGGCACAGGATAACTGTTCGCCCAATCAGGCCCCCAGGTGATACTTTCTTCTCCAGTGTACTGCAAAATCGATTCGTCATATTCAATGTCCATGAGCCAAACATAGAGGCCAGGCACTGCTGTAAGTCCGGTCCAAACCACACTAGCTGTAACCGTGTCGCCGATTTCGTAAGTATCTGCATCCAGCGTGAGGATGATGTCGTAGGCCGATGCGGTTGACACGCTTATCATGGTCATTGCCATGGCCGCTGCTATCAGTAAGATAAAATTTTTTCTCATTTTCAGCCCCCCTCTTTTGGTTGATTGACAATTATTTATCCCTTCTTTTTAGATTCAATGCAGCCATCCGGCTACCCTCTAATTATGCATCGCCGAGTCTCCTTTCTTTTTTTGATTGTATGCTGGAAATACCAAAGGCCAAGGCATCGTTGGTCAAAGCGTGGCTGCGTCAGACAACGATGGGTTTAATCATTTGCCTCCAGCACGTTTTTCTCCCAGTACTGCTCCACCATAACTTTCGAAAACCGTAAGGTACCGAATTTCTTGAAGGGCTTGGGAAAATTCGCGTCCTTCTTCATCCAGTCCCGGATGGTACGTGTCGAGACGCCGAAGTAGCGGGCCACTTCCTTTATGGACAGGGCATTGTCTATCATCGGTTTTTCCCTATGGCTTGGCGGGTTGTTCAAGGCTGAAAAAAAAGCAGGTGGGCAGGCGTGAAAGTGAGTCGGTGAGCACCTTCCCACCGATTCACCACCCGCCCGTTCACATTTCACGAGTCACTGAGTTCACGATCAATCACGAATTTTCCTCGAGCAGCCGTTCGATCACCGTCACAAAATAATCCGGTGGATAGGCACCCTTGATTTCCACCCCGTTGACCAGAAAACGCGGTGTGCCGTTAAACCCAAGGGCCTTGGCCTGCTCCATGTCGGTTTGAAGCTGGGCGGCGATTTCCCCGGAAGCCATATCGGCGTTGAACCGGTCCACGTCCAATCCCAGGTCGGCGGCCAGCTTGGCATAGGTCTCATCCTTCAGATTGGAGGAATTCTGAAACAGGCGATCATGGTATTCCCAGAATTTTCCCTGCTTGTGGGCCGCCAGCGCGGCCCTGGCCGCCGGCTCGGCCTGTTTGTGCATTTTCAACGGCAGATTCTTGAAGACCACCCGCACCTTGTCCGGGTAGTGTTTGCGCACCAGGTCCAGGGTCCTGGACCCGCGGGCACAATAGGGACACTGGAAGTCGGTGTATTCGATGATGGTCACCGGGGCATCCGCCGGCCCCTTTTGGGGGTTATGGCTGGAAACGGTATCTTCAATTCTGTTTTTGAAGCTGGCCTCCAACTGGCGTTCCTGCTGCTGTTTTTTCTGGTCCGCCTGGTATTTCTGGAGGGTGTCCATAAGCAGTTTGGGATTCTCCCGGATGACCTCCTTGACGATCTCCTTGAGGCGGTCGTCGGAAATATCGGAGTCGGCGGCCTGGATGGCATCCGGGGTCATCATCGCAGCCACAATCAGGATAACCATGGCTGCCATCCGGCTGCTGGGGATTTTGATTAGCGATTTCAACGTTTTCGATACAAGATGGTTAACGGCCATTGCATATGCTCCTTTTTCTGTTGATGAATACGACATATTTTACACGGGCATGGCCCGCTCCTTCAAATCAAGCGATGTTTTTCTCTGTGCGCTCTGCGGTGGGTACTCACCGGCCACCTGCGGATCGGGTGATTTGATGAAGCCCCCTCGAAGTGGGCTAAAATCCAAACCAACGAACATCGAACCTCCAACTTTGCACATTGAGCAACGATATTTTTCCCATTTTTATGCAACAATGTTTTTTTATCGACCGCAATCGGCGGATCGCTGCCAAACCGTTGACACCTAAAATACAAACGGAAACATCCGCCAAGGCACCTTCCGCCGGTACTTCCGATACGACTCACCGTAGTCCTCCACCAACCCCTTCTCTTCGAAATGGACCATCAGGCAGAATCCGACGAAATAATAGATGCAAAAATAAAGCCCATATCGGGAATCACAGATCAGGGCCATACCCAGGGCCATCAGAATATTGCTCATATACAACGGATGCCGCACCCGCCCGTAGATGCCCCCGGTCACCAGAGTGGCCCTGGTTTTAAGCGCCGGCAGGGCGCCGATTTTTTTCTGCCCGGCGATCTTGACGGCGATGTTGGCCGCAAACAGCAATCCACCTGCGATCCAGGCCGCCGGCTGCGGCAATCCCGTGGACGGCCCCTCCGTGAAAGGCAAAAGCAACGGCGGCAGCATGATAAACACCAGCATGAAAGCCATCATAACCGGCTTCGGAACCCGATGGGTCACCCAATGCCGGCAGGAACGCGGTCCGGTGGCAGTCAAAACGATGGCCAGGCCCAGTGTATAAAGGACAATCCAGAAATTGGGGGAGGTTCGTATCATTTTTTATCTGTATCCTGAAACAAGTGATTGGCTTTTAGTACCTCAGTCCTCAGTCCTCAGCACTCAGCACTCAGCACTCAGTCCTCAACCCTCAGTCCTCAGTCCTCAGTCCTCAGCACTCAGCCCTTATCCCTCAGTTTCTGCCCAAAAAACAGAAAACCGCTCACCCTCACACCAGCCCACTTTCCCACCAGCCCCAACTCACCCAAGCACCAACCGCAGCCGCCGGGCCAAGCGCCGCGCCAGACAAACAATGGTCATTACCTGCGGCGACGCCAGGGACCGGGGAAACACACTGGCATCGCAGGCATACAGGTTTTTAACGGCCGTTTCCAGGTTCCGGTCCACCACCCGGCCAATGGCGGCCGTACCACCGGGATGGGCGCCGCGAATGGCCGTGGGCAGGATCGACTTTCGATCCGCGCCGGCCGCGACCAGTATTTTCGCGGCCATGTCCCCCCCCCAGGCCAGTCTGTCGCGATCCCTGGCGGTCAAAGGCTTGGAAAAGCTGCCGTCCGCATCAATGGTGCCCCCCGGTTCATCCTTGATCTTGGCCAGGATGCCGATGGTGGAACCGTATTTGAGCCAGCGGGGCAGGTGCCTGGCCCCCCTGGTCAGCAACTGCATGGGAAAAATCAGGCGCGGATCAGTATGATCGGCAAAAAAAACCCCGTGGGAATCGTGGTATTGATAGGTACCGGCCGTGTTGGGTGCATCCTGGCCGACCTTGCGCCGGTCCAGGACGCCGTACACAAAAGCCATGGGGTCGCAGAAAAAATGCTTGCCGGCATTGTCGATGCCGGACCGCTGCAAGATCATCGGCGTACCCAATCCTCCGGCTGACAAGACCACGGTTCGGGCAAAAAGCGTCATGGGCCGGCGGTGCCAAAGGCCTTCCACCCCCACCGCGCGGCCGTTGTGAACAATGACCCGCCGGACCTTGAACCCGGTGTAAAGCGTACAGCCATCCCCACGGGCCAGGTCGATGAAGCGGCGGGCGGTCCACTTGGCGCCCCGCCGGCAGCCCAGCATGCAGTCCGCGCAATCAGGCACGCATTGGTCGAAGTTTACGAACTTGGGAAAGGGCTGCCAGTCGATCCCCAGGCCATTGGCCGCCTGCATGATCCGGCCGGCACCCGGCCCGATCAGCCGCTCCGGCGTGGGGGCCACCCCCAATTCTTTTTGGACCGCGGCGGCATCCTTGTCCAGATCGATGCCGTAGTCGGTTTTCAACCAGGCCGGCGGCGGAGTGGCCACGGCCCCGTATATCAGGGTGGAACCGCCGGTGGTCAAGGCCCGGATGATGGACAGACCTTCCCGGGACTGCCGCATGCCCAGGCGGTCGATGAATCCGGCGGTGGCCACGGCGTTGCCGATCCAGCGCTGGTCCCGGCCGCGCTCCAGCAGCAGCACTTTGATGCCGGCTCCGGACAGTTCCCGGGCCACGGTGGCCCCGCCGGCGCCGGACCCGATAACAATGACATCCCATTCGGGCCGATTTATGGATCCGGCCATGCGACACACTTTTCGGAGCGGGTGTTCAAGGTGATGGTGGCCGACCAATGGAACCGGGGGGTAACGCTTACAATGCCCGTTACCCGCATGCCGTTGACCACCCGGCACCCGCTATCGGCGACGGACAGTTCCGCCGTGCGTGCGGCGCTGTCACAGCCCAGCACGACCACCCCGTCGTGACGGCCGGCCTGTCTGGCCAGGCGGCTGCGCTGCCATTGGGTCCACATACACATCAGCGGGATGGGGAGTTTGCCCGGATAGACGGCGCTGCCCACCCCCACGGATGTCAGTTGCTGCTGAAGTTCCTTGATGGCGCGGGCATAGGCCGGGGTGACCAGCAAACTGCGGAAGAACCGGATATAAGGTTCTTTACGGGCCACGGCCAGGCTGATGGCCGGGCAGATCGGGCAGGGCACGATCAAAACGGATTTACAATCTGCCAGATCGGATGTTACATTCCGGTTTTCCAGGTAGATGGGCATTTATATGGGATCCTTGTGAATATCGAACAATGATTTTTCTCTCCACGACCTGGATCGAAAACGCAGAGACACAAATTCTGCGGATAGCACCGCTTACGGCTCAGGGCATGCCCAAAGGTCAATGTATCACAATGGCCGGTTGTCCCTTGTGTTTGGCCGCGATATGCGCTTCCATCCCGATCTTTCTTGCCCCGCAATACGGACAGACCGGAATTTGGGGGATGTTGAAAACATCCCGCCGGACCATGACCAGCCACAAGGCAAAGGGCAGCAGATAGTTGTTCAGCAAAATCGATCCCGTGAGCAGCTTGACGATCGCAGGCCCGCCGGAGGTGGCGGCCAGCACCTGGAGGATGCGCAGGATTATATGAAGGCCAGCCAGAATACCCAGCCCCGCCCCCAGATTCCTCATGCGGCTGCGGCGGTCGATCTTGCCGGAAGCCAGGATCAGCCCGGTGAAGGCAATCAGGTTAAACGTGTTGGGATAGATCATATCCATGCTCGGCGACAGATGCAGATCGTATCCGGCCAGCTTGAACACCCACTGCACAATCCAGGCATCCAGCAGGACATAAGCCTTGTGCAGATAAATCCAGACGGCAAAGGGAATGGCGGAAATGGCCGTAAAACGGACCACGAACGCCAGGGGCGAATTGTCTCCGGCAGACCTGTTGAAAGAGCGCAGCCACAGCAGGCAGGCGGCAAAGACCAGCACGATCATGATCATCTGGCCCAGATAGATGTGGACGACCTCGAACATGGCCGGGTAGCGGCTGCCAACAAGATGAACCAGAACCAGACGCACAAAGTTGGCGCCGATCAAAAAAGGCACGCCGAAAAGCAGGCCGATGGCTTTTTGTTTTTTCGTGGACGGGTAGGCCAGCACGAAAGCGCAAAACAGGATCAGCACCATGACAGCGGAACATTCGGTGATAATCCTGGCCCTGAATGCGCCCAGGGTAATAAAAACGCCGTTGCATTGCGGTGCAAAGCCCAGCATGTCGAGCAGAAAGGCCGTCATGGCCGCCGTATAGCCGTTGACCGGTTCGAAGAAACTGTCCGGCAGGCAGGCGCACAGGCCGTATAGCACCGCGCACAGCAAGAGAAAGGTCCAGGCAAATGATATCACGGATACCGGCGGCGCCTTGCCTCCGGTATCTTTATTGGTGCCGCGTTCAGACATGAGAGCCCTCCAATTCCCCGATGTCCCGGATGACGCTCCGTCTCACCGCCAAAAAGGCGGCCAGCGCCCCCAGAACCATCACCACCAGGGTGCCGGTGAGAACCGTCGTGAAAGGGATTTCCAGGTAGAAGGTCATCATCATGAAGTTGATGGAGATCTTGGCGACCAGCGGGGTGGCGGCCAGGGCCAGCAGCCCGCCGATGCCCCCCATAAGCAGGATGCGTACGCCGTTGGCGATCAACCGTGACCGGCCGCAGCCTTCGCAGTTGGTACGAAAGCGGATGTCCTGACTGCCCGGCGGATTCATCGAATCCAGGATGTTGTAAACGATCAGGGCGCCGACCAGCAGGTAGAGGGCATTGATCAAGTGGAAAAAAAGCACCAGGGGATTGATGGCCTCGGACTCGTGCAGATAGTACTCCGCCTCGGAAGCCACGGCTACCCCGGGCACGTCGGGATTTTCCATGAGCAGGGCATCGTAGGTCTTCTGGATATAGCTGGTGATGTCCGCCATCTTTCCGGGCTCGGCCCGCAGGGTGATAAAAGAGAGATGCGAGCGGTTCGTCGCCCGCTGAATGTCTTCCAGTCGCGCCAGAATGCCCGACCCCATGACCGTCAGGGGGTCTTCGAACATTCCCACCACCTTCCACTGCACGCCTTCGAAAGCGATCCGGTCGCCCACATCGATGGCCTTATTCACCTTGGCGGCCAGCATGGTACCGACGATGATCTCGTTTTCGGCAGCGGGCAGGCGGCCGGCGACCATGCGGGATTGATCGATCATTTGGTAATGGACCGGATCCACCCCTTTGACCACGGTAAAATGATCGTACACCAGGCCGGCCAGTTCCAGACACCGGGAGACCATGGGCTGGCCCTCGTGTGTTGCCACATGGGGCACTGTTTTCAGAAAATCGTAGGTCTCCGGGGGCAGGCTGGAGAACATGGGGGTGTCGGCCCCCGCGTCCACCACGATCATGTTGCCGGCGGTGCCCTGGCGCATGATTTTGGATTTGAGGGTGGTGCCCAGGGTCTGAGCCCCGGCAAAAACCAGGATCATGACGGCCAGGCAGAGGGTTCCGGCGATGAATGGTTTTGTTGGTTTCATGGATTTCATGGGTTTGATTCGTTTAGTGCCTTACACCTCAGTTTCTGTCAAAAAACAAGAAAATGGGGGTATATGGTTTACGGGTTTCCTGCCTCAACACTCAGTCCTCAGTCCTCAGTCCTCAGCACTCAGTCCTCAGCACTCAGTCCTCAACACTCAGTCCTCAGCACTCAGTCCTCAGCACTCAGCACTCAGTCCTCAGCACTCAGTCCTCAGCACTCAACACTCAGTCCTCAACACTCAGTCCTCAACACTCAGTCCTCAGTCCTCAGCCCACCTGCTCACCCAAACCGCCAACGCCGTCAATCCACCGGCAGCCACAGAGACCAGGCAAACGAGGATAATCACGCTGCCGTTGATATAGATGGGCGGATGAAACATATCCGTGCCCACATAGGGGTGGTTCAGGGTGCCCAGCCATGCGATCAGGGCGGCCAGCAGACCACCGGAGACAGAGACGGCGGCTGTTTCCAGGCCAATCCGGCCAGCCATGGGCCGGTCGCCAGGCCGGCTTTTCTCTGCCTGCCGGAGACGCTTGAAAGCAAACAGACCGTTGTTGATGTGCAATACCACCAGCAGGATGCCCAGAGCGATGCCAAGGACGGCAATGATATCACCGAGATTTCCCTGACTGGCCTTGATGGCCAGCCACAACTCGTTCTCGGGGCGGCATGCGATGGTCGAGGGATGATCGGCGAAAACGGCCTCGACGTTACGGATCAACGCCTCCCTGCCCTCCCCTTCACCCAGATCGGTCTTGACCAACATGGACGTGACATAGCCGCTCTTGGAGGCCACCTGCTGAAGGTATGTCTTGTGGAGAACCACCATGGACTCGTATACGGACAGGGGCTGTTCGAAAATACCGGCCACCTTGAAGACCAGGCCGCCCACGCGCACTTCCTGACCCGGCTGCCAGTCGAAGAAACCGGCGATCTTCTTGCCCACCAGGGCACCGTTGGGGGTATCCCTGAAGGCGGTCATCACCTTGTCGTCCAACTTCAGATCCTTGAACACCAGGAGCTTGTCCGGATCCATGGCCGTCAGGGTGAGGTTTTTGTTTTTCCCGTAGGCATATCGCTGGCGGACTTCACCGGCGGCGTCGATCACGTGGGGAAGCCGTAACAGCCGATCCCGGTAATGCTCCGGCACCAGGCTGATGTAGGGGCAGGCCACGTTGCCTTCGGATACGGCCAGGATGTCGCTGCCGCCCACGTCCTGGTATATTTTATGATAGCCCTGGCCGGCGCCCAGCGTGACGGCGAATACGATGGTCAGGGGAATGATGGTGGCCAGACTCCAGAGATGGATGGGTTTTATCGATTTCATTGGGTTTGTTCGTTGGGTTCGTTGTAATTTTTTAGTGCCTTACACCTCAGTTTCTGTCAAAAAAAACAAGAAAACGTGGCAGTGTTCATGGGATGCGGGTTTCCCGCCTCAGCCCTCAGCACTCAGCACTCACCCCTCCAAAGCAGACATCAAATCCTCATGGCTGAAGCGTCCTTTGAAAACCCGCTTCTCTCCGGATCTGTTTTCGATGACCACCGTGGGTGTACTGGTGATGCCGTCTTCCACCGCCGTCGCCCGGATTTTCCGAAAGCACTGGTCGATGGATTCCCCGTCCAGCAGAACATTAACGCCGCACTCCCGCAGGGAGGCCTCCAGTTCACTGCCGGCCTCGACCTTTTCGCCGGCCAGTTCAAACAGGGAATGCCGGGCAGCCAACAGGCCATCATCGTCGTTATCGCCCAGCAGGCAGGCAATGAAATAGCCGATATATCTCTTGCTGATCGTGCCGTGGGTGGGAAGGTCGCAAAAAAGGATCCTGGCCTTGCCCCTGGTTTCATCGACCACCGCGTTGATCACCGGTTCCTGCCGCCGGCAGGCGGGGCAAAAATAATCCGAATAGATCCGCATGACCGGATAACCACGGGCTTTGCCGACACCCGGGATCCCTTTCATCTCCACCGCCGCATCGACGAACTCGTATTTGATCGGTTGGGTAAAAAAAATGCCGCCGGCCAGACCGATCAGCACCAGACAGGCCCGGCCGGCCACCCAGCCGCGTGTCGACGGGCTGACCGTTGTCACAACCCTGGAGTGGACTGCCGCGGCCATGCAGATCAATTCAAGAATGCCCAGAGCCGCTACCACGCCGCCAACCCCCATGCAGAGCAGGCAAACCTCTTTCAGCGCCCATTGGATACTGACCAGAATCACTTCCGCCCCAACGGCACCCGCCAGTGCCGCCCTGCGCAGGGCGTTCATCCACGGGCCGCGGGCCAGAAAGGTCAAAATTCCCAATACCAGAAAAAACAGCATTCCCCAGATGCTCAGGTTCACGCCAAAAAGCTGGGCGCCGTGCAACCGGTTGCACCCTTGGGTGGAGCACCATTGGAGATAGGAAGCCACGGACAACGACAGGCCTGTCAGAATCAGACCGTATACAATCAACGTTTTTTTATTCAATGTCAGGGAGCCCATAGTGAAGTAGTAGCTTTTAGTGCCGTACACCTCAGTTTCTGTCAAAAAACAAGAAAATGGGGGTACATAATTTTGCGGGTTTCCCGCCTCAGCCCTCAGCCCTCAGCCCTCAGCACTCAGAACTCAGAACTCAGAACTCAGTCCTCAGAACTCAGTCCTCAGCACTCAGTCCTCAGCACTCAGAACTCAGCACTCAGCACTCAGTCCTCATCCTCACGGCTGCGGGTTTCCCACCTCAGGTTTTAGCGATTGGCTGTTGGCTAAAAACTCAAGTATCACGAAACCATCAACGCGCTTCATCCAGCGCCAAAAACCGCCTGGTCATTTCCTGGTAAATGCGCACGGCCTTCATTCCATCGGGTTTATCCTGCTCGGCTTCATTCACGATTTGAAGCAGGGCCTTTTTGCAGGCGGAAAAAAGCTCACGGTGCCGGGTATGCAAATCGACCATGTCAGGCGGCGGCGTATATCCCTCCACTTTGTCCAGGGCCTCTTCCATGACCCCCACCAAACGGGCCAACTCCTTTTTCGCCTGCGCGGCTTTTTTCTCCCGTGCAATCCAGATGGGATCGAATTTGGGTGAAAAACTGCCCCGCACCTCATTCCTGAGCCGTGTGATACGCTCTTCGAATCGTGCTGAATCCGAGGTGCAGGCGGCAAGGAGAAGCAGCGAAAACGTCAATGCCAAACATTGCTTTATCTTTGTGATCATTTTTCTCACTTTCTCACCAGCCCACCCGCTCCCCGGCCCCTTCCCCAGCGTCTTCCCTTTGCCCAATAATATGCACCGCATCCACATCAAAGCTGACATAGACCTGCCGGCCCACATCGAGCCCGGTTTTCGCATCGGACTTTCTGAGGTGGTAGCTGACAATGGGAAAGCCGACATCCACCAGCACCTGGACGATGATGCCCCGGTCAACGACCTGGCGTACCGTGCCGGCAAAGGTGTTTGGACCGGGTGGATCGTTACCGTTGAGCGAAATGACCGCATCTTCCGGGCGAATCGAGAAGGCCACATTTCCGCTTCGTCGTGCACCGGCGATGATGAACTTGTCTTCGATCGCGATGCGCGATCCGCCACCTTCCAACGCGGCGACCCCCCGATAGATATTGTGGGCCCCGAAAAAATCGGCGACGAATTCCGTTTCCGGCCGGGTCAGGACCTCCCGGGGCCTGCCGATTTGAACAACGGCACCGTTTTTCATCACGCAGATGCGGTCGGCCAGGATCATGGCTTCTTCCTGGTTGTGGGTCACATGCACCACGGTCTGGCCGGTATCCCTCTGGATGCGTTTGAATTCGATCATCAGTTTTTCGGCAGTGTTGCGGTCCACACTGCTGAAGGGTTCGTCCAGCAGCATGGCCTTGGGGCTGCAAATCATGGAGCGCGCCAGGGCCACCCGCTGCTTCTCACCGCCGCTGAGGTGGCGAACGGACCGGTCAAGCAGGTGGGCAATGGAAAACAGCCGGGAAATACTTACAATGCGATCATCCAGCGCCTTTTTGTCGAGGGTTTCCTTCATCTTCAACCCAAAAGCGATATTCTTGCGGACATTCAAATGGGGAAACAAAAGCCCTGCCTGGAATACGTATCCCACCTCGCGATCTTCCACGGCCAGGTTATTGCAATGCCTTCCATCCACCCACAAATCGCCCGAATCGGCGGCATAGTGACCGGCAATGCAGTTCAGGACGCTTGACTTTCCCGATCCCGTGGGTCCCAGCACAACAAAATACTCCCCTGTACGGACATGCAGATCGATGTCCTTGAGGTGAAAGCTGCCGAAACTGAGGTGAATGTTCTGTAGTCTGATCAATATTGAAAACGCTCCCCCGCCCCCCCAACCTTCTTGAACACCAGCAGGGCAATCAGGGCGATGGCCATCATGATGATGGTCAGGGCGACGGCGCCCTGTATGTCGCCCACCTCTATTTTCAAAAAGATGGCCGTGGGCAGTACTTCGGTCTTGTTGCGGGTGGCGCCGGCAAAAATCAGGATGGGCACGAATTCGCCCACGGCCCGGGCCCAGGTCATCACGGTGCCGGCAATCATACCGTTTTTGGCCAAAGGCACCATCACCTTGTAAAAGGCCTGAAACTTATTGCAGCCCAGACTGCGGGCAGCCAGTTCGTAACGCGGATCGATATGGTCGTAGGCCGCCTTCATGGCCCGCACGGCGAACGACGAAGAAATCGAAAACTGGGCCAGGATCACACCCGGCACCGTGTAAACCAGGCGAAGCCCGTGGTCCTCCAGCCAGCGCCCGACCCCGGTGTTGAAAAATACCAGGAGGCTGACACCGACGATCAATGGCGGCAGCACCATGGGCAGGTCGATGATTGTGTCAATGGCGGCCTTGCCGGGAAAATCGTACCGGGAAAGGGCATAGGCCCCGGGTATGGCAAACAAAACCGCCAGACCGGTGGAAATGATGGAGGTGAAGAAACTGAGTTTGATGGCAAAAAAGGTATCGCTGGCCAGCAGGGCCTTGATCAGTTCTCCCGATTGGACATAAAAGACATCCCCCAGCAGGATCGCCAGAATGAACCCTCCGTATGTCAGCAGCATGATGAAGACAAGGATGGTGAACAGGCGCTCGGCGCTTAGACGCCTGGGTTTGGTCTGTTGGTTTGATGGATTCAATGGATTTTGTTCGTTTTGTCGGTTCCTGAGATAAGCGATTGGCTTTTCGCCCAACTCAGTATTTCGTTAACGATTCTCATTTTATATTTCTCACGCAAGACGCAAAGATGCAAAGAAAAAATCATCGACCACCCGCCGATCGGGTAGTTTGCTGAAGCCCCCTCGAAGGGGAATAGAAACCAGACTTAAGAACGTCGAACGTCCAACTTCGAATTTTGAATAATGAATTGCCCACCTGCCCACCTTAACGCTTCGTCACCTACTCCACATACCGCTCCGGCGCAGCATCGAAATAAAGGCCAAAGCCATGTTTCTCGAAAATCTTGCGTGCGGCAGGAGACTGCACGAAATTGAAGTATTTCATGGCATCGGCATTGTTTTTGGCATACCGGGTCAGGGCCACGGGAAAGGTGCTGTAGAAAATCTTGTCCGGTTCGATCTTCACGATGTCCGTGCAATGATCGAAGGTCTGGGCCGTACCGATCCAGTTGATGACCGCATCGACACTGTTCATGCACACCGGCAGGCACATTTTGGTGGCGCTGCCGCCGGTGAATTCCACATTGGCCATGATTCCGTCCAGGATGCCTTCTTTTTCCAGCATGACCTTGGTGAGGCGTCCCACGGCAAGGGCTTCGAAATCCCCCACTCCCAGCCGCATCCCCGGTTTCAACAGGTCGTGCAGGCCCTGGATGTTCTTGGGGTTGCCTTTCTGGACCATGATGCATGGCACCATGTATCCACCGAGGACCATGTGTTTTTCGTCCACAAGCTCCATTTCGCGGGCGAGATTGAAATAGTGTTTCGAACCGGGCACAAAAACGTCGCCCTGACGGGTCAACTGCAAGTTGGTGAGCAGCATGGCCGAACACAGGTAAGAGTATTCAACGGAAATACCGGTCTCCTGTTTAAAGGCCTCGGCAAGTGGGTCGAGGACGCACTTGAGCCCCGCTCCACTGAGGACGAACAGGGGAGGCTTCTCTGTTTCGACCTGGGTATCTTTGGTGCAACCTGACAGGCTGGCAAGCAGACACAGGCCAATCAGCAAAAAACTTGTCACAACCCCCCTGTCTGGTCGATATTTGCGTTGGGTTTTCATTTTAATCCTCGAAATAGTGTATGTAGTTAAGGCGGGAAACCCGCAGCCCATAGAGGGATGAGTGCTGAGTACTGAGTACTGAGTGCTGAGGGCTGAGTACTGAGTGCTGAGGGCTGAGACGGGCAACCCATGTACCTTACCCCATTTTCTTGTTTTTTAACAGAAACTGATGTGTAAGGCACTGATAGCCAACAGCCTACACGCTTATTTTAAGTCTCAGAAATTGTATCTCAGCTCGGTAAACACCTCATTGTAATTTTCCCCTGAACGATGAAAGCGGGAGCCGGCCGGACCATAGGAGAGGCTGGCGCCCAGGGCAATGCTGAGATGATCGTTGATGTCGTATTCGACCCGGGGCCGCAGGCGGAGTTCCTCGTCTTCGATATAGTACAGCCCCCTGAACTGCAGAAAAAGGGTGTCCTGCAACATCCGGTAGTCGATACGCAGGGTGGCCAATGGGTTGTGCTCGCGCAGTTGGCGGTACAGGCGGGCATTGAAAGCATCCACCCCGGCCAGGGGATCGTTTTCGATTTGGGAATCGTCACTGGGAATGTTTTCCCAATCCAGGACGTGGGTCATGCCGTACTGGATGTTGACGGTAAAATCCTCGAACCATTCCCATTCCGGCCCCACAATCCAGGCAATTTCGGATTTCCGCCGGCCGGGGCTTCGCAAACCGCGTTCCTTGACATGGGTGCAGGCCGCTTCACCGCGTACAATCATGGGGCCGAGTACGGCAGAGAAATCGAAACCGTAGTTCTCGATGCGGTTAAACACCGGCGTCACCCATACCTCGGTGCTTTCATCGGTTATGACGGCACGATCGAGAATGATATCCGGCTTATTGTCCCAGCCGTAATAATAACTCACCGAAACGTCCGTGGCCCCAAAGGCCGCGGACAGCTTCACGGCCGCATTGGAATTGGAAAATTTCTCTTCGGGCAGATCCACATCGTTGATGGTAATGATCGCTCCATCGGGCAGCCTGGAAAGCCTGAGTCTGGAGTCCGCGAACAGCGGCTGCCAGACACCGGTCAGGGTAAAATCGGCCCAATAAAGATCCGTTTTGATTGCCGGGACCCCCAGATTGCGGTCGTCACGGTCGGTCGATACGATGGTCAGGTCCTTGGGGCAGAGTTTATCCGTCGGATTGAAACCGTCGGCCGCCCCCCAGGAGATGATCTGCTGGCCGGCGGTGATATCCAGCCAGGCCCCCCGCCACTGGAGACAGGCCTCACGGACATCGAAGCGCCGATCCGCATGATCACCGACATAACCGGCTGTGTCAGGCCCCCGGGCGTTGTCCCCGGCACGGTAACGCAGGTTGACAAAGGCTGCGGCCGCATCGCTTAAAAAGGCGTCCAGCTTCAAATCGGCGGTGACCATCAGATAGGTATCGGAGCTGCCGAAGGTCACCACCCCATCGTCCCGGGAGTGCGCCGGCACATGGACCTCGCCACGCACAAATCCGCGGATGTCGAAGGTCGTCGGGTCCTCGAAAAAATACCTTCCGGACGCGATACCGCCTGCCGACCCGGCGTGGCTTTCCGTTTCGAAGCCGGCCATGACCGGTTGGCAGCAAGCGACCGTCAAAAAGAGAGAAAAAATCAAACCGTACCAGTTTTTTTTGCGTGCATTTATGCAACGATGGGGATGATGGGGTATCAACGTCCTCTTTCCAGATAGCGAATGGTGAATTCTTTGTCTTTCAATCCCAGGTTGATCTGAATCTCTTCCATCTGCAGTACGGTTTTGCGGCCGTTCTGATGGTTGATCATTTCCCTGCGTTTGACAAACCACTTGTGATTCACCGGATCGGCTTCGAAGGGATCGGCGCACACAAGGGTTTTCAGCAGTTTCTGCTTCAAATCATAAAACAGGATTTTCTGGTGGGTGAAATTATCCTTGCGGATATAGTCGATCCGCCGTGAATACCCGTAGTCCTTGCGGATCTCATCGTTTGCCGGGGTGGATTGGATCACATAGCAGGCATGACCGTCGATCTCTTCCTCTCCCTTGAGTTCATAGGTATACTCCGATACCTTGGGCCCGGTGACATCGCCGTAAGAAAATTCCGTTCCCAGAAAGCTGTCCTTTTTATTGCTGGCCAGCTTTCGCCGGCTCTTACGCAGGGTGGGCAGATACAACCACATGTGGTCGTCGCCGTCACTGCGTTCCTCGACCAGGAATCCGGTTCCTTTGACATCCGGCGGAAAGCGGAAGCGCTGCAATCTTTTTTCGTTGATGCCGTCGCTGGTCAGCATGGCCGTGCTGGTCAGGCGACGGATTCGTTTCTTGCCGGACCTGTTGACCATTTCCATGGTGATCTCGATGACCCGGTCCTGGGTGCGGTTTAGTTCGTAATTGCGCGTCATGATGTCGATCACCGATGGCGTGTCGGCAAAAACCGTTGATGCGGACACCGCCGCCAGGAAAAAGGCCGTCATGCATAGTCGTTTCATTGATTGGATAGTTCCTGTTGGTTGGATCAGTTTCTGTCAAAAAAACAAGAAAACGGGGTAGTGTCCATGGGTTGCGGGTTTCCCGCCTCAGCCCTCAGCCCTCAGCCCTCAGCCCTCAGCCCTCAGCCCTCAGCACTCAGCACTCAGCACTCAGCACTCAGCACTCAGCCCTCAGTCCTCAGCACTCAGTCCTCAGCACTCTTCCCCCCTACCCCCCCCAACACCTCACCAATCTCCGCCATCAAATCCGCCCGCTCTTCCCGCCGCTTGAACGGGTGGCAGACCCAGGTAAGGGGGAGCGTTTTCAGGCGCTCGTCCTTGCAGCCGCACACAGCCATGTGGATGTTCCGGCGGGCGCACAATTCGCTGAAGCGCGTCAACCGTTCGACTTTTTTGTCAAAGGGGAAGGAATACATGGGGCGGCTGGAGATCGTCGGCGTCTTTTCGCACATGGCTTCCATGGATTCCTCCAGTTCGGGAACCTTTTTGAGCCGTTCGCGCAGATTTTCGGTCAAGGTGACATATCCCATAACGGCCTCCCTGACGCCCAGCGCGGCCACATCGGTCAGGACGCGATTGACGTTGGCGGAGGTATCGTCGATTTTGGGGAACAGTGGATCCATTCTCACCACCAGAGATCCCAACCCCTGAATGCCGGCCAGTTTTTCAAAATTGGCCAGCCGGGCCTCGTAGCTGGGTACACCGGGTTCGATGCGCCGGTTGCGTGCATCGTCACTGCTGGCGATGCCAACCTGTATTTCCATTAAATCCGGCCGGATGGCAATCACGTCCAATACGTCATCGGTGAAGATTCCCTTGGTAATGAACAGGACCCGGACATCGTGTTCGAACAATTTCTTCAACACCATTTTGGAGGCTTCGCGCATGGCCCTGCCAGCCAGCGGGTCGGAGGCATAACACATGTAAACCGCCGGGGGAAAGGATTCCCGGGCCATGAAACGATCCAGTTTCAGAGGAATCACCTGATCGCGATAGCCGGGATCGTAAAGACGGTAAATTTTTCTCTCCAAAGGGGAGAAGATGCAATAGTTGCATTGATGTGAACATCCCAAAGAGAGGTCCAGTACATAACCATTGCAGGCGTTGGGCTCATGCCTTATATCCGCCTGCAGGTCCTTGCGGATACCGAACTGAATTGCTTTCATGATTTTTTACCTGAGTCGAGCGGTTAGCGGTTGGCACTAAGTCCTAAGTCCTCAGCACTCAGTCCTCAGCACTCAGCACTCAGCACTAAGCACTAAGTCCTCAGTCCTCAGCACTCTACGAATTACGGGTTCCCGCCTTAGCTTTTAGCGAATATCCCCTTCCCCCAAGGTCTCGAGAATACAAAGGCTCAACGACCGGATGGTAAAAGGGGTATCCTTGCGTCGGGATTCGGCTTCCAGCCAGGCCTCGAAATCCAGGGTCACCGCAAATTCCTCATTGACCGCGATGAGCATCTCGATGGTATCCAGCGAATCGAAATCCAGGTCCTGGGCCAGCGAGGTTTCCGGAAACACCGGCCCGGTCACCTTCAGCGGTGCCACCTGAGGAAGAAGCCGTATCAAGACTTCGATTATTTCCCCCTGGGTCCAGGAATGAATGGTACGTGCATTGGCAGGTTGCATATGGATCACCTCGTTTTCAGGTATATTTGGCGGCAAAGGGGGCGCTGCACCTTGCCGCTGGTGGTTTTGGGTATGGTTCGCGGCGGCACCAGACAGACCGTGTCCGGGGTCAGTTCGAGGCGTTCGGAGACGGCCCGTTTGACGGCCCTGGAGAGCTGATCCAGTTCCTCGCCGTCACGGATTTTGGTTTCGGCCATAACAACGATCTCCTCGGTGCCCCTGCCGGCGGTATGCAGGCCGAAAGCGGCCACGCAGTTTTTGCGGATTCCCGGAACGGACGCCGCGGCCTGCTCGAAGTGTTCGGGGACATAGTTGCGGCCGGCCTTGATAATCACATCCTTGGATCGGCCGGTGACATAGACATATCCATCGGCGGTATAGGCCAGATCGCCCGTATCCAGCCAGCCGTCCGCAAGGGTCCTTTCCGACCGGTCGGCATCACCGAAATAGCCGGCCATGACCGAAGGCGCCCGTACCAGAAGCCGCCCCTGAACACGATCACCGAGAGGCTGTCCGTCCCGGCCCGCAAGCCGGACTTCCACACCCGGGATCGGCTTGCCGACCGAGACGAACGAACTGCTTGCCGACGGATCGTCGCACGGCTCGGCAATACCGTCGTGCTCCAGGCGCCGCCGGTGAATCCTGTCTATCCGGGCACCGGTATCCGGCGGCATGAAACAGACCGCCACGGTGGCTTCCGCCAGGCCGTATACCGGCATGAAGGTCTGCCGGCGAAATCCAAGGGGACCGAAACGCTCCACGAAACCATCGATCGTCTCCACGGTGACCATTTCCGATCCGTTCAGGGCCATACGCCAGCGGGACAGGTCGAATTGTCCCGGATCCGGGTCGGTGATCCGGTCGACACACAATTGATACCCGAAATTGGGTGCCACGCCGATGGTGCCCTTTTTTTCGTACATGACCCGCAGCCAGGTCATCGGCGAAGCAATGAACAGGGTCGGCGGCATCAGGGCCAGTTCACATCCGGCGTACAGGGCCTGACAGACGCATCCCAGCAGGCCCATGTCATGATAAAGCGGCAGCCAGGTCACCACCACGTCTTTTGGGGTGGTGCCCATGGCATAATGAACCGCCCGGATGTTGTTGACCAGATTGGCATGGGTCAGCGCCACCCCTTTCTGGCGGCCGTTGCTGCCCGACGAGAACTGGATCATGGCAATCTGGTCGGGGGCGATCTGGCCGCAATCGATGGTTTCATCCGGTGCCGGATCGGTATCCGGCCGTTGAAGCTGATCGGGGGTGATCACATGCCGCAAGCCGGGAAGGCCGTCCTGAATGGCCGTTCCTGTTTCCAGACGATTCGGTGTCACGACCAGCGCGGCGGCGCCGATGCCCCCCAGCAGTTCGCGTTTATCCTTGATATAAAAATCCATTTTACGGGGCATGAAGGGCGGCGCGATGGCAGCCGGCACCATGCCGGCCCGTTGGGCGCCGAAAAAGACCAGCAGGAAATCGATGCCGGTGGGCAGCATCAGGGCCACCCGATCCCCCGTTTCCAGTCCCAGGCCGCGCAGGGCCGCTGCCGCCAGGCGGACCCCCTCATGGAGTTGACCGAAAGTAAGGGTCTGCTCCTGCCGTCGCTCGATGAGTGTGCAAAACAAATCGTCAGGCTGCCGTCGCGCCCGGTATTCGATCACCTCGCACAGGCTTTTTGCATCCAGCACCTCACAGCGCAGGTGGTCGGGAACGGCCGTCCAGTAATTGGCGGGGCTGTCGGTTGGGTTAACCGGTTGAATGGGTCTGGTTGGTTTCATCGGTTCAGTGCCTTATAACTCAGTTTCTGTCAAAAAAAAGAAAATGGATGGGTTGCGGGTTTTCCGCCTCAGCCCTCAGCCCTCAGCCCTCAGCCCTCAGCACTCAGCACTCAGTCCTCAGCACTTCACTCACGCCCTTCCCCCCGCTTCCGGCGCACCCGCTCAACATCCGCCTCCTGCCAGATCTTATCTCCGAAGAAAAACGGTGCCCGCTCAAACCCATGCCGCCGGGCCATCTCCCAGATCTGGTCCATCTTCTCCGGCACAATTCTCCCGCGGCCCTGGGAAAAACTTTCCGGCTGGCCGGCCAGGGAAAGGACAATGGCCTCGGCCCAGCACCCATAGAGGGAATGCGGATCGGGCAACCCCATGTCGTAAGGCAGGACCACCGGCGAAGGGGATTGCATCAGACCGCCGGCGAAAAGAAAAATGTCCGATTTCTCCAGGTCCACGTTCAGAAAAATATTTTTGGGATAGCCCACGTCGCAGACCACGGCGCCGGGTTTGAAATCCAGCGGATGAAAGATCGGCGCCACCGCGCTGGCTGCGGCGATTACCATATCCGCCTGTCCCACGGCCCGGGCATTATCTGTTTCGAAAACGATCCTGGCATGGTTGAGCTGGCGCAGTTCATCGGCCAGTTGGTTCTGATTGAAGGCAAAACGCGATACCAGCACCAGGCGTTCGACCCGGGAGGCCAGGTAACGGCAGCAAGCCGTGCCGATATCGCCGGCCGCACCCACCACGGCTGCCGTGGCTCCGGACGCATCGACGCCCAGCATGGCGGCGGCGGCAAGCACACCGTCCACCGCGGCCATGGCGGTGAGGGTGTTGCCGGATGTTACGGATATCATCGGGACCTTACGGGCCACAAGCCGGCCCTGATCACCGTCGGCGATGGAGGTGAAACCGCCCAGGCCGGCCAGAAGCGCGCCCTGTTCCGCGGCCAACTCCAGTGAACGTATCACTTTCCCTACACATAAATCCCTGAAATGACGGTGATTGTCTTTATCCAGCATTTCGGGCAACAGAGGGCAGACAATGAAGCTGCCCTGCACGGATCGTCCATCGGACGAAGTTACCGAGATGGTCTGATCGGCGTAGGGCGGGGTCCACTCGAACAGCTTGAGCAATAGTTCGCGCTGCGGTCGGTGCAGGCCCGGCTTATGATATGTCAGGTACCGGTATAGATGGTCGATGTCGAAGGGGTGCCCGATCAGGGCGAAATCCGGTTTTTGCGTGCTCATTGTATCAACTGCCTTCCCAGCCATTTGGCCAGCGCACAGATGGTGACGATGGGCGGACGGCCCGGTGACCTCGGAAAAACGCTGGCATCGCAAACAAAAAGATTTTTCATGGATTTGCAGGACAGGTCCGGGTTGATCACGTCACCGACAGCCGCCGTGCCGCCCGGGTGTCCGCCAACCAGTTCGGACACGGTGATGGTATCGGACGGCACACCCGCCGCGTGCATGATTTCCAGGGCCTCCCTCTTACCGTCGGCGATGCGCTTTTTATCCGCATCGGTCAACGTCTTGAACACCCGGCCCTGTCGGTCCACGCGGCCGTGGTTGTCATCACTGGTTTTGACCATGATGCCATAAGGCGGCGCATCGCCGAACCAGCCGCGAATGCCCTGGAACATCAGGGCCACGTCCACATGGGGGGCCAGGACGTATCCGCGGTTTTCGTACTCGTTGAAAATCGTGGGCATGGAGGGTTCCAAACGGGCCGTGAACAAGGGGCTGCGGCCGTATACGATGGGAAAGATATCCAAAAACAGGGATTGCCCCGCCTCGATGCCCGAATTCTGGAGAATCACAGGCGTACCCAGACCGCCGGCGGAAAGGATCACCCGTTCGGCCCGGACCTCCATCGGGCCGGATACCGCTTCACACCGAAGACCGGCGGCACAGCCCTGTTCGGTAATCACCGTCTGGACCCGGGTTTCGGTCAACAGACGAACGTTTTCCCGTTCCCTCAGCCCGTCCAGGATCCAGTTGGCAGACCATTTGGCGTTGATGGGGCAACTGATTACGCAGCGCCCGCAATGGGTGCAGCGATCGAAGTCGATAAACTTTGTCCAGGTGGTGATTCCCATGTTCAGGGATTCGGCGGCCTCGGTCAGCAGGGCCGCATTGGGGCCGATGTGGGCATCGGGCATGGGGACGATCCCCAATTCCGTTTCGGTCTCGTGAAAAGCCTCGTGCAGGTCGATCCCCATGGCCCTGAATTCGTCTTCGAACACCCGCATCCCGTGCCCGATGGCCAGTTCGGTGGTGCCGCCCACGTTGAGTCCCTTTAAAATGGAGTATCCCTCCTGGGTACGGGGATATTTACCGGTATCCTGGTAAAGCTCGCGGCCCAGATCGAGTTCCTCCATATGGGCAAAGCTGGACATGCCGACGCCGCGCTCGATCATGACGACGTCCTTTCCGGCGCGGGCCAGTTCCTGGGCCAGCATGGCCCCTCCGGCGCCGGTTCCGACAATGGCATATTCGGTTTTAAGTTTTTGCATGGTATACAACACCGGGTGCCGAGTTTCGATCTCAGCCCTCAGTCCTCCTTCCCAAACCTTAAGCACTCATCACTCAATCCCAAGCACTCAGTCCTCAGCACTCAGCACTCTAAATATAAAGATAACAATCCCAACGGCTCAATTCAAGCAGCCGAAATTCACGCATATTCAACAAAATTCACCGATGTGCAATATTTTCGGTTCGGCCGGGGAGCCGGAGAACGGGGCAGGGGGTATTGGAGAAAGTGAGCAGGTGAGAAAGTGAGCGGGTGGGCGGGTTCCCACCTGCTCACTTTCACAGATCACCGTTCAAGCAACCGCCTGGCAATGGCGGCCAGCATGGCTTCGCCATTGGCCCTGACCTTCTCCTTGAGTATGGGTCCCAGAACATCCTCGATAACCGGGATACCCAGGCGATAGCCGATCTGCAACCGCAGGTTCACCTGCCCGTCCGCTTCGCTGGCGGACCATCGTCCCTGAAAAGCGTCGAAATCACCTTTGATGGCCTCGAAATGCATCTCCTTTTCGGCGTCGTTCCACCACACCCGCTGAACCCATTGGATCGGGGCGCCATCTATTTCTGCATCCCAGCGGGTAATGTACTGATTGTCTCCGCGCTCCAGAATCTCCAGGGCATTGACCGAGGGCATGTAGTCCGGATAGCGCTCGACGTCGATCATCATGGCGTATGCTTTTTGGGCGATTTCCTGCAGGTCTTCTCCGCCGGCGGGCACGGCGACCGTGGCGGTTGTCTGCGTCAGGTTGTCTGTTGTCATGGTTGGCTCGCTTGTGACGTTTGGTTCGTTTTATTGGTTCATAAGGCGGGAAACCCGCAACCCATAGGGGACGAAGTGTTTAGTGATGAGTGCTGAGTACTGAGTACTGAGTGTTTAGTCCTTAGTCCTCAGTCCTTAGTCCTCAGTCCTTAGTCCTCAGTCCTCAGTCCTTAGTCCTTAGTCCTCAGTCCTTAGTCCTTAGTCCTTAGTCCTCAGTCCTTAGTCCTTAGTCCTTAGTCCTCAGTCCGCATCACTCAGTCCTCAGCACTCAGCACTCAGTCCTCAGCACTCAGCACTCAGTCCTCAGTCCTCAGCACTCAGTCCTCAGTCCTCAGCACTCAGTCCTCAGCACTCAGCACTCAGCACTCAGTCCTCAGCACTCAGCACTCAGCACTCAGCACTCAGTCCTCATCACTAACCCCTCTCCCCTCCCTCTTCAAACAACCCAAACTTCAAAATCAGGCTGCTGCCGATGAAAAAGTCGGAAATCAGGGAAATCAGGACGGCCAGGGAGATCAGCACGCCGAATTCGGCCACGTTGACCATGTTGGACAGCATGACCACGGAAAACCCCAACGTCAAGGCCACGCTGGTGAAAAACATGGGTCGTCCCACCCCTTCCAGGGCGTTGATCAGGGCGCTCTCGGCATCTTTGGCCTGCCTGCGGCTCTCCCGGTAGTGGCTGAAAAAATGAATGGTATCGTCCACGGCGATGCCGATCACCACCGCCGAAATCATGGCGTTCATCATGCCCAGGTTCCTGCCCGTTATACCGATAAAGCCGAGGACGAAGACGATGGGAAAAACATTGGGCAGCATGGCGATCAGACCGATGCGCAGGGAGCCGAAAACGATGACCATCATGACGCTGATCATGGCAAAGGCCAGCAGAACACTGGTGATCTGGGCCTGCAGAATGTAGTCGATGACCTTCACCTTGAGGGCGTTGGCGCCGGTAATCACCACCTCGGAGGTCTTGACATTGTCGGCCACATAGTCCTGGATGTGGTTGTAAAGGGCCAGGGCCTGGGAGGTGCCCAGGCTCTGGGTCCGCAGCACCAGGCGGGCCCTGGCGTAGTCGAAGGAGAGCACCCGCTCCAGCCGCTCGCCCCCGCTCGATTCGTACAGGAGCAGGTACTGGGCCACTTCGTCCAGGGTACCGGGAATGCGGTAATAGGCAGGGTCTTCGTTGTGCAGGCTCTGATTGATGGTTTTGATCACATCCACCACCGAGGACGTGGTCATCACCAGGGGATCGCCGTTGGCGAAGTTCTGGACTTTTTCAATCTCCCGCAGCACTTCGGGATTCTTGATGCCGTTGGGCTTGCCCGTATCGAACACCAGTTCCAGGGTGCTGCTGCCGCACATGGTGTCATCCACGTAACGAATCTCCTGCTTCACTTCGAACTCATCGCCCATGTAGTCCAAAAAATTGTTTTCGATGACGATGTTGGCCGCCGCCGCGATACAGCCGGCAGTGATCAGTACGGCCACGATGAGAATGCCGTTCTGGTGCCGGATATTGAAGCGGGCCACAGCCTGCATGATCCGTGAGTAGATGTCGTCCCCGGCCGTTTTCTCTTTGGCCGCCTTTTCCGGGGTCATTTTACCGAAAGAAAGCAAAATGATGCCCAGGGTGATGGACATGATAAAGCACATGGCCGTTCCAAAGGCGCAAAAAAGCCCGGCTTCACGCACCGGTATGATGGGCACACAGCTTAAGGCCAGAAAACCCATGATGGTGGTGATGCTGGTGATCAGGCAGGGCAGACCGCAGCGCTCCATGGCCTGGACAATGGCCTCATCCCGGCTGGAAGCCGTGGCCATTCTCTTTTTGAATATGGAAATGATGTAAATGGCGTCGCAGACACCGATGGTAACGATCAGGGGCAAGATGATGGTACAGGTCACCTTCATGGCCGTGGTCATGGCCAGCAGGCCGAATGTCATGCCGACCGAGGTAAAAACCACCAGCAAGGGGACGTACACGGCATAAAACCGCCGCAGGAACACGAACAACAGCACCATGATGACCAGCACCGACAATCGAAAGAATTTCATGGTCTGGCTTTTGACGTTGCCCTGAAATTCCGTGTCGAACAACACGGCGCCCACTTCGTGATAATCCAGGGCCTGGTATGCCGGTTTGTTGAACACGCTGCGCACGGCCTGGGCCACCTCCTTTTCGTAGTCGGGGTTGCCCTCGGGAAGCAGCAGCTTGATCAGAATGCCGGTCTTTTCACCGTCCGGCGAAACGATGCTGTTGCGGTAAATCGGGCGGTCGAGCAATTTTTGTTTGACGGCCATCAGGGCCGCTTCGGTCTGCGGCACGTCTTCCATGAGGTCGTGCACCACCAGGGTGTTATCCCGGCCTTCGATGAACTCGGCATTGGCCACGGACGTCACCTCGTCCAGGTAGGGAATGGAATCTTCGAGGTCCGCGGTCAGTTTTTTCAAGATCTCCATGTTCTCCAGGGTGAACATGGGACCCTGTTTGGGTTCCACCAGGGCGTAGAGGGTCTTGTCGTTGCCGAACGCTTCCTTGAACTGGTTGTAGATGATGATTTCCGCATCGTCTTCTACAAAAAAGGATTCGAAGGAGGTAATGAAGTGCAATTTGGGGATCCGGGAGACAAAGGCGGCCACAACCGCCAGGATGAGGATGAGGACAATCACCTTGTGTTTCAATACGTTGGTGGCGAAGCGGCCGAAAAACCGGTTCATTTTTTCGATGTTCATTGCTGGTCCTTGGGGGTTGATGTTTGTTGTTCGTTTTTTGTTTGTCTGTTTTCTGGACTGAACGGAAGCAGGCGTACAACAGAGCCGGTGGGCTGGTGGGAAAGTGAGCAGGTGCGCTTAGCCCCACTTTCTCACGTTCCCACACTAACCGCCATTCAAAACCGGCTCAGCAAAATCGCCACCTTGCGCGTCACCCGCGCCCGGACGGCGGGATCGCTGTCCATCGCCTCGGCGGGCACCGTGTGAATCTCACCTTTTATTGTCTCCACGGACGGCCCGGCCTGCATGTCCTCGATCCTCAGCAGGCCCAGAATACGGGCACTTTCCCGGAAGCGGTTCAGACCGGCGCCAATCTTTCCCAAATCCGCCTGCATGGGCGCCAGAAAAAAGCTGAATGACATCCGGCCGTCTTTTTCGCTGACGCTCAGGCGCGGCTGGAAAAGAATCATGACCGCATTCATGCCCGCCGGCCGGAAAGCCATCAGGTGGTTCCGGATACGGACCGATGACCGCAGGGCCTGAAAAAAATCCTCCCGGGCGGCCGGCTTCATCATGAACCGGAAATGGCGCCGCTGCCCCGTATCGTTCAGGTAGGGCATGCGCGGCGAGACGACCGGCAATTCCAGTCCTGACCAGGCAAGGGTCTGTTGAAAAAGCGGCGCACCGTCCGAAAAGGTCTTTCTGGCATAAATAATCCCCCAGCCGGACCCGAGGGCCAGGGCCAGGGTGAGTATAAAAAGAAGCGGGATCGCGATTCCCGGAGATCTGCCGGCAATGGCACCCAGGGTTCCGGCTCCGGGAAAAAGCCCCATGGTGCGTTTGCTGTATGCGGTATAGGCATATCCGAAGCGCTCCCGGCAGATGGCCTCTTCCATGCGGATCAGCAGGAAATAGAGAAAGACCATGACGAACAGGGACAGGTAGGCGATGAAGCGGCTCCACAACAGCACCAGTCCCAGGCTGGCCAGGATCAGTCCCGTATACTGGGGATGGCGCAGCCAGCGGTACACACCACCGATCACCACCCCCCGTTTGAACAATTTGGCGCCGTATACCTGGCAGGCCCCCACGCCGAACAAGGCCAATCCCATGGCTGTCAGGACCAGGCCCGGCATCCCGATCCCGCGGGCCGGCAGCACGAAAAGCAGCAGCCAGGCCGTTGCGTCATGTGCCTCCAGAAAGGAGAGGTTCATCACCGAACCGTAGAGAAAGCCGACGAAGGGGGTCAGCATCCAGACCGGCTCCAGTATGGCGAAGGCCGGGATCAGCCAGGCGAGGGCCGCTGCGGCGCGTTTGCTGTATGCAGAGTTCATTTAAACTTTCCCACCTTCAAACAAACAACCGCGCCACCTGATAAACCAGAATCCCCATACCAAACGCCACGCAAAACAGATACCCCACCACGGTCAGGGTCCATTTCCAGGAACGGGCCTCGCCCACGATGACGGCCAGGGTGGCGACACAGGGGATGAAAAGCATGTGGGTCACCAGAAAACCGAGTCCGGCGGCCGGGGTCACCGCGGCCTGGATGGAGGTCGCCAGATCGCCGCCGCCCATGACCACGCCCATGGTGGCGATGGCGGTCTCTTTGGCGATGAATGAGGCGAACAGGGCCACCAGCATTTTCCAGCTCAGCCCCATCAGGTCGCCCAGAGGCTGAAGCAATCGACCGACTCCGGCCAGAAAGCTGGTTTCCATGGCACCGTGGGGAAAATAGCCCAGGGCCCAGATGGCCACGGTGACCAGGAAAATCACCGTTCCGGCCCGCTGGATGAAGTGCTTCATCTGCTGCCATACGTATATGCCGATGGTTCTGGGGTTGGGCCAGTGATACAGGGGCAGCTCCATCACCAGGGCCAGGCGCTCTTTTTTGGGAAGCCCCTTGTCGAGGAAGACACCGGTGACGGCCAGCAGCGCCATGTCCATCAGAATCAGGCCCACCACCGCCAGCGGCGCCCAGGCCCCGAAAAAAATCGGTGCCAAAAACACGGTCACCGTGGTCTGGGCAATGCAGGGAACGAAGGGGGTGAGCAAAATGGTCATCAAACGGGCGCGTTCGGTTTCGGCCACCCGGCTGCCGATCACGCCCGGCACGTTGCAGGCAAAGCCGACGCCCAGGGGAAAAAATGATTTGCCGTGCAGTCCGATGCGGCGCATGAAGCCGTGCATCAAATAACCCACCCTGGCCATGTAGCCCACGTCTTCCACGGTGCCCAGCAGGGCGAAGAAAAACGTCAGGAAGACCGAAAAAATGGTCAACACGCCAAGGCCGGAAACGATGCCGTCGGCCACCATGCTCACGAACCAGGGTGAATATCCGGTCAGGGCCGATCTTGTGGCCTCCTTGATGGCCGGCAGAAACAGATCCATGGAAACCCAGGTGAGCTTCATGCCGGTGAGCTTGGTGATAAACATGCCCAGGGCCACCAGGGCCAGCATGATCACGAAGCCCCATACCGGATGGGTGGCGTAATTGTCCCAGCGGGCGGTCAGGCTCATCTTCTCTTCGGCGGGATCGGCTACGGCCCTGGACGTGACCGCTTCGATCCACCGGTAGCGATCCTGGGTCAAATGCAGCATGGTATCCTTGTTTTTTTCCAGAACCTGCCGGATCCTGTCCCACTGCCCGGCATCCATGTTTGCCTGCATTTTCTCGGTGGTGATCCGGTCGCCTTCCAGAAGTTTTTGGGCCACCCACTCCACGGGATGGTTGGCCGGTACATACCCGTCCACCAGTTTCTCGATGTCCGCCACGGCCCCGTCGCCTGTCTGCCGTATTTCGGGAACGTTGGGCGACAGGTTCCGGCCGTTGGTGGCCGCCTCGTGGATGGCCGGCGCCAGGGCCTCCATGCCGATGTTCCGGGCCGCCACCATGGGAACCACCCTTACCCCCATGGCCGCTTCCAGGGCACGGGGATCAATCTGCCGGCCTTCGTTTTCGGCCACATCCATCATGTTCAGGGCCACCACCACGGGCACCTTCAGGGGCAGCAGTTCGGAAACCAGGTAGAGGCTGCGTTCGAGGGCCGCGGCATTGGCCACGGCCACCACCACGCTGGGCTTTTCCTGCACCACGAAATCCCGGGCGATGACCTCTTCGGCGGAATTGGCGGTCAGGCTGTATGTACCGGGCAGGTCCACCAGACGGTAATCGCTGCCGTTGACGCTGAAGGTTCCCGTTTTGCGGGCCACGGTTTTGCCCGGCCAGTTGCCCACATGCTGATGCAGGCCGGTCAGGGCGTTGAACACCGTTGATTTGCCCACGTTGGGCTGCCCCGCCAGGGCGATGGTGGGGGTTTGTTTATCCGTCACTGATTTTATAACCTTTCATATTGTTGGTGCTATTGTTTGGTGAATTGGATGAACCGGGCGTGAGCGTGAAAGTGAGCGGGTGAGCGTGAGCACACTTTTTCATTTTCTCAACCTGAGAATCCAGGGTTTGGGATTGTTCGCCATATTGACCAATTTTCCGATAATCTGATTATACGATTCGTGCAATCCCTTACCCGCTTCCCTGTCCAGATATTTGCATTTGACGGCAAATTCCAGCCATACCTGCGTTTCCGCAGCTTCACCTTCCGCTTCGTTCAATTTGTCGATAAAAACCTTTTCATACTTTCGCCGCCTCCAACCTTCTGCCGTATTGGCACAAACAGAACGTGAAGACCGTCCGGCCTGATCCGTTAGCGAATACGCTTCTTCTCTGGGAAACGCCTTTGAGCGTTCAAAAATTTGCATGGCAGCGTCAACCGACAGGCGGTAGACATCCAACTCCCAATGAAATCGAATCCTGTCACCCACCCGCCCACCTGCTCACTCCCCTCCCCCAACCTGAATCCACCCAGCCTCCAACCGGCTCAGCGCGATAAAGGTATTGCGGACCATGACAATCAGGGGTCGCTTGGGGAAATTCTGGGTAACGGTAATGCGCACGCCGGGGCTGAGGCCCATGGAGGCCATGCGGCCGACGAAGGCGGGTCCGCTGTCGATGGTCTCCACGGTGGCGCGTTCGCCCGGGGACAGGTCCGGCAGTGATTTTGGTGCATGATTGGTCATGGGGTCTCTCTTGGTTGTTGGGTGTTCGGGTAGAGGGGAAAGTGCGCAGGTGAGAAATCGGGAAAATGGGCATCCGTTCACCAGCCCACTTTCACACCAGCCCACCGGCCCTGCCACAGTGTTGACAAAAGGCACACATAGCGCTATTTTTTTGGCATGGATTATTACAAATGGGATAATCAGAAAAATGAAAAACTAAAAGCTGAACGCGGCATCAGCTTTGAACGAATTGTGATGCATATCGAGCGTGGTGATGTATTGGATCTGGTCGTCCACCCCAACCAGAAAAAATACCCTGGCCAGCAAATCATTGTCGTTGAAATAAGCGAATATATCTATCTTGTCCCCTTTGTTGAATCCCCGGATGGCAAATTTCTGAAAACCATTATCCCGAGTCGGAAGGCTGCTCGGAATTATTTAGGAGGAAATCGTGAACAAGATAAAATTGGATAAAAAAGAAAAAGACATCCTTGATTCATTCGACCGCGGCGAATGGAAACAAGTCAGAGATTTCAAAGCCGAGGTTCAAAAGCACCAACGATACGCAAAAAACACCCTGAAAAAGGACAAACGGGTCAATATTCGTCTGTCATCAAAAGTTCTGGAAGAAATTCAGGCACTCGCGGCAGAAGATGGCATTCCCTACCAAACATTGATGTCAAGCATCCTTCATCGATATGTTCATGGTCGTCTCATTGCCAGGCAGCGGTGGGACAAGGCGCTTACCCCGGACGGATAGCCTTGGGCATACAGGGCCAGAATCCTGGTTTCTCACGCCTGAATTCGTCTTTATGGCTTTGAAGCCCGGGCGTTCAAATCCCGGCTCACCGGCTCACTTTCTCCGGCCTGCTCACTTTCCCTGCTGCTTCTCCAGCGTCTCGGTGGGCACGGGCAAAAGCGCCGTGGAAGGCGGCAGGTTGTGCTTGGTGTAGCGCACCACCCGGATCACCCCCACGAGGATGGCCACAAAAACGACAACAAGCACAATCTTGATGATTTTCCCTTTGGTGGTCGATGCGGGCCGATAATCCTGTCCACCAACGAAGGTCCGCTTTTCCGATGGTTTTTCTGTTTGCCGGGTCATGGTATCCTCCGAGGCTGTCACCACAATGCCCCATGGTTGCATAAAAAATGTGAAAGTGGACCGGTGGGAAAGTGAGCGGGTGCGCGAATGCCCACTTTCTCACTTGCCTGTCATTGACAAGTGGTATATTCAGCGGTATATTGGTAGTATGAAAATAAAGACATCGATAACCTTATCAAAGGATATTTTAGAGGCCATCGATCTGCATATCGGCGCTTATAAGAGCAGGTCGGAATTTCTGGAAACCGCGGCACGCATATTCATCGACCAGCTCAAGAAAAAAGAGGCCGAGCAGCGTGATCTCGAAATCCTGAACAAGAATTCGGAAGCGCTCAATCATGAAGCCGAAGATGTCCTCGGCTATCAGGTTCCCATATGAGGTGGGGGGATTTATACAGGGTCAAACGGCCATCATCGCGGGATCCTAAAAAGTATCGCTCCTTTGTTGTCGTCAGCCGCCAAATCCTGATTGAATCCAAGTTTTCGACTGTGATTTGCGCGCCGGTATACAGCGCTTATGAAGGCCTTTCGACCCAAGTCCCTGTTGGCGTTGATGAAGGTCTTAAACATGATAGTGCCATTCACTGTGATGAACTGGTCAGTTTGCCCAAATCCATGCTAACCAATTTTATTGGCACATTGCCTGCGGGGAAATTAACGCTTTTAAAAAGGGCCTTAAAAACAGCACTTCAAATTGATGAAGAACGCTAGCTTCTGATTTCCAGCCACCGACTTCTTTCCAAATCGACCATTCAGTGTCCATTTGCGGGACAGGCTGGGTGAAAGGAGGAGCGAAGCCGGTGGCAAAGTGATCGGGTGCGCGAATGCCCACTTTCTCACTTTCCCACCTGCCCCTTCCCCTGCGTCCTCACCGCAGCCGCCCCAGCCAATTAACCCCCGGCACCACGGAAAAAACAAAACAGCGATCCTCGCCATCGATTCTCGTATTGACGCTCCGAAGACCAATGGGAACAAGTGAGTCGTCATTATTCCCGGAGAGGAACTGCTTCCCGGGGCCGTATATGGAACCGAGCGTGCCTTCCTTCAGCACCCCCATTTTCGGATAATTCAACGTGTAATTATCCACGCCGGGAGGCAGTTCAAACCCCACCGGCGCCATGAATTGTTCCTTTTTAATGGTCAGAACGATATCCTGACCGTATCCGCTGCCGCCGGGTTTGCCGTCGCTGCCGTAACTGGTGATGACCATGCCTTTTCCCTGCTTCTGGAACAGGATGCCGTTGCCCCAGCCGTCGGTGAGAAACCCGCTTTGGGGCGGATCGATATAGGGCCCGTTCCACCCGACCATTATTCTTGCATCTCCATCGTATCGGCGAACGGGCAGGTTGTCACGGTCCCAGAGGCTGACCGGCTGGCCGTTTTTGTCCAGGGGCGGCAGATTGCCAATATCCGCCACGTATCCGTAGATGCGCTGCCCCCGGAGGACCGGGGTATAGTGGCCCAGCATGGCCTGCTCGATATCCGCCATGATTTGGGTGGTTGCCTCGTACCCGGCTTCCTCCTCGCTGCTCAGATAGATCGTCCCGGCAACCGTACCCATGATGCCGATGATGAACAGGGTCACCATCAGTTCGATGAGGGTGAAGGCTTTTTGGGTACCGATGGGAAGCCGGGAAGGTGAGCGGGTGAGAAAGTGCGCCGGTGGGAACGTGGGCAGATGGGCCCTGGTCTTTTTTCCGGCTGCCGGATTCTGTTTTATGGATTTGATTGGTTTCATGGGTTGTATTGGTTTGGCGCGTTATAAGCACCTGAGTTGAGTCGTCCTCAGTCCTCAGTCCTCAGTCCTCAGTCCTCAGCACTCAGCACTCAGCACTCAGCACTCAGCACCCAGCCCTCAGCACCCAGCCCTCAGCCCTCAGCACCCAGTCCTCAGTCCTCAGTCCTCAGTCCTCAGCCCTCAGCCCTCAGCCCTCGGCACTCAGCACCTGCTCACCTTCCCCCAATCACTTCTCCAACGGACTCCGGATCAACCCGCTGAACACGAACATCACCGTATCGTCCTCCAGATCAATGTATCCTGGGATATCCGGATTGGTGATCTGAAGACGCTGAAAACAGGGGTTTTGTCGAGGGAGAAGGCATTTCTTGGCGCACTGAACACATGCGGCAAAGCGTTCCTCCACACATAGTTTCGCTGGAGCCCCATTACCACCATATTGGGTTATACAGGATGGTTCATAATCACTGCGATCACAAACGGCGGATTGGCAGGTTGTTTTACCCGGAAACAGACAATGCGATTTGCACGCCTCGAATTGCTCCAGACATTTTTCAACATAAGCGGTTTTTACCGGGCAGTCCACGGTATCACCCCGGCGGCGGATGCAATCCTCCACGTTCGCAGCGGGTGCAGGCAGGCAGTCTTCACCCCGACTCATGATGAGTATGGCGTTGGTGGTCGTTCCCATGATGTGGTAGTATTTCCCCCGCCGGTATTCTCGCGCCAGACTTTCATCTCCATTCTCATCGGCCTCCAGGGCCAGGGCTTCGCAATGTTTCGCATAGGGCGTTTCCATCGCCGGCAGATAGATCGGTGCGTCGTCTTTTCCGGCGGGATAGCGCAGCGGGTCGAATTCGGTGGCGTTGAAGACTGCGTTCATCTGCAAATAATCGCCGCGCCAGCCCGTGGCGTAATATTTATTCCAGACAAAGGGCTCCTTCAGCGGCAGGGCCGGCTTCCGGGTATCGGGAATTTTTATTTCCTTACCTATTTCCGACCAATGGGTTTCGGGACTGAGAAATCGGCACATCTCCCGACAGTGGCCGCTCAGTTTCTCGCATTCGATAAAATCACCGTTGTCAAACCTGAATTGTGCCTTTTCGATCGTTTCAGGCTCGCAGTCCATGGAGAACCCCAGGTATCGTCCGGCATATTCCGTTGCACGATATTCGCCGCCACCCGCCGTGGCTGTTTTTTCAGCGCAGGGGAGCAGACCGGTATCGGCATGAAACCCCGAAACAAGGGCATTTTTTAACTTTTTCATGTCCGTCAGGACCGCCGTGGAAACGACATCTTCCTTCAGGGCCAGGGTGACCCGCTGCCAGGCGACACTGACACCGGTCACCAGCAAACCGATGATGACGATTACCGCCAGCAGTTCGATGACGGTGAAGCCTGCCGCCTTCGTCGGAGCCGGTGAGCCGGCGGGCCGGTGGGAACATGGATGGGTTTGTTTCATGATTCTTTGTTGAACGTTTGGATCGTTTTTTTATGGGTTCCCGAGATTGGCGATCGGCTTTTAGCCCTCAACCCTCAGTCCTCAGTCCTCAGCACTCAGCACTCTTTCCTCAGCACTCTTTCCTCAGCACTCTTTCCCCAAAATCACTTCACCGTCCCAACCCAATTCATCCCCACATCCACCGGAATCATCATCTTTCCCGAAGCCGTGCTCAGGGCGCGTACCCCGACGGGAACCGCCACGTCCGCCGAGTTGGTTTCCGCTGCCGCATTCACGAAGCGTTTGCTCATGTTTTCGCTGCCGATTTGGCACTCACATTCCGAGTCAGCGGGGATCTCCGCGCATTTCCAGACATCGCATCTGCTGCCCCACTCCCGGCATTCGCAAACGTAATTATCATCTCCACCTTGAAGATCAGGCTCACCCGGATCATGATCGCAGACGGCCTCAACGCAATACCAGGTCCGGCCGTCATCAAATGCAGAATCGCAGACCCAGCTCCGATCCGGATCGTCTTCGTATATACAACGCAAGCCGATGCACACGCACCCTTCCCGCAAGCCGCTGCCGTCATCTTTTTTGACAAAATATCCTTCAACCTCTGTTAATCTACAGAGGTTGTCGATACACCCCGGCGCAGTCCAACCGATACAGTCACAATCGTCGCCCGGGTTCTCGCAATTCTCGCAAAGGTATTTGCCCTTGATGGGCTCGACGGCATCGGAAGATCCAAACCGGAAATTGATGCCATACCCCGCGTCATTGTCCCGGAGCCGAATCTCTCTGGTTCTCACGCGTCCGCCGGCCTCGGTGAAATCCGGGTAGATCAGGGTCACGCTGCCGGTGTATAAATTGCCCTGGTATCCGGCATGCCCCCCCACCTCGCCCGTGTACTGCTGGCTGTAGACGGTGAGTACGAGGTCCCTGTTCAAGCCATCTCCGCCCGGCTTCCCGTCCTGCCCATAACTGACCATCACCAGGGCGTCGGCGTAATAGTAGTCGTTGTTGCGGGGGATGTCTTTACGCATATTATTTTTACCCGCCAAAAGATCCTTGCCTCCCGGCACCCAGGCGTAGACGTCGATATGCCCGGAACCGGCCAGGTCGATCTCCTGCCAATATGCCTGGCCGTCGGCCGTGCCCGGCTCCCGGGTCAGGTCCCTGCCCGTATTGTCCAGCATGGATTGATGGGTTCGGATGCAACGGAAGGTCCGCTGGATGATCCGGTAGGGATTCCCCGGATCCTCGGATTCCTTGGTAACCAATTGGCCGAGGACGAAAATGAAGGGGTTGCCCCACCCGTCTCTCAATACCCCGCCGACCGGCGGGTCAAGGTAGGGTCCTTTCCAGCCGGCCCAGATCCCTTCGGCGGTGTGGTTCCACAGGGCCTTGTCGGGGATGTCAACCCGGCCGTCGGCGTCAAGGTCCCGGGTCCACAGCGAGAACGGCTGAACAATCGTCGAAAAGGAGCCGTTGAAAATCGATTCCGGGTCGGCCGTGTCGTAGTCGACCGGCCGGGTGCCCTCCCCGTTGCGCTGATAAAGGGTCGGGGGATTGCCCATGTCCGCCACGTAGCCAGAAAACTGGCGGACCCCGTTGCAATAGCCCGGCCGTCCCAAAACAGCCTCCCGAAACGCCTCCATGGTGTGGCAGGTACGGTCAAAGGCGGATTCATCATTGGCGGCATCGGAAAATTGGGTTCCCAGGTACACGGCCACCAGGACGGTCAGGGTCAGGGAGACCAATACTTCGATCAGGCTGAATCCGCTTTTATCCATCTTATTTTCCATACGCAATTTTCTGCACGAAAGCTTCGTTATAGTAAAAAACGTCGCTTTCATTAATCACGGGGACGGCAATTGCGGTGGTGTACATCGTTTGTCCGTCCACCCGGATGCCGATTTTGTGCAGCCCGCTTCGCCCTACGTATAACCCTCTAACTCTTTTTCCAAAGTCACGATTGTGAAAAAAGAAGGTATGGGTGCAATAGCCCCTGTTGCGGGTCGACGTGTCGGTTCCCAGGTGACTCAGGGAAAAAACCGCGACCACATCCCCGGCATAGGATGACCGCATCATCCACATTTCCATGCGGTTTGCAGGTGTGCAAGTGTAATCCTCGATGAGAAAATAGAACCCATAATAGGTAACAGGCGGCCTTCTGTTCCGGGGGTCATTTTTAGGGCCGAGTTTCGGCCAGGTAATGCATGAGCCCCCGAACTCGAATTGGCTTCCGGTGCCGGATCTATAGGATGTCTGGTAACCGGGTATGTCTAAACCCGCCACAAAGCCCAGTTGATTTTCGTCCCAGTCGTCGGCGGGTCCGGGGTAGACATATCGCCTTCCCCGGTAGCCGCTCCAGAATCCCAGATCCGGCCGATAGACGAAGTCGTTGGCGTAAAAATTTAGTCCTTGATCGGTTTTTCCGTTTTGTAAATTCTCCGTCATCATATGGCGGCGGGTCAGGACAAATCCTCTCGTTGCAATGTCAGCATCGGACTCCCGGTAAAAATGATCGCTGAACAGGCCGCCGCAGCTCATGGCCTGCCCTCCGGCCTGTTCGGCCACGCGGCCATAGTAGGCCCGCTGGAACTTGGCGCGCTTCATGACGGTAATGTATTGCGCCACATCCGAGCGGGCCTGTCTCACCAATTGGCCCATGGGCAGCAGCGCCGCGGTGATGACGGCCAGCAGGATGGCGACCACGGTCAGCAGGGCGTATCCCGCATCTTTGTTTCTGATCAATCCAAGCCTCCCATGTTTTCCAGCCAGTTGAATCCCCGGACCACATGAATTTTATAGGACTGCCCAACCAGGCCATCGACCCATCCATTTTGTTCTTCCACCTGGACGGGCTGGCGGATGGCCAGGGTCCTTTCCGTGCCCACGGGAATGCGCCGGGCGCCCCGGAAAACGAAATAGCCGTCCGCATCCACATCAACCTCATGAAAGCGCAGGTATTCCGACGCCTTGTACACGCTTTGTTTCATATAGGCATCGCCGCCTTCCACGGGGCCGTAATAGATGCGCGCCCTAACGGTCGTCGGTTGGGGTTGTCCGGGCGGGAACCGCGCGGGGAGCTTGGTAAACCTTCCGTCATCCGCCGCCTCCCTGGCGAGGATTTCGACATCGACGCTGCCGTCGACGATGGTGCCGTGATAAACGATGTGCGGCGATATGTAGCCCGCCACCGGGGCCAGATAGTCGTCGGACCGGATGGTCGCGACGATGTCGCGGTCATAGCCGCTGCCCCCGGCCTGCCCATCCGCTCCGAAGCTGGTGATGGTAAGATCTCCCCCGCCGCCGAGTACAAACACCAAGGGCCTTTTCCAGCCGTCTTCTATCACACCCCGCGGGGGGCGGGTCAGGTAAGGGCCCCGCCAGCCGAGAACAAAAATGTCTTCACCCTGGCCGTCACTCTGTCCGATACCGTAGCCCCGGCGGGTTGTCAGGTCATCGTCCATGATCTCCGGCGTATTGCGTATGTCCGAGGTCCACAATCCCCGGGGCTGGCCCCCGGCGGAGACCGTCAGTCCGCTGGCGTTGACCAGGTCGGGCAGGGCTCCCATGTCTGCCACGTACCCACCCAGGGCCACATCGCCGCGCAGCCGCTCGCAATGGCGCCCGAGAATGGCCTCCTTGATCTGGTCCATGCCTTCCAGGGTGGCGGCCAATTTGGTGGCGTTGTCCCTGTCCCCCAATACCGGCGTCATCAGGGCCGCGGAGATGCCCATGATGCCGACGACGATCAGCAGTTCTATGAGGCTGAAGCCTTTTTGGGCTGGTGAAGATTTGAGAAAGCGGGAAAGTGAGAAAGTGAACAGGTGGGCGTTAGCTTTTTCCCGGTATCGTCTGAAGATGTTGAATATCTTGTTTTGGATCATCATATGTTGGCCTTGAACTTCAGGACCCCCGGGGACCGCCGGATTCGATCCGTCAGTGATGGTCTTTTTCATTCAAAAAGGTCTTCGACTCCTCGAAACGCCGCATGGCAGCGTCCCTCTCACCAGCCGACCGGCTCACTTTCCCACCTGTCCAATTTCCGCCAGCAAATCATCAATAACCGTCGTATAATAATGCAGTGGAAAAGCCTTCCCATCCATGCGCACGCCATTGATCAGCACCCCGGGCGGCACCAGGCCGAGGGCTTCGGCCCGTTCATGCTCCGCCTGGATGCGGGCCGCCAGGGCCTCGGAATGGCGGTCCCGGTCAAACCGCATCGGGTCCAGCCCCAGTGCTTTCGCCATGTCCTTCAACCGCTGCTCGCTCAAGATGGGAGCGGTGTACAGCAGATCGTGGTAGGGCCAGAAGCGGCCTTGGCGGTGGGCGGCCATGGCGGCCCGGGCCGCCCGGGCCGGCCATGTACCATCACCCAGGGGGTGGTTCTTGAACACCACCCGGACCGAAAACGGGTAGGCCGCCAGAATTTCTTCCGCCATACGGGCCACCTCGGCACAGGTGAAACATTGAAAACTGTTGTAAACGATCATCGTAATCGGTGCAGCCGCCGGTCCCTTCGACGGGTTTTCAGGCGACACGGTATCCGCCAAGCGGTTATCGAATGCGTTTTTTACGATTCTCCGAATTTTATTCTTTTCCCGGATCCTGTTGGCGTAGTCCCTGAGCGTAAGATGAATCAGTTCCGGATTCTCCTGGATCACCTGTTGGATGCGGGCTTTCAGCTCGCTCCGGGCCGCCGGTGCCTTCCGGTCGGCAGCGGCTTTTCCGGGTTCGCCAACGGCTGGATGGCCACAGGCGCACACGCATAAAAGAACACCAATCAAGCCACCCCATACCAAAATGCCGATTCGATTGAACCTGTTCAGCATAATTTTTTGTTCCTGAAATAAAAAGGTCCGCGTTAGGCGATTAGCGCACCCAGCACCCAGCACCCAGCACCCAGTCCTCAGCACCCAGCACCCAGCACCCAGCCCTCAGCACCCAGCCCTCAGC
>PDWJ01001519.1_pt1 | contig 40345 bp, 35 predicted proteins | sample 1430881 | NCBI WGS metagenome assembly PDWJ01 (sample SAMN01162460, study PRJNA174530) | Oral metagenome, whole genome shotgun sequencing project. | biome: Marine environment; feature: Marine mammal; material: Swab sample of the gingival sulcus; isolation source: swab sample of gingival sulcus...
TAAAATCTCAACTAATTTCTAAAACATTGATTTACAATACTATATTTTTTAGTAAAACTTAAAAAACGAATTTCATGCGTTTGACCTGTAGATGACCCAAATATGATTGATAATTTAAAAATAATTTTACAAAGATTTATTGTGAAAAATTTTTCTGAACACCACTAACTATTAATAAAAAATTTATCGAAATGCAAAAAGAAAAGTTTTCAATTAAAGCGAGGTTAAAGAGTTTTAAATATGCGTTTAATGGAGTGAAAATATTAATAAAAGAAGAGCATAACTCTCGCATTCACCTGCTTGCTGCTATTTCTGCAATTGGCTTAGGGATATTTTTTAATATTTCAATATGCGAATGGATAGCAATTGTGTTTGCAATCGGATTTGTAATATCTCTTGAAATAGTAAACTCTGCTATTGAAAACATTGCAGACTTTATTTCTCCTCAAAAGCATTATAAAATAAAGAAAATAAAGAATTTAACTGCATCGGCTGTATTGGTTGGTGCATTTTGCGCTTTAATAATCGGATTTTTAATATTTTTGCCTAAACTGAATTTATAAATAGTCATAAATTGCAATACTTAGTCAAATTACGAACGACAAAACGCCTTAGTCAAGCGTTCTAACACATTGATATTGAGGCAATTATGAGCTGTGCGGTAACATAATTATAGAAACTAAATCCGAGAACAAAACTTCCAACTCCCAACTTCCCACTTCCAACTGAAATCTAAAAAAAAATGAAAAAAGAATACTTTCACTTTCAAAAATTTTCTTTACTTCAAAAAAAAGAAGTTATGAAAGTAGGAACCGATGGTTTGCTGCTTGGTGCTTTTGCTTCGTTGGTAAAAGCCGGTTATATTTTAGATATAGGTACAGGAAGTGGAATTATTGCTCTTATGGTTGCCCAAAAACAACCCGATGCTCGCATAACAGCTATGGATATTTCTCAAAAATCTTTTTTGCTTGCAAGTGAAAATATAAAAAATTCTCCTTTTGCCGAAAGAATTGAAACCGTACATGCGGATTTTAAATTGTATGCAAAAAATACTTCTCAAAAATTTGACCATATTATTTGCAATCCACCTTTTTTCAGAAATAGCCTTTTGCCTAAAACAAAAGGATTGCAAACAGCAAAACATAGTATAAGTTTATCATATAGCGAACTCACGGAAGCTGCCGTCAAACTACTGAATACCAACACATTACTATCCGTAGTCATTCCTTTTGACGATGAAAATTTATTTATTGACACAGCCCGAAAAGTTAATTTTTTCCCGCGCAAAATATGCCGTGTTCGCCCTGTGCCTCACAAGCCGTACGCACGCTCATTAATTAGCTTTGGTTTAAACCAAACCAATATTCACGAAAGCGAAATTGTTATAGAATCAGGTGGTAGGCACGTATATTCTGATGAGTATAAAAATTTAACTCAAGATTTTTTATTAGCTCGAAATTTTAAATAATACTTTTTTAGCAATATTTAATTAAACCTAAAATTTTTGGAGGTTATATGTAGAAAGTATGCTGTCTCTTATACGTATCCAAAATTTATATAGAAGAAAGTTAAATCAAAGGCTTTTAAATGATTATATAGTTTTTAGAAAAACAATACGTTTTTATAAAAGCTCTCCTTATACTGTGTCTGGAAATGACAGTTATTTCAATGCCGTTTATTTTTTGTTAGTCAGAGTTTACCCTTCTTTGAATAGTATACATTTAACACCTATAACACTTAATTCGTCATCACTCATATCTTTAAATCTTCCTTTTAACTTTATTCTTAGCTTTTGTGGTAATGGTCGTTTTATTTCATCCCATTCCAGAACTTTAAAGCCCACTTTTTCAAATATCTCTTTAATTTCGGAAGAACGTAATCTATTGCAAAGATTATCAGTCCATTCCTCATTTTCAGTTAAGAATGACCAGTAATTATATTTGTTTTTGTTTTTATAGGCACGATGGTCTACGAGATCGATTGAATGAAATGAATAACTGTTAGATGCCATAAATCGGTAGTAGTTTTTCATCGCTGCTTCAAAATTTAGAAAATGTTCCAATACTGATTTAGACGTTAAAATATCAATGCTATTGTCCGGGATATCAATATTTTCGATATTTCCTTGAATATGATTTAGTGGATTTTTCTTTATTCCGCCGGAAAGATTTCCTAATCTCAACTTATCCGAATCGAATGAGTCAATTCGAGATATAAAGTCTTTTTCAGAATTATCATTTGTAACCATCCATTTTTTTCGATTTAATGCGCAATCTGCAAGTAAATCATAAAGAGCTTCAGAAGCCCTACTATTGTCATCATATTTATCTAAATCGAACGCAATAGTTTTTTTTGCACCGTTTAAATACATAATAGCAGAATGTCCAAATGGATGATGTTTACCACATCCTAAATCAAGGTAGGTTTTATCCTTTACTGAAGTATATTTATTCAAATACTCCATAAATTCATTAACAACTAAATTTGTTCTATCATGTCCAAATCTCCAGTTATTATTTTTAAATAAAATTCTTCGAGCTTCTGTAAAAACAGAATCAAGTAACAGGTAGTTGTATTTTTTTAAAATATTTAGAGATAAAAAAAATCTAACAATACGTTCAAATTTATTCTTCATCGTTTTTTTATTTTGCATCCTATTTGACAGCAAAGTTATCATTATTCATTAAAATATCCAAAGTACTTTTAATTTTTTTCACACTCCTTTTTTTAGTTGTCGTCAAATAAAGTAAATAGGAAAATTACTTCCTTGCACTCTCACATCTCTAAATACTCTTTTCTTTACTTCGCACACCAAGCACATATAAACATTAAACCCGAATTATGCGTTAGAACTTCGTAATGAGCATTCAAATTACAATAAAACAAGAATTTACAAAACTGATGCATAGCACCGCTATGGTGAAGTTCAAAACTGATGCATAGCACCGCTATGGTGAAGTTTTGTAAATTAACGAAGTACCTTGTTTTGAAGTAATTTGAATGCAGAATATATGGTCTAATACATATTTCAGGTTAATATAAAAATAAAATTTTATATCCCTCTTAATCAAGCATCTAATATGATAGAAATCAAACAGTTACAGAGTACGCACGCCAACAACAACATAAACTTATGACTATCAAATATTTATAAAAAAAATATTATTTATTGATATTCATATTCTTTTTTGTGAAAAAATTGTTAATTTTGGAACTATATTACACATAAATTGATAATTTACAGTAATTTCACCGCGTAAATATTTTTTGGCAATTTGCATCTGTACAATTTACCGGTATACAAAAATATTATATTGCTTATTGTATGCAACTGCCTTTTCACAAATTAATTAATTAAAAAATGGGATATTTAAAACTGGAAAAAGAAAAATTGGTAAATCTGGAATACTCACTCAAACGCGAACTTTTCAGAGCCAACTCAAAAGGGTCTTATTCCTCATCTACTCTAATAGGCTGCAATACAAGGAAATATCATGGAACTTTAGTATGGCCCGAAGATGAAGAAAATATGCACGTATTACTATCAAATATAAATGAAACAATAGAACAACACGAAGACGAGTTCAGATTAGGAGTAAACAAATATCCCGGCGGAGTATACGACCCGCACGGACACCGCTACTTACGCGAAATGTCTATAGACCCCATACCTACCAAAATATACAGAGTAGGCGGAGTAGTACTGCGAAAACAAACCTTACTTTGCCAAAATGAACACAGAATACTTATACGATACACAATTTTAGAAGCCCATTCGCCAACCAAACTTAAAATACAACCTTTTACCGCTTTCAGGCACATTCACAGCCTGTCGCAAGCCAACATGGATGCCGAAACAGCTGTGCAAAAAAGCGACAACGGAATAAGATACAGAATGTATGATTTTTATCCATACCTGTACATGCAAACCAACCTGAAAAATAAATTCGTACATGCACCTGACTGGAACTACAACATAGAGTATGAAAAAGAAGCACAAAGACACTACCACCACAAAGAAGACTTATTTACACCCGGATACTTCACTTTAGATGTAAAAAAAGGTTCAGATATTATTTTTTCGGCAGGAACTAAAAAAGTAACCTCCCGAAGCCTAAAACAAATGTTCAACAAAGAAGTAAAACTACGAAAAAATCCGCAAACCTTTGAAGAAATTTTAGAAGATGCCGCAAAACAATTTATAATACAACCCGAAAAGAAAAAAATACTGAAAACGGGCTATCATTGGTACAATTATCAACACGGCGAAACCCTAATGTCGCTACCAGGACTTTGCCTTATAAAAAATGATTACGAAACCTTTGAAGAAATACTCGACACGGCTATTGCCCGATTCAAAACAGACAAAAACGTAAAAGAAGCCGATATACCTTTATTTTTCTTTTACACAATACAACACTATGCCGAATATAGCAAAAAACAAGAACATATCTGGAAAAAATATGGCAATTTCTTAACCGACCTTATCAAAAAATTCAAAAAAGGTTATGCCAATACAATTTTGCACGACAACGGAATGCTTTTCATACCACATACTACCCCACCCGCTACACGTATGAACGAAATAATTGACGGCGAACCGGTAGTAAAACGAGCAGGATTTCTTAACGATATTAACGCATTGTGGTACAACGCTTTAATGTTTTGTATAGAAATGGCAAAAATGTACAAAGACGAAAAAACACAAAAATTAATAGGAAATATACCTGAACGTATAGAATACTTCTACACAAAAATATTTTATAACGAAAACGACCGAAATCTTTACGACTATGTATATGACAATGAGCAAAATACAGAAGTAAGACCAAATCAAATTTTTGCAGCCTCTCTATGCTATTCGCCGGTAAACGATGACATAAAATACAATATACTTGAAAACATAAGAGCCGAACTTTTAACCGAACGAGGCTTACGCACACTTTCGCCAAAAAACAACGTCTACAAAGGAACATACGGAGGCAGCGAAACAGAACGCAAACAAGCCAAACATCAAGGCAGTGTACACCCTTGGCTCATAGGAGCTTTCGCCGAAGCATGGCTTAAACTGCACGGAAAAGAAGGTTTACACTTTATTAAAGAAATATACAACGGATTTCATAAAGAAATATATCAACACGGAATGGGAACAATTTCCGAAATTTATGACGGAAATCCACCATACCAAGCCAGAGACGCAATATCTTACGCCCCATCAGTGGCAGAGATTATGAGAATGAAAAAATTAATTGATGATATGGAAGCAGCAACGCTTTGTTGAATTGAGAACTGAGAGTCTAACGCGCTGAAAACCAAACAGTTACAAACACAAGCTAATAACAACAGAACTCTTTAATTATCAATTATTTATAAAAAAAATAACGAACTATTGGAAGCAGAATAATAAATTTTTAATTGTCGGAAGTCGGGAACCGGAAAACAGGAAATAGAAAACCAAAGCTAAATTTCCAAATTCCAACTTTCAACTTCCAACTTCCAACTAAAATATAAACAGATGAAAGTTTTAATGTTCGGGTGGGAATTCCCCCCACATATTTCCGGCGGACTGGGTACGGCTTGTTACGGTCTTACCAAAAGCCTTTCTGCTTTGGATGATATTGAAATTTTGTTCGTAGTTCCCAAATTATACGGCGACGAAGACAACAAAGTTGCCGAATTAATAGGCGCAGGACAAATAAATGCAAAGAAATTTATAAGCAAAAAAGGCGCTCCCTTTAGAGAAGTAGCAGCCGAAGATTTTTTGAAAGAATTTAAAAAATCTACTAACGAAAAAAAAGTTAATCTAAGTAAAGTTAATTTCCTTGAAATAAAATCAAAACTACAACCATACTTATCGCCGGAAGAATATCAAAAGTTCCTGATAAAGAAAAGATTAGACATATCAAAAATTTTCAGAAACGAACAAGGCGAACTTTTTTACATAAAAGGCGGAGAATTGATAAAATTATCAGAAGGACAAGATTTTACGCAACTCGTAAGCCAAGACGGGCGTTTTATTTTTACAGGAAAATATGGACCAACTTTAATGCAAGAAGTTGATAACTATGCAAAAGTGGCATCCATAATAGCCGAAAAATACGATTTTGATATTATTCATGCTCACGATTGGCTAACCTACGCAGCAGGAGTTGCCGCAAAACAACTGAGCGGCAAACCTTTAGTGGTACATGTACACGCCACAGAATTTGACCGAAGCGGCGAACACAACATAAACACTCAAGTATACGACCTTGAAAAATACGGTATGACAAATGCCGATAAAGTGATTACAGTGAGCGACCTTACGGGCAACATCGTAGAACATAAATACGGTATTCCGGCACACAAAATAGTTACGGTACACAATGCAGTAGAGCCGCAAGAAAGCGAAGCAAAAGTATTTCAAAAAAATACAGATGACAAAATCGTTACTTTCCTCGGACGTATAACCTACCAAAAAGGACCGGAATTTTTTATAAAAACCGCCAAAATGGTATTGGACAAAATGGACAATGTACGTTTCGTAATGGCAGGAAGCGGCGATATGATACGAAACATGATACGATATACGGCAAGACTTAAAATATCCGACAGATTTCATTTTACGGACTTCTTGCGCGGCGAAGAAGTAACTCGAATGTACTCTATCAGCGATGTTTATGTGATGCCGTCCATATCAGAACCGTTTGGAATTTCACCATTAGAAGCAATGCGCTCCAATGTGCCGGTAATTATTTCAAAACAATCGGGGGTTTCAGAAATTCTTAAAAACGCAATAAAAATAAACTACTGGGACGACCAAGCGATGGCAGACGCAATATACGGTCTGTTGAAATATGAAGGACTATCAAAAATGTTGAAACGATTATCGAAACCCGAAGCTGAATCTATAAGGTGGATAACTCCTGCCGAAAAAGTGAAAAATATTTACTTAGAATTATTGCAATCAAAACTTACTTAAATTACGAATTACGAATTACGAATTATCAATTACAAATTACGAATTACAAATTACGAATTACAAACGGTAAGCTTTCACGACAATAATTTAAACTGCTGATAATTAAGGAATTACAAAGCAATAAGTAAATTTATAAAGTACTGATTATCAAGAAAATACAAAAGAAAAAACGATACAAAACATACCAATATGAAATGTTCATGACCTAAATAAAACACACAACAACATAATTATCTAGAGGCAAGCCGAAGAACAAAACTTCCAACTTCCCTCTTCCAACTTCCAACTAAAAAATAAACAGATGAAACACATAGCTCTATACTTTCAAGTCCATCAACCTTACCGACTTAAACAACCTTACAGATTCTTTGAAATTGGAAAAGACGACCATTATTTCGACAGCTTTACCAACAAACGAATTACACAAAGAGTTGCACAAGATGCTTATTTGCCTGCAAACAAACTTATGAAAAGGCTAATTGAAAAACACGGCGATAAATTCAAAATTAGTTTTTCCATAACAGGTACAGTCCTTGAGCAATTTAAAGAATACGCTCCTGAGGTTATAAAAAGTTTTCAAGAACTTGCTGCCACCGGCAATGTAGAATTTCTTGCCGAAACCTATTCGCACTCTTTGGTATCGCTGAAAAGCAAAGAAGATTTTGTGCAACAAGTAAAAGAACATGCCGACCTCATAGAACAATTATTCGGACAACGACCTAAAATATTTCGCAATACAGAACTGATATACGATAACCAGATAGGAGCAAATATTGCAGAAATGGGTTTTAAAGCAATGATTACCGAAGGTGCAAAACATATTTTGGGTTGGAAAAGCCCCAATATGCTATATTACAACGTAATGAACCCCGAATTGAAACTCATTTTGAGAAATTATAAATTGAGCGATGATATTGCTTTCCGTTTTTCCGACAAGGGTTGGGATAAATGGCCTCTGTCGGCAGATGAATATGCAAGTTGGTTAAATAAATTGGACAAAAAAGAACATTTTGTAAATTTATTTATGGATTATGAAACATTTGGCGAACACCAAAAAGCTGATACCGGCATTTTTCAATTTCTGGAAAACCTCCCCGATGCAGTATTTAGAAATACGGAATTTCAATTTGCTACATTATCGGAAATTGCCGACAACTACCAACCGGTAGCCCCATTGAACGTAACCCACCCAATATCGTGGGCAGACCAAGAACGCGATATTACGGCATGGCAAGGTAATGAAATGCAAGAAGAAGCATTGAGCAAACTATACGATTTAAGCTATAAAATGAAGCATATCAACGACCCGAAATTAAATACCGATTGGAAACATCTTCAAGCTAGCGACCATTTTTATTACATGAGTACAAAAATTAGCTCCGACGGAGCAGTACACGACTATTTTAACCCATACGAAACACCATTTAATGCTTTCATAAACTATATGAATGTAATAAGTGATTTTAGCTTAAGGGTAAATAAATATTTTAAAGAAATAATTCCGGAAGATACAAAAGCTATTATTTCAGAAATAAATGATTGCATTAAACGAATAGACGAGTTAAAACGCAAACTGGAAGGTCCCGCAGCAATAGAAAAAACAAAACAAGAACAATTAGCAATAAGCAATACAATGAAAGAACTTAAAAAAATTGCCGGCACGAAACCAATCCCTAAAAAATTAAAAGGGCACGAAGAGTAATCAACACTTTTTCATTAAATAAAAAATTATAACCAACAAAGTCCTTACGAAAACAATCGTAGCTTAACGCACCTATAATTAGACAGTTAGACGACACATTCCACAACCCAACCTACTGATTATCAGTCAGTTATAGAATCAGCAAACTATTGAAAAACAATAAATTTCTACTAAATTTTAGATAGTAATATACTAATCACTTTTTATATTTGAATTTTAAATTAAGGGATTCCGAAAACCTAAAAAAGAGTAGGAAAAATCTAAATTTTACAAAATGAAATATCTAAAAATTTCTCTGATGGCTATTGTAGCCATAATTCTAACATTAAGTTCTTGCGGCAAATACGAAGAAGGACCGTGGTTTTCGTTAAGAACCAAAAAAGCCAGACTTACAGGCGAATGGAAAGTTGCCTCGGTTGAAATAAACGGTTTATCCTTAAACGACCTATCAGACTATTCAGGCACGTATGTTTATAAAAAAAATAACACAGGCGAATATAAATTGGGCGACAACAATATTACCGAATTTGAATGGGAATTTTCTAACGACAAGAAATATGTAAAAACTCGTATGAAAATAGGAAACGAGTATGTTCCCACTTGGAAAGAAACAGAAATTTTACGCTTGACAAATAAAGAATTTTGGACAACAAAAACCGTTCTAACTGTAACAACAATAGTGAAATACGAAAAACAATGATTTATTTGACGAACACGCCGTAGACCGTAAACACCTATAAATAAGCAACTTACAAGACAACTACGTAAATAAAATCCCGTTTTTCAAAAAAAAATGTAAACGGGGTTTTATTATATTTTAAGATTTTATAAATAACCTACCAAAGCAGTGTAATATATTTTATATATTTAACCCGAAATATGCAATAGAAAATAAATTTTGTCAAGCTAATGGATAGTTATATTTTCGCGTCTATCGAAAAATATATAATGTATATTATGTTACAACGACTATGAAATCTATATAACCTGCTGAATACAAACACTTTATTTTAATTTTTTAGTAATTAAACAAATATTTTAATATGAGTAACACAACTACATTAGAAAGTATGCCTTTATGGCTTTCTATCCCGTTTATCTTGATTTTACTGTTTATAGCAGTAGGTCCTTTAGCATTTCACCATTGGTGGGAAAATAACAAAAATAAACTTATTGTATCATTAGTGTTGGGAATACCGGTAGCCGCTATTATGATAAGTCGTAATCTTTCTCATGAATTAATACACCAGATGTTGTTTGATTATGTACCTTTTATAGTTTTACTGGGTGGTCTTTTTATCATTACCGGCGGAATACATTTGAAAGGCGACATTCAAGCAAAACCGGGTATAAACACTTTGTTTCTTGCAATAGGTGGTGTTTTGGCATCGTTTATGGGGACAACCGGTGCCGCGATGTTGCTCATACGTCCTGTTATAAACACCAATTCAGAACGTACTTTCAAAGTTCATACAATATTGTTTTTCATAGCCATTGTTGCAAATGCAGGCGGAATGCTAACCCCGCTTGGCGACCCTCCGTTATTTTTACTCTATCTAAAAGGTGCACCTTTTGCATGGTTCTTTAATTTAGTTATTGAATGGGCTTTTGTACTGGTAGTACTTTTAGTTTTGTATTTCATTACCGACAGTTATTACTACAAAAAAGAACCCGAAGAAGCTATTAAACTTGATAATACACAAATTGAACCAATCGGTTTGAAAGGCACACACAATTTTATTTTTCTAATAGGCGTAGTATTATCCGTAGCTTTACTAAACGGTAATTTTATTCATGCGATACATGAAAATCACAACCTAAGTTTCATTCGTGAAGCTGCTATTATCCTTATGTCTGTACTATCATTAGTTACAACAAATAAAAAAATGAGATACGAAGAAAATAAATTCACATGGGGTCCTATTATAGAAGTTGCTTTCTTGTTCTTAGGAATATTTATTACTATGACACCGGCATTGATATATTTGAAAGAAAATGCAGCTTCGTTTGGTTTCAATACCGCCGAACATTTCTACTTTGCCACAGGAGCTTTAAGTTCATTTTTAGATAATGCTCCCACAGCACTTTCATTTCATTCGTTGGCAAGCTCTCCCGATATTTTAAAATTATTCCCTAATGCTAATATGGTAGCCGAAATACCCGAAATTCTTTTAATAGCCATAAGTCTTGGGGCAGTATTTTTTGGAGCTATGACTTACATTGGTAATGGACCAAACTTCATGGTAAAAGCTATTGCCGAAGAAAGCAAAATAAAAATGCCCGGTTTCTTTGGTTACATGCTTAAATTTTCTTTAATCGTATTATTACCGGTTTATATTATTACACAAATACTATTTTTATAAAATAGTATATATAAGATAAAACAGGAGGGAGCAAATTTTGTTCCCTCCTGTTTCGTTATAATTTGAGATAAAATAAAAATTTACAAAAACAATTATAAAGATTTATAAATCAACAAAACTTTTTGTTTTGCCCTAATTTTAGAAAGTAATAGTTTTTTATTATCTATCTTTAACCTCATTGTGCCATACTTCAACATGCTGATAATCAAACAGTTATAAAGACAACCCCCAATCACATAGCATCTTGATTATCAGGTATTTATAAAAAAAACAATACCCTGTTACTAAAAAAAATAGGCTATGAATTTGTATGCCGTTCGTGTCGTTTTTTAGGCAATATAAAAGTTGTTCCGGCATCAGCTAAAGCAGAATTAGGGAAAGTTTTTTCTGCCTCTTCTAAAATAATATTCCTATTATGATAGCGATTTGAGATATGTCCCAAAATTAACTTTTTAACATTTGCTTTCTTTGCAATATGTGCAACTCTTTTGGCGGTACTATGCATTGTTTTGCGTGCAATTTCAATATCTTTTTCCAAAAAAGTTGCTTCATGATAAAGTAAGTCTGCATTTTCTATATGTTTTATTATATTTTCAATAGGAAAAGTATCTGTACATATAGCCAAAGCTCTTATTTTGTAGGGAGGAAGTGTAAGTTCTTCATTTCTTATTATTTCCCCGTCATCATTTGTATAATCATTTCCGTTTTTTATTTTCAAAATTTCAAAATTTTGAAGTTTATATTTTTCAATCACCTCTTTCTTAATATTCAACATACAAGGTTTTTCTTTTAAAACAAAACCCCAAGCAGGTATGCTATGCAATAAAGGAAAGGCTTTTATGCTAAATGATTTATTGTCGGTAATTATTGCTGCTTTATTTTCAGGGTGGGAATTAAAAACAAGCGGATAAGACAGCGTATTCTGTTCCAAAACCGTGTCTATATGGTGCTTAAGCTCTTTCGGGGCATATATATTCAGTGCCTTTTTACGTCCTAACAGATTAAGGGTTGTTAATAAACCGAAAATTCCAAAATAATGGTCGCCGTGCATATGGCTTATATATATGTGGTCTATTCGTGAAAAGGGTATTTTATTTTCACGAAGTTTTATTTGAGTTCCTTCGGCACAATCGAACAGTAAATATCTGTTTTTGTATTTTACGACAAGGGCAGTAGATATTTGACTTGTATTGGGCAAAGCTGCTGAACTTCCCAACACAGTAAATTTGAAAGGCATTTGGCTTTATTCAAATGAGTTACGTGCTTTTTCAATTGTTGATACTATAGAAAAAGTAGATTCTAATTGCGAAATTGAAATAAAATTTTCTACCTTGGGATTGACACCGGTAAGAACCAATTTCCCTTTAGCTGTACTACACAAACGTTCGGCTATAATAAGCGAACTAAGACCGTCAGAGTCGCAAAAAGTAGTATTACTTAAATCCATTAAAATATTTTTTTCGCCTCTTCCGGCAAGCATAACCAGTTCCGACTTGAAAGAAGGTGTAATGCTTGTATCTAAATTTTCCACTAACAACTTGATATAAGTGTGATTATCATTTTTTTCTATAATATAATTATCTTCCATTTTTATCTTAACTTATTAATATTTTACGAATATATAAAAAATTAACGAATGAGAGAATTTTTATTCTCTCATTCGTTAAAAAAATAGACATATTGAATATAAACTTTTAAAATAAGAAAGTTTAAATATAAATTTATTATTCGTTTTCCTCTTTAGACAGTTGGTCTTTTAATTGAGAAAGGTCTGATATATCACCAAGTGTTGTTGATTCTATATCCGGAGTTTTTTTGCTTCTTTTAGTATCAAGGTCTTCTTTATAAGTGTGAGTATGAGATACTATTATTTTTTTACCTTCTTTTTTAAACTCCATCACTTTAAATTCTGCCTTTTCATCAACTACTAAGCTGTCTCCGTCTTCTTTTTCAATATTTTTCAAGAAACATATTCCTTCTACTCCATAGGGAAGTGCAATTATTGCATCTTTTGCACGTATATTTACAACAGTACCTTCATGTATACTGTTTTCTTTAAATAGTGTTTCAAATACGTCCCAAGGATTTTCTTCTAATTGTTTATGTCCAAGACTTAATTTACGTCCTTCTGAATCAACCTCCAAAACTAAAACTTCTATTTCTTCGCCTATTTGTGTAAATTCGGCAGGGTGTTTAATTTTTTTAGTCCATGAAAGGTCTGAAATGTGTATAAGACCATCAACACCTTCTTCTAATTCAACAAATATTCCAAAATTTGTGAAGTTTTTAACAGTTGTTTTATGTTTACTGCCTACAGGATATTTTTCTGCAATATTTTCCCATGGATCAGGTTTTAATTGTTTCATACCAAGCGACATTTTTCTCTCTTCACGGTTCAGAGTTAATATAACTGCTTCTACTTCATCGCCTACTTTTAAGAAATCTTGAGCAGTACGCAAGTGTTGCGACCAGCTCATTTCTGAAACATGTACTAAGCCTTCTACACCGGGTTTTATTTCTACAAATGCACCATAATCAGTAATTACAACAACTTTTCCTTTTACTTTGTCGCCAACGTTAATTTCTTCCGAGAGTGAGTTCCACGGATGAGGTTCAAGTTGTTTTAAACCTAATGCTATACGTTTTTTGTTTTCATCAAAATCTAAAATAACAACATTGAGTTCTTGGTCGAGTTCTACTACTTCTTCAGGGTGGTTTATACGTCCCCATGACAGGTCGGTAATGTGGATAAGACCGTCTACACCGCCAAGGTCTATAAATACTCCGTATGAGGTAATATTTTTAACTGTACCTTTGAGTACTTGTCCTTTTTCAAGTTGTTCTATAATTTTTTGTTTTTGTTCTTCGAGTTCAGCTTCTATAAGAGCTTTATGCGATACAACAACGTTTTTAAATTCTTTGTTTATTTGTACAACTTTGAATTCCATTGTTTTATCAACATAGGCATCGTAGTCGCGAATTGGTTTCACGTCTATTTGAGAGCCCGGTAAAAATGCTTCTATTCCAAATACGTCTACTATCATACCGCCTTTGGTTCTGCATTTTATGTATCCTTTTAGGATTTCATCATTTTCGTAAGAGTTATTGATATTTGTCCAAGCGTTAAGTGTGCGAGCTTTTTTGTGAGAAAGGATGAGTTGTCCTTCTCTGTCTTCTTGACTTTCTATGTATACCTCAACTTCGTCGCCTTTTGCAAGGTCGGGTTTGTAACGAAATTCGTTGCGATTTACTACACCTTCCGATTTGTAACCTATATTGATTACTACTTCGCGGTCGGAAACGGCAATAACATTACCTTTTACGATTTCTTTTTCGTTAATGGTAGATAATGTGTCGCCGTACACTTCTTCCATTTTGTCTCTTTCATTTGCAGAATAATCATCTGTTTCTGATGAGGCGCTGTCCCAGTTAAAATCCAAAGTAGAAGCGTTTTCAGGATTTTCATTTACAGAGAAATCTACTTTTCCTTCGTTCTCTTCTGCTACTACTTCTTCTTTTTTTTCTGCTACCTCTTCTTGAGGTTGTTGCTCAGTTTCAGTTTCTTTTTCTTCTTGTAATTCCGCTTCGGGAGTTTTTACTTCTTGATTAGTTTCTTCAGAAATTTCTTCGTTTTGTTTAATTTCTTCGTTTTGATTTTCAATAGTTTCTTTCATTCTTAATTTGTTCAATTTTAATAAGTTAGACATTATTTGTTGTTTAAATTGAGTGCAAATGTAATATTTAGTTTTATTAAAACCCGCGTATTTATTTGTTTTTCAGTAATTTTCAATATTTTAATACTGTTAAATTATTAAGTCAAAATACTGACGCGCTTATAACCAACTAAATATCAAAAACTTACAAACAATCACTTCATTAAATACAAAAATCCAAGTCTACAAAACATGTTGTATAACATATTTTGTAGACTTAATTATGAGTTCTTATTTTAAAATATTAGCCTCCAAAATCATCAAATGCAATCATTTCTTCGGGTACGCCCAAATCGGCTAACATTTTTTGAATTGCACTGTTCATCATAGGAGGTCCGCAGAGATAGTATTCTATTTCTTCCGGTTCTTCATGGTCTTTAAGATAATTATCATATATGATTGAATGTATAAATCCGGTATATCCTTTCCAATTATCTTCGGGCAGCGGTTCTGAAAGTCCAAGATGCCATTCAAAGTTTTCGTTGTCTTCTTGGATTTTATCAAATTGTTCGGCATAGAATACTTCACGCAACGAACGCGCTCCATACCAGAATGTTGTTTTTCTGTCGGTGCCTTTGGTTAAGAATAGGTCAAAGATATGAGAACGCATAGGTGCCATACCTGCTCCTCCACCTATAAACATCATTTCACGATTTGTGTTTTTAATGAAGAATTCGCCGTAAGGTCCTGAAATCATAACCTTATCACCGGGTTTTCGCGAAAATATATACGATGAACAAACCCCGGGATTAACTTCCATGAATTTACCTTTTTTCCTATCCCAAGGCGGAGTGGCAATACGAATATTCAGCATTATGATATTTCCTTCGGCAGGATGGTTTGCCATAGAATATGCACGGAAAGTTTCTTCATTGTTTTTCATTACAAAATTCCACATATTGAATTTGTCCCAATCGCCTTTGTATTCGTCTTGTATTTCAATATCGGTACTGTAATCAACCGTTATTTTAGGAACATCAATTTGAATGTAACCTCCGGATTTAAAGTTCATACTTTCTCCTTCGGGTAGTTTCACTACAAATTCCTTTATGAAAGTAGCAACGTTGTTGTTTGATACAACTTCACATTCCCATTTTTGAATACCAAGTATTTCATCCGGTATTTTAATGGAGATGTCTTCTTTCACCTTGCATTGACATGCAAGTCTGTTACCGCTTTGTTGTTCTTTTCGAGAGAAAAAAGGTTTTTCGGTAGGCAAAATTTCGCCTCCGCCTTCTTCCACAATAAGTCTACACATGCCGCATGTACCACCGCCTCCGCATGCAGAGGGCAATAATATTTTTTTGTCTTGAAGAGTGTTTAGTAATGTGGCTCCCGGGTTTACAACATATTGATGTTCGTCATCATTATTAATGTTTAATTTTACTTCTCCTGAGGGCAATAGTTTGGCTTTTGCTATAAGCAAAATAACTACCAACAGAATTATTAGTAAGAGGAAAGCCCCTGTACTAATTAACAGTACGGAAGAAATCGGTTGTGCATTAAGTAAAATCATTAGTCTGTATTTGAGTTCTGTTTAAAAATCTTTATTATATTTTAAAATTTAATTCCCATAAAAGTCATAAAAGCAATTCCCATAAGCCCTGTGGCTATGAATGTGATACCTATACCTCGCAGCGGTGCCGGTATGTCTGAATAGCGTATTTTTTCTCTGATTGCTGCAATTCCTACTATTGCAAGCAACCAACCAATTCCTGAACCAAGACCAAATACGGTAGCTTCGCCTATGCTTTGGTAGGCGCGTTCTTGCATAAATAGCGATGCACCGAGAATAGCACAGTTTACAGCTATTAGCGGAAGGAATATCCCGAGCGAAGAGTATAGTGTTGGCGCAAATCTCTCTACTACCATTTCAACAAGTTGTACCATTGAGGCAATAACGGCTATAAACATTATAAAGCTGAGGAAGCTGAGGTCTATATTTGCTGCATCTTCTCCGAGCAACCATGTCAAAGCGCCTTTTTTAAGGATGTAGTTTTCCAACAAATAATCTACCGGTACCGTTATAACAAGTACAAAAATAACGGCTAAGCCCAGTCCGGTTGCTGTTTTAACGGTTTTTGATACTGCCAGAAATGAACACATCCCAAGGAAGTAGGCAAAAACCATATTTTCCACAAAAATTGATTTTATAAAAATATTCAAATAATCTTGCATTGTTGTATTTTTTTCTAAGTTTAAAAACGTATGTTCCGTTTATTTTTTGAAATATTATTTATTTTCTTCAATCAGTTCACGTGTCCTCGAACGTTGTATCCATATTATTATTCCTACAACTATCAAAGCCATGGGAGGTAATATCATAAGTCCGTTGTTTGCGTATCCTGCTTCGTAAAATGATTTAGGTATTATTTCAATATCATATATTTTTCCGCTACCCAGCAGTTCTCTAAAGAAAGCCACAATTATTAAAATAACGGCATACCCTGCACCATTTCCTATACCGTCTAAGAAAGATGGTATTGGTTTGTTTCCCAGCGCAAATGCTTCAAGTCGTCCCATGATGATACAGTTCGTTATTATAAGTCCTACGAAAACAGAAAGTTGCTTGCTAACATCATAAACGTAGGCTTTAAGTATTTGGTCTACAAGAATTACCAATGAAGCAACCACTACAAGCTGAACAATAATACGAATACGTGAAGGTATCGTGTTGCGAAGTAATGATATTATAACATTGGAAAAAGCCACTACAAACATTACCGCCAGCGACATAACTATTGCCGGTTCTAATTTTACGGTAATAGCCAGTGCCGAGCATATTCCCAACACTTGTACTGTAATGGGATTGTTAAGATTTATAGGATTTGTCAGTAATTTTTTATTATTTGCCATGTCAGAATTACTTATATTTTTTTAATATTTATTTTTTACTGTCATAATTTTTTTGGAGATACTTTCCGTATGCAAAAAGCCAATCGGCTTTCATCATACCTTCTAAGCCTTTGCTTGTTATTGTTCCGCCTGAAATTCCATCGATGCCATGTTCAGCATCTCCGGCTAATTTAGCAGCGCCTTTACCTCCTTTATACACTGAAACAGAGACTAATTTACCATCTTGAAAAATAGTTTTTCCTTTGAATTGACTTTTAAATTCTGATTTTACTATTTCAGCCCCCAATCCGGGAGTTTCGCTTTTGTGGTCAAAAACTGCTCCGAAAATTGTGTTATAATCATCGTTCAAAGATACATATCCCCAGATGGGACCCCAAAGTCCTTTGCCTCGCAGGGGTAAAATTATTTTAACAGCTCCATCGTCGAGTTTTGCTTTGTAAACGGGTAATTGTCGCTCTGCTTCGGGCTTTGAAATTTCCGATTTTAAGTTTATTGAAAAAACACGGTCTTTCTCTTTTTGGTCTTTTCCTGCAATCACAACTTCCCCCTGTGAATTAACGGCATATTGTTCCGTTATGTACTTGCTATAAAGTTCTTCTGCGTTTTCGGGGGTTATTTTGTCTTCAGGTATTATAGTCTGTAGAATATTTTGTTTTTTCTCAGTTCTAATGTTTTTATCTTGCTTTGGTTTTAGTGTAAGTGCTGCAAATGTAAGCCCAAGAGCAACAATTATTACCATTACCGAAGCGTACAAAAAGGTATATACATTACTATTTGTATTGATTTTCATACGACTAAATTTATTTTATGATTTTAAATTTTATAAACTGAATATTTTTCTATCCTTTTACTTTCAAACGTTTCAAGCGTTTTTGTACATTTGCTTGTACTACATAGTAGTCTATCAATGGAGCAAAAACGTTCATTAACAGTATAGCCAGCATCATGCCTTCGGGATATGCCGGATTTAATACTCTGGCTATAATTGCTATAACACCTATAAGAAATCCGTATATAAACTTTCCTTTGTTTGTCTGCGAGGCAGTTACAGGGTCTGTTGCCATGTAAACTGTTCCGAAAGCAAAACCACCAAATACAAAATGATAGTAAAAAGGTATTTCCATATATGGATTTGCACCTACAAGATTAAATATACCGCCCATAAATGCACCTCCTGCAACTATTGAAAGCATAATTCTCCAACTTCCTACTCCTGTGTAAAGCAGTATTGCTGCTCCTATCAAAATCATAAACACAGAGGTTTCTCCTATTGAGCCGGGTATCCACCCCATAAAGCCCTCACATAATGATGGGACTGAGTTCAAAGCATCATTTATTTGATTTTGCAGATTGGCTGCTAATGCCGTATCGCCCAGAGCTGTTGCTTTTTGCATTCCGGCATTAAGGTCTACTGTTGATGCCATGTTTGCAAGAGGGGTCGCACCTGAAAATGTGTCTGCCACACCTTTGCCTTCTGTCAAACCGCTTATCCATATTTTATCGCCGGACATTTTTGCGGGGTATGCAAAAAACAGGAACGCACGAGCCAAAAGTGCAGGGTTCACTACATTCATTCCGGTACCACCGAATACCTCTTTACCTATTATAACGGCAAAAATAGTTGCTACTGCTACCATCCAAAGAGGAATATCTACGGGTACTATCAAAGGAATGAGCATTCCCGACACCAAAAATCCTTCTTCTATTTCTTTGTTTTTTATGTGTACAAAAATAAATTCAGTACCCAATCCGGCTATGTATGATACTAACACAATGGGCAGTACACGAACAAATCCATGCCAAAATTCTTGTAAGAAACTTGCTTCTTGAGCTAAGGATAAGTAATGTTGATAGCCTACGTTCCACATTCCGAAAAGCAATGTTGGAATAAGTGCTATTACTACAACACTCATCATTCTCTTTGAGTCAATGGCATCGCGTATATGTGCACCCTTCGAGGGGGTTACTTTACCCGGTACTAAAAGAAAGGTCTCAAAACTTTCAAAAATTCCTTGATAACGTTCGTATTTTCCGCCTTTCTCAAAGTTGGGTTTAATGTTTTCAATGTATCTTTTTAGTCTTTTCATTATATTATAATTATGACTTATTTCTTGCTTTTTAAAATAAAATTTATCCCAGTTCTTTTATCATAAAGTCAAAGCCTTCGCGTAGTATCTTTTGCATTTCAATTTTCGAACTGTTTACTACTTCACATAGGGCAAAATCTTCTTCGGCAACTTCATATATTCCGAGTTGTTCCATTTGCTCAAAATCTTTATAAATTATGGCTTTTATAAGGTGCATAGGAAAAATATCCATTGGAAAGACACGTTCTATCTCGCCTGTTTGAATAAACGGACGCTCCATTCCGTGTACTTTGGTGCTGATAACACGTTCTTTGTTGAGATTTAACCAAGCAAAGAAAGTACGCGAAACACTGAATTTTTTAAATCCGGGTGCTGCCCAGCCGAAAAGTTCACTTTCATTGCCTTCCGGAATTACGCTTATTTGGTAGTCATAAAATCCGAGATAGCCTTTGCGCGATATTTTTTCGCCTGTAAGTACATTTCCCGAGATATATCGTATTTTGTTTTCGTCTTTATCTATATTTTCAGTAAACGACTGTATTTCAGCGCCTTGTATTATTGAAAAGTATGCAGGACGGTTTATTTCCGAGCCTGTTACTGCTACTACTCTGCGTGCATCATATTTACCTGTTTGGAATAATCGACCAATAGTTACTACTTCCGGTGCAGAAAGCGTCCAAACAGTTTCGCCTGCATTAACAGGTTTTACTTTGTTTATTTGTACACCTACGTTTCCGGCAGGGTGTGGTCCCGAAAATTCATGTTTTTCGACACCTGAAAAGTTCGCAAAAATATTTGATGGATTATTGGCTCGCATTCCGAGGTAAACCGTACCTTTTGTAAGTTTGCGGAGTGCATACAAGCCAACTTGAAATGCGCTCACGTCTTCTTTCAATGTAAGGTCAAAATCGGGGGCAAGCGGTGATGAATCGAATGCCGTGATAAAAATATCTCTTGGCGCTTTTGTCGGGTTTGCTATAATATTAAATGGTCGTTGTCGGATGTAAGCCCAACAACCACTTTTTAAAATGTTCTCTTTTATTTCCTCAACCGACATATCTTGAGGGTCGCCTGTCTTGAATTCTTTGTAACTTATTTCGTTGTCGGCTTCTATTACAAATTCCAAAATTCTTCGTCTGTAACCTCTGTTTATCGCTGTAACAGTTCCACTTACGGGTGCTGTAAATACAACTTCGGGGCGGTATTTATCATAGAACAAAACATCTCCGGCTTTCACATAAGTTCCTACTTTAGAGTGTACCTTAGGTGTCAGGTTTGGAAAATCTGTCGGCTTTACCGCATAGGTTCGACTTCTATTTGCTGTGTTTATTTTCTTTTCGGCTTTGCCTTTCATCGAAATATTCAAGCCTTTTTTAATTTTTATCACTTTTGCCATAGCATTGACTGATATTAAAATTTTCGCAAATTTAAAAATTTATAACATAATGTTATCAAAATATGTTTTTTTTATTATCCTCGTTTTTTTAAAGGAAGTTTTTGGTTGTCAAAGATTTAGAGGCTTTTGGTATATTTTTTTATGCTGTATAACATTTAATTAATTAACATATAAAAATAAATAGATGAATTTCAACTTATCTATAAGCCTTTATTTATATGGGTTTCGCTCGCTATTAAGAAATATTCTAAATAAGGTTTTAGGTTATAAAAAATATTTTTTTCAACAATTTTCATTTTTTCTTTTGAATACCAACCGGCAGAACTTATTTGCTCCTTTGTTTGAGGAATGGGTTTAACGTTTCCGGTGTAACTCATTAAGAACCAATATACTTCTTTTAATATTGGCTTTTCTTCCAAGAAATATATATGATACGAAGGGGGTAATTCTTTCTCAGAAGCATCGGGCATAATGCCTGTTTCTTCAAATACTTCTCTAAAAGCTGTTTCAATAGGTGTTTCGCCCTTTTCAATATGTCCTTTTGGAAGGTCGTATTTTCCAAATCGTTCTATCATTAGCAATTCTCCAACACTGTTTATAACTACACCTCCGGCTGCCTTTTTGCATTTTAAATTCTTTTTTATAATGTCAAGACAATCGTTGGGATTAGTACAATGAAAGTCAAAATTTTCGTCCTGTTTATTTAAAAATTCAGAAAAAACTTCCCAAACATTTTGATTTTTTTGCATACCTGTATTTTGATGCATACAAAATTTTCGAGAGTTAAAGTAGATACAAATTGAGTTTATATTCGACATAATTCTATTTTATTTACACAAAAACATAACACATTGACAATCAACTAACTAAAACACTTTACTTATGACTAATTTTCAAAATCTAAACTAAAAATATACAACAAAAAAACAATTAAGCTCACAAGTTAGTGCAATCATAAAAAATACAATCATACTGATAGGACACAAAACTACAAAATACTTTTAACTTAATCAGATAAATAATGAACTCACTTGTTGTTCATCACCTTATATATATATAGTCTGCAAAAAAATACAAAAGAAGTTCTAAAATAAGATTGGATATTAAAATATTAAGGTATAATTTTGTGAACTTGCAAAATACAGATGAGACTATAACAAATTTATTATGCGAAGTATTTTTAACTTTCTTATCAAACACTACGCTTTTTTTATGTTTATAATATTAGAAAGCATAGCTTTGTTTTATACAATATCGCATAACGAAACCAAAACAAAACAATTCATTACCTCGGCAGGCTTTGTTTCAGGTTATTGGCACAAACAAATTCATGCAATATCCGAATATTTTAGATTAGCTGAACTAAATGAAAAACTTTCTGCCGAAAATAATAAACTACAAGAACGACTATCAGCATACAAAGCATATGCTACGCAAGATAAAACAATACTTGAAGACAACAAATACTCTTATACAATGGGGCGGATAATAAAAAACTCCGTAAACCATAAAAACAACTACCTTACACTTGACAAAGGACATAGTGCCGGAATAAAAGAAAATATGGCAGTGGTAGGCAATGATGGAATAATAGGAGTTATTGCACAAACGAGCAAACACTATTCAACAATTGTCCCAATACTAAACACCAATTTTCAAATAAGCGGACTTGTAAAAAAAAATGGATATTTCGGCACAATAAGCTGGGATGGTACATCACCCGACTACGTAACCCTGTATGATATACCCGGATATATAGACATACAAAAAGGCGATACCGTAGTAAGTTCACCTTACTCCTCAATATTTCCAGAAGGTATACCAATAGGTACTGTGAATGAAATATATAAAATTAAGAAAAACAACTTTTACAAATTAAAAATAAAAACCACTGTTGATTTTCATCGCTTAGACTACGTATATATAATAGAAAATAAGTGCAAAAACGAACGAGATTCACTTGAAAATGAAACTGAAAATAAATTTCGATTTCAACAACAAAACACAAACCACTGATTATCAACAGTGTAAAAAATAAATGCCATTTTTTTTAGCATTTATTGCCAAAAAATTTGGCAATAAGATTTTTTTATTCTATATTTGCAACATAAAATAATTATTAATACTAAATAAAATAAACATCATGGGAATTTTTAAAAGATTATTCAACATCGGTAAAGCAGAGGCTCATTCAGCAATTGACAAAATAGAAGACCCTGTAAAAATGACACAACAAGGTATTCGCGAATTAAAAGGCGATTTGGACGAAAGCATAAAAGCACTTGCAGAAGTAAAAGCAATGGCTATTCGCTCAAAAAATGAAGCTTCAAATCACCGTGAACAAATGAACAGCTACGAAGCAAAAGCAATGCAACTAATCAAACGTGCAGAAACAGGCGAATTAGACCCGGCAGAAGCAGACAGATTAGCATCAATGGCACTCGAACAAAAAGAACGTAGCGGACAAAACCTCCAAACTGCACTGAAACATCAAAAAACATACGATGCACAAGTTGCTAAATTAGAAGCAAATATCCGTAAATTGAAATCAAATATTTCAAAATGGGAAAATGAAGCAAAAACCCTTCAAGCACGTGCCAAAGTAAGTGAAGCAACCAAAAATGTAAACAAACAATTGGCAGATATAGACTCATCAAGCACTGTATCAATGCTCGAAAGAATGAAAACAAAAGTAGAAGAACAAGAAGCACTCGCCGAATCATACGCCGATATAGCTTATGAAAACAGAAGCATCGACGAAGAAATAGACGAGGTATTAAAAGATTCAACACAAGGAACTTCAGCAGCTCTTGCAGCTCTTAAAGCAAAAATGAAAGGTGGAAACGATACTCCTCCCCCTCCTGCTGCTGAATAAGGATACCCGTAGAAACAACATCAGCAACCTAAAAATCTGAGTATCAAAACAATAAAGGTAACTTCTAAAAATTCATAAAGCAAAGCTTTTTAAAATTTTAAAAAACGCAAAGTTAGGTGTTTTAGAGGTTACATGAACCTTATGATTTAGTAAACAACTGTTTACAATCATAAGGTTTTGTTTTTTTATAAAGAAACAAACCTAATAGCCCAAATTTCCCATATTCTTAAATTTTCGCCCCCATACCCTTGTATAAATAAACCACAAACAAACCCCACTTAAATAAAAAAACACCCCACTCATCAAAAAAAACAATATTTATAACTATCCAAACCACAAAGTGTATATCTTTACCGAAAGAAAGCATACTTTTTATTTATGTTTTGAAATTTTATAAAGTGAATAATAAAAGGCTTAAAAGATAGTGGAAAATAAAAATTTAAAAATAGTATTGGTAGGTATGCCGGGGTGTGGTAAATCAACAGCGGCGGAGCGATGTGCAAAAAAACTGGGTTTAAAATACATAGATACAGATTTATGTATAGAGAAGAACTACAAAATGACAATAAAAACAATATTTAGTTTAGTAGGCGAAGAAGGCTTCAGAAAACTTGAACAGAAAGTATTCAAAGATGTAATTTTGAAAGAAAACAACTTTGTGATGGCAACAGGAGGCGGATTACCTTGTTTTTTCAACAATATGGAACTCATAAAAAAACATAGTACAAGTTTTTATATAAAAATGCCCCCTGATTTATTGACTGAAAGAATTTTTAATTCCAAAAAATCGCGTCCGCTAACCGACAATAAAACCAAAGCTGAACTTTTAGAATATATAGAAAAAATACTTATAGAAAGAGAAACTTGCTTTTTGAAATCAGACTATATATACACCAAATCAGTATACGAAATAGAAAAATTTATACAAGAAAAAATCTCATACATACCTCAGGCGCAATAGCAAAACGCAGTTACTAAAAACACAGGTATATCTCTAATAATCAAATCATTAAACCTAAAAATAGATTTTATCACACCTATTTTTTGCCTGCTGCAAAAGCTAATATAAGTCCTAATACAATTCCTAATATTGCCGCAAACAATACTCTCAACTCATTGGGCAACAAAAAAGTAATTGTATGAGCAGGTATCCAAAATAATGGGACTGTCTTTTTCAGAACAAAATTCCAATGTGTCTCCCAATCCAAATTGCGCAAAATATGAACAAACCTAATTCTTTTTAATAAACAGCTCACCTTGCCCGAATGAGCAACTATATGACTATCAGTGATTTTATGAAGTGTCATCATTACAGGAGCAAAAATAAGGTTCATAGCGGTACTTATTGAAAAAGCTACCACTACCGCACCTACCGACAAGGTATTTTCCGCAGGCATCTCAAAGCCCGTATAAATCAAAAAATATGGAGTGCCTTTGGCAAAAATAACAAATGCAATTTTTATCATTATTCCCAGAAAGCCCCATACAATTGCGCGCGGCAATAATCCAAAGCCTTTTTCATTGTAAACACCCTTCCGTATACGTAAAGCTATGCTTTCGCCCAAAGTGGCAAGTAATGAAAACTTTATGAATGCTGCAATCAAGCCATATTCTTTTGTAAAATATTCAAAACTATGATATGCTTCTTCCGAAATAAAAAACGGCGCAAATACGACCACAACAACACCAACAACCAAAAAATCTTTTAATTTCATTTCAATAGGAATTTTTCTATTATACAAATTTATTTTAGAGGTACTATACTTACATTTTGTCCCCCTTTAGCTTATAACGACTTATATTTCATAATTTGGGTTTTAAAAAGCACAACACAATTATTCCCAACATATAAAAAATATCTATTTGTCGGGAATAATATACAACGCCACTATAGCTCTCAGCAATTATGTTTTATTTAAAATTTAGCTTAAGCAAATTTTAATAATCGCCCAAAGTTTCAGGAATTTGTGCCAAAGCTCTTTCAAGTTCTTCATCACTGGGGGCTTTACCGTGCCATTGATGTCTATCTTCCATAAAATCAACACCTTTACCCATTATCGTATTCATAATTACCATTACGGGTTTGTTGTTTCCTAAAAGTGATTGAGCTTTTTCTATATCAGCAAGTAATTTTTCAATATTATTACCATCTGTTTCCAACACTTCCCAACCAAAGGCTTCCCATTTCTTATTTAGGTCTAACAAAGGGATTACATCGTCAGTAGAGCCATCTATTTGTTTCTTATTGTAATCAACAAAAGCAATGAGATTATCAATTTTTCTTGCTGCGGCAAAAGCTGCTCCTTCCCATATTTGTCCTTCTTGTAACTCGCCATCGCCCATGAGTACGTATACAAAAGACTTATCATTGTTCATTTTTTTTGCCAAAGCTGCTCCACATGCCACTGAAAGCCCTTGTCCCAACGAACCGGACGCAACACGTATACCCGGCAAGTTTTCTCGTGTAGCAGGATGCCCTTGTAAACGAGATTCTAATTGTCGTAAAGTTCCCAGCTCTTCTATTGGAAAATATCCCGAACGCGCCAAAGCACTATACCATACAGGCGCAATATGCCCGTTGGATAGGAAGAACAGGTCTTCTCCTTTGTCATTAATTTCAAAATTTTCGGGCGAATGGTTCATTACTTTAAAGTACATAGCAGTGAAAAAATCTGCACACCCCAAAGAACCTCCCGAATGCCCCGATGCAGGTGCATTTATCATTCTTAATACGTCTCTGCGTATTTGACTTGCTGTTTGTTCTAATTTTTTTATGTCAGTCATGGTATTTTTCTTTTTTGCAAATGTAATTTGAAAATTTTTATAAAAAAAATTGTTTATTTTGCATAAATATAAATTACAGTTTTAATGTTAAAAAACTGATAATCAGAAAGTTATACACATCCCAACCAACTTTTAAAGTACTGATTATCAGCTTGTTATATAAGACAAACACAGTTTTATAAAAGGTCTAACTCTAAGCAATAAATGCAACTTTTTAACTTACTTTAATCAAGAATAAAAATAATTAGCCATTATATTGTACTAAAAAATTAAATGAAATGAAAAAATTAGCATTAATATTTAGTGTATTGTTTTTTACAATTATTGTAAATGCACAACCGTGGACAAAATTATTGCCTAAAAAACCGGCAAATCAAATTACTTTCTATGATTACCAAAAGGCTTTCAACAAATATTGGAAGCCATACAATGTGGATTATGGAAAATATACCGATAAAAACGGGAAAGTACATCGTGCGGCGGGTTGGAAACAGTTTAAACGCTGGGAATGGGCTATGACTCCGCAGGTTGAAGCCAAAACCGGAAAAATGCCAATGAAAAATGCCGGAGAAGTTTACAAAAATTGGAAACAAAAAAATCCTAATAAATATTCAAAAACTGCTAATTGGCAATCGCTGGGACCAAACAGCTCCGAAGGCGGATATGCAGGCGTAGGTAGAATAAACACAATAGCTTTCCACCCTACTGATAATGATACCTATTGGATAGCAGCACCTGCCGGCGGACTTTGGAAAACAGAAGACGACGGCAATAGTTGGGTATGCCTCACAGATAATAATCCTGTTTTAGGTATAAGCGACATAATAATTCCCGATGATTATGAAACCTCAGGAACAATCTACATAGCAACCGGCGACCGCGACCATTGGGACAATAGGTCGGTAGGGGTTTTAAAATCAACCGATTTCGGTAACAGCTGGAACACAACAGGGCTTTCATTTTCATTACAAGAAGAGTGTATGACCTCGCGATTGCTTATCGACCCCAACAATAATCAAACAATACTGGCAGCAACCACTAAGGGGGTTTTCAAAACTACCGACGGAGGTACAAATTGGGATACACAACTGACAGATAACGATTTTATAGATATGGAATACAAATCGGATAATTTTTCTGTATTATACGGTGCAACCAAAACGGGCGAAATATACACCTCCAATGATGCCGGACTTACATGGACAAAAACCTTAGACACTTGGGCAGAAAGAATAGAATTGGCTGTTACGCCCGCAAACTCGGAAATAGTATACGCAATAGCAGGTGCTACTGATAATAGTCTTTATGCAATATATAAATCGGAAGATGGCGGACAGACTTTCGACATGGTATTTGACGGGACACAAGAGGGCAACAACCTGCTAACATGGGACAATGGATACGGAGAAAAAGGACAAGCATGGTACGATTTAAGTATTACGGTTTCTCCAAATGATGAAAATTTAGTCTTAATAGGGGGCGTAAATACTTGGAAATCATTAGATGGCGCTCAATCGTGGGAACTTGTAAATCATTGGATAGGCGAATTTGGAGTACAAGCTGTACATGCCGATAAACACATGTTGAAATACCGACAAAACGGCGATTTATTTGAATGCAACGACGGCGGGGTGTACATATCAAGCACAGATGGAAATTCAGACAGTTGGATAGACAAGTCTAATGGAATAGTAAACAGTCAAATGTACCACATGGACGTATCTATGAGTAATCCGGACATATACATAGCGGGTTTACAAGATAACGGAACAAAAGCACACTACGCCTCAAGTTGGAACGATGTACTCGGTGGCGATGGAATGAATTGTTTGATAGACTACACCAACGACAATATACAATACGGCGCTCTATACTACGGAGACATATACAGAACCGACGACCAATGGATAAACTATACTAGCATAAGCCCATTAAATGCAGGCGATGGCGCATGGGTTACTCCCTATGTTTTAGACCCTAACAATCCTGAAATAATATACGCAGGCTATTCCAATTTATGGAAATCGGAAAATAGAGGAGGCTCTTGGGAACAAATTTCTAATATAGGTGTAAGCTCTAATATACTTTCAATTGCTGTTGCACCCTCAAACTCCCAAGTTATATACATTGCCGGATTAAATTCAGTTTGGAAAACAAAAAACGGCGGAGTAAACTGGGAAAATATTACCGACGGATTACCTTCTAATACAAAAACAGATATTACTATAAAAAATAATGACCCCGAAACAGTATGGATAACCTTGGGCGAATATGACGAACATGCCATATACAAATCAACTGACGGAGGTGTCAACTGGACAAATATTTCGGAAGGATTGCCCGAACTTCCTGTTTATTCCGTAATTTACAATAATTTAGAACCTAACGAAGAAAACATATACATAGGTACTCAAATAGGTGTTTATTTGAAAAAAGGCGACGACCCTTGGATAGCATACAACAACGGATTACCTAATGTTAGAGTAAGCGACTTGGAAATACACTACAATTACGACAATCCTTTTCAATCGCAATTAATGCTCTCAACATTTGGACGTGGATTATGGAAAACACCTTTGGAATTATCCGGCGAATTTGTACCTTTAGTAAAAACTAAAGCAGCAGAAAACATCAGCTATTTTTCAGCTAAGCTAAAAGGTCGTGTTATTAATAATTTTGATGAGAATATTACTGAAAACGGGTTCATACTAAGCAAGCAGCATAATTTTACACAAGGCGACCCTGGAGTAATGACTGTTGCGTCCGAAGATGTTATTCAATCGGGCTATTTTTGGGCAAATACAGAAAATCTGCAAGCCGGAACAGAATATTTTTATAAGTCTTATGCAAAAAATAACAACGGAACAGGCACAGGCGATGTTAAAAATTTTATAACACAGTGTATTCCAAATATTGAGTTTCCATACATACAAGATTTTGAAAGAGACGGCAAAATGCCTATATGCTGGAATGAAGAAATACTTAGCGGCAACGAATCTTGGCAATTTAAGTCGGGAAATCAAGCCAGTTTAGTTGCGGCACATTCGGGCGAGTATAATGCCCTTTTGAAAGACGAAGACGGAGACGATGACGAAACATTATTGAAACTACCTGTAATGAATTTCGGGGATAATTCATCTGCAATGGCACTTACATTTTGGTATTCTATGAAAGCGCAATGGCCTTATATAGACAATCTTAAAGTGGTATACAAATCAAATAACGACAGCGAATGGCAAACCCTTGCCATACTTTCGGATGAGGTAACTCAATGGCAACAATGTCATGTAGATTTACCCAACTTATCGGACAATTACCAAATTGCTTTCTTAGGTAATGCAAAATACGGCTACGGCATAACGATAGATGATGTATTTGTGGGCGAAGTGAGCTCTGTATCTGAAAATATAAAATCTGAAATAAAAATCTATCCTAATCCGACAAAGGATTTTGTGTTTGTGAAAACAGAACAGCCCGGTGATAAAATAATTAAAATTAGAGATATAACAGGTAAATTACTTTATGAAAACCGCCATAACGAAGAAATTGCAAAAATAAATATTGCCGGTTTTGCACAAGGTACATACTTGCTCACTACTCAAATTTCAGACTATGTTTATTCGCAACGAATTATAGTAAATTAATTACTTAAGGAGGGAAAAATGTTTTAAGCTCTAAAAATTCATAGTTCTGTGTTGCTTTAAAATTAAAAAAGTCAAGATTTATGAATTTTTGGAGCTTGCCTTTATTATCTAAATTTATATTATCACCTATGTTTTTTTCTAATGCTTTCTAAACGTTTTACATAATCACAAGAGTTGTCAAAATTTTGTTCACATGCTTTTTTGTACCAATATTCTGCTTTGTCTATATTAATTGTCTTTCCGAATTTATCTGCATGAAGGTACAAACCACCCAGAATTGCCTGTGATTGAGGATTACCTCTTTTAGCAGTTTTTTTTAGCCAATAAATTGCTTTTTTATAGTCTCTAACAGATTTTGTCTTTGTTGCTTTAAGTCCAAAATAATTCCATAACATTTCTTCAGCTGCTACAAAACCTTGCATAGATGCTTTTTTTAATATTTCTTCGCCTTTACGTTCGTTTTTCTCAAAATTACACACCTCTTCATACATTCCCAAATATGCTCCTCCAATAACGAATTGAGCTTTAGGATTGCCCATATCAGAAGCTATTTTCATATACTTAAAAGCTGCTTCGTTATCGTCTTCTTGAAATTTAGTTTCAGCTAAATTATAATAATATTCAGAATCTTGAGAAAATGCAGTAAAAAATGAGAATAAAAATAAAATTATGAGAATTGTTTGATTTTTTAAATTCATATCAATAAAAATTAAAATTTGAAAAGACAAATTATAAATTGTTGTAAAACTCTAATTATCAAATCGTTCACTCAACGAAAGCACAAAATCTTTCATACTTTCATTATGCTCCATAAATTTGAATAAATGCTTCTTTTTGTCAAGTTTTTTATATTTTGTAAAAGCCTCAAAAAATTTTCCTATCAGATAGCCCGTACCGGTAAAATGAATTCTGTCATACACCATTAAACCGTCTTTATGCCAAAGATAAGATGAATTTAAACCTCCCATTATTTCATAAAAATCCCATACCCCGCAATTCATTTTTTTTGCTGTTTCCAAAATCACTCTTTCTGCTTCGATTGTGTTTTTATTGGGATAGCGCCGTTTGAAATAACAATCATTTGGTACAGTCATCAGCACGGCAGTATTTGGAGCAGCCTTTTTTATAATATTTGTAAACTGCTCATAATTAGCACGATAATATTCAGGGTCAAATTTCTTGGTATATGTGTCATTAGTTCCCAAGGATATTATAACGAGGTCGGGCTGCAAGGCTCGCATCTGGTTTTCTAAGCGACTGCACTTTATGAAAGAGGGCAACGAAGCACCATTTATTCCGGCATCGTGATAAACTATTCCGGGGTCGTCATTTTCAAAACTTATGCCGTATAAAACAAAATGACTCTGCTCCGGTGTTTCTTGTTCAAATTTAATAACAAGTTCAGATAAATGTCTGTCAAAAAATACTTCCGTATAATCCTCATCGGGGTATTGAATGGTGGTATAAGCACCGAGTGAATCCGGAAATGAAAGTTTGAACGAAGTTTCTGATAGTTCGTGAAAAACTTTTATTCTGTTAAAATCGTAATCTTGGTATTCTTTACTAAATTTTGATTTAATTGTAGCAGAAACATCCGACGTATAGCCTTGTATGCCGAGTAAGCCCGGATGGCAAGCATTACGTCCCACATTTACACAAGTTTTCCAGTCGCCCGTAACATGAAAGGAGTAATTCTTGGGACCTCGCGAACGTCCCATAACAAAAGGGAATATCAATCCTCTACCGCCGTTTAATCCGGGATAAAAATTTTGTAATTGCTTTCTGGTTTGCCCCGAATATATGCCTGCTTGAATATGCGAGCCGCCGAAATGTACAACATTTATTTTCCCTTCTCCTTTTCGTATTAAATTATCAAATTTAGTCCAAAGGTGTTCAAAATCAGTGCTATCTCCCGGAAATTGAATTATATTTCTTTCATAATTAATGTATTGATAAGGGTATTTTTGATAAGGTATATCACTATTTTGTGCTTTTAAAGCAAAATCTAACAAAATAAATAACAAAAAAGGTATATAAAATCGTAGCATGGTAGTTATCGTGTTCTTAAATAACGATTATAGTCGGCAATAAATGCGTTGTAGAACATTTTTGCAACATATTTTGCACCTTTTGGTGTAAAATGGATAAAGTCTTTTTCGCCGAGTGGCGGGTCGTGAAATACCCAACCGGGCATTGAATTTTCGCCCCCCATAGCTTCGTACATATCCCAAAAAGCACAATCGTTGTCAAAGGCGGCTTGTCGCAAAGCATCTCGTACCAATGGCACTGCCGGACGAGTTACGTATATATCATCTTGCTTTTTAGACATATCTGCCGGTCCTATGACTATAATGTGTACGCCGGGTATTATTTGTTTCAATTTTTTTAACCGATATGCAAAACTTTTTCTGTAATAATCATAACTTTCTCTTTCCATAGGTACTACATTTCCACCGTACTGCAAAATGAGAAGTTTTGTATTCAAAATACGGTGTAGACGTGCTGCCAAAGACGAATTCATTTTTGTAAACATCAACCCCGAAGCACCTCGCATAGGTATATTATCAACAATAATTCCTTTATATGTATCGAAAGAAAAACCGTAAAACTCAGGACTGTTGGCACTTTCAAATTCAAAGACTAAGTTTGTGGGTGTAGTTGTAAATTCCCATGTATGCACTTCCAGATTTGGATTTGGTAAAATATTCTTTGTTTCTTTAAGTTGTCCGTCAGCTGATACTTTTACCGTAAGTTCTTTTGGAATGTTGCCTATAAACATGCGACATCGACTATATCTTTTTACATTAGAATACCCGTAAGGCGATGCCCCAAAACTTACCGAAGCGGTATATTTTTGTTCGGGTGTTAAAACTCCTGTGGTATTGTATTGAAAAACAGTATCGGTAATTATTGGTGCAAAACGGGCAAAAGTTCCAAGTACTCCGTATCTGTTATGTTTCACAGTGGTATCTTTGCGTCCGAATGCGGTATATCTGTGCCAGTCGCCCTCATTGCTCTGTTTCATGGGTGCTTGAAAATTAAATGCTTGCATGGCAGGCACCATTCCTGCACCAAATCCTCCAAACTGTTGTTGAAGTTTATATCTGAGGTAGTTTGTTATGCGGTCTTGTTCCACTTGCGAATCGCCATAGTGCATGAAACGTATAAGTTTACCGCTATTGCGCAGATTTGCCATTTCTTCGTAAAGCGGAAATAAAAGGTTATTTTTCGATGGCGGAAATTCTAAATATTTAAAAACCGTATCTATAATTATAGGTTTGGCTTCGTAGTATACAACTTGCGAGTCTACAACCGTAGAATCAAGTAAAACGACTTCGTCGGGTAATTCTTCAGCAACAGTTCCACTTACCATATCTTCCTCAATATCAATATTTTCCACAATATTAGAAATATCACTGCTTGGTTGCTTAGCAGGATTAAAAATTTGTTGAACACTTATAAATTTCAATTCAATATTTCCCAGAAGTATCCCGTTTTTCGGAAAAAATATTGCTAACAAAAGCAGTATAAACAGGACTGAGAGTATAAATATCAATACCTTATAGGGCTTTGTAATTGGAGAATTTGCCATTTTACAAAAATTTACTTGCGTTTAATTTTAATATATTGTCCTACTTGCAATCTTTGTATATCTCTATTACTGAAACCGTTTATTTGTTTTATACTTTTGGCTGTAACGCCTGAATATTTTTGTGCTATTATCCAAGGATTTTCGCCTTTTTGAATTTTGTGCCAAACATATCGGCTGTCTTTTGGTTTTGATGATTTTTTACTTGTTTTTTGGGTGGATTTTGTATGAGTTTTAAAACTTGCACCCATTAATTTTTTGCGTTTGTGTTCCGACATTGAATCTATATGTTTATATTTGGCTTCTTCACCTGCCGGCACCCAGACTGCAATTTTTTTACCTATTCGCAAACGCTTACTTCCAAATTTATTCCAATGTCTTAAATCTTTTACACTCACATTGTACAAGCCCGCTATAAACCCGTATGTATCACCTGATTTAATAGTATATGTAAGTTTTGTTCGTCCTTCTACGGAAGTAGTAGGTTCATATTCCGAATCTGAAGAGCTATAACTATAAGACGGCGGACTTACTATAACTTGCTTATTATCAAAATAAACACTGTCTTTGTATGCGTATATTGCATTTTCAAGATCTATAAAATCTCCCACACGTTTAAAAGGAAGACGTAAATAGTAAGTTTTATCGCCGGGTAAAATATCTCTTTTATATTGAGGATTTAAGGCTTTTAATTCTTCATATGGTATTTCTAAAACTTCGGAAACTTGTCGAAGGTGTAACTTTTGGTTTACGCCTACTGTGTCGGTAAACAAGCTGAGTTTTGGCTTTTTAGGCACTATATTGTGAGCATCGTAATATTCCATTAAATATACTGCTGCTATGTATGCAGGCACGTAGCCTCTTGTTTCACGGGGTAGGTATTCATATATTTCCCAGAAATCATTTTTGCCCGAGCGTCTTATGGCTTTGTTTACATTGCCCGGTCCGCAATTGTATGCTGCCAAGACTAAAGACCAGTCGCCGTATAGTTCATACAAATCTTTAAGAAAAAGTGCTGCGGCATGTGTAGATTTTACGGGATCCATTCGTTGGTCTACATAGGAGTTTACTTCTAAACCGTACATTTTTCCGGTGGAATACAAAAATTGCCACAATCCAACAGCACCGGCACGCGAACGTGCTTCGGGATTAAGCGCTGATTCTATTATCGGAATGTATTTCAATTCGGTAGGCATATCATATTTATCCAAAACTTCTTCAAAAATAGGAAAATAATAATCCGTCATTCCTACGAGGTAGGGCGAACGACCGTTTCGGTGTACATACATTCGTATCCAGTTTGCAACTTGGTCATTATACTTTAAAGAAAATACCGAAACGACATTTTTCAATCGTTCGGCAATAACTTCATTTGATGTTTCAATAATTTCACTATTTGTCAAATATTCTTTTTCGGGGTTTAAAGCATTATATTTTTTAAAGTACCAATGTTCTACCATACTGTCCAACAAGTCGGTATATTGTTCTATTGTAGAGTATTGTATTTGTCTGAGACCTCTGTTGGCGCTTTTTTGCGCTTCCGCAGAAAAGATAAGTAATAGTCCAATTGTAAAAAGAAATATTCGTTTCATAATATATTTATAATTTTATTCAATAAAAAAAATCTAAGCAAAAACCACCCCAAACTTCATTCATTTCAATCGAAATGACAAAGAAATTCCGGCTGTAGCTTGTCCATGTTTGAAGTTCATTATTACAGGTTTTACGCGCAAGCTAAGGTCTTCGCCTACGTCATAATCCGAGAAATGAGCATCGACTGAAGCATCTACTATGTTTAATAAATATGCAACCCCTATAAAAATATAACTAATATCTCTGTTTCGTCTGAAACTGTTTTTGTAGTGTAAGAGGTTATCAGATGATACTGCCCCGTTAAATTCATCAATTGTATTTTTGTCGTCGTCAGTCAGGGCTACGTAGGCATTCAGGTATCGTTTATATTGTTTGTTATTGTAGTCTGCCCAATATACCAAGCCGCCCATAACAAAATATACAATGGGTATTTTCCAATATTTTTCGTTGTAGGCTTGTCCGGCACCCGGCAAAATAGCTGAAAGCAATGCTGCTCTGGTAGGGTTCTTTTTTTTGAAGGTTATGTCGCTTTGTATATCTGTTTTTGTTTCGTATTTTGTAGATATGAGAGAGTCGGTTTTGTTGTTTTCTTTTAAATTATTTTTCTTTTGATTGTTTTCAATATTTTGTGCGTTTAAAATAACTGATATAAAAATAAATATGTGTATAAGACTTATTTTTTCTAACATAGGATTAAAAACATGATATTATTTATTAATTTTTTCCAGTATTTGTTTTATCTGTTCAAATTGTTTGTCGGAAGTAAACGAGAGTGTTAATGAGCCGCGTCCTGCGTTGTTGCGTTTCACTTTTACGTTGCCCGGAAATATTTCCGATAACGATTTGGCAAAATTGGTATATTTTTCGGGAATGGGGTTTGATTTGTTTACTTTCTTTTTTGCTACGGGATAGTTTATTTCTCTTATGAGTTTTTCAACTTCTCTTACAGAGAGTCCTTCGCTTACAATTTTATAATAAAGGTCTGTTTGTTTCTGTGTATCTTCGATATTTATCAAGGCTCGAGCGTGTCCCATTCCTATTTGTGCGCTGCGAATACCTGCTTGTATTTCGGGTGGAAGTTTCAACAATCGTAAGTAGTTGGTTATTGTAGAGCGTTTTTTCCCGACACGTTCGCTCAGGTCGTTTTGTGTAAGATTACATTCGGCAATAAGCCTTTGATATGTAAGTCCTATTTCTATGGCGTTTAAATCTTCTCTTTGTATATTTTCCACTAAAGCCATTGCGAGCAGGTCGTCGTCGTTTACGTCTCGCACATAAGCTATAATATTAGTTAGACCGGCTTGTTTGGCGGCTCGGTATCTTCTTTCGCCTGATACTATTTGAAATTTATCTTTATCAACTTTTCTTACCGTAATAGGCTGTATTACACCTAATTGTTTTATTGATTCAGCGAGTTCGTTTATGCTTTCTTCGCTAAATTCGGTGCGTGGTTGATTTGGGTTTGCTTGTATTTGGCTGAGTTTTATTTCGGCTACTGCTCCTGTTGATTTTGCTTCTTCAACAGTTTTTTTTTCGTAAGACGTATCTATCAATGCTCCTAATCCTTTTCCAAGGGGACTTTTTTTTGCCATAGCTATAAATTTTATTGTTAAGACTTAAAAACCTTAATTTTCTTCTGTTTCATTTTCTTCTTTTGCGGCGTTGCGTTCTAATAATTCGCGTCCCAGATTAAGGTAATTAACAGCGCCTCTTGATTTGGCATCGTATAGAATTGCGGGCATTCCGTAGCTTGGAGCTTCACTTAATTTTATGTTTCGTTGTATTATTGTGTCGAATACCATTGATTCAAAGTGTCGTCTTACTTCGGCTACTACATGGTTTGATAAACGTAATCTGGCATCGTACATTGTGAGTAAAAAGCCTTCTATTTCCAGTTTTGGGTTCAGACTTCTTTGTATCATTTGAATTGTATTCAAAAGTTTACCTAAGCCTTCCAGTGCAAAATATTCACATTGTACGGGTATCATTACAGAATCGGCTGCTGTAAGGGCATTAAGAGTAAGTAACCCCAACGAGGGAGAGCAGTCTATTAGTATGTAGTCGTATTGGTCTTTTACTTGATTTATAACACTAAGGAGTTTATATTCGCGCCTTTCGGTATCAAGCATTTCAATTTCGGCACCAACGAGGTCTATATGTGAAGGTATAAGACTGAGATTTTCTACTTTGGTTTCTAATATAGCATCTTCGGGGTTGGCTTCGTCAATGAGGCATTCGTAAACACTTGTAGACAGCTCTTTGGGGTCAAACCCCACGCCTGAGGTGGCGTTAGCTTGAGGGTCTACGTCTATAAGTAGTATTTTTTGTTCTAATACAGCTAAACTTGCTGCCAGATTAATGGCTGTTGTGGTTTTGCCTACTCCGCCTTTTTGATTTGCTAAAGCAATTATTTTTGCCATAATATAAATTTTTTCTTTTGTCGCATTTAAGGACAAAAGTAAAATTTTTATTTATTAATACCACAAATATTTTTTAACAATGTTTGAAGAACTCGTTTCATCGGGTTCTATTTTTTTCTAATATTTTGTTAAAGGATAGGCTAACCAACTGATAATCAACGAATTAAGGCACGCCAACAAACTCTTACAAAAGATTGATTATCAACCACTTACAAAAGATGTTAAATTATTATCTTAAAATTTAAAAATGTGTTCTCTTAGGGTCTAATCTGTACAAATACTTGCCTCATATTTTACAGATTTTACAAGTCCGTTTTCGTCTAATACGATATCAATCTCTCTGTAACCTTCGGTGGGCAAAACTATTGACAGATGCTTAACTCCATTATCTGTTTTTTCTTCTACTTTAGTAGGTTTAAATAATTTTGACAAATATTCTTTATTGCATTCAGGTACACCTACATATATGCCTCCAAATCCAAATCCTGAGGTTTTGGATTCTAGTTTTGCAATTCCCCAAGCATCTTCCGGAAATTTTTCATTGCAATTTTCCATAACGAGGTTAAAATAGTCATACTCCATTGTTGTAACTAATTTATTGAAAACAAGTCCGTCTCCATAGTCCAATTCTAAATTTTTTTCGTCTTTACTTTTTGCTTTTCCCCATTTCTTTTCTACTGCTTTTGGCGAAGTAAATCCTTCTTCTTCCAATAATACAGAGAAATATGAATTTCTTTTTTGAAAATATTTAACTGCATTGTCCATGCCTTGTTTTATTTCATCTTTAGATAAAGCACAGGCTGTTTCGCATTTCTTTACATCGCATTTAACTTTTTTATCATCTGCCCCTTGACAGTTGGATTTTGTTTGCTTCAAACTATCATTAGAACAATCTTGTTTTGTTTTGCTTTCATTATTTCCACAAGAATAAAGTACGGCAGCTATTGCTATTGTTACAAAAATTTTTAGTAATTTCATTTTTATATTTTATTATTTGGGGTTCAACAAAGGTAACTTTTTTTTATAAATCACAATTTTTGTCTAAATTTTATTTTTCAGAAGAATATAAATTACTATCGGAATACCGATTAAGGCGGTTACGGAATTGAGTGGTAAAATAACGCCTAACTCAGGTAAATGTGATATTAAATCTGCAAAAGTTAGGATAATTGCTCCTATTATTGCCGAAGCAGGTAATAAAATTGAGTGTCGTGAGCTTTGAAACAACATACGCGCAATGTGTGGTACAACAACTCCTACAAAGCCTATGGGTCCACAAAAAGCAGTTATTGTACCTGCCAAAAGTGAACTGCTTAAAAATATCAATACTCTGGCTCTTATCAAACTTTGTCCGGCAGACACTGCATAATGTTCGCCAAGCAGCAGGACATCCAAAGTTTTTAATGAAAATATTACCGGTAAGAAACCTAATAAAACAGCAATCAGCATTACGACAAGGTGGTCGAAAGTAAGTCCGCTAACGCTTCCCATTGACCAGATAACAAAACTTTTTAAATTCTCGGCATTGCTTAGGTACTGCAAAATACTGATAAATGCTCCTACTACCCCACTGAAAAGTATACCTAAAATAAGTACTGTCATTACATCTTTTACTCTTATTGACACCAAGAATATCATTAACATAATAGCTCCGGCTCCTATACAGGCTGCAATTGCAAAGCTCCATGTTCCGTATAAATTTACTGATATACCTAATACTCCTGCTCCCAAAACGGCGAGCGCTACTCCCAGTCCCGCCCCTGCGCTAATCCCAAGTACATAAGGTCCTGCAAGAGGATTACGAAATATAGTTTGCATCTGTAAACCTGCCACAGAGAGTCCGGCGCCGGCAAGTATTGCAGTTATTAATTTGGGTATCCTGAATTCTGATAAAATAAGTTTTGAAGATGCGAACAAACTATTATTGTTTGTAAAAAAAAGCCATAAGTCATATAAGTTAATTTTTGCAGTTCCGGTCAAAAGAGACAAAAAAGCAACTGATATAAGTGAAAGTATTAATATAACTAAAGTTATAAAGTGTTTATTTTTTCTCACTTTAGAGGTTATTTATTTTTGTATTTGACTGATAATAATATACTTCTAACCAACAATTTATACAACTAACACAAACATCTATTTTTATTGCATCAACTTTTTAATTTCATCTTCCGATAGTCCTGTTTCTTCGATTATAGTCTCAATTGGCTCACCGTATTTTATCATATTTTTTGCAAATTTTTTCTTAACCTCTTTTTCTCTTGTCTTGGCTTCTTTTTCTCTTATCTTGGCTTCTTCTTTCTGTCTGCGTTCCTCTTCTGCTATCGCTTTAGCTGCCTCCTCTCTTGCTCTAACTACTGAAAGC
>PDWJ01000889.1_pt1 | contig 40342 bp, 38 predicted proteins | sample 1430881 | NCBI WGS metagenome assembly PDWJ01 (sample SAMN01162460, study PRJNA174530) | Oral metagenome, whole genome shotgun sequencing project. | biome: Marine environment; feature: Marine mammal; material: Swab sample of the gingival sulcus; isolation source: swab sample of gingival sulcus...
CCCTTTGCTGTGCTGGAACTGAAAGTGAAAAAAAGGAAAAAAATGAATTAACTGGCTACCTCAAAAATCAAATGTGCGAAAAATATTTGACACTACCAAAAACAAAGATGCGGTATACAATTTCCTCATTGCCTATAATGGAACGAAAGTAGATTTAAGCAAGAAAAAACCAAATATCAGTAAACTAAAACAAGAGTTGGGAGAAGTCTTGAACGAAACACGTTTTGATTATCAGAAAAACCTGGTATTTGGCATTTTTACTTCAAAAGAGACTGAAGAAAATATGGAGAAATTGAAACGTATTGATTTTAATGACTATTTTGAATAAGCTCTTTTGGGACAGAGTATCTAACCAATTTTTCCAAAAAATTACCGCACGGTTTTTCTGTATGCTTTTGGTGTCAAGCCCGTCGCATCTTTAAATGCAGCGGAAAAATTGCCGAGAAATCTGTATCCAACGGTATGAGCAATGGTCTCTATTTTCCCGTTATCATCAGCCAGCATTTCCTTGGCAAGATTGATACGCAGACTTCTGATATACTCTGATATGGTTGTGCCATATACCCGCTTAAACAGAGAGGTCAACTTGGTCTGACTCATACCTGCCTGACGTGCCAGTGTTTTCAGGTACAGCTCCTGGGTATAGTGGGCGTTTACATATGCCATCACCTGGTTCAGATTGGCCAGATCACACTCAGGGATACGATTGTTGGCAGGTAACGACTGCCTGTTGATTTCCTGTTGCATCATCATGCTGACAAGCTCTGTTACCTTACTGTCATAATACATTCTGGCAATGCTTCTGGACGGTCGGAAATTGCCCAGTTGATGAAGCACCTCAGTAGCTCCCGGGATAACATCATTGTCGTTAATTACAGCTTCAATATGCCCCAAACCGGAAATTGATGGATATCTTTCCGTCAGGAAGCCAGTATAAAAATCGGGTAAAAAAGAGACATTCACACTGCGAACAATGGTTCCCTTTTTAAATTCCCCTCGAAAAACATCATCTTGTCCTGCATAGGTAACCAGACTCGGAGTATGCTGCCTCCCATACTGCCGCTGTTTTTGAGGGGTGGATGTCGCCAGTCCAACGAGGAAAAACGGCGGATGTTCAAACTGTACAGAAACATCGCAGTTAAATACAAAATCTGACACCACAATACCATAGCGTTTATCAACCCCGTAACACCAGATAGTTCCTTTACCCAAGACAGCATCCAGTTCGTATGAAAGACCGCAATACCGGTGTTTTACCGCAGTATCCACTGGATAAAAACCGATCTCAGAGATTTGAGAAAGATACTGCTGAAACATGGCTGCTGACTCCGCTCAAAATTATGCTGTTTTACAAACTTGTTATGCTGCCCGACATATTTCCAGTCCACCTGTTGACCTGACGTATCCCTGCCTTTCATAATGGAACAATTCGTGTCTCCTAACTTATATGAAATAGTAAATAATGTAAAGGGATAAGCAATTGCTTACATCAGGACAAAGAGGAGGAAGAGATGAGAAATAATTGTCTGAGGCAGGGCAGGAGAAAATCATTTGGAAATAATTTGGGGAAGGTGTTGATGGTCGTATGGCTGTGCTCGCTTTTTCAGCCTTGGGTTTCCTTTGCCGGGGAGAGCAACGACCACAAATATTATCAACTGGAAACCATTACGGTCACTGCTCAAAAACAGGAAGAAAACGTTCAGGAAATACCAATGAGTATAAGTGTTTTCGATTCCATAGCCATTGGAGATGCCCAAATGGCTTCCATAAACGATGTTGCCGACCTTGTCCCCAACCTGATTATTTCCGGACAGGGTTTTTCAGGATGGAATAACCCTTCGATACGAGGAGTATATGCCCCGGGAGAAACTCTGGCGGTTTCCACCGGTTTATATGTGGATGGAGTACCGGTTCTTTCTGTTCTTGGATATGATTACAGTCTTCTTGATGTTGAGAGAATTGAGATTCTACGAGGACCGCAGGGGACATTGTATGGAAAAAATACCGAAGTTGGCGCTATTAACATTATCACCCGTCAACCGGATAACGAATTCAGGGGAAAGATCACGGCCGATGCAGGAGTACTCTTATCTGCTGAAACCGGTGACGGCTTGGGCGGCTATTTGGGAGTCAATCTGAGCGGACCCTTGGCAAAAGACCGACTGTTCGGCAGTTTTTCAGGGCAATGTCACCAGCAGCAGGGATTCATTGAAAACATCACCACTGGAGAGACGACAAATGACCGGCAGCATTGGTATGGCAAAGGACATCTGCGCTGGACGCCTGTGGATCAACTGGATATTTCGTTTATTGCCTCATCTCTGAAATACGATGGTGACGGCCCGAATATGGGCATGTCCGAGTTGGGATCAACCCTGTTTGGCCTGACGTCTGACCAATATCGCCAGAATTCATCTAATATTGAATCGTACAATGATTCACGTTTCAATTCCCAGGCGTTGAAAGTTGCCTATGATATGAACGAGGTGATGACGATTACCTCTGTTACTGCCAAAAGGGTCTATAAAGATGAAAAGCTGACGGATTTTGATTTTAGCCCCATGACCCTTTTCCATGCGGAAACAGACAATACATTTAAAAATTTCTCCCAGGAATTCCGCCTGAATTACGTCAAAGACAGATTGAAATGGTTAGTGGGCGTCTATTATGACAATGATGCCAGAGAAATGCGCGGCGATACAATTTCAGATTTTCCATCAATGGCAGGGATGTTGCGTCGTGATGTAGACTTTCAATCCTACGCAGCTTTTGCCCATCTCACTTACCCTTTACTTGAAAAATTTACTATAGTGGCTGGATTGCGCTATGAATACCAGGAAGGTGAAATGGAAGATCATATGTACGGTGCGCAAAACGATAACGCATGGGATTCCATATCACCCAAGCTGGCTCTGGAGTATCTCTTTTCGCCACAAATCATGTCTTATATCAGTGTGTCCAAAGGGTTTCGTTCCGGAGGATTCAATATGTATGCGATGAACCCCCAATACTATAGCTATGATGATGAAGAATTGTGGTCCTATGAAGCGGGAATCAAAAGCGTCTTCTGGGACAACCGGTTTATCGTCAACGCTGCTGTGTACTATATGGATATTGACAATATGCAGGTTAATGAAGCAGTTTCTCCCCTGGAAACCTATGTGACCAATGCTGCCAAGGCAACAGGGTATGGATTTGAGGTTGAGGCAACGGCGAGACTATTCGACGGCCTGAACCTGATGGCTGGATTTGGGTATAATCATGTGGCGTTTGACGAATTCAGGGATGCTGCCGGTGATTATAAAGGCAACCAGAATCCCTTTGCCCCAGAATATACTTTTAATATGGGTATCCAGTATCGGCATCGTAACGGCTTTTATTTCCGCACGGAACTGATTGGCAATGACAAGATGTATCTGGACAAAGCCAATACCTATGACCGTGATGCCTACCATATTGTCAATGTCAAAACAGGGTATGAAACGGAACGGTTTGATGTCTATCTTTACGGCAAGAACGTTTTTGACGAGGCATATGACATGGTCGGCGCCAGCGGCGGCTATTACACCATGTACAGCGAACCCGGCCAGATCGGTTTGCAGCTGAGTTACCGTTTCTGATCATCACAAATGCGGGAGCCGGGTGCACGCCTAGTTCCCGCGGCAAGGCAGCAGGGAGAATAAAATATGGAACAAAAAATCAAGGTGAAAAAAGGCAGTATTGAAGAAACCCTGCTCCTGCCGCTATGGGGCAGGGCCTTTGAGACCCAAAAGGAACATCCCCGCCTGATTGACAAAAAAGCGGTGGAAATCATCCAGGTCATTGACTATGACTTTTCAGAAATTGAAAAAACGCAAGGTAAGTTCCAGCATGGCTGGGTGGCCCGCAGTCTGCATACAGACAAAATGGCCAAGGCCTTTATCGAAAAACATCCTGAAGCCACCATTGTCAATATCGGCTGCGGCCTGGACACCACCTTCAGCCGGATCGATAACGGCAACATTCTCTTCTACGAACTTGACCTGCCCGATGTGATCGCTCTCAGGAAAAACTTTTACCAAGACAGCGACAGGCATATAAGCATTGCCGCATCCTTTCTGGAAACAGCATGGTTTGAAAAGGTCATTGTCCGGGACGGGCTGCTGTTTCTGGCCGGCGGAGTGTTCATGTATTTTGAAGAACATCAACTCAGAGAGTTCTTCGTTACTGCCGCAGATCATTTTGGCAGCTGTGATTTTTTCTTTGATTCCCTGTCACCCATGGGAATGAAATTCACGAAAAAAGCGGTGTTAAAAAAAGGCGGCATGGGCATGCCCCTGGAGGGAGAAGGCTGGGGGTTAAAACCCGTACAATCTCTGGAAACATGGGATAAGCGAATCAAGGTAATAGATGCCTTTTCCATGTCAAAAGGCATGAAAAAGGGTATTCCCCTGGGCTTTAAAATCATGTCAGCAATAACAGATATGCTGGGTATCTGTTCGATGGTGCATATGAGGATACAAGACAGATAAAATCATGGTAAAGCAGCAGGATGAAAGATATGGCGTGCTATGATCAATCATCAAACCGGTTAAACGATACGTTTATGATGCGATGATGCTTTCCGCCCGGGGATCGACAACCGCATTGGTGAGCCCCGGCACTGTCAGTGAGGATGGCTCTTGCTGCACTGATCATTAAAGAAGAATTGCAGACAAATGGCAGAGCCTGCGTTGAACAGATCACAGAAGACCCATATCTTCAATACTTCTGCGGCTTCAAGCGGTTTATCACAGATCACCCTTTTGATGCGTCCATGTTCGTTCATTTTTTGCAAAAGACAAATGGATGAACAGGCAAGAACTCCGTACGTACCGGTGTCAACAGTCAGGTTGCCTCCACCGAAAGCTCAAATCCATTGATCAGCTGGCTGGTCACGTTTGTTTTTTCTGTTTTTGAAAGAGCAAAGGTTCTTTGCTCTGCCTTTTGGTTTGTGCTGTCGAGGTGCACCTGGGACTGCCTGCAGACACGAAATGCAATAGCGTAAAAGTGAAATGATTTATTCAGCAAACCCTACGCGAATAAAATAGCGGCCTCATGACCTTTCTTGAGATTTATAACGAATAGGCTTAAATTGTGCACGCGTACCACAATCTAAGCCTATTCGTTGAATAATTTATTAAATTTCTGATAAATATTTTTCTTTTCTCAACGTTACAAAACGAGTTTTCCCTTTATTTTCAAGCTCGATAGTCATTGTACTGCTTTGCTTGCTCAGTGACATTGCAATTAAATCAATGCTTGACAATTTACTTGTATCAATTGAATTGATTTTTTTTACTTCATCACCGATACTAATCCCGCTTTTTCTAATAGAATTATTTTCCCATAATCCAGCGATAAAAGTCTTGCCATCTTTCTTTTCAAATGCTACGCCAAAATATGTTGGATTAATATCAATTCTTTTACCGTTTGGTACGAGCTTTATTCTATTACCTGGATAATCAATAACTACTTTGTATGCAGTCAATACATCATTACCTATCAACATTTGAACAGAGTCGTCAGAATGAGAAAAAACAGGGAGATTCTTTATTATATTATCACCAATCGCAATCTTTTTGATTCGTAAAGTATAATTTTCATCTGACCTACCGCCAATACCTGCAGCCGTACTTCCTGTTGCTTTTATCACTTTTCCTTGACGGAATTCATCGGTCTTTTTCAGTAAAGGCAGTGCTAAAGAAGTTACAGGCGTTCCTGTATCAATCATAGCCTTGATTTTGGTTTTGTCGTTAAGGATGCATTGCAAAAACGGAGCAAACCCTTGTTTCATTTCTAATGTCACTGGGATAGAATCTTGTTTATCCAGAGAGTTCTTTGTTAAAACAATTTTGTGTTCTTCAAAATCAATCGTTACGGTAAAAAAACGGAGAAAGTTTGAACCAATGATACCTGCAATATTCTCCGGGAACAATGAGTCATCTTGAATTATACCTGAAGGACAATTTTTTACTGCGACTCCTCCCACGTTGATTTCATCAAGCTTAACCAGCTGAATTTTTTTTGTTTTCCCTTGACTACCCGTTGCTGTAATTTCAAGACCAGTTGGTAACCCGAGTTCATCTGCGACCTCTTGCCTGATAATATTGAATGCTCCTGTATCAAGCATGAAATTATATTCTTTTGGGGAATTATTCAGTCTTGCTTTTATACGTATGGGATGCCCGTCCAAGGTAAAAGGAACTGCTTTTTCCATATTGTTCGTGAACGTGACCTCTCCGCTGTTCATAATGCTTGTTGCTTCAAATACCGCACAACCATTTAATACGCTTGTGATAACCATAAGAAATATTGTGATAATAAAACGATTCATTTTTCCTCCGATCAGGTATTCAACAAACCATTATCCGGTTTCTCGCTATCTTCAGAGAACAAACTTTATTGACAACGAAAATACGAAAAGCTACCTCATAAAGTGCTCCATATCAAAAAAAGCACTGAATATCCCGTTAACAGGGTAGCATTCATGTTATAAGATTACCAACCAATTTTTGATCTATATGCGCCAATCAAGGTATCTTCCTTAAGACAAAAAAATACCGGCAACAGAAGCTTCTGTTGCCGGTAGCAAACATACATGATGACGGCTTTCTGATAGCCGGGAAAAACTACCTGTTGCCTCGAATGGATGCTGCCCATCGGTAGTCATCAAGAGTAGCTTCAATACTGCTGGCAAGATCAAACTGATCCACTTGATCCTTTGGCAGTTGTTCTGCTTTCTCATACAGTTTTTTTACCCATTCACGATCATCAAAACGTCTGTGAGCACTTTCCGCCAGAAAAACGATATCCTTACCGCTTTTCATTGCATCGGCAAGTTTGACATGAAGATTTTTCAAAATAGTGCGGTCTTCGGTCTGATGTTCCACAACATGAAAAAAGTGTTCACAATGGTAACGATTCTCACACATACCGCTGACCTTTTCATACAATTCATCGACCCATTGGTCATCATTGAGATTTTCAGCTACCTTGCCGGCAAGGGTCAAAAAGCAGAAGCGATCTTTACAATGGACCTGTGCTTCCTGATACAATGCCCGGGTCCACCCTTCATCTTTCAACAGTGTGGATACGGCGGTACCAAGCTTGATATAATCTGAACTTGTTTCGCACGTTCCTTCCATCAACCGCAACAATTCCTCTGCCTTTACTTTATCATCAAGATTATGGATATAGGCCGCAACGATGTTTCTTTTTCTGGAAAATTCATCGGTAGATTCGAAAAGTGAAAGATAAACCCTTCCAGCCCATTCAGCATCTTCAAGATCCTGAGCAATAAGATCTCCCAAAATCATGAATTCATCGAAATAATGGGACATTTTTTCAGCATTGGCGTAAAGCTTTCTGACATAGGGACGATCTCCCGTTGCCTCTATCACTTCGTGTCCGAGCTTCCTCAAGGTTGCTCCATTCAACGCGGCTTGTTCACGCTGGATATACTCTTCATACAGAGGTGCAAACGTGGCCCGCTTTTCCTTCTGCAAAGCGATATCGTCCAACCATTGCCGGTCGGTACCATAGGCGAGAACCGCCTCAGCCATCTTGGCAAAATCGGCATTGGTCTTTACCGCGTTTTCTGCCTGGTGCAGAACCGTGATCGCTCCTTCGGTATCACCTATTTCCTCAGCCAGTTTTTCGGCAACCGCGACAAGACGAGAGGTATCTGATTCCAGCGATGCAGCTTTCAAATAGACAAGGCCGGCATACTCCTTGTTGCCGGTATCCTTGAGAACCGCTTCGGCCAGCTTGATCATATCGGCATATTCCGTATAAGATTCACCAGCCTTCCGGTAAATATCCAGTATCAGCTCTTCTTTTTTGAGGGACTCCTTAACCAGGTTTCCCAGATTCATCAAATCATTGCCATTGTCCAACATATCTTTCGCCCGTCCAAACAACGCGATACTGTACGCTTCATCACCGAGCGCCGCGACAGATTCCTTTGCAAGAACACCCAGTTCAACGCCATTTTCAAGCTTGTCTTCTGCCAGGCGATAGAACCCCTTGCAAAAATCACTTTCCGGAAACAACTCGGCACCACTTGCAGCCAGCAACGAGAAATCAGATCCTGCCGTACAGACATCTGCAGCTGATGTCAGGATTTCGCGGGCCTGCTCTGCATCATCAAAATCATTGACCAGCCCTTTGGCTAATTCAATAAAATCGGTAACGGTCTTACATTGCTCCTTTCCTTTGGCACTGACTTCAGCAGCGAACGCCTTATCTTCCAGATATTTTGTTATTTTCTGTGCAAGGCTGAGAAATTCCTCAGCCTTTACTGCTTTCTCAGCAGCCGCACCAAACATCTCCCGCGCACTTTCCTTCTGACCACTTTCTGCTGACTTGACCGCAATATCGATCAGCTCAGTTGCATTTTTACAGGCACTTTTTGCCTGTTCAAAATAGTCGGCAGCCTTTTCCTCATCTTCAAGAACGATCCGCGCTCCCTGGGAAAGAGCCATAAAATCGGCTGCTGTCGCTGCCCAGTCAGCTCCTTCTTCATACAGTTCAATTGCCCACTCTTTGTCATTAAGCTCCGTTACCGCGTCAATCGCAACTGCGACATAATCCGGGGTTTCCTGACAGTCATCATATTTATCTTCAAGTTCTTCTCGTGTAGCCATTGTTTTCTCCCTGGTTATTCAGATAATTCACTAAAACCTTTTATTACACCTGTTTTTAGACATAATTACGATTCTTCTAGCGAACTAAAATATACTTGTCAATGACAAACTTGACGTACCGTACATCCGCTTTTGACATCCGGTATGGCATGAGAATCGGCTGATCTCTCCAGCGTTTTCGTGTATGGTAAGAGAGGACGCAACGCCTTTCTTCCAGCAAGACGTGGTAATTGGACAAACGATTATACTGTGGATAACGTGAAGAAGATGCCGTTACTAAAGAGAGAACAGAGATGCAGACGATTCAGTACCTCACAGAAAATGGGCAGGTCGACGTTTTCTACGGTCTCCTGGAAGGAACATGATCCGGGGTTTCTTTTGCAGCAATCGTTCCTTTTGCCTTTTTTGGTTGATAAAGCAGGTGGTGCCAGAGAGCAAAACCGACCGTCAACACTCCAGCTCCCGTATGAATTTGCTTCATTTTCCGGCTGTTAATAAAGGGAGCGGTCACAACGGCAACTCCAAGTGATGCGGTCATGCATATCTTGGCTATTTCTTTTTTAGTCTCGAGATCTAGCTTTTCTGGCATTTCTTTCTTTTCTTCGCTTTATCTTTCTTGCTGTGCCTTTGCCCGTCTCGTATGCAAGGACACAGCTCAGCGCAGTGGCTACACCACAGGCAATCGGTATGAATGGTGCCATATTTTCACCTGATTGTAAAAGAATAATTGTAAAAAACAGTCTATTACTGGTCAACAATCATCAACCAGAAAGGTTTTCCCCATATCATTTAAGGGACCGAGAATAACCCAATCCAATATACGCGTCAATGAATATGTTTAGCAGAACCTAAGCCGCCTCTGACCAAACCACCGGCAAAAGGGACACCAATAACCGTCAGCCGGTCCGTACCCCTGCAATTGCCAGCATTTTACGAGCAGTAAGTGTTGCCGCAATCTTTTCTCTGGTTTCTTCTGTCAGGCCAAGTTCTCTTTCCTCACGAATCGGTCCCCAGCGATACGTTTCTGCAACCACTGTTTCATACCGCTCCCGCAACAACGAAAAAGAGTACTCTATTTCCGGATACTCACCCGATTCCCGAAAGGGAAGACGAATAAAATCCTCAGAAATCCCTGTCTTAAAATAAGGGACACTGAGGCGGTGAAACCCGGTTGGTTTCCAGTCAGGATGACGTTCATCGCAACCTGGCAGACACCAGGTCCTGCTGCTGTCATTGATCCTCGGTATGGTGCTTCTGACAGATACCGCATCCATCGCCAAAGATTTCTCGAAATCCTCAAGGGTAATAACATAACGGAGCGTTGGTCGAAAATTACCCCGCTTCTTGTTCAAAGCCCATTTAATCTTCACAAATCCTCCTTATAGAGCCAGCTTGAGCATCTCCCCGAAGGGGGGAAGCTGGTCATTATTTCCGGTTGTGACCCATAAAACCGAGTAGCCCGGTTCTGCCGCAGGAAATTGCAGACATTCCATGTCGGTCAGATAGATCAGACAGGCCGGACTGATCCGTTCCTGTTCAACCCAGTGAAAAACCGGTCGGTAATCTGTTCCGCCACCACCTTTTGGTTCCAGAGTAATTGGCAGATCACTCCGCTCGAGAATATGAACACCCTGTATATCTGCATCACAATAAATCACGTACAGTCTTGCCGGATACTGGGCCATGACAGCAGATATCTCCGCTGCAAACTGATTGAGCTCCCGATTGTCAATCGATCCCGAGGTATCTATTGCAATGACAATATGATCCAATTCATGGTTATAGAGACTCGGGAGATAGAGATCCTGGTGCAAATATCTTCTGTTTGGCATCATCCAGGTATAGTCGGATCGGGCACAACGTTCAATAAATCGAGCCAGCAAGGTTTCCCAGCAGATTTTGGGATTAACGGTATTCTCGACCAATCGCTCAAGACCGGCAGGCAACAGGCCCATTTCCCGGGCATTATGGGCGGCCTGGATCAAGGCCTCATCCCAGTCCGTTTCAGAAATATCGTCTTTTCCCGAATGCTGCAGATCCCTGACCTCTCCAGCCATTCCCGGGTCACTGCCGGCAGCTGCCGCTGCTTCCGTTACCGCACCTTCCTGTTCCTGTAACTCGGAACGTTCCTCGTCGTCATCCTGCCGATCACGTTCTCCTTCTTCACCATCATCAGTGGTATCCTTTTCTCCATCCTGCTCATCGTCCAGTTCTTCGATCAGTTTCAGGTAGATCTTCTCTGCATTGACCTCACGATATTCCTCAAGGTACAGATAGCCGTCCGGCAGATCAAAACCAGCATCGAGCAGTAACCAGTTAATTGCATAATCGCAGGCCCGATTCCACATGACCGGTTCACGGTCTTCTCTTCTGAGATGATGCCCACAGGCAGGATGCATAACAATATGAGCCGTCAGTCCTTCCAGCTTTTCCTCGGAAAGAATATTGATATAGTCAGGGTTGTAACAAAAAACCCGGCCATCGGTCCAGGCGGTATGGCAGTCCGAATCCTCCCTCAAATGAAGACGCAGCGCCAGAGAGGCAAAAAACGGGTGTTTCAACACCAATGACGTTCTGGCCCGAAGAAGGCGTTCATATGCTTTTGTCTGCTTCATCCAGTCAAACCAGGAGCCCTGCGTTACCTTCCGCCCAGCGGGCAAAGGAATCGGTAAGCGCCAGATCATTGCAGTGACGAACCGCCTCTCTTACCAGCAGCACCGAAAACTCGGCCGGCAGTCGCCCGGCAAAATCAAGGACAGAATCTCCACAGTCTAGTGTTGCCGCCCTGCCAACCATCTCACAAACGGCGTACAATACTGCCGGATCAGTCGAGATCTCAACCTCCAGCGGTTTTGTCATAATATCTTCAACTGCCGGCAACTCTTTCCAGATTCTCATAAATCCGCAGATTTCGGTGGCAGCTCCTTTGCCAACCGTTCCCACAAGCAGTTCAGAAAGAAGCTCAAAATCATCACACGCTTCAACAATCCGGGATGCAAATTCCCAGGAACGCGGAGAAGCGAAGGCCTTGCCACTTTTCTCCGGATCAAAATCATGCAGTAATGCCGGTCTGAACCTCAAAAACGCGACAATTTCCGGAACTATTTTATGCAAAACGGCCCAGGCAGACCATTCATCAAGATCGACATCAAAATCAATATGCACAAATCGATTGGCAAGGGCCGACGGCATCCGGTGTGTCACCGAACGATCGGTTTCCCGGTTACCGGCAGCAACAACCGTCCACCCCTCCGGAAGGACATATTCTCCAAGCCTTCTGTCAAGCACCAGTTGATAACAGGCGGCCTGAACCAATGGCGGAGCTGCATTCAGTTCGTCAAGAAACAAAATACCCTGTCCATCTTTAGGGAAAAAAGATGGTACACACCATTCCGACAATCCGTCTGCACTGATCCGGGGTAATCCTCGTAAATCTACCGGGTCTAAAAGAACCGCCCGGATATCTATCAAGCTGGTGCCCCGCTGGTCTGCCGCCTGCCTCACCACCTGACTCTTTCCGACTCCGGGTGGCCCCCACAAAAAAACCGGTTGCTGAATAATCGTTAATTTTTTAAGCGCTTTGATAATCTGAGTTGCTTTCATTTTTTCCTTTATCCCCACAGCTCTCACAGGTAGCCGACCGACTATTAGCCAAGACAGAATTACTTAGTTTATTCTAACACATTTGTCAACCATAAGCCAAAGCTGCAGATCCCTCTGCAAACGGAGGGCTTGCTTTAAAAACAGACAACAGCAATCACAGAGAAACCTATCTCCCCTCATCTCTTTACCAGACTGGTAACATTCTGATAAATAAGGGAAAAAAATCCTAGAATATCTTTTCTTCAAAAAAAAAGAAAAAAAACAAAAAAATATTTTGACATTCTAATATATTTAGTCTACTCTAACCCCATACACACACTCCATTGTTTAGGGTGGTGCTGGCCCCCCCCAATACCAGCCCACCCTTTACTCCTTCGTTACAGATCGGTTTTCACCTGTTTTCGTTCCGCTCCCCCATATAAAAAGACCGGACCTGAAATACAGCTTTTCAACTGGTCAGTGAGGATACGCATACAGACAGGAACATAGGAGTTCAGATAAGCCTTATCTTTGCAGACCCACTCACAACGGTGCGAAGGTCTTTTCTCCACGTTTTTTTCAGTTTTATCTTCGTGAACAAAACGGGCGCTGAGTTCACTGATTATAGTCCATTTTGTTTATTTTGTTTTGGCGCCCACTAATTTTTTTTAGATAATGTGTATTTTTTTGTTGACAAACAAAAAGTGATCATTTAAAAGTCGCTCAAAGTTTGATCGATCTAACTATCGGTTGAGAGGAACAGCTCCTCCGGCAACACACTCAGCCTGTACAGGTATCTGACAGGCTGCCGCCGCACGGGAATCATACAGATCAGGGGCGATCTTCTCATCTTTTTAGGCATCGCTGAACAGCAGTTTCTTCTGTACGGGCAGAAACTGAAGATTTTATAAAAATGATTACTCTGGGTAAAGACTGATGACAGAAATAGATTTAAAAAAATATTTTGCGAAAACGGATGATCCGCTCACCGGCGCATTTGAAAAGAAAATGGTGACCCATCCTGGAGGAAGTTCCTCCATGGTGCCACCACCGATGATTGAAAAAAAGATATCAACCATACGTGCTGCCGAAAGGACCGGCAAAAGTGCCGCTTATATTCATGTTCCCTTTTGTGAGACACATTGTCTGTACTGCGGCTTTTACAAAAAACGATTCAATGTGGAAGAAAGCCATGCCTATGCCGATACCTTGATCGCTGAATTACAGATGTGGAAGGATGATCCCATCCAGCAGACAGCGCCTATCCATGCAGTCTATCTTGGTGGCGGTACTCCAACCTCCCTTGAAGCAGTCGATATCGCCCGTATTGTTAAAGCGATCGGAGAAAACCTTCCTCTTGCAAACGATTGCGAGATCACGATGGAAGGACGTATCCAGAATTTTGATGACGATAAAATCAAGGCTTGTATTGATCATGGTGTCAACAGATTCTCCCTTGGCGTTCAAACCTTTAATACAGAGTTGCGCCAGTCAATGAAACGACTGGCTGACCGCGAAACAGTTATAAAAAAACTGGTACAGATGCGGGATCTTGACCAGGCAGTAATTGTGCTCGATCTTATCTATGGCTTTCCTGGCCAGACAAAAGAGATGTGGCAGCATGATATCGAGACCTTGCTCAGCCTTGAAATTGATGGAGGAGATCTTTATCAGTTACAGGTTTTCCCTCAGACACCGTTACATACCGCAATAGAAAACAAGAAATTTGAACCTGCTCTTGATGTTCCGCAGCGGGCACGACTGTATGATTTTGGCTGCGATTTAATGGAAACCGCCCAATACCGGCGTCTTTCAGTTAATCATTGGGGGAGAGATACCCGTGAGCGCAATATCTATAACCATCTTATGCGCAGTCCTTCGAACTGCCTGCCCTTCGGACCTGGTGCAGGGGGTACCCTGGGTGGTTGTTCGATCATGACAGAAAGTGATTATGATAATTGGAAAAAAGCAGTGGCAGATGGAAAGAAACCCGTCAAGATGATGTTTCAACACGGTCCACACAGCCTGCTCGAAAAAACCATAACCGGTGAATTTGAGCTTTGCAGACTGAATCCCGTCGATCTTGATCAAAAGTTTAACCTGGATCTTTCTCACTGTCTAAAGCCTCTGTTCGATCAATGGACAGAGGCAGGACTGTTTTTAAAGGATGGGGACTGGCTGCACCTGACCCGGGCTGGGCAGTTTTGGCAGGTCAACCTGGCGCAGCTGACCCTGGATTATTTACAACAGACCTTGTTGAAGGAGAAACGTGATGAAGCAAAGCACAGGTAGAAAATTTTTATTTCCGGTTATGGCCCTGACTCTGGCCACGGTACCGGGAACAGCAGCGGCAATGCAAGAAGTGGAAACAATGGAAGTTGTTGTTTCTGCAACCAAGACCGAAAAATCACTTCGAGAAGTCCCATCGACTGTCAGTCTGGTAGATGGTGATGAAGCAGCCCAATATGGTAATAATTCTATTGCCGATATGGTCAAAGACGTTCCAGGAGTTGAGGTTTTTGATAACAATATTGCCGGATCAAAACGTCTGATGATCAGAGGGGAAAATGGTGGCAGGGTTATTGTTCTTGTCGATGGACAGAAAATAAATGAACAAAAGTCAATGGATGGTGCCCCCCCTGCTGATTGACCCGGAAACAGTTGAACGCATCGAGGTCGTAAAAGGAGCCGGTTCTGTGCTCTATGGTTCTGAAGCGATCGGCGGTGTTGTCAATATTATCACCAAAAAAGGATCGGAAAAGCCTTTTGGTGCAGTCATCTCCAGTGCCTACAATTCAGGAACAAGCGGTTATGAAGGAAGTCTTGGACTCTATGGCTCTGTTGGTGGCGCCTACTATCGTATCACAGGCAGTTATTCGGATCAGGGAGAACGGGAAACACCTGATGGAGCACTGAAAGAATCCGATTCCCAGATGCAAAGTGTCAGCGGTGTTCTCGGATATAAGAATAAACAATTTGATGCCGGGGTGATCGTTGAAACCTATAAAGTCGAAGCGGATGTTCCACCACTGCTTGTAATGGGAGCTCCTTTTGACCTGAACCTGCCGGAATGGTCACGAGAAAAGGTTGGCGTATATGCTGATTTCAAGGATATCACTGATTTCTTTGCAAAAGTTCATATCGACAGTTATTACCAAAAAACGTTCAAAGATTTTCGCCAGTATACGGAACGGCCACTGCTCCAGGGACCAAAAGCAGGGGGACCAAAAGCGGGAAGGCCGAAAGCGGGTGGACAAAACGCTGGAAGACCGAGAGCAGGAGGCCCGAAAGCTGGCGGTCCGAAAATGGGCGGGCACATGGGTATGCGACCGATGATGATTGGCTCCAACCTCCATACGGATAACGACCAGAAAACGTATGCAATCAATGCCCAGGTCGATATGCTTCCCGGAAGCTCTCACTATGTAATTGGTGGCGTGAGCTTCAGTAATGATACCCTGGATGCAGAGACAGACATTTCCTTCACCATGCCTTTCATCCCGTCAATGAATTCTTTCCAGGAAGCGTCTATCAACACCTGGGCCGTCTATCTGCAGGATGAATGGAGTCTCACCGATGATGTGGTATTCACCTTCGGTGTCCGGGAGACCTGGGTAGAATCGGAACTGGAAAAAGCCAATGATCCGAGAATCAAACCGGGAACCATTTCAGACAGCCATCCTGCCTTCAGTGCGGGAGTAACCTGGAACTCGACCGAGAACCTGACCCTGCGGTCTATTTTCTCGCAAGGCTATCGTTTTCCGGATCTTGGAAAACTCTTTATCGGCACCAGGCATGGCGGATCCACCACCCTCCCGAACCAGGATCTAGATCCTGAGACCTCGAACAACTTTGAACTGGGCGCCCGATATGACGACAATCGGCTGAAAGTTGATCTGGCCCTGTTCTATAATATGGCAGAGAACTATATCAACCGTCAGCCTTTTGGACCGGGAGTGTACCGGTATGAAAATGTTGACAAGGCCAAAACCATTGGTATGGAAATGTGGGTTGGTTACCGTTTCGATACCTATAACCTGATGCCATATCTTAACGGAACCATTATGCGTCGTCAGTATGAAGACGGCATGCACAGTACCTGGGATACCGATACCCCGCTCTTCTCGGGACGTGTGGGCGTCAGATATGAAAGAGCATTGGCTTCAAAGCCTGCAGACGTCTGGGCGGATTTATATCTGCGCGGTGCCGGTGAAGCAGAGGAAGAGATCGCAGCCGGTACGGTTATAACCACAGATGGCTGGATGACCACAAACTTTGCCATCGGTATTAATTGGGGAGAAAATGATGAGTGGAAGGCATCACTCAACTTTAACAATATCTTTGATGAGCGTTACGTAACTGCACAAAATGCCCTGGTAGAAGCCGGGATGCATGTTATTGCACGACTCTCGTTCTCCTTTTAAAGGCTGTTGATTCTTGAAACTGCCGGGAAAGAGTACTGCCTCATAGGGGAAGGTACTCTTCCCGGTACCTATGGTAAAAAAGAACGTGACTCCACAGAAAAAAACGTATTGGCAACTCCAGGATCTTGTCACCATTGGCGTGTTTGCCGCAGTAACCAAGGTCTTGAGTTTACTGGTAGCACTGATTGGGGGCGGAATGAATCCGCTTACCATGATTCTAAAGAATCTTATTTTTACAACCCTGGTTATTGTCCTGCTGTACAAGGTACGGAAATTTGGAACACTTATGCTGTTTATCCTCGTCAACACCATTATTTCCATGCTGTTGATGGGTGGTAACCCCTTTCTCCTTCCATCCATGCTTCTTGCCGGACTGGTGGCGGAAGGGACCATTGTTTTACTCGGTGGCTATACGAAAAGCCTGCAGTTAATCATTGGTGTCGGTCTTTACGATCTGCTCTACAAGACGAGTGCCCTCTGTATTTCCTGGCTCTACATGAGAGAACAGCAGGAACTGATGGTCATGGCCTCTATTACCGTTGTTATCGGCTATGCTGGTTCTCTTATCGGTCTTTTTACCGGAATCCTTTTTGTGAAAGAACTTCGTCATGCCTGCATTATCCGTAACTGAAAAAATGACGATTTTTGAATCCGGTTCATCGCTTGATGTCCGCAGCAAGATGAGTATCTGTCTGGTTGCCTCGGCAATCGTTCTCTTCTTTAAAGGTGAAATCGCTCTTTTATTTTTTTCTTTTATTACATCTCTTTATGCCTTTTCAACCCGTCGCTGGCGTCTGTTAGGGATCTGCTATGTCGCCGTCATCCTGATGTGGCTTGTTGCCATTGGTTTTGTTCTGCTGCTGCACGCCGTTTCAGACGCTTTTCCTGTTTCAAGTCTGATTGGCATCCTGATCCCCTTTCTCCGCAGCCTTGTTATGTTAAATACCGTTCTCGTTCTGGCTCTTACCTCACGGGTACAAACCCTGCTATCGGCACTGAAAGGACTTCGACTCCCCTGGTGGCTCTATATCCCGATGGTTGTTGTTATACGGTTTATTCCTGATTTTATTCGTGATATAGGCCAGATAAACGAGACCATGCGAACACGGGGATATCGTATCAGTCCTTTTTTTCTGGTATGCCACCCACTGCTTACCGTCCGTCTTCTTGTTGCCCCGATACTTTTCCGTGCCCTGCGCAGTGCCGATGAACTGGCAATGGCCGCTGAAATGAAAGGGATCAGGCACAATGTAAAAATGACTACCTATAAACCAAACACCTTTGGTAAAAATGATGTGACAGCCTTATGCATTACCATCGTCACTATCATCTGTGGCATTGTGCTGGAGCTTTCCTTTGATTCCGTGGTAAAAGGGAGGATGATGTGATACGTCTTGACGGGGTAAGCTATCGGTATGCCTTTCACGAAACGGCTGCCATCGATCATGTTTCCCTGGAGGCTGGACCGGGAGAAATCGTTCTGGTAACCGGTGCCAGTGGTTGTGGAAAATCAACCCTGATCCGTCTGGTCAACGGTCTCTGTCCTCATTTTTTCAATGGAACAGTGACGGGGACGATAACGGTTAATGGTACAAAAACCGTTGACAGCAGCATCCAGAAGATTGCTCAGGATGTCGGCACCGTTTTTCAGGATCCGGAATTACAATTCTTTGCCCTGCAGGTAGAAGACGAGCTTGCCTTTGCCCATGAATGGCGGGGAACACCGCGGGAAGAAATTTCCGACATTATTCAGGAAAGTGCCGCTGCCATGGGTATCAGTGAGTTTCTGGATGCATCAATTCACGATCTTTCTGAAGGGCAGAAACAAAAACTTGCTATCGCCTCAGCCCTGTCGCTGAACCCGAAAGTTCTTGTCTTTGATGAACCCACCGCCAATCTGGATCCCGAAAGCACTCTGGAGCTGGCACAACAATTAATCGAGCTCCAACGGCAGGGACTGGCAATTCTGGTCGTTGATCACCGCCTTTATTGGCTCGAAGACATTGCCACAAAAGTTGTCGTGATGGAGGCAGGAAAGATTGTACAGGAGGGTGACTTTTCAATCCTGCACGACAACTCCTTCTGTAAGCACTACGGCCTGAGAAAAAGCAGGGTTACAGATTGCAGAAAGCAACTGACTTCAACTCCTGATAACGAAACGCTGATCGTCAAAGACCTTGTTTTCAATTATAAAAAGAGTATGTGGCGCGGCAGCTCCCGAAAGGAAAAAAAGGTTTTCTCCGGTGTTTCCTTTTCCTTTGGTCCTGGTATCACTGCAATTATCGGTGACAACGGCCAGGGAAAAACGACCCTGGCCCGCCTGTTGACCGGTCTGCTGAAGATGCAGCACGGGAGCATTGAATTGTCCGGCCAGCAGATCACCGCCAGGGATATTCTCAATCTGTCATCAATCGTCCTGCAGAATACCGACCACCAGCTTCACATGAATACTGTCAGCAAGGAACTTGAGATGGCAGCGGGATACGGTTTATCCGGAACGGTACATGAGGAAATGCTCAAACAGCTGCTGGTCGAAATAAACCTTGATCATCTTGCTGATCGTCATCCCCAATCGCTGTCAGGTGGTGAAAAACAGCGACTGGTTATCGCCTGCGGACTGGCAAAGAAACCCAAAATACTGATCCTCGATGAACCTACAAGCGGTCTTGATGGCGGTAATATGCAGAGAATCATCTCTATCATTCGACGGGCGGCAGATCAGGGAAGTATCATCCTGCTGATCACCCACGACCTTGAATTACTGGAACAGGTGGCGGAACGGGCCCTGCATTTGCCCATACCTCCTTCTGGTAATGAAATATCCGTTTAAAAAAAAGGAAAATACTATGTTTACATCACAGGTAACAGAAGAAATCAGAAAGAATGTACAGTCGGCTCTGGAGGAAGACCCCAATTTTATGCCAGCATTTCTTGCCAAAAAACTCGGCATATCCGAGGCAGTCGTAGTTGCCGCCCTGCCCGATGAAATGCGGTCTTTCATTGATGCAAAGCGGTTTGAGGAAATATGGGCCGAAGCCGGGAAATGGGAGAAGGCAACCTTTATCGTCAGTGCTCCCGGAGCGATCGTCGAATATAAGGGAACAATTCCCAAGGGATCCTTTGGCCATGGCTATTTCAACCTGATGGATAAAACGCATCCTCTTGGCGGTCATCTGCTGGTTTCCAAACTTGCCTCTATCTGTTTCTTGAACAAACAGCTCTTCAATCTGGAAAGTCTCTCCATACAATTTTTTGACCATGATGGGGCCCAGATGTTCGCCATTTATGCCGGACGAGAGAAAAAAGACATTATTCCAGCAGTAAAAGATGCCTGGTGTTCAATGAAAGAACATTTCTGTAAAAATTCATCTGACAAAAAATAATAGTTTCACGAAAAAACAATACAATTCGTTTTGGAGGAAAGAATAATGAAGGTACTGGTTACATGGTCATCAAAAACAGGAAATACAAAAGCAGTTGGCGAAGCAATTGGTGAGGCATGCCCATCGGGAACCGTACTTTGTCCTGTTGAAGAGGCTCCACAGGGTGGTGGCGACTACGATTTACTGATAATCGGCTATTGGGTAGATAAAGGAGTACCTGATGCCAAATGTAAAAAATTTCTTAAAGATATCAAAGGGAAAAAAATAGCCTTTTTCGGGACACTGGGTGCCTATCCTGATTCAGATCATGCAAAGGAATGTATGCAGAAGGCTGAAGAATTGGTAACGGACAATGAAATATGCGGACATTTTATCTGTCAGGGTAAGGTAGATCCTGCATTGTTGGAAAAGATGGCCAAGATGCCGAACAACCCGCATCCGATGACACCGGAACGTAAGGCTCGACTGGAAGAGGCAAAAAAGCATCCGAATGAAGAAGACTTTGAAAATGCCCGCCGGTATTTCCGGGATATCTTTTCGCAATTGGAACAATAAGAGAAGCCAACGGCACGTCCTGTCAATAAACTGAGCTGTACTGGAACTCAGCAGGTACAGCTCAGGATTCTCAATGAAAAAGGTTTTTTTATTTCTGAACCGGCGAACTGGTACTATCGCTGTTCCGACCTGATTCCTTCCTGGGCGAGACCCCTTTTTTCAAAAGCATAACATCAAAAGAGTGCTTTTTTCCGTGAGGGCTGTAGAGATGCTGCCAGTTTTCAGGAATACAGCCGCTCTGTTCAATATAGAGAACAAGCTTGCCAAGTTGAACAACAACTTCATCATCGATTGCATGTTCCATTTTACAGGCGATCTCCCTTGCCTGCTCTTCTGAATATTTCAGGGTGTCCCGAAAAAACAGAAAAAGAATAATGTTACGATGGGCGATGGCCATTGCCTGTTTTCGTCCCTGCTCGGTAAGCTGTATCGGTTGATATGGCTGGTAGACAATCAGCTCCATGGCCGAAAGATGTTTCAGGGCTGCCGTAACCGTCGGGCGGGTAACACCCAGTTCTTCGGCAATCAAATTAGCCCGGATAATACGATGCCTCTGTTCGATTCGAAAAATGGCGGCCAGGTAATCTTCCTGTGTTGCTGATGGTCCTTTCCTTTTTTTCATCTCTTTCAACTCTTTTACAAAGGCATCGAATTACGGACGGGATAAACACTTCATTTTATCCCATTGCTGGCTATCCGGACGGAGATCCTTCTCCAAAACCGGCTTCACAGCCGTGACGGTACACTCATCTGCCATACACCGTCATATTTTCAATAGTACTTATAAAAAACAGAAACAAGGGCGTCAATAACTATCATGCCAGCAATGTCCAATTGAGCCTTTATTGATTCGTCATTGTCATTAAAACGTGTGTTCATTTCAACAATACGGTATAAATCATAATCAAAGCTCATCTGTCTGCTTTCTTTTCTGCAAAGATTAAAGGGAGTCAGCCTTCCTGAAAATTTGAACATGTGTAAACCAACCATTCTGGTAACAAACGACGACGGCATTCACTCTCCAGGCCTCAAAGCGGCAGCTGAAGCCGTCCAGCCCATGGGTAAACTGATCATTGCCGCCCCACGCCGCCAGCAAACCGGTATGGGACGAAGTCTGACCGGTAACAGAGATGCACGACTGGAACCTGTCGATTATCAGGTCAATGGTTACAGCATTACCGCCTTTCATTGTGAATGTTCTCCAGCTCTGGTCGTCAGGCACAGTCTGAAAACCATCTTTGCTGACAATATGCCGGACCTGCTGATCTCCGGAATAAATTATGGGGAAAACCTTGGCTTCAACATCACCTGTTCAGGGACGGTCGGCGCCGCACTAGAAGCTGCCAGCTTCGGCATACCCGCAATCGCTATATCCAAGCAAACCGAAATAGAATCCCATTACAGCCACAACCTGCAAGACTGGTCGGCGGCATCTTCTTTTCTTGCTCATTTCAGTCGGTTAATGCTGACAAAACGGATGCCGCAGGATGTTGATGTCCTGAAGATCGACATTCCCATGGATGCGACCCCGAACACCCCGTGGAAATTGACAAAACTTGCACGGGTACCTTATTTCTCGAGAGTACTGGATGCCCCGACCGCTGATACGAAAATCGGTGATGGCAGGACAGAAATCAGGATTGATCCGGACAAGCTGGAAAAAGATACAGACATCCATACAGTTGCCGTCGACAATCTGGTATCGATTACCCCGCTGAGCACAGATATCAGCTCTCGGGTACGTTTTTCCGAGCTGCTGGCGGTCCTTGACAGTTGAAAGAAACACCAGACAAGACCGAAAATATCGACAAAGCCTGATAAAAGCTAAACACTAAAAAACGGGCAAATCATGTGGCACTCTTTTTTCCGGCGTATAAGGCTTGACTGGGTGCAGATTGAAGTAAGCTCTGTTTGTAATGCTTCCTGCTGTTATTGTCCACAAACTGCCTATAAAGACGTCTGGAAAAAACTGTTTTTCGATCATGAACTGATACGAAAGATAGTGCCTTTTCTTCATCCAAAGACATACATTCATCTCCAGGGCTGGGGGGAACCGTTCACCCATCCCCGTCTTTTTGCCATGATCGAAGACCTGAAGCGACACGGGTTCACGGTCGGTACAACGACCAATGGCAGTCTGCTTACCCCGGAACACATGCAGCGGTTAATCGACGTCGGACTTGATTTGATCGCCTTTTCAACCGCCGGTTGCAGCTCTGAGAAAAACGACCTCATCCGTCACGGAACCAGCTTAAAACAGGTAATCTCCTGTATTGAAACATTAAACAGATTAAAGGCAGCCCGAAAATCTCCCTATCCTCGAATTCATCTGGCTCATATGCTCCTGCGTTCAGGCCTGTCCGATATTGAGTCCTGCTCCTCTTTCTGGCGGGATCTCGGGGTCGATCATATTGTACTCAGTTCACTTTCCCTGATAACGAGACCTGATTTGCAAAAAGAGGCAATACTCGCCGACAGTATCAGGGAATGGGATGAACTGAAACAGAGACTGAACAGAATACGTCTTGATTCCGGCCTGCAAAACATCCTTCACTTTCACCTGGTTTCACCGTTCATGATTTTCAAACGCTGTTCTGAAAATATCTCCAAATCAACCGTTATCGGAGCTGATGGCGCGGTCTCGTCCTGTGTTATGGCAAATATACCCGTGACCAAACCGGTACCGTACTGGAGCTATGGAAAAAGACGACTATTGACCAGAACTTACTGGGCCGATAGTCAACAACAAGATCTGCACCATATATGGAAAGACAAGCAATACAAATCATTCAGGAAACAGGAAACCTTCTCTGAAGGACCCTGCGACAACTGTCTGAAACGATGCATCGAAATCTCAGACACTGAGTACTCTGTTGATTCATCTTCATTCCATAGCTGCTGGCAACTTCTCAGGGAAGCCAGTGAGGAAAAAGAAGCCCTCAGACGGAGAGCGGCAAAAAACTGACGATAAAAACCCCGGTATGCCGAAATCTCCATCTTTTCGGGATTATTACATTTTTAATTATTGCCTCGCTGCCGGTACATTTTTTTTTTGTTCAGGCTATTATCATCATTGATTAAATGGTGAAAATGGTATTAATAGCCAGGTGCTTGTTGAATATATGTCTTTTTTCATAAAGAGGATAAAATGGCAAAAAGGAGATTGAAGGAACATATTATCGACCGCGACTGGTGTAAAGGCTGCGGTATCTGTGTAATGATGTGTCCCAAAAAGGTACTGGAACTGGACCAGAAGGAAAAAGCGGTGGCGGCGCGTCTGGAGGACTGTATTGCGTGCAGTCTCTGTTCCCAGGTCTGCCCTGATCTCGCCATTGAGGTCATAACTGAAGACGCGGATACGGGAGGAGAAGTAACATGTCAAAAAACGTGAAGTTCGTTCAGGGAAATGAGGCGTGTGCCCTCGGCGCAATGTATGCCGGCCTTGATTTTTATGCTGGCTATCCAATTACACCCTCTACAGAGATCGCCGAAACCCTGGCCGTACAATTACCGGCAGCCGGCAAGAAGTTTATCCAGATGGAGGATGAAATATCCTCGATGTGTGCGATTATCGGAGCATCACTGACCGGCAAGAAGGTTATGACTGCTACCAGCGGCCCCGGTTTCTCATTGAAACAGGAGGCCCTAGGCTATGCCGTCATGGCTGAGATTCCCTGTGTGATTGTCAATGTCCAACGCGGCGGTCCATCCACCGGTAACCCGACCCACGTCAGCCAGGGTGATGTCAATCAGGCCCGATGGGGATGTCATGGAGACCATTCCATTGTCGCCCTGACTGCATCAAACCATCAGGATGTATTCAGGATGACCGTTGAGGCATTCAATATAGCCGAAACCTACCGGACACCGGTGATTCTTCTCTTTGACGAAGTGGTCGGACATATGCGGGAAAAACTGCTGGTTCCGGAAGAAGGCGAGATGCCACTCGTGGCACGACTGAGAACCGGTGTCAAGGAAGGGGTCAACTATCATCCGTATTTACCGCGAGAAGACGGACGTCTGCCGATGAGTGACTTTGGTGATGTCCATCGCTACAATGTTACCGGTCTGTTCCATGATATGTGGGGTTTTCCGACGGATAAACCGGAAGTGGTCCGGGAACTGCTCAGACATCTGGTTGACAAGATAGAAAATAACGCCCATAAAGTAGCACATTACAAAACGTATTTTCTCGATGATGCCAAGACGGTTCTTATTTCCTACGGTTCATCGGCCCGTTCCGCTTTGGCAATAGTTGAGACAAAACGGCAGCGTGGAGAACGGATCGGCCTGCTTGAACTCAATACCATCTGGCCCTTTCCGGCACATATTGTCAAAAAACATACGAAAAAGGCAGACCTGGTCGGTGTCGTTGAAATGAACACGGGCCAGTTGACCCAAGCGGTAAAACTGGCGGTAAACAAACCAAACAAAGTTCACCTGATCAACCGGTATGACTGTCAGCTCATTACCGAAGAGGATATCAAAAGAACCTTGAAAGTACTTCAGGGTCGGGGAGTATAAGCAAATGGATGTGAAACATTATATCAGGGAACGTTTCTTCCCGCATATGTGGTGTGCCGGTTGTGGGCATGGTGTTGTTCTGAATGCGCTGATCAACGCCGTTCACCAACTCGGACTCGACAAAAAAGAAATGGTTATGGTTTCAGGAATCGGTTGTTCCTCCCGTATTTCGGGATATGTTGATTTTCACAGTCTCCACACCCTGCACGGAAGGGCCCTTGCTTTTGCCACCGGAGTCAAGCTGGCAAAGCCATCCCTCAATGTGATCGTACCAATGGGTGATGGTGACGCCCTGGCAATCGGCGGCAATCATTTTATCCATGCAGCACGGCGAAACATCAATATTACCGCACTGGTTATGAACAACCGAACATACGGGATGACCGGAGGGCAGTTCTCCCCGTTATCCGGTATCGGGATCAACGCGACAACAGCACCATATTCCAATATTGACCGGGATTTCGATATCGTTGAACTGGCAACGGCAGCGGGAGCCACATTTGTTGCCCGAACCACCGTTTACCATGTGAAACAGCTGCAGAGCATGATCAAACAGGCAATAGAGCATAACGGCTTCTCAATGCTCGAGATTCTGACGCAGTGCCCCACCTATTTCGGCAGAAAGAACAAGAGAGGAAGTGGTGCCCAGATGTTCAAGGCCTTCAACGATATAACCGTCCCGATTGGTTCAAAAAAGAAAGAGGAACATCCGGAGCTGATCGAGCGAGGCGTTTTCGTGCAAAAGGATTTGCCTGAATATTGTGCTTCCTACGATATGGTCATCGAACGGGCAATGGCGAAATAAGAACAACGGATCAAGAAAAAAGAGAAGAGCAATGACACGATATAGAATTATTTTCTCCGGATCTGGTGGACAAGGGCTTGTCAGCGCAGCGATTATCCTGGCAGAATCGGCTGTTATGTATAATGATCTCGAAGCCGTTCAGTCGCAATCTTATGGCGCTGCTGCCCGAGGTGGGGCCACCCGCAGTGATGTCATTATTTCTGACGCTCCGATTAATATGCCGAAAATTATTCAGCCGGAAATCCTTATCTGCATGACCCAGGAAGCGTATAGTAAATTCAATCACCTGATTCGTCCGGGTGGTCTGCTGATCAGCGATTCAAAGTATGTAAAAACAGCCCGGCGCGTTGATGCCCGTCAGATTGAGCTGCCTATTTACCAGACAGTTATGGAAGAAATCGGCAAACCGGTGGTTTTCAATATTGCGGTACTCGGTGTCCTGATCGGGATGCGCGGAATCGTTAAAAAGGAATCAGTGGAAAAGGTACTGGCAACGCGGTTCCCGCCTGCCTTCATGCAGGGCAATCAAATGGCCCTTGACCTCGGATTCGAGATGGGCTTTGAATACGCTGAATAGCTCTTTCATAATGCCTTTTACCCAACCTTCCTTTCCCGGAAGCTCTGCGTAGGACACGCATGCTCCTCCTGAAATACGGTTATGATCGTAAACCGCGGCCGGTTGCCTCCCGGCCGCGGTGAACATGTTCCCCTGCGTGTTTTGTTACCTCAACAGGTTGAGTGCTGACCCGGCCCGATACCAGGCAATCTGAATTTCATTGTAGGTGTGGTTCAGCTGAAGCCGGTTCTGGCTGCCATCGGCATGAACAACCACACAGATGACCGGCTTGTCCGAAGCAAAGTCTGCCAGACCCAAAATATCAATCCGATCATCTTCACGAAGCAGATCGTAGTCGTCCGGATTGCTGAAGGTCAGGGCGAGCAGGCCCTGCTTCTTCAGGTTCGATTCATGTATTCGGGCAAAACTGCGGGCTATAATCGCAGCACCTCCGAGCAGCCTCGGTGACAGGGCAGCATGTTCCCTACTCGAACCTTCTCCGTAATTCCAGTCGCCGATAACAACCCACTTGACCCCTTTTTTCCGATAGGCACGGGCAATCGCGGAAAATGACTGCTCCTGTTCCATACTGAGAACATTGAGTCCCTTTCCCGCCTCGCCAGTGTAGGCGTTGATCGCACCCATAAACATATTGTCACTGAATTTATCGAGGTGTCCCCTGAACTTCAACCATGGACCGGCTGGCGATATCGCATCAGTGGTACATTTTCCTTTGGCCTTGAGCAGAATGGGAGCTGCTTTAATGTCCTCGCCATCCCACGGGGGCCACGGTTTGAGAAGCTGGATGCGCTGACTGTCCGGATTGACCACAAGCTCGATATCACTGCTGTCTTCAGGAGGCGCATGATAAAAACGTCTGCCACGATCAAAACCTTCAGGCGGAAGAGCCGCTGCCTTTTTAGGCGGCACCAACGTGAATGCATTTCCATCGTGATCAATGAGGGTATCGGTCAACGGATTGAAGGTCAGTCTGCCGGCAAGTGCGAGAGCAACTGTTATCTCAGGGCTGGCAATGAAATTCATCGTGGTCGCCTGACCGTCATTTCTTCCCGGGAAATTTCGGTTATAGGAAGTGATGATTACATTTGGTTTGCTGGAAACGACTGAATCACGGTTCCACTGACCAATACAGGGACCACAGGCATTGGCCAGAACCGTACCGCCAACCGATGTAAGTGCTTTCATCTGACCATCCCGTTCAATCGTTGCCCGAATCTGTTCGGAACCGGGTGTAACCATCAGTGGTACCGCTGTCTCAATGCCCCGGTCCAGTGCCTGCTCTGCAACATCAGCGGCCCTGCTCATGTCTTCATAGGAAGAATTTGTACAACTGCCAATCAGACAGGCAGCAATCTCTTCGGGAAGAGAACCGTTACCATGGCGAACTTCTTCGGCAAGTTCTGACAGAGGACGGGCCCGATCCGGTGAGTGGGGGCCGACAATGTACGGTTCAAGACTCGACAAATCTATCCGGACAACCCGGTCAAAATAGCGCTCCGGCTCTTTTACCACATCCTCATCCAGCGACAACAAATCACTATTTCGCTGAGCCAGTTCTGCCAGTTCTGCCCGCCCGGTTGCCCTCAGATAGTCGGTAATATAATCATCACAGGCAAAGATCGATGTGGTTGCGCCAAGTTCGGCCCCCATATTGGTAATGGTCGCCTTGCCGGTACAGCTGATAGTCCTTGCACCGGGACCAAAATACTCAATAATCGCATTGGTCGCACCGGAGACGGTCAACTCCCCTGCCAGCCGGAGAACAATATCCTTCGGAGCCGTCCAACCGCTGAGTTCTCCGGTCAAAACCACACCGATATGTTTCGGGCACAGAACCTCCCACGGCAGTCCTGCCATCGCGTCTATAGCGTCGCCACCGCCAACCCCGACGGCACAGGCACCAATTCCACCAGCATTTGGTGTATGTGAGTCGGTACCGAGAATAACTGCTCCCGGGAAGGCATAGTTTTCGATATTAACCTGGTGAATGATACCGGCTCCCGGTGCCCAGAAACCGGCTCCATATTTGGCTGCCGCTGATTTCAGGAAATCGTAGACCTCACTGTTTTCGGCCAGTGACGCGTGAAGATCTGAATCTCCACTGACCCGGGCTTCGATAAGATGATCACAATGAATGGTGGTTGGCAGTGCAACTCTTTTTTTGCCGGTCTGCATGAACTGAAGCATTGCCGACTGACCGAGGACATCCTGGAGCACCACTCGGTCGGGGCGGAGGTGAAGATAACTTTTGCCGGGAATAACCTCCTGATTCTCGGGATCATCGAGATGGGAAAGAACAATCTTGTCGGCAAGGGTCAACGGCCGTTGCAGTTTCTTGCGAACGATTTCGAGGGTTTTTCTCATTTTTTCGTAGACACCTGCCACAAAATGAGGGGTTGATTCGATTTCGATCATAGGTCAGCCTCCATTGTTTATCTGGACATACATGATTACCACCAAAAAGATAAGAACACCACGTTCAGCGGCAGGAAAAACAGGATGAATATAACGATTTGATCACGAGTTGTCTTTTCATCTGTACAATTTGGGTATACTACGGGTTAAAACCAGCCAACAGGTTTGGAAAAGCCCATTTCATTCATTTTAAATCCAGTTTCAGGCAGATCAGGCATTGTTCCACCAGAAAAAACGGGATGCCATTTAAGCACAAAATTTCCCCAACCAACGAGATACACCGTTAAATTACAGATACTCATTTGAGTTCCTTTAACGTGACCTTCCATTTCTTTTTTTTTCGGTTAACTCTGGTGGAATTGTCTCAAGATCCTTTCTCAATTTTTCATACTTTTTCTAAATAGCGTCTATCAGCTCCGTTTTATTTGCCGGTACCGCCATTTTTTCACTTCTTCCTGATATAACAATCAGTTATCCCGCATTCTCTTCATCTCCTGCTGCAGCCTTTGCTCAATATCGTTATGCATCCGTTGTCGTTTTCGTTCAAGATCGGCCTTGATTGTATCAACTTTTTTATCAAAATCCTGCTTTTTGTTCATAAACTGCTCGATCTCTCTGGCCAGCGCATCTTCTTTTGCTTCATCTTTCGGCAGCTTTTCTATCTTGAGGTGGTCGCCAATACTCAACTTGATTGAAAACGGATCTTCTGCTATCGCTATCATTTCGGCACCGGCAAGACGGCGACAGACGGACAGTCCTTCCTCGACGGAAACCGCAAGCAATTCGCAGATATCTTCAATTGTCGGCGGGACCTGCTTTTTGTGAAAAACAACCCTGATCGCAGCGACATAAAGATGGGCTTCATCATAGGGACTCATAGAACCTCCAAGAGCTGGTTAAGATAATTATGGTATCATAACGAAAAGATAATGATGATTTCCAATCACTGCCAGTGGTTTCACAGAGGAGAACCTGTTTTTCATGGAACGGATGAAAACAGTTCTGTTCATCTTTGGCAAACGTTCAGCAAGCCCCTGTCTGTAGCTTGGTTCGTATCAACCGGGAAGGATGAGTGACTGGCTGGTCTGTTTGATTTCTTTATAAGGAAAATGGTGGCGGAAATGGTGTAATTTTTGGTGTAACAGGGTCGTTTCTGTCGTTACTGACTAATATAGACCAACACAACACACAATACAATGAGCATAAAAAAACGGGCTTAAACAGTATGCTATTACTGCAAAAGCCCGTTTTCAGGAGTGGTGGAGCTAGGCGGGATCGAACCGCCGACCTCTTGAATGCCATTCAAGCGCTCTCCCAGCTGAGCTATAGCCCCGTATTTTATAAAACAGGATGCCCCATATACCAGGGTTTGCCTTTGCTGTCAATAAAAATCAGCTGTTATCCTCATTGTCATCTCCATTAATCTTGCCAATACACGGGGTCTCTGTTATCCTTTTACATTTTGAAGATGATGTTGATTTTTTATTTGTATCCGGTCAGTTATTCTCTACCGGTTAAGATAGCCACTTTACTTCAATGAAGGAAGCGTATGTATTCACCATTTAATTTTCTGTTCGGCTGGTTTTCAAACGACCTTGCTATAGATCTGGGAACGGCCAATACGGTCTTATATGTAAAGGGAAAGGGGATTGTCTTAAGAGAACCATCGGTTGTCGCTGTCCGCCAGGATGGGCGAATAAGCAAGGTGCTCGCTGTTGGTCAGGAGGCGAAACAAATGCTCGGTAAAACGCCGGGAAATATAAATGCGATCAGACCGATTAAGGATGGTGTCATCGCTGATTTTGAAGTTACCGAGGCAATGCTGAGGTATTTTATCAAGAAGGTCCACAACCGAAGAGCCCTGGTTCATCCGAGAATCATGATTTCGGTACCATCCGGGATTACCCAGGTTGAAAAACGGGCGGTAAAGGAGTCGGCCGAATCGGCCGGTGCCCGTGAAGTATATTTGATCGAAGAGCCAATGGCAGCTGCCATTGGTGCCGATTTACCAATCACCGAACCGACAGCAAATATGATTATCGATATCGGCGGCGGGACAACGGAAGTTGCGGTTATTTCCCTGGCCGGTATCGTCTATGCCAAATCAGTTCGGGTCGCCGGTGATAAAATGGATGAAGCAATCCTGCAATATATTAAACGCAGGCACAATCTTGCAATTGGCGAACGGACGGCAGAGATGATCAAAACAACCATTGGTAACGTGATGCCCGAAGAACCTTATGAAACAATGGACATCAAGGGACGGGATCTGGTCTCCGGCGTCCCGAAAACAGTTGTGGTCGGTGGTGATGAAATTCAGTTGGCCATTGCCGAACAGGTGGATGTAATCATCGACGCGGTTCGAGTGGCACTGGAGGTGACACCTCCCGAACTGGCCGCCGATATCGTCGACCAGGGTATTGTTCTGACTGGTGGTGGCGCACTTCTGAAAAATCTCGACAAGCGTTTGAAAGAAGAGACCGGAATGCCGATTATCGTCGCCGACGATCCCTTGTCCTCGGTAGTACTCGGTTCCGGCAAGGCTCTTGATAATATCGATATCCTGAAAGAAGTCACTATTGATTGAGCCAGGAAGAAACGTTTCTTTTTTAAATTACCAAAGCGGATGTAGCGTGAACAGTAAAAGCAGGAACAGGAAACATCGGATACGGCCTGTCCGGTTAAAGGTTCTGTTGCTGATGCTCGCTCTATTGATCCTGTGTCTGCTGATTTTTTCATCTACATTAGCTGGACGCTACGGTATCTTTCACCAGGCAACCCTTGAAATCCTCGGTCCAGTTCAATCGGGTATTTCCCGGATTGGTACTGGTGCCTGCCGCCTGTGGGATAATTATGTCAATCTTCTTAATACCCGGGAAGAGAACCATCAGTTGAAGTTGCTGTTACTGGCCAGCGAAGAAAAGCTCGCAAAATACCGCGAAGCCTACACCACCTACCTGCACCTTGAAAAGGAACTTGAATTTCGGCAAAAGGTTGATTTTCCGCCACTGACCGCGCGGGTGATCGGCAAGGATCCATCTTACTGGTTTCAGACCATCATTGTTGATCGAGGTGAAAATGAAGGTGTGATCAAGGGGATGGTGGCACTGACATCGAAAGGTATTGTCGGTCAGGTCATCCACGTTTCGGCTAATTATTGCAAAATCCTGCTGGCCAACGCGCCGAGTAGCGCAATTGATGTCGTCGTTCAGAAAAACCGGGTTCGAGGAATCCTCAAAGGTACTGGCGCGAATGGCTATATCCTCAATTATGTGCTGAAAAATGCCGATGTCGCCAAAGGCGACCGGATTGTCACTGCCGGAATTGGCGGTGTATTCGCATCCGGGATTCCGGTTGGTACCGTAAGTGCTGTTCACCGGAAAAAGCGGGGAATGTTTCTTGAGATTGAAGTTGAACCGGCTGTTGACTTTCAAAAGCTTGAGTTTCTGCATCTGAATCTATCATTGCAACAATCGGTTATTTCGGAAAAAATCGTTCCCGGAGGCTGATGATGCGGCTGATCTGTTTTCTGGTAGCCGGTATATTATTGATCGGTTTTCAGACCACCATATTCCAGATCATGCCGTCATGGCTCGGTTCCCCTGATCTCGTCTTTATTCTGGTCGCCTTTATCGCCTACCGGTTTGCCCTGCTCACCGGCTTGTTTCTCGTTTTCACCCTGGGCTGGATGATGGATATTGTTTCCGGTATTTACCTCGGAACCTATGTCGTAGAATATGTCCTTTTGTTTGCCTGTCTGTCGCTACTCACGGCAAACAGCCCGATAAAAGAGTCAGTCTATCAGGTGCCGCTTGTTGGGGCCGGGTATTTTCTTGCACAGTTTATCCTTTATTTTATTTTGTCAATAATGGTCTCGGACGGTCTGCCGCCCTGGTTGTGGGACCGGGTATTACGAGAGACGATCCTTCTGACGATGGCAACGATACCCTGTTTTCTTCTCTTTAACAGCCTTAATGAATTTCTCTTGAAAAAAAAAGTGCTCAGACGTATCAGCCAGCGAAAAAAATCCGGAAATCAATTCAGGTAATGCAGTAATGAGAAAACGGATAATTTTTGATACGGTCGAAGAGATCTCGGAACATAATGAAGAGGCTATCAACCTCTTGAAAAAGAGGGTTTTGTTTGCCATTGTGCCGTTGATCTTCTTTTTCGTCATTATCCTTGGTCGTCTCTGGTTCCTGCAGGTAATCTGTGGTTCTCAATATAAAGACCTCGCGGAAAACAATCGGGTCAGGGTTCGATCCGTTTCGCCGCCACGCGGGCATATTCTTGATCGATACGGACGGGAAATCGTCACCAACAGACCTTCGTTCAACGTGGTCATGATCAGGGAAGATTCCTACGATATCGAGGACATTGTCAAACGGCTGGCCGGTGTTCTCGATGAAAATATTGAAACCCTGTGGGACCGGATACGGGATGCCGAGGGAACCCCGCGTCACCTGCCGATCATCATGAAAGAAGATATCGATTGGAACACACTCGCTTTCCTTGAAAACCATAAATACACTTTTCCCGGAATCAGAATAGAAGTTCAGCCGGTACGATCATTCCACTATGGTGACCTGGCAGCCAACACCATCGGCTATATCGGTTCGATAAACCGGAGCCAGCTTCAAGCCGATAAGGAGAACTTCTATCAGGGTGGTGATCTGATTGGGAAGCGCGGGCTTGAAAAGCTTCGTGAAAAAGATCTGCGCGGAGAAAAAGGAGCACGTTCTGCCGAAGTGAATGCCCGTGGATTTGAACAGCAACAGTTGAAAAATATAGACCCGTTACCGGGAAATGACATCAGACTGACCATTGATGCGGAGCTGCAGAAAGAAGCCGAGTCGTTCATGGCCATTGGCGACAAGGCCGGTGCTATTGTCGCGATGGAAGTAAATACCGGCCGGGTACTGGTCGCGGCCAGTGCACCGTCAATTCATCTTGAGGACTTTGTTGGTGGCATTTCCCTGAAAAACTGGAAGGCTCTGCTGAATAACGAGAAACATCCACTGATCAACAAGGTTATTCAGGCAACATACCCTCCCGGTTCGACCTACAAGGTGGTCACGGCCCTTGCCGGACTGATGGAAGGGGTTATCGATGAAAATACAACCATCTATTGCCCGGGATACTACAGGCTCGGTAACCGTGTTTACCGCTGCTGGAAACACGGCGGTCATGGTGTTGTGAATCTCAAGCGGGCAATAGCCGAGTCGTGTGATGTTTATTTCTATCAGGTCGGCCAGCGCGTCGGGGTTGACGGACTGGCTGAGTATGCGCACAAATTTGGACTTGGAAAAAAGACGGGAATTGAGATAGAACATGAAAAGTCTGGTCTTATTCCAACCAGGGCATGGAAAAAAAAGGCCAGGAAGGAAACATGGCAGGAAGGCGAAACCCTTTCAATTGCCATCGGCCAGGGTTTCAACCTGCTCACACCCCTGCAGGTGTGCCTGATGACCGCAACCACGGCAAACGGCGGCAGGATCTACAAACCACAACTGATCGAATCGGTCTCGACCCCGGACGGCACGGTTCTGGAACAATTCAAGCCAAAATTGCTGGCCGAGATGAACAACCGTGAAAAAAAACACCTCGAACTGATCAGGGATGGTTTGCTTGAAGCGGTACACGGCAACCGGGGTACGGCGCGCAGGGTACGCATTGAGAATCTGACCATTGCCGCCAAAACCGGTACCGCCCAGGTGGTTCGGGTTGCACAGTATAAGGGTTTGAAAGAGACAGAGATACCGTACAAATACCGGGATCATGCCTGGTTTACCTGCTATGCTCCGGCTGATGACCCGCAGATAGCGGTAACGGTACTCGTTGAACACGGACTGCATGGCGCCTCCGGAGCCGGGCCGATAGCCCGGGTCGTCCTGAGAAAATACTTCGAACAATATCTGAAAGAACGGGCAGGCATGCTGCAACAAACAAAAAGGCTGGATGGCTAAGATGTTGCCGGATAAAACCGGATGATAAAGAGAGACATATGTTCAGATTTGACAGAAGATTGTTTGCATCTTTTGACTGGGTGATGGTTATTCTGCTTCTTCTGATATGCGGAATGGCGCTTTTTAACCTCTACAGTGCATCTTACCCGCCAAAGACCTGGGGAATACCCCCGTACCTGAAGCAGTGTTATTTTTTCCTGCTGGGATTTGTGGTCATTATTTTTATCCTTTTTTTTGATTACCAGGAACTCTATAACTGGAACTGGTTGTTTTATGCGATTGTTATCGGCCTGTTGATCGCTATCCTCATTGTCGGTAAAACGGCAGGAGGCTCACAACGCTGGATCAGTCTCGGTTTTTTCAACCTCCAACCTTCCGAGCTGGCGAAACTGATGCTGGTAATCAGCCTTGCCAGTTATTATTCAGGAAGAGAAGTAACCGATGGTTATACCCCGGTCCAGCTGATCATGCCAATTCTGCTGACGACGGTCCCCTTCCTGCTGATCCTGATTCAGCCGGATCTTGGAACGGCTCTGATGTTACTATTCATCGCCGTATCAATGACCCTGTTTGTCAAGCTACGCTTATCTGTTTATGGTCTGTTGGGCGGAGGCAGCATTGGCTGCGTTTATCTCGCCTGGAATTATCTGTTGAAACCATACCAGAAACAGCGGGTGCTAACCTTTCTCAATCCGGAGCAAGACCCGATGGGTCATGGCTACCATATCATCCAGTCCAAGATCGCTGTCGGCAGCGGTGGCCAGTTCGGTAAAGGATATCTGGAAGGAACCCAGAGCCACCTGCATTTTCTACCGGAGCGGCATACCGATTTCGCCTTTGCGGTCTGGTGTGAGGAATGGGGTTTTTTCGGCAGCCTCTTCTTTATCGGTATCTACTTTTTTTTCCTGGTATGGGCCTTGTACACCAGTATCTATGCCCGGGACCGGTTTGGGGTTCTGCTTTCTTTCGGGATCGTTATGCTGATTTTCTGGCAGGCAATTATTAATCTGATGATGATTCTCGGTTTCCTGCCGGTGGTTGGCATTCCACTACCACTTGTTTCCTACGGAGGCTCTTCTCTTTTGACCACACTGGCAGCCATCGGAATTCTGCTCAATGTCCGGATGCGGAGATTCCAGGGAAAAATGGCAGCTGGAGAGTAGTCAACTCGAAACCGATATGGCCTGCAAAACGAGGTCTTTCAAGGCGTCAATAAAGTGAGGATCGCAGTTCAGGGCTTCGGTCATTTCAAGCCGCATACCCAGTTCGGCAGCCAGATCACGATACTCCATTTTTATCTCATATAATGTCTCTACATGATCAGAAACAAAGCTGATCGGAACCATCAGGATATTTTTTTTCCCTTCTCGACCAATCCTTTCAAGCATTTCCGGGGTTGACGGAGACAACCAGTCGACCGGACCACTTTTGGACTGAAAACAGAGCCGCCCCTGTTTTGCGGTAATCTTCTCAATGGCTTCAATGGTTTTTTTCAGATGAGTCACATATGGATCACCTTCTTCAACGAAAGACGTCGGAAGGTTATGAGCGCTGTACACAATTTCAGCATCGGAGGGAGCAAAAAGTAACACCCCCCTTTTTATTCTGTCCGCGAGGCAGGAGATATAGCCCGGATGATCCGGCCATGCCGTTATTTCGGTAAGCTCAAAACAATTGTTTTTATTATTGTTGCGTTTCAACTCCTTGAATGAAGAGCCACTGGTGGCGCAGGAATAGTGGGGATAGAGACTGAGTGCGACGATTTTGCAGATACCTTTTTCCCGCATGATCTGCAAGGCCTCTCTGCTGGTTGGCTGCCAATAACGCATTGCCATTGTAACAGTGAAGTCGCCATGTTCGCAGAGGGCCTTTTCCAGCGCCTCTGCCTGTTTCCGGGTAATACGGGTGATAGGAGAACCGCCGCCGATCTTTTCGTAAGTGGCCATGCTTTTCGGTGCGCGTTTTCTGGCGATCATCCAGGCAAGCGGTTTTTGCAGGAACGGCGGACCAAGCCTGATGATCTCACGGTCTGAAAAAATATTGTAAAGGAATGGACGAACCTCTTGAAGGTTCGAAGGCCCACCCATATTGAGCAGTATGATACCAATTTTTTCGTTTTGCATAAAAAAAGAACAGAGCGGAGGTAAATATCATGGAATTTATCATATTTTTCCGGGAAAGAGAAGGTAAGAGTTGTCGTATTGGTTCATGATCTGCATATTTACTTTTGGTTTGCTGAAAAAAAGATGGCTTGCTTGATTATAGAACGGGAAGAAATATAATAGAGATAATGACACATCTAAGAGAGGCAGTATTCAGCATGAGCAAACGTGTGTTTTTGCCCTTGATATTCACGTTTGATTATCAGCTACGATTGGTTTCTGAAAGGAAACCCGTTTCTGTTTTTTTACCTTTCTTTATTGAAGGCAGTTACCGGAACAGATATCCTTGTTTCGGCTTTCGCTGTGGTGTGCGCCGTTGTGGCGCTCTGGATGACAGGAATTACTGCTGTTAGAGTATTAAACGGAGGAACTCTATGGAACTAAAAATCGAAGCCCGAAATGTTGAGTTGAAAAATGGCTGGCAAATCAAGATCGAAGAGGAACAGGCAAAACTGCTCAGGCATTATGCCAGTTTTGTTCTCCATCTCCGGGTAGCCATTGAAGCGACGACTCATCATAAGGAAGGCGGGTTCGAAGTCAAGATTGTCGCCTCGGTTCCCAATGGTACGCTCGTCGTCAGCCGAAAAGGTGACAAGGTGAGACCCCTTCTGGTAGAAGGATTTGATGTCCTGACCCAGCAATTGAAAGAAAGGCTGAGGAAAAAGAGAAAGGCCCAGAAAAACAATGATCAGCCAATGGAAACGGACAGCGTCGGCATTGTGCATAAAGTATCACCCCATGAGTCATATGGATTTATTACCTCCTTCGACCAGCGGGAGATCTATTTCCATGAGAATGCCTTGAAAAATGTCTCAATAGACGACCTTGCTGAAGGTGATAGCGTCTTATATGGTGAATCACGCGGAGATAAAGGACCTCAGGCATCATGGGTCAGAGTTGCGAAATAGACGAACCATCCCTGGAAAAGAAAGCCCCGCTCTGAGAATATCAGAGCGGGGCTTTCTTTTTGCTTTTCATGGTAATCACTACTGATCAGTCACGTATCGATGGCTCGGCCAGAACCACGTTTCAAGATCTTGTCAAAAAAGGTTGATTGCTCTTTCAGTCTCTCTGAATTATAAAAATGCCGGATACCGGTACAGGAAAACATAAACCAGCAATCAGACACCACCTGGACGATACGGTCTATCTCTGGTCCATTGCAAAAAAAGAACAGAGACAACCAATACGCTGCCGATTCAGAAACCAAAATGAAAAACGCATCTCCATTCACCTTACATGCCCGCTCACGTGAGTGCCGGGCTCGTCGTGGCGAAGTTAAAACGGCCCATGGCACGTTTCAGACACCGGTATTCATGCCGGTTGGGACTCAGGCTACCGTCAAGGCACTTACACCTGAAAATCTGAAAGAGGCTGGAGCCGGGATTATCCTCGGGAACACCTACCATCTGTTTATTCGTCCAGGACACGAATTAATTGAAAAATGCGGTGGCCTGCATGGCTTCATGAACTGGGATCGTTCGATTCTGACGGACAGTGGTGGCTTCCAGATTTTCAGTCTGAAGGACCTGGCCCGAATCAGCGAAGAAGGAGCATCATTCAGATCCCATCTGGACGGTTCGAAACTGTTTTTAAGTCCTGAAAGCGCGGTTGAGGTTCAACAAGCACTTGGTTCAGATATCATGATGTGCCTTGACACCTGTATTCCTTATCCCGCATCTCTGGAGGAGACAATCACGTCAACCGCATTAACCGGACGCTGGGCAAAACGCTGCCGGCAGGCACACACCAACAGAAACCAGCTGCTTTTCGGCATTGTTCAGGGGGGAATGGACCCGGAATTACGGAGAGAATCAGCAGAAACCCTGGTCAATATCGGTTTCGACGGCTATGCCATCGGTGGACTCAGTGTTGGAGAAGAAAAAGAACGCATGTATGATATGACCGAGGCGACCACGCCACATCTTCCCGACGATTTTCCGGTTTATCTGATGGGGGTGGGAACTCCCGAAGACCTGGTGGAGGGTGTGTGGCGCGGTGTCGATATGTTTGACTGTGTCATGCCGACAAGAAATGCGCGTAACGGCACTCTGTTTACATCATTTGGCAAGGTAGTCATCAAGAACGCCCGCTATCGGGATGATCGGAAACCACTAGACCCGCTATGCACCTGTTATACCTGCAGGAACTATTCTCGAGCCTATCTCAGGCATCTCTTTGTCAGCAGAGAAATTCTTGCCTGTCACTTGAATACGATACATAATATCCATTTCTACCTGAATCTGATGGCAGAAATCCGAACGGCCATTGAAAACGACAGCTATTCACGATTCAGAGACGATTTTTATGGCAGGCTTATTGGTGAGTGATTATGGTAATCGGATATTCTTTGAGAACTGCCCAATCAAAATGACAACCCGGGCAGGCAAAAAAAAAATGATAATGGAGGTAGGGGATATGAAGATAACAGTATCTGCAGCATTATCGTCTGCAGTTCTCATGTTTACATCAGTACCCGCTTTTGCGGAAGGAGGAACCGCCGCCCCCGGTGGCCAGCAGTTTATGAGCCTTGTACCATTGGTCCTGGTCTTCGCTGTATTTTACTTTCTGCTGATCAGACCTCAGCAGAAACAGGCAAAGCAGCATCAGGCCTATTTAAACGGACTGAAAAAAGGAAACAAGGTTATTACCAAGGGTGGTATTTATGGTGAAATTATCGGCCTGACCGATTCGATACTGACCCTTGAGATTGCCGAGAATGTCAAAATAAAGGTGAGCCGTGACGCGATTGCCGGTTCTCAGGTAAAGGACGATCCGAAAGCCTCTACCGGTAAGGACAAAAAACTTTCCGGCGGCTGAGGCATCAAAAGCTGCTGAATTTCTACAGGTGTAGAATCCGGAGGAGGGTGAAACATCGCATGGCGTTTCACCCTTTTTTTGTTACTGCCTGTTTTCTCCTGTTTTTCTGCAAGGCTGTCATTGCCATTGCGATATAGTTTTTTTATCTTCGCTGGATAGCTGCCCGTTTTTGTGATACGCTTTCTTTTTGAAAAGAGGCTGTCATGACAAAACAGGGTTCAAATAAAAAAACGGCTGTTACAGGAAAGGATTTGTGAAACTCACGACTTCCTCGCTCCTCAGGGGAAAAGAGGCAAACTCACCCCTTATAGGGGTAAACACAATACCACCCCCTCTGGGGGTAGATTCTTTATTCTAGTATATCGTTCTGTATATATTGTTACGCAATTGCGATTTCATCCATTTTGTAACGCCACTTAAACACGACAGGAGCTTGATTGATTTCCTCTATCCCCTTGTAAAT
>PDWJ01000890.1_pt1 | contig 40329 bp, 36 predicted proteins | sample 1430881 | NCBI WGS metagenome assembly PDWJ01 (sample SAMN01162460, study PRJNA174530) | Oral metagenome, whole genome shotgun sequencing project. | biome: Marine environment; feature: Marine mammal; material: Swab sample of the gingival sulcus; isolation source: swab sample of gingival sulcus...
TTACGATAATCTGACATAAAGCAAAGATAAAAAATTTATAGAAACTAAAGTAACTGCAATGAAATTGCAGGGTTTTAACCTTTAACTAGAAAATAAATGACACATAAATGTAAAGCTGAACAATCAAAATATCTTCTTAAATAATGAAAACTTCCCTTTAATTAAGTAAATTCCCTTAAATTTTAATTTAAAAACAGACAAAAACAAGATTTTCTTGCGAATTAATAAATAATTACATATTTTTGCCCACGTTATCGTTAAGATAGCCATTTAGTTCAACATGCAATAATTCAATTGCAACCATTTCTAAATAAAAATTAATCATTAAATTACAATTAAGAATATTTCTTATAGAAATAAGTATTTTTATATATGAAGTATTTACTTACCTAAATTCATTAACAAAACAATTTTATGTACGACATTATTGAACTGAACAAAAAATTAGTTTCAGAGTTAAAAGAAATCGCCAAAGATTTAGAAATTAAAAATATAGAAGGAGTTAGAAAAAAAGATTTAATCTATATGATATTAGATCATCAAGCCTTAAAACCTTCTAAAAAGCCTGTATATTCTTCTAAAGAAGATAAAAACGAAAAAAATAAAAAAGCTGAATCAAAAACAACTAATAATAATGATTCAGAAACCTCCCAAGAAAATACAGAACGCAAAATTGTAAGACGTAAACGAGTTTTATCAAATCGAAAAGAAAATCAATCATCAGAAGCCAAAAATACAACTACGCCTGTAACAGAAAAAACAAATGTAACAGATGTGAAAGATGATCTTGAGATAAGAGCTGAAAAGAAAAATAAATCCAATCAACAGGTTAATGAAAATAAACCTAAGAATGGAAACGGAAAAGAAAAAAAGAATGGAAATAACAATAATTCCAATCTAAAAAATAATAACGAAAAGAAAGAGAAGGAAAAAGAAAAGGAAAAAATCCCTTTTCCTTATGAAAATGAAGGTATTATAAATAGCGAAGGTGTATTGGAAATTATGGCTGATGGTTATGGTTTCTTACGTTCAAGTGATTATAATTATTTGAATTCTCCGGACGATATTTATGTATCTCAATCTCAAATAAAATTATTTGGATTAAAAACCGGAGATACCGTTTTAGGAACCATTCGTCCTCCTAAAGAAGGAGAAAAATATTTCCCTTTAATCAGGGTACAAAAAATCAATGGTAAATCACCGGAATTAATCAGAGATAGAATTCCTTTTGACCACTTGACACCATTATTTCCTGAAAAGAAATTTGATATTACTTCTCACAATCCGGGAAACATGTCAACTCGAATTATCGACTTATTTTCTCCTATTGGAAAAGGTCAAAGAGGTTTGATTGTTGCTCAGCCTAAAACCGGTAAGACCATTTTATTATCGGAAATTGCCAATGCAATTGCTAAAAACCATCCGGAAGCCTATCTGATTGTTTTATTAATAGACGAGCGTCCGGAAGAGGTTACCGAGATGCAAAGAAATGTAAATGCCGAGGTTATTTCTTCTACTTTTGACGAGCCGGCAGAAAGACATGTTAAAATCGCCAATATTGTGCTTGAAAAAGCCAAAAGAATGGTAGAATGCGGACACGATGTTATCGTACTTTTAGATTCAATTACAAGACTAGCCCGTGCTTATAATACAGTATCTCCATCATCAGGAAAAGTATTATCCGGAGGGGTTGAAGCAAATGCACTACAGAAACCAAAACGTTTCTTTGGAGCAGCAAGACAAATTGAAAATGGAGGGTCTTTAACCATATTAGCAACAGCATTGATAGAAACCGGTTCGAAAATGGACGAAGTTATCTTTGAAGAATTTAAAGGTACCGGAAACATGGAACTTCAATTGGATCGTAAGTTGTCAAACCGCCGTATTTGGCCTGCTGTTGATATTATTGCTTCAAGTACCAGACGAGAAGACTTATTATTAGACAAAGACATCTTACAACGCACATGGATTTTAAGAAATCTTATCGCAGATATGAATCCTATCGAAGCCATGGAATATATCAAGAGTAAAATGAAATTTACACAAGATAATGCTGAGTTTTTAGCATCCATGAATGATTAAAAGGCATTTTTAAAAACATATAAGATAGCGTACTTTTAACCATTTAATTTAAAAGTGCGCTTCTTCAAATTATTGACAATCATATTTTTACAAAATTCATAAATTTACACTTTTGGCACAAGAAAACTGTATATATCATTCAGGTATTGTAAAAGAAATTACACCACAAACTATTTTTGTCAGCATTATATCTGCTTCGGCTTGTAGTTCATGTCATTCTAAAGGATTATGTAACCTATCCGAAATACAAGAAAAAGTGGTGGAAGTATCAAACAAAGAAAATTACAACCTTAAAAAAGGAGATATGGTTCAATTGGAAATGCAATCCAATTTGGGTACAAAAGCCGTAATATTAGGATATGTCCTTCCTTTTGTGTTGCTTATCACTTGTTTAATTACCCTTACAACCTTAGATATTGAAGAGGGATTAGCTGCCATCATTTCCTTACTCACACTCATCCCCTATTACCTCATTCTTTATCTTTACAGAAAGAAATTGAAAAAACAATTCATGTTTACCCTAAAATAGTAACAAAAAGAAAAGTTTAGCATTAAAATGTTAAAAGACATTCTCTTCATTTTTCTTAACTTCTTAATGATTCAAAAAGTTTAAAGGAAAAAAAACCAACAATACCCCTTAAAATTTTCCTATTTTCATTAGATTTATAAAAAAATAAGCCTATTTTTGTTTGTTTAAATTTATAAAATAAATAAAAATGATGAAAAAAGGAAAATGGCAATACGCATTGCTGATTATTTTATTGGGTGTAGCACATATAAGTGCTGAAGCTTGTACCAACTTTTTAGTAACCAAAGGAGCTAGTGTAGATGGTAGCACCATGATTAGTTATGCTGCCGACTCTCATTCGTTGTATGGAGAACTTTACTACTATGAAGGCAAAACTTTTAAGCCGGGTAGCATGTTAGATATTATAGAATGGGATACCCAAAAACCCTTAGGACAAATTCCTCAAGTACAAGAAACCTACACGGTGGTAGGAAATATGAACGAACATCAGGTAGCCATTGCCGAAACCACTTATGGCGGAAGAAAAGAATTAGGTTCGCAAAGTGGAGCCATTATGGACTATGGTTCTTTAATTTATGTAGCATTACAACGTGCTAAATCGGCTCGTCATGCTATAAAAATTATGGGTGAATTGGTTGCAAAATATGGGTACGCCAGTTCAGGAGAATCTTTTTCTATTGCAGATAAAGATGAAGTTTGGATTATGGAAATGATTGGCAAAGGAGAAGGAGAAAAAGGGGCTGTATGGGTAGCTCGCTTAATTCCTGACGGATATATTTCAGGACATGCCAACCACGCACGTATTACTACTTTCCCTCAAGATGGTAACAAAAGTGTAACCACATCTACCACCATGGATATGATTTTGAATAAAGGCATATCTACTATATATCAAAAAGATGTGATTTCATTTGCAAGAAAAAAAGGATGGTTTGATGGAAAAGATGCTGATTTCAGTTTTTCAGATGTATATGCCCCGTTAGATTTTGGAGGTGCTCGTTTTTGTGAGGCTCGTGTTTGGTCAATGTTTAGAGAAGTAAACAATGGCATGGATAAATATGAAGACTATGCCATGGGACATAACCTAAAAAACAGAATGCCACTTTGGGTAAAACCTAACAAAAAAATCTCGGTAAAAGATATGTTCTCTTTTATGAGAAATCACTTTGAAGGTACAAAATTAGATATGACCAAAGACTTAGGAGCAGGTCCTTATAAAGTACCTTACCGTTGGCGTCCACTTACTTGGGAAGTTGAAGGTGAATCTTATTGTAACGAAAGAGCTGTGGCTACACAGCAAACCGGATTTTCATTTGTTACCCAATCAAGAAATTGGTTGCCGGATCCTATTGGAGGTGTAAATTGGTTTAGCGTAGATGATGCCGGTTCTACCGTTTATACCCCGATTTATTGTGGTGTTGCGGCTGTTCCTGAAACTTATGAAGCTGGAAATGGAAGCATGTCTGAATGGTCTGACAATGCTGCTTTTTGGGTTTTTAATCAAGTGTCAAACTTAGCTTATACCCGTTATAGCGAAATACATCCTATCATTGCTGAATTGCAAAAGAAATATGAAAACAAGTATGTAAATCAGTTAAATTATAGTGATAAAATTGCCTTGGAAATTTATGACAAAGATAAAAAACAAGCCATTGAATACATTACAGATTTCTCTACCCAAAATGCCAATACATTAGTGGCAAACTGGAAAAAATTATATCAATTCTTATTCATGAAATTTGTAGATGGTAATATTAAAACTACCAAAAACAGAAAATTTATGGATAATGGTTATGGTGTTGTAAAATTAACACAACCGGGATATGATGAGAATTATTATAAAAATGTAGTTAAAGATGCCGGCGAAAAATTAAAAATGCCAAAAGGTAATGCACACTAAAAAAAGAAACATCATAGATATATAAAAATAGGCTGTTCTTTTGGGAACAGCCTATTTTTTTACTTCAAAAATTGGAATTTAATACCTAACTTCCAAATCCTGACATTTCTTACTTCATCATTTCAGCATAATACTTATAGAAACGAGGAATAGTTTCTATTCCTTTAAAGAATTGTTCTAATGGATAATTCTCATTTGGAGAGTGAATTGCATCTGACTCCAAACCAAATCCCATTAGTACAGATTTTATACCCAACACTTTCTCAAACGTAGAAATAATAGGAATACTACCACCACTACGATAAGGAACAGGTTGTTTGCCATAAGTATCCGTAAATGCTTTTTCAGCAGCTTGATACGCTTTCATTTCAATAGGACAAACATAAGCCTGACCTCCATGTAATTCAGTAACTTTTACTTTTACTGATTTTGGAGCTAATGATAAGAAATGGGCTTTGAATAATTGAGCGATTTTCTTATGATCCTGATTAGGTACCAAACGCATTGAAATTTTAGCATATGCTTTAGATGGTAATACAGTTTTTGCACCTTCGCCGGTATATCCACTCCACATACCATTGACATCCAAAGATGGACGAATTCCGGTACGCTCCAAAGAAGTATAACCTTCTTCTCCTTGTACTTCATCAATATCCAATGCTTTTTTGTAAGCCTCTTCATCAAATGGAGCTTGTGCCATTTTAGCACGCTCTTCAGCAGAAGAAATCAATACATCATCATAAAATCCAGGAATGGTTGCTTTATTAAAATCATCTTGTAATTGAGCAATCATTTTTGCCAATACGTTTGCCGGATTTGCAACAGCACCACCGAATAATCCTGAATGTAAATCTTTGTTAGGACCTGTAACTTCTACTTCCATATAAGCCAATCCTCTAAGTCCGGTAGTGATTGATGGGGTATCTGCTCCTAATAAACTGGTGTCACTTACCAATATGACATCTGCTGTTAACAATGATTTATGTTTCTCACAAAAGGCTTCTAAACTTGGAGAACCAACTTCCTCTTCCCCTTCTATCATAAACTTCACATTACAAGGTAATTGATTAGTTTTTACCATATATTCAAATGCTTTGGCATGCATAAAACCTTGTCCTTTGTCATCATCAGCACCACGAGCATATATTTTTCCGTCTCTGATTTCCGGTTTAAAAGGATCACTCTTCCATAAATCGATTGGGTCAACCGGCATTACATCATAATGTGCATAAACAAGAACGGTTGGCAAAGAAGCGTCAATTATTTTTTCACCATATACTACAGGATTTCCTTCCGTAGGCATTACCTCAGCTTTATCAGCACCGGCTTCTAATATCATCTTCTTCCAATATTCTGCTGCTCTTGTCATATCATCTTTATGTTCTGACAAAGAGCTGATTGAAGGTATTTCTATTAAACCAAATAATTCTTTTAAAAATCGATCCTTATGTTCATCGATATAATTTTTAATATCTTTCATATACTTATTTTTAATTAAATTTTTAAATTAAGCCATAAAATTAAACAATTCTTTACAATTTAGGATAACTATTTGTGAAAAATAATTCATTTTGTTAGAAAACATCATTTTGTTAGGAAACTTTTTCAAACAACATAAGAAAAAATTTATTGATCGTATTAAGTACTGAAACTATCTATCCAAGCCTAATCCTTATTATTAGCGATTAAAATGGGTGTTTTAAAATCTAAAAATCCCTATTTTTGGGTATTGTGAACAGTGTTCTTTTTTTATATTTTTGCAACAGAAAATTTGATAATTGACTTTTCGCAGGAAAAATAAACAAGTTCTTTAACTAAAAGCCAATAGTCAAAGGCTAAAAGCCCAAAAAGATGCAAACAAAAAAAACAGACATACAAAAAAACATATTAGAAGTTGCTCAAAAACTGTTTTTAGAACATGGATATAGAAAAACCTCTATGCGAACTATAGCCAAAGAAGCCAATGTAACACTGAGCAATATTTACAATTACTTTAAAAATAAAGATGAGATATTAGAGGTGATATTGCAACCTGTCTTTAAAGATATGGAACATATATTTAGTCGCCATAACGATCCATATTATACTACAACTAATTGGTTTGAAATAGAAGATATAAGCGAAATAGACGAATTTAAAGAACATGTAAAATTTATTGTCACCTATCAAAAAGAGTTTGACTTATTATTACATAATTGTTCAGGGTCAAAATACGAAAATATAAAAGATTATTTTATAGATAGATATACAGAATCATCACGAACTTATTTGCAACTGATGAAAGATAAATATCCCCAAGTAAATAAAGAAATTTCAGATTTTTTTCTGCATACAGTAGCTGCTTGGTGGATACAAATAGTATCAGAAATCGTATCACATAATCTAAATGAAAAAGAAATATTACAATTTTTAAAAGAATATATGACCTTTGGAACCGGCGGTTGGCAGCGATTGATGAAATTATAATTAGCCATTGGCGGGTAAAAATATTTTTTTGAACAAAATTAGAACAATGTTCTTTATTGAAAGATTTGTAAAAAGATAAACTATAATTAAAAAATCAGCTAAAGGCAAAAAGCCAATAGCTAAAAGCAATATTAAAAAATGAAAGTACAAAAAATAAACAACAAATTTCGGAAATTCGGAGAATTTCAGATGAAAAACCGATGGTTACTCATATCGATATCCGTGATTTTTGCAGCAGTAGGCATGATAGGATTGAGAAACCTACAGCCACACAATTCGCGTGAATCATGGTTTGGAGAAAATGACCTTATTGAAGTCAATACCAAAAAATTTGAAAACCAATTTGGGAACAATGAAAACATATTGGTACTTATTAAAGCCAAAGATGTGTTTGCTCCTGAAGTGTTGAAAATGATGAAACGTTTGGGTACAGAACTCCTTGATAGCCTACCCTATACCAATGAAGTTACCTCTTTGGTTAATTTGGAAATATCAGTAGGAACAGATGAGGGCATTCAAGTAATCAATCCTTTTGAGAATGGAATACCTGAAGATCCTGCCGAATTAGAACGCATCCGTAAGCTGGTATTATCAAGACGCGCATTGGCAAACAAAATTGTATCAGACGACTGCACTGAGACAATTTTAATGCTATCGTTAAATGAGTTCCCTCCCGAAAAGGTATGGAGCAAAGAAACAAACTTAGACCCTCAATTTCAGGTAGGAGAACCTGCCATTCGAATTATTACGTCAAAGCGTTATCAAAGCAAAAATTATTCATTAAAAGCAGTAGGATTACCATATACCGAAACAGAGGAAAGAGATTTTTTCCAGCCGGAAATGAAAACACGTATGATGACCCTATTTATCATTATGATTGTGCTTTTAATTATAATGATACGTTCTTTTAGAGGTGTAATTGCACCTATGTTTACCATTTTTATTGCCGGAGCAACTGTTTTTGGTTTTATGGGTTGGTTGGGCATTGGCTACGACCAAAATATGGTAATGTTACCTGCATTATTACTGATTTCACTATCAGTGGCTTACTCTATTCACTTGATTAATGCTTTTAAACGCTTTTTTAGACAAACCGGAAACCGCAAAGAGGCTACCATATTGGCCGTAGAAGAAACCGGTTGGCCCCTCCTATTTACAGCAATTACCACTATTGGTTCGGTTGTATCTTTTGCAAGTGTGGGTATTCCGTCGATTACTTGGGTAGGAATATCTTCCGGAACAGTGGTGTTGGCTAATTACCTTTTCGTGATTGTAATTTTGCCTATTATCTTAAGTTTTGGAAACAATAAAATAGAGGTTGTTAAGGTAAAAAAACACCATTCACGACTCGACAACAGCCTCCTTTCTGTTGGAAAATGGGTGGTTAAGCAAAAAAGAAACATAATCATCTTATATGTATTGGCTTGTTTAGCATTAATACCCGGAGTTTTTAAGGTATATGTTGATATGGATATGTTTCAAGCAATGGGTAGAAAATTAGATTATCTAAATAGAATATATGATGTAGCACATTCCAAGCTTGGTTCTTATTTATCCTATAATATTTCCATTGATTTTAAGGAAGAGGATATGATAAAATCACCTGAAACGCTTAAAAAATTGGATGTCTTAATTGATTCTGTCAGCAATTTCCCATTGACGAAAAAAGTAAAAGACAATTCTTCAGTATTTTCTATTTTGGATATCATTAAAGAAATGAACCAAACCTTACACAGCGATAGCCTGAAATACCATTGCATTCCTGATACTCGCGAAGAAATTGCTCAGATATTGCTATTATATGAGATGTCGGGAGGTACCAAAACATTTAATTGGATTGATGAAGATTACTCAATGATGCGTGTGCAAGTGCCTATGTGGAAGTTTCAAGCCAAGCAAATCCCAATAGAATTAAATGCAGTAAGACGCATTACAAAAGACCTGTTTCCTAATGCCACTACAACGATAGTGGGAAGTGCTGTTCAATTTGCCGAAATTGCCATAAAGGTAGTCGCAGGAGAGTTAAAATCTGTAATACTTTCGTTAATTATTATCAGTATTCTGTTAATATTGGTGTTTTCGAGCATCAAAACAGGGCTTATCGGTTTAATTCCAAACCTTGCCCCTATGCTGGCTATCGGTGCTTATCTGGGATATTTTGGGGTACCCCTGAATATGATGACCATGACCATTATTCCGATGATGCTCGGTATAGCGGTGGATGATACCATTCACTTTATCAATAGTATAAAATATGAATTTGAAAAATATGGAAATTACCGTGAAGCAGTATTAACCTCATTCAATACCATTGGACGTTCATTGTTGATGACAACCATCATCCTGTCATTGAGTTTTTTAACCTATATGTTATCACCCGTAAAAATGATAGCTGACATGGGATTACTCGGTGCAATAGGACTAGCGTCGGCACTAATTACTGATTTTTTAATTACACCGGCATTGATGATTATTACGAAACCGTTTGGGAGAGAGAAATAGCTTTTAGCTATTAGCCTTTGGCTGTTTGCTATCTATAAAGAGATGTTTAAGCGCCAAAATTATTTTAAAAGAAAAACAAATTAATGATTTAATAAACAAGATTAAACCTGCTAATAGCTAAAGGCTAAAGGTCAATAGCTAAAAGCAAAAAGAAGAACAAAATGACACAAAAAATCAAAACACTAACAGTAGCTTTATTGCTTACTTTCGTAGGCACAACATTCGCACAAACAGGACGAGAAATCATGTTAAAAGCAGAAGAACGTCCGGAAGCAGAAACCAGTCAATCAGAAATAACCTTGACGATTATTAACAAAAGAGGTAAAAAACGAGTTCGTAAACTCAAATCTTACTCAATGGAGGTCGGAAAAGATAAAAAAACGTTAATGTTTTTTGAATATCCCGGCGATGTAAAAGGCACCGGATTTCTTACTTGGGATTACGATGAAATAGGCAAAGATGATGACAAATGGTTATACTTGCCTGCCATGAAAAAAACACGTCGTATCAGCGGTTCATCTGCCAAGAAAGACTATTTTATGGGTACAGATTTTACTTACGATGATATGGGCGAACGTAATATTGATGAAGATACACATAAATTATTGGGAGAAGAGGATGTTAATGGACATAAATGTTGGAAAATAGAATCTACCTCAAAAGATAAGCGAGATATTTTCTCTAAGAAAATTATTTGGTTACGTCAAGATATTTTAATTCCTGAAAAGGTAGATTATTATGACAAAATGAGCAAGTTGCATCGACAGATGATAATTGAAAAAGTCGCAAAGAAAAACGATTATTGGGTAATGCTAAAAATGACCATGAGCAATGTTCAAAACAACCACAAAACCATCATTGAATTTGACAATATGGAATTGGATATCCCTATGAAAGAAAGCAAATTTACCGTGCAAACACTGGAGAAAGGAAGGTTTTAAATTAGGTTTTGGGTATTAGGTGTTAGGTATTTGCAAATACCTAACACCCACTATCTAATTCCGTAATAACACTTAAAATTGAAGTTGTATAATTGAAATCATGAAAAAATTACTCATAACATATTTTACAGAATCAGGTTCTACCCAAGAGATCGCTAAAATAATTGCGAAAAATTCGCCTTACGACAGTACTGATATTTTACCTGTGTCGGAGGTTCAGTATCTTAATTACGACGCTATCGTTATAGGTACACCCAATTGGTATGGAAATCCCACACCCAAAGTTGTTAATTTTATAAAAAAGCATGAAAAAGAGTTAAGTACGTTGCCGATTGCATTTTTCTTTTCGTGTATGGATTGCTATCAAACAGGGAAAATAGAACAGCTGGAGGTGTATTGCGACAGTTATTTTAAAGACCAAATCATCGAAGCTCAAAATCTTTCATCTTGGAAAAAAAATCATGCTGTAGATATTTACCTTAGAAACTTACAGAAAATAAGTAATCAACTAAACATCCAATCAATTGCTTTTTTCAAGGGACGTTTGGACTTTAAAAAAATATCCTTTTTTAATGCCTTGGTAATGCGTTTTATTTGCCTTATCAATAAAAAAATAAAACCGGGTAATTATTACCAACAACAAGATGTAATTGATTGGAGCAAAAAATTAACTACAAGTCTAACACCTAAAGTCTAGTACTTCTAAAAAAATGAACGACAAAAAATTCTGGGACAGCCAAGCAAAAACTTATGACAAGGTAGTTAAACTACTGACACATAATCAATATGAGGCGATGTATCAATTTATAGCAGAGCCTTTGAGAAAAGATATGGAAGTGTTGGAGGTTGCAACAGGCACCGGACTGGTTGCTAAAAGAATGTCAGAGTACGTAAAAAGTATTGAAGCCACCGATTTTTCGAAAGAGATGATAGCAATGGCAAAAAAATCCGAATATGCATCAAATATCCATTTTTCATGTGCTGATATGTTCAATTTACCTTTTAAGAATAATAGTTTTAATACTGTAATAGCCTCTAATGTTTTGCATATTATTCCTGAACCGGACAAAGCCATGGCAGAAATAAAACGAGTTTTAAAACCAAATGGACTATTGATTGCACCTACATTTTTATGGAAAGAACTCAGCTTTTTCGGCAAAATTCAGAAGTTCTTTATGATGCTAAAGAATTTTCCTTTAAAAACCGAATGGAACGAAGTAACATTTAAGAAATTTATTACCGATAATGGGTTTGAGATTACAACATTCAAATTGATTAAAACCAGTTTTAATATAGGGTGTATTGTAGCTAAGAATATAGAGATGACTAACCAAAAAGAACGTATAACTGGCCAAAAGCCAATGTCTAAAGACCAATAGATAAATAAAAATGGAAACAAAAATAAAAGTAAAAAAAGGCACAGTTGAGGAAACGCTTTTACTTCCTTTGTGGGGCAGAGCTTATGAAACTCAAAAGAAAAATCCTCGTGTTATTGACAAAAAAGCCGTGGAAATTATGAGTAAACTGGATTATGATTTCTCGGAAATAGCCAAAACACAAGCTCTGTCGCAACACGGTTGGGTTGGGCGTAGTATGCATACTGACAAGTTGTTACTCGATTTTATAAATAAATATCCCGAAGCAACCATTGTAAATATAGGTTGCGGTATGGACACAACATTTAGTCGAGTTGATAACGGAAAAATAATGTTTTACGAACTTGATTTGCCTGATGTTATGGAGTTACGCAAGCATTTTTTTACCGATAGCAATCGCCATATAAGCATTGCCTCATCGTGTTTAGATACAGAGTATTTTAAACAAATTGAAGTAAAAAGCGGATTATTATTTCTGGCAGGAGGCGTATTTATGTTTTTGAGAGAAACACAAGTTAAAACGTTCTTTAAGCAAATTGCCGATTTCTTCCCTGAATGTGAATTATATTTTGATGCATTAACAACAAGAGGTTTTAATATCGCTAAAAAACAAGTTCTTAAAAAAGGAGGAATGGGCATGACGTTAGATGGAGGTTGGAGTATAAAAAATGTCAAAGATTTAGAGGATTGGGATAGTCGATTTGAATTAATATCGTATAAACCAATGTATAAAGGTGTAAAAAAAGGTATCCCGCTAATGCACAAAATTATTTTAACAATAACTGATATTATAAATATGGGTGGAATGGTTCATTTAAAAATTAATGAGGAAGTTAAAAAGTAAAAGTTAAAAAAACTCTGGATTTACCTCTTAAATTTTAACTTTTAAAAAATATAAACCAGCCAATAGCCAACGGCTAAAGGCCAATAGCTAAAAACAATGAATAAAATAAAAACAAATCTATCGAATGTTCCCGAAACTTTATTGATACCATTGAGGGCTCGAATGAATGAAACAAATTCAAAAAATGGGATTATAAGCGATCCTAAATCAATTGAAATTGTCGAACAAATACAATCAAATGTATCAGAAAAAGGCGAAGTATCAATATTTTCACAAAAAGGCGTTGCGATTCGTACCGAAATTTTGGATGAGTTGACAAATGCCTTTCTACAAAAATACCCTGATTGTGTTGTGGTAAACTTGGGTTGTGGGCTGGACACTCGGTATCATCGCTTAAATAATAATAAAGTGCAATGGTACGATTTAGACGTGCCGGAAGTCATCGAATTACGAAAAAACTTTTTTCAAGAGAGCGAAAAATTTCATTTTATAGGTAAATCCGTACTTGATTTTTCATGGAACGAAGAAATCCCCCAAAACAAACCTATTTTATTTATAGCTGAGGGCTTATTCATGTATTTTACCGAAGACGAAGTCAAATCTATCTTAAAAAATATTGCGAATAATTTCCCAAATGCCGAAATAATTTTTGAAGCTATGTCGCCCTTTATTGCTAAAAACTCTAACAAACACGCTGATGTAAAAAAATACGATGCAGTTTTTAAGTGGGGAATTAAAAGCGGAAAAGAAATTGATAATTGGAATATAGGAGCAAAATTTATCCGTGAGCATTTTTACAATCGTCATTTAGATAAAATGCCTTTTTCTATGCGTATGATGTTCCGTTTATTACCATTTTTTAGAAAATCAATGAAAATAGTACATCTAAAATTTAAAGTTATAAAAAATTGCCAATAGCCAAAGGCAAAAGGCCAATAGCCAACAGCCAATAAACAAAAATACAATCAAAATGAAAAAAATAACACACACATTGTTAATATTGCTATTATCTTCAATAACAGTATTTTCACAGACAGACGAAGAAAATCAATTACAAATTAATGGTTTTGTAGATACTTATCATGCTATGCGAACAAAATCGCCCAATGATTTTATGAGTTCTCGAACCCGTTTTAGAGGAGAATTGCAAAAAGCTTTTGGTAAATCCTCCATGTTTGTATCTTTTAATGTAAACCAAAATAGTATTCTCAAAGAGCTGAATGGATTTGAATTGCGAGAAGCTTATTTTGATTATTCAGCAGAACATTGGAGTTTGCGAGCCGGACGACAGTTAATTATTTGGGGAGCGGCGGATGGTTTGCGTATTACTGATTTGGTGTCTCCTATGGATATGACCGAGTTTTTGGCACGGGATTATGATGATATTCGCATGCCGGTAGAAGCTTTAAAGTTTCGATATTTTACAGGAGCAATGAAATTGGAGTTGGTTTATGTGCCTATTTTTAAAAGTTTTGTTTTACCAATAAACCCTAAAAATCCTTGGGCTATACCAATGTCTGTACCACCCAATAAGCCATTTATTGTACAACCTGAACAAAAACCTGAATTAACCCTAAAAAACAGCGAATTTGGAGGGCGTCTGACCTTTAATTTATCCGGAATTGATTTTTCATTGGCGGCATTACATACTTACGACAAAATGCCTGTATTTACGAATAGTATTGATACTTCAGGTATCATGATCATCAAACCTGAATATCATAGAATGACTTTTGTAGGTGGTGATTTTTCAAAACCTTTGGGGCAATTTGTAATCAGAGGAGAAGCGGCTTTTAATATCAATAAACATTTAGTAACCAAACAAATGCCAACGCAATTGCAAAAACATAATACTATTAATGCATTGTTAGGAATAGATTGGTATGCCCCCAACGAATGGATGTTGAGCGTACAAGTGGCTAACGATGCTATTTTAGATTATAAAGAAGTACTTTTTCAAGAAGAACATACAAGTCTGTTGACGTTTAATATATCCAAAAATTTACTCAATAGCACCTTAAAACTATCTGATTTCATTTACACTGACTTAAATAACGGTGGATTTTTCAATCGCTTTTCAGCAGATTATTCCCTAAGTGACCAAATTCATGTATTAATGGGTTACGATCATTTTGAAGGTGAAAAAGGTATGTTTGGACTTTTTAAAGATAATTCGGAAGTATGGATTAAGGCAAAATACAGTTTTTAACACTTGATTTTCAACAATATATAAATTTTGACAGTCAATACAATATAAAAGTCAATTTTTTGTTTTAGTTGAAAAAAAATGTATATTTGTTTTTATTAATTTACAATAATGTCAAGAATTTTATTTTTCATATTGGTATTAATTTTTACAGCTTCATGTTCGATTACTAATCCGTATTATTTTGATTTAAGTGAGGAAATGCAAGCACAGGTACCTATTTTAAAAATTGATACCATACACCATTCACTAAAAAGTAAATCTCCTAAAGTTTATTCTATTAATGGCAATGAGTTTAAAGCTTTGGCTAAGAAAACTTCAAATGAATATAAATTGGCTCTATTTTTAACTTTTTGGTGTCCAAATAGCAGGGATTATGTACCCTCGTTGTTAGAAGATTTAAAAAAGATAAATAATCTGGATATCGTTTTAATTTCTCCGGATGATTGGGTAAGGGCAACAACTTATGAAAAATATATTGCCAAACATCAATTAAATTATAATATTCATCTATTAGATGTTTATTCCTATGGAGAAAAAAGAAATCCCCATTACCGAATGGATAAATTCATGTGGGAAATCTGTTTGGAATGTATTGGTGATAAAGATTTTGGAGGATTTCCGACTTTTATTTTGTTTGATAAGGAAAATCATGTTATATTCAGGAAATCAGGACAAATTAAAGTTGAGAAAATTATATCATTGATAAAATAGATGTTATGTCGGAAATAAATCTTTTTAATGGATTTTCGAAAGAAACTATTATTTTCTTAAATCAATTATTGGTAAATAATAATAAATCTTGGTTTGAAACACATAAAAAAGATTATGAAAACTTTGTGTTGCAACCTTTAAAAAATATTGTTATTGCTTTGAATGATAGTATGCTTGCCATTGATCCGTTTTTTGAAACCCGTCCAATGATAAACAAAACCATTTCCCGTATTTACAGAGATACGAGGTTTTCAAAAGATAAATCGCCTTTTAAAACCTCTTGTTGGATTACCTTTAAACGTCCGAAAAAAGATTGGAAAGATGCACCGGCTTATTTTTTTGAAATCACACCGGAAATGTATCGTTATGGAATGGGATTTTATTGTGCTACGCCAAAAACAATGGCATTATTCAGGAATCTTATTGATGAAAAAACATCTGATTTTAAAAAAGCAATAACATTTTACGAAAAGCAAAAAACATTTGTATTAGAAGGAGAAAAATATAAAAGGACATTAAATGATACATTACCTAAAGATATTCAGGAATGGTATCAACGAAAGAACTTCTATTTAGTATGTACCCGAGAAATAGATGACCATTTATTCAGTCCAAAATTGCTTGATAAATTGAAAGAAAATTTCGAAACACTTTCTGGTTTATACCAATTTCTTTTAAATGTAAGAAAATAAACCAATGAAATATATCATTAAAACTGAAAAAGCTTAATAAAGCCATCAATTTTTTGAAATGATAAAAGCAGAAAACATAACACTTCAATTTAAGGATAAAGTCCTTTACAATAATTTATCTTTTCACATTAAAGCAAAAGAAAATGTTTGCTTGCAAGGGGCTTCCGGAATAGGTAAATCAACCTTATTTAAAGTATTATTAGGTTATCAACCAATAGAAAGCGGAGAAATATGGATAGACGGTTATCTTTTAAATAAAGAAAATATCAATACCATCAGGCAAAAAATAATTTGGGTTCCTCAAAAATTCAATATGTCTATTCAAAATGGGGAAGAGTTAGTTCATCTTCTTGATTTGCGAAATCAGCTTCAAAAGATTAAGGATTTTATGCGACAATTACAATTGGAAGATCAATTGCTTTATAATCCTTTTCAAGAATTGAGTGAAGGTGAAAAACAGCGATTAATTATGGCAACTTGTTTGTCTATGGACAGAACGATATTGTTATTAGATGAGCCAACTTCCTCATTAAATGAAGATTTAATACAGGTACTGATTGATTTGATAAATAAAGAAACTGATAAAACAATACTATCCATATCACATAATATCAGTTGGTTAGATAATGCAGATAACGTGATTCAGTTGGAAGTGAAAAGTTAAATAAGTTTATTGTAAATATTCAAGACTCAACACCTGAAAAAGTATGAAAAATGAAATAATAGATATATCCTATTGGAATTTGATAATCGCATTGGCTTCTATTGCGTTCCCTCTATTTCTTTTTTGGTATTATAAAATTCGTATCATCAAAGATGTATTAATATCAGTTGTTCGGATGATTGTACAATTGTCTTTGGTAGCCATATATTTGGGATGGATTTTTGAACACAATAATCTTTGGATAAATATAGCTTGGGTTATTATTATGGTATTAGTAGGCGTATTTGATACCATCAAGAGAATACATGTGTCCTTACGGTATTTTTTACTTTCTTTTGTACTCTCGAGTTTTATTACGATTAGCATTGTTGATACTTTTTTCTTGGGATATATTATTGAGTTGGATTATCTTTTTGATGCGCGTTATTTTATTCCCATTACCGGAATGATTTTAGGAAATACCATGAGTCATAATATTGTAGGCTTAACAGTATATTTAAACGAACTACGAGAAAAAAATGAATTTTATTACTTTTTATTAACACATACCAATAGTAAAAAAATAGCTCAAGGATATTTTATTAAGAAAGCCATTAAAGCGGGGTTAAATCCTTTAATAGCATCTATGTCTGTTATTGGATTGATTAGTTTGCCGGGCATGATGACTGGGCAGATTTTAGGAGGTAGTTCTCCTGTAATAGCTATCAAATATCAGATAATGATTATGATAGCAATATTTATTGGATGTTCCCTAAGTCTGTTTTTAGGCATACAAGCGTCAAATTTTATTATTTTTGATTCGATGGGACAGATGCATCTTAATAAAAAATTATTAAGTTAAGATTAAATTATTAAAATCATAAGAACAATACCTTTATAAAAAAACTGTTTATCAAAAGATTAAAAAATATAATTTATTATTATAAAATCACTTTTTACAATCATTTTTCTACTATTTACTACTTTATTGAGAAAATTACAATCAAATATATAAATAAATTAAAAAATTGCATGATTTTTGCTGGATTCCTTTGCAAAAAACTAAAGCCTATTGGAATTAGATGATATTATAAACTATCCATAAGGCTGAATTATAAAAAAGGTTTACTTATAAAAGATTTAAAAAATTTATTATGAAAAAAATGATTATGCTTATCGGATTATTTTCGATAATGGGTTTTTCGGCTATGTCTCAAGTAAAAGATATTAGTCTAAATGTTGCACCAACAGCAGAATATACAATTTGGGATAACCATATAGCACTTAACAATAGTGCTTTGTTAGGGGGTCGTTTAGGTTTTGGTTTTGGTAGATTTTTTGAGATACGAGGAACCTACATGAAATCTATTAACTTAAAAGCGAATGTAAAAGACTTAGAAAATAGCTTATCAAATGTATTAGGTAATGATTGGATTGAAAATAACTCTTTAGCGGATCAATTAACATCACAGAGTGTAGATATAACACGCTGGGGTGGCGAATTAAAAGCTAATATAGGCACTAGACGAATCGCTCCTTACATTGTATTAGGTAGCGGTGTTAATATCTTCAAATATGATAAAGCATTAATAAATGCTAATCAACTTGCAGATGATTATAAAGAAAAGCAAATATATATATCTGCTGGTCTTGGTTTTAAATTAAACCTAACCAAACGTTTAGTAATGACTATTGAAGCTAAAAACACCATGTTTAATGTAGATGGTAACAACTTATACCTCACTAAGAAAGTTGACAATGATACTAGAAAAACATTTAACTGGTCAGGCGCAGTATCTTTAGAATATTATTTGGGTGGACGTAAACCAGACAAAATGACAGAACTAGACAAAGCTTATCTAAAAACTTTTACCAATGGCTTTAAAGGTGCTACATTTTCTATTGAACCAACAGGAAAATACATAGATTTTGGTAAAGATTCTTTCGCTGAAAATTTATATTTCCTTGGAGGATATGCAGGTATAGATTTAACTGATTTTATTGGCATTAGAGGTTTTTATTTCCACTCTACAGGTAGTAATTTAAGCTTAAATTTTGACAAAACCATGCAAATGTATGGAGGTAACCTTATTGCTCATTTAAACTATACTACAGGTATAGTACCTTTTATTTCTTTAGGTGGTGGGTATTTAGATGTAATGAAACAAAATGAAGTTTATAATGAAGACCAAAATACAGCATTTGTAATGGGTAATATAGGTATAGATGTTCCATTATCTAAAAATATTTTGGCTTATGGATCTGTAGGTAAAATGATAACTACAAATAAAAATGAAGAAGATCTTACCAACCCTTCTGATTTAATACATCACATGACTTATGATTTTGGTTTAAGATTTAAGTTAGGTGCAAGAACCAAATCTCCACAGCAAATTATCAAGAATAAAGAAAAAGAAGACGCTGCAGCTCAAAAAGCATTATTAGAAAAACAACAATCTGAATATGATGCTAAAATAGATTCTTTAAATCAACAACTGGAAAAAGCATATAAAAAAGAAAATGTTGAAAAAACAGTAGAACCGGTAACAGAGGAGAAACAAGTTAAAGCAACCCCTCAAGAAAAAATTATTTTGACTGGTAAGGATTTAGAAATCTTAGTAAAAGAAATAATGGAAGAAATAAATAAACCTCAAAAAGGTACTAAAGATTATTATAATAATTATTACAAAGGTAGTAACAATATATATGAAAGAATTGACATGTTAGAGAGATTGTTTTTACAAATGAACTATATGCCTCAAGCTCCTGCTGTACATTTCCAACAACAGGTTCAGCCTAATAATGTGAATCCACAAAACGTAACTCAGCAAAATATAAATCAACAAATTCTAAAAAATTTAAATGAGTTAAATAAACAGTTGGAAAAAAACAATCAATTATTAGAGCAGAAATAAAAATCCTTTCATGTAATAAGGTAATAAATTATTAACATTAAAAAACAATACAATGACACATAAAATAATGATAATAAGTATTGTACTAGCTTTTTTTGGATTAACTGCTTATTCTCAATCTGATGCAACAGTTCAATATAAAGACAAGTCATATGTAGTTTCCAAGAAAGAGCTCACAGAAACTATTGCAAGGCTCTTAAAAGATAAGAAATCTATAGATGATGATCGATTTCTGTTTAAAGAAAGAGAATTAAGAAGATTAATCATAGCAAAACAGCTAATGCAATTTGATATGATGAAGTTGTATCCTATGATGAGTGGATATATGGGTGGGTATCAAAATATGGCACCACCTGCACCCGTTACAGCACCTGCTAACCCCGCTCCTACTTTGGCTTACGATCCTACTGTAAATACACGTCTCAACAATATTGAGACCCAATTACAGAATATTACAAATATGTTAATAAATCGTAGTGCTTATCCTACTTACAATGATACTATGAGATATAAATCTGCTCCTGCTTACGCCTATAATGATAATCCTCGTCAAATATCAGATGATTTTTATTTAGAAAATGACAAAGAATTATCAGAGCAAATGAGGATTTTACGTGAGGCTGTAAATAATCCTAAATCGGGAGATATTACAGGTAAGGATGCAGCCCTTTTGGCTATGTTAACTACATTAATAGCACAAAACAAAGGGTTAAAAGAACAAATTGAACAGATTAAAACAGGGCAAGCTGCACCTTCAGTTGTTCCTGTTCCCACTCCTACTCCTGTAGTTTCAAACACACCAATGTTTACCGGAGAAGTAAAAAAAGTATTTTTTGCTCATGATTCAGATAAACTTGATGCAAAATCTTTGCAAACTATCATGGCGGTAGTGCAAAAACTCAAAGATATACCTAGTTTACAAGTAATGGTAAAAGGTTTTGCTAGCAAAGTAGGTAATTCAGCATACAATCAAAGATTGTCGCAAAGACGTACTGATGCTGTAAAATCAGCTATCATACGTGAGGGAATTGGACCTGGCAAAGTGCTAAGTTATTATTATGGAGAAGATTTATCAAATACTGATGATGCACACGCAAGACGGGTAGAAATCTTATTTATAGATTCTCATATCAAATAGAACAACATATCTATTCATAAAAAACAGGTTGTATATCTCAGATGTACAACCTGTTTTCTTTATAAAAATTAATTTTCAAAAACTTAACTAAAACAAAAGTTAATCTAAAATCTTCGCCTAAAGAAATGGAATCTCATCCCATTTTCCAAAACAGAAACTAACATGAGGTTTTTCTATGATTTCAAATATAACAATTCTAGTAAGTTTCCTACTTTATTTGATAAAAACATAAAAGAAAAGTATAAATTTAATACCCGATTTCCTTTTGGTAATGGCAAATTTCAATATTTACATTATCATAATTTTCCATGATTTTTTGCTTACATTGTTCGGCACAATATACCGAACGATGTTGTCCACCGGTGCATCCAAAACTTACTGATAAGTTTTCAAATCCTCTTTCAAGATAATTATCAATACTTTGAGCAACAACGGCAAAAACATTATTAATAAATTGGCTGACAGCCTGTTCTTTATCTAAATAATCAATTACAGGCGTATCTAATCCGGTTAAAGATTTGTAAGCTTCAATTCTTCCCGGATTGGGTAAGGCTCGACAGTCAAATACAAATCCACCGCCATTTCCGCTATTATCTTCCGGCAATCCATTTTTTAGAAACGAAAAGCTATATATTTTTATCGTAAGCATAGTATGTTATTTTTTTATACAATTTATCATTTGATATAATATGTCCAATAATGGCTTTAGGGATGGCTGATATTTTAATTTTTCAATTAAATACAACAGATTATCCAAAGCTGATTGAATACTTTGAATGAAATGTGGCTTTTTTTGAATGAGTCCTCTAAATCCGTATGCTCCTAATGTTTGCAGGTTTCTCAACAATGCCACAAAATAAAATTCTGTAATTAAATTTTTGGTGTCAATATCTATTTTTTGAAGCAAGGTGTCAATATAAAAATGTAGTAATTCTTCTCTCACCGCTTCATTTGTTTTGGCTTTCGCCTGAAATAATAATGACACCACATCATAAGTTAAAAATCCTTTTCTTGAACCTTGATAATCAATATAATACAACTTATCATTATGAATCATGATGTTTCTGGACTGAAAATCACGAAACATTAGGTATGAGTTGTCAAATTGTAATAATAGACTAACAAAGGTATCAAAAGCATTTTCTAATTCAAGCTCATGATAGTTCATACCGGAAACGTGTAGAAAATAGTATTTAAAATAATTCAAATCCCAACGAATGGCTTTCTCATTCATTGTGTCAATGGGAAAACTATAAGTCCAATCATATCCTTGGTTTCCATTGATTTGAAAACGCGTTAAATCGCTTAATGCTGTTTTATAATGAGTTATCAAAGGGTGATGAATATCTTTTATTCCTGTTTCGGGTAAAAGCGAAGCCAATGTAACATCGCCCAAATCTTGTAATAAATAAGATTGTTTATCTTCGGAAACTGATAATAAATCGGGTACGGGTAACTGCTTTTCCAGAAAATGTGTTGTAAAGTGAAAGAACACTTCATTTTCCCATACATGTTCATTATATGCTGCCATATAAGATTTTTCCTCATGGAAAATACGAGCATAACGTCTTGAAGAACCACTGGTTGGCAATATCTTTACGCTATAACCAGAGGCTTGAAACTGTTGGTCTAAAAACAATTTCAATGGCAAGGGAAGTCGATTTGTAGCAGTTGTATCCATATATTGATATCAAATTTTATATTTAATTCCCTACAAAGGTAAAATACTTTGACAGAAAAAAGATAGATTGCTTTTGCAATTTTATTTCCATTTGCCGGTTTGATTTCAAAAAAAACATATAAATTTGTTATAATAATTCAATAAAAAATTAAATATGTTAGATGTATTTTTCTATGAAGCTTTTCAAGAAGAAGCTGAAGCCATTAAAAGTTTTCTACCCAACAATATAAAAGCCGATTACACATGGAAAACCATACAAGAGTATGGAAGCGAAACACCACCGGCAAAAATAATCAGTATTAGAACGCAATCTAAAATCCCCTTGGAATGGAAAAACCATTTGCAAGCAATACTGTCTCGAAGCACAGGTTACGACCATTTATTGGCTTATCAAACTGAAACAAATGCAAATTTTCCTATGGGTTATCTTCCGTTATATTGTCATAGGGCAGTTGCTGAGCAGGCGTTGTTGTTGATGTTGTCTTTGGCACGCAAACTCCCAAAACAAATGAATCAGTTTAATACATTTAATAGAGATGGTATAACCGGAGGGGAATTACTGGATAAAAAGCTATTGGTAGTTGGTGTAGGTAATATTGGTTATCAGGTGGTTACGATTGGTAAAGGATTGGGAATGGAGGTGTTGCCTGTAGATATTGTGGAAAAACATCAGGACTTGACGTATGTGAATATCGAAGAGGGGATTCAAAAGGCTGATTTTATTGTTTGTGCCATGAATTTGACGACAGAAAATGAGCATTATTTTGATTATAAATTATTGCAGAAAGCCAAGAAAAATGCCATTTTTGTTAATATTTCCAGAGGCGAATTATCTAATCCGGTGGATTTATTACGGTTATTGAAAGAAAATCATTTGGGTGCTGTAGGATTGGATGTGTATGAAGAGGAGAAGAATTTATCAGCCCGATTAAGAAGTAATCAATCCGTAAATAGTAAAGTGGTAGATGCAATATTGGAATTACAACAAGATGATCGTGTTATTCTAACACCCCATAATGCCTTTAATACGGAAGAAGGTGTAATGCGTAAATCCGAACAAAGTGTTCAGCAAGTGGAACATTTCCTAAAAAATGGTAGTTTTATTTGGGAAGCGAAATAATTATGAATTATAAATTGTGAATTATGAATGTAGAGACAGGGCATGCTCTGTCTCAAAGAAAAAAATAAAAATGAACAAAGTAGAATGTAGAGATGCAATGTTTTGCATCTAAAATAGCCAAAGGCCAACAGCATAACCAAAGAAGGCACAGACCTCAAAGGTTTTGAAAACCTTTGAGGTCTCAAACATTTGGCAAAATATTGCTAATTACTAATTGATTTAAAAATCAACTATAAAGATAAAATGAAATACAAACGGTTTAAGATTTTTCTATTTTCAATTATTTCATCGATTATAATCATCGTATTAATTTCATTATTAACTGTTTATTTTCATCAGCCACTTTTTCGTTCCCCTACATCTACAGTACTTTTTTCTTCAAATGGACGTTTGATGAATGCCCGAATTGCGGATGATGAACAGTGGCGATTTCCATTGTCAAAAAATGTGTCGGAAAAATTCACCAAAGCGATTTTATTATATGAGGATAAACGATTTTATCAGCATGTAGGAATAGATATTATTGCATTGGGACGGGCTTTGTATCAAAATATAAAGGCTCGAAGTGTGGTAAGTGGTGCCAGCACCCTGACTATGCAAGTAGCACGCCTTTCGTATGGAAATAAAAAACGAACTTTCTGGCAAAAAATTAAGGAAGCTTTTTTGACCATAGGCATTGAGCTAACTCATTCTAAGAAAGAAATTTTAGCCCTATATGCAGCTAATGCCCCTTTTGGGGGAAATGTGGTGGGATTGGATGCTGCAAGTTGGCGTTATTATGGAGTGCCTGTGGATAATTTGTCTTGGGCAGACATTGCTACCTTAACAGTATTACCCAATGCACCGGCACTCATTCATTTATCTAAAAATAGAGATTTATTAAAGCAGAAAAGAGATGAAGTATTGAAAAGATTGTTTGAAGATAATCATATTGATACCATTGATTATCAATTAGCAATAAAACAACCCTTGCCGGATAAGCCGTATGCTTTGCCCAACCTTACTCCGCATTTGACCAATCATGCCATTGAATTAGGACAAAAAGGCAAAAATATCAACACAACCATAGATTATAATTACCAGATTGCTTTATCAGATTTGGTAAACAGATATGGAGAAATGTATAAAAATCAAGGAGTTTACAATGCCGGGGCTATAATTGTGGAAACGGAAACTCAAAAAGTGGTGGCTTATGTGGGAAATACAGAAGATCGATTGGCAAAACATGAAAACCATGTGAATATTATTACAGCTCCACGTAGTTCGGGGAGTACTTTAAAACCTTTTTTATTTGCTTGCATGCTACAAGACGGCGAATTGCTTCCTCAGATGTTAATTCCTGACATCCCAACTACCATAGCGGGTTATACCCCAAAGAATTTTAAAGATAAATATGCCGGAATGGTTCCTGCTGATAAAGTATTAACACGTTCATTAAATATTCCGATGGTAAGAATGTTGTACAACTATGGATTAACCCGTTTTTACCATCATCTAAAGCAAATGAACTTCTCAACCATTAATAAGCCTTCAGAATATTATGGATTATCAATTATATTAGGTGGTGCAGAAGTTACTTTATGGGATTTGGTAGGTGCTTATGCTTCATTGGGCAATGGCGTGCTGAATTATGATAACCAAAAAAAGGATCAGCATATTGTTTTTTCAACGCCATATTTCTTAGAAAACCAAAAAAGAAATCATGTTCGTAGTCAAATACAAACGGCAGCGTCTTATCAAACGCTTGAAGTTTTGTCGGCACTTCACCGACCGAATAATGAGATAGGTTGGGAACAATATACTTCCTCACAAAAGGTGGCTTGGAAAACCGGCACCAGTTTTGGATTTAGAGATGCTTGGGCAATAGGTGTTACCCCTAAATATACCATTGGTGTATGGGTGGGGAATGCCACAGGCGAAGGAAAACCCGAATTAAGTGGTGTAAAAATGGCAGCCCCCATACTGTTTGATGCTTTTAAGCTATTGGGAAATGATAAATATTGGTTTTCGAAGCCTTTGGATGAATTATATCCATTAGAAGTTTGTGAAAAATCAGGGTTCAGGAAATCCCGATATTGTCCGAAAACAAAGATTATTTATTCGGAAAAAATGGGAAAACGGAGTCAGGTTTGCCCTTTTCATCAAATGCTTCATTTGGATGATACAGAACAATTTAGGGTAAATAGCCTATGTTATCCAGCTTATCGGATTAAACAAAAAAGTTGGTTTATTTTACCGCAAGTGATAGAATGGTATTACACAAAAAATCATCCCGAATACAGAAGAATACCTCCTTTACATCCTGATTGCAGTCATCTTCAACAAGAAAAAAATATGGATATTGTATATCCGGATGTACATTCAAAACTCTTTATTCCCATAGATTTGGATGGAAAACCTGAAAAGATTGTGTTTAAAGCTACACATCGAAATAAATCATCCGTTATTTTTTGGTATTTGGATAAAATTTATATCGGAAGCACATCAAATAATCATGAATTATCCATCAGACCTAAAAAAGGAAAACACCAACTCCTTTTGGTTGACCATTTGGGAAATCGTTATCAGCAAAATATTGAAGTTGATAGTCATTATGATGAATAATGATATAAGATTTCAAATTATATACTACAATCAAAAATCAAGAGTTATACCCCTACCCTACTTCAAATCTGTAAACTTATCAATTAAGTCTTGAATAGAAATACCTTCTGCTTCTGCTTTATAATTTCGTACAATACGGTGATGTAGAACCGGCTTTGCCACTGCTTTCACATCTTCAATATCAGGAGAATATTTACCGGAAATAGCCGCATGAGTTTTTGCTGCAATAATCAAATATTGTGAGGCTCTCGGCCCTGCACCCCATTGCAAATATTGCTTTGCCCATTCATTTGCATCCGGTGTATTAGGACGTGTTGCCGAAACTATTTTCACGGCATATTCAAACACATTATCCGGTACCGGAATACGATACAACAAATGTCTAAAATATTGAATTTCTTCTGCTGTTAATACCTCATTTACAGTTACAGAAGTATCATTTGTCGTATTTTTCACAATATTAACTTCCTCTTCAAAAGATGGATAATCCAACCAAATATTAAACATAAAACGGTCTAACTGAGCCTCCGGTAATGGATAAGTACCCTCTTGTTCAATTGGGTTTTGGGTAGCCAATACAAAAAATGGTTTTGGCAATTCATATTTAACACCGGCAACGGTTACTGCTTTTTCCTGCATAGCTTCCAACAATGCCGCTTGTGTTTTTGGAGGTGTTCGGTTAATCTCATCTGCCAAAATAATATTTGAGAAAATCGGTCCTTTATGAAATTCAAAAACACGTTTTTCATTCAAAATTTCCGTTCCAATAATATCCGATGGCATCAAATCGGGAGTAAACTGTATCCGCTTATAATCCAATCCTAATGCTTTAGAAATTGTATTGACCAACAATGTTTTTGCTAATCCGGGTACCCCTACTAACAAAACATGTCCATTACTAAAAATTGAAATTGCCACATTTTTTACCACGTCATCTTGTCCGACAATGATTTTGGCTACTTCTTTCCTGAAATTATTATATTTTACTACAAACTGCTGAATACCTTCAACATCTGATTTTTTATTTGTCATTTTTTTAGGTTTAATTATTGGCCTTTAGCTATTGGCTTTTAGCCTTTGGTCATCGAGTGTAGTCAAGATGTTAGCTGTTGGCCTTTAGCTATTAGCTTTTAGTTTATTTTGCTTTTGTTGGACGGTGCATGTCTCTTATATTGTTTATTTATTCATTCTTAACATCCTTCCAACTTATTAACACATTGTCACATTAACAAATTATCACATTAATTTAATTTTTAACTTTTTCCTGTCTAATCTTCTTTTTTATTAAAATCACAATCCTCATAAGGGGCAAATAATCGCACATACATATCTTTGCGTTTATTATCAATCCACTCTTTTACTTTTTTATTCTTTTTCTCCTCCAAAGCCCACTCTTTTACTACATTATAATCATTTTTCAAATTCGCTATATGAGGCTTAACTTTTGATTTTATCATGATGATGCGAAATGCTTTCTTATTATCTTCGGTAACCATAGGCAATGGTTTTGAAATCGTTCCCACATCCAATCTCTTAACTGTATAAGACAAATTAGGTTGATTTTTCAAATCATCATCTGTAAATTTATTCTCTTGTGTAAATGTATTTACCATCAATCCACCATTGATTGCATCAGGCGTATCTGAATTCTTCTTTGCAGCTTCTTCAAAACCCATTTCACCGTTTCTGATTACTTTAGCAATAGAATCCAATTGTTTTTGAGCTGCAATAATATCTAATTCAGAAGGTTTTGGACTTAATAAAATATGTCTTACATTAATTAACTCTCCTCTCCTTTCTACCAACTGGATGATATGAAAACCGGCTTTTGTTTTCACAATCTCCGATACTTCTCCTTTTTTCAAACTAAAAGCAACGGCCTCAAATTCAGGAAATAACTGACCTCTTCCTAAAAAGCCAAGTTCTCCCCCATTTTTAGCTGAACCAGGATCTTCAGAATACAAGCGAGCAATTGCCGAGAAACTTTCACCATTAACAATTCGATTTCTAAACTCCATCAATTTTTCTCTGGTTTTGTTCAAATCTATCGGATTAATAGGTGGTTCTTTTACAATTTGCATCAATTTATATTCCGTCGGCAAAACCGGTATAGAATCAACAGGAATAGAATTATAATATTCTCTCACTTCTGACGGGGTAATACTTATTTCTTTTGTAATACTCTGACGTTCTTGCTGTATCAACATTTGTTCGCGGATAATACCTCTAAAATCATCTTTAATATCCTCCACACTCTTATTAAAATATTTCTCCAGTTTTTCTTTAGAACCCATTTGTGAAATGAAATAACTCATTCGCTGATCCATATTACTTTCCACCTGATCATCGTCTATCTTGATACTGTCCACATTTTTCGCTTGATGCAATAATATTTTCTGAATCATCAAATTTTCCAAAATATCACATCGTAATGACTTGCCTCCAAAATGTTTTTTCTCTTGCAAAAACTGCAAATATTGGGTCTCCACTTCCGAATCCAAGATAATATCTTCTCCTACAACGGCAACTACACCATCAATCATTTTTTCTTGCGCCAAAAGTATTGTAGTAAAAAGTATGCTAAATATAAGAATGGTTATTTTCTTCATAAATTATGATATTGATATATTGCGACTAATTTTCTTTTGTGCCGCTTTTATTTTTTTAAATCTTAGTTTTATTACACCAAAAATGGCTTCCTTAAAGATGCCTTTACTCATTTTTGATTCTCCTAATGTTCTGTCTGTAAAGATAATCGGAATTTCTTTGATTTTAAATCCCAACTTCCATGTGGTATATTTCATTTCTATTTGAAAGGCATACCCAACAAATTCAATAGCATCTAAATTAATGGTTTCCAACACATTTCTTCGGTAACACACAAATCCGGCAGTAGTATCATGTATTTTTATACGTAAAATAAATTTGACATACATACTGGCAAAATAAGACATCAAAATTCGTCCCATAGGCCAATTTACTACATTTACACCTTTTACATATCGAGAGCCAATAACCAAGTCATTCCCTTCTTTGGCAGCATCATACAGGCGAACTAAATCTTTTGGATTATGAGACAAATCCGCATCCATTTCAAAAATATATTCATAATGCTTTTCCAAAGCCCACTTAAAACCATGAATATATGCTGTTCCCAATCCTAACTTGCCGGCTCTTTCTTCCAAAAACAAACGATTAGGATATTTGCTCATCTCTTCTTTTACCAATTGAGCTGTTCCATCAGGCGAATTATCATCAATAATTAAAATATCAAACGCATGAGGTTGAGAAAAGACAATTTCTAACAACTTAGGGATATTTTCCCTTTCATTATAGGTCGGTATTATAACTAATGCATCCGTCAATGTGATATAATTTTTGTTGAATAGCTGCAAATTTACAAAAAAAGCTTCGCCCACATCAAAAAATAATGAAAACGAGGTCTTTTTTTACTTAATTTTTAACAAATTTTCTTATTACAAACTCATTTTCAAATTGTAATTGTATAAAATAAAAACCCTTTTCAAAACCACTTACATCCAAGAAAATATCATTTTTACCTCTTTTAGCACAATAATTCATTTGTTGTATCAACTTTCCGTCGTAAGTATAAATAGCCATACTCATATTAGCATTCGTTTTTGCTTTATACGAAAGTGTCAGCCCATCTTTTGTAGGAATCGGACTTAATTTCAATGTATTTTCATGAATATATTCTTCAATTCCTGTAAGGTAACCAAACTCATAATCTAAACTGGATATTGCATTTCCATTAAGGTCTTTTACCCTTTTTACATTCAATGTGTAATGTGTATTAGGTGTTAATTCATTCACTTTTAAAAACACCCTTTTCTCATCAATAAGATGTTGATAAACAGATTCTATCACAACATCTTTATCTATAGAATAATTGTTTTTATTTTCAGCCGTTTCTTTATCTACTTTTTCATTAAAAAAGATTTCAATACGAGTTTCTGATTGCGTATTTAAAGTTTGAATATAAGGTGGTTCCGTATCCGTTCCCGAATTTGTATTAACATCAGCCTCATATCGCAACTCAATTTTAAATTCTCCAAAATCAAAATTCAATGGCCCTGTAATATTGTAAGTCAAGCCTTCTGACGGTGCATACTCATAAGCCCCATTGTGTATGAACAGTTTACCACTACCATCATTAACTTCCCACATATAATGATTGTTTTGATAATCAGCATCTGTACAAGTAGCATCCTCCACTTTCACAAGCACTCCCTCATATTTTTCTTGCGCACCTCCGGTTGAGATTAAAACAGGCTCCGGTAAAACATTGTCAGCAGAAATATGATAATATCCGCTCACATCAGTTATTTCAGTCATGGTGTAATACTCCTTTACAATACCGGTAACGATAATACTATCGCCTATGGCAGGCTTATTCAAAGGGTCATATATCATAATTCCATTCCACTCACCTTTTCCATCTTGCATAAAATATTTTTCACCAAATATTCCGGTAACAATACCTGTAGTAGATATTTCACCATAATCTAAATTTTGTGTACCCGAAGCATCCACAATTTGGTCAGCCATAGGCGACACATTTGTTTGTCCTTGAATATCATAAATAGAAACCAACGTACCATTAAAAACAGCTGGCACATAATAATTATAAACCACTGATTCATGAGTATCTCCTCCACCTTCGGCTACAATTTTATAATAAACATAATTCCCTTCTGCATGTGGAGGAATATAAGCAGAAAATACTGAAGCATCCGCTGTCATATCTATACTATTCACTAAATTGTCATAAGCGATCCCATAATATATTTTTGCACTTGTTATGGTTCCATCAGTATGAGTTATTGTTGCCTGAATTTGAGTAGGGTTTTCAGCATTTATCTCACCGTTAATCGCAATATCATCAATAATAATAGAACTTGGGGTGGCATTATCCCAAATTAAATCAGCAAATTCAGGATTATCAATAAATGGATTTCTATTACGTTGCCATTTAAAAATGACATTATTTCTATTTCGCTCAAAATCATCAGGTGGATCTAAGCGACTCCATTCCAACAATGTGCTTAATTTACCATGCTCCGGTGCTGGATAGCTATCTACGTTATCCACTAATTTCAAATCATCTTCGCCATTTTCACCTTCATATCGTGTTGCCATGTAAAACAAAATACGGGCAATATCCCCTTTCACCTCATCGCGGGCTTCCCACGAATCACCATCATAAGCACACCCTGTAGCTTCACTGTGAGGATTTCCACCGTTATCAAAATCTAAGTTACTTCTATCCACATTCACTGAATGATCTGCAGGCTTTAGATTGTGAAAATCACTACCCATAGGAGGCTCCGTACCAAATCCACCATGGGATTTTGCCCAAACATGCTCTCTGTTAATATCATCATTACCATTGCCAAAAGTATTGGCAGATTGAGACCTTCCGGTGTAAACCAAAATAACATTTTCCGGATTATTAGGATCGGCATCCGACATCTTAAAAACCGTTTTTGATGAAAAATAAGAATATTCTTGATGATCTTTAATAATATGGTATAAAGCGGTTTTTAAATCATCACCCGATTTCCCATCAGTATTATTATAATATCCAGTTTGTTGTGCAAAAATCTGATTTACAGAAATTAGCAAACAAATTATAAACGTAAAAAGTGTGATTTTTTTCATTTTATTTAGGTGTTAAATCAAAATCAATTAGCAATTAGTAATATGCAATTAACAATTAATCAATCCCCTACCCTTTTCCAAGGGGAATTGGCTCTTGTCTTTGATTTTGTGTTTGTTTTAATTTTTAACTTTTAATTTTTCCCTTCCCTATCCTCTTTCATAATTCCTCCCCACCACTCCACTCAGTGAACAATTACCTTCCGTCTTCAGACTTCTAAACTTTTCATTCACAATTTATAATTCTTTTACTCAATTCGTAAGATGCTTTTGGCTAAATCAATCATTTTAGGGTCTCCGGTATGTTTGCCAGGCTCATCGGATAGTTTTACCGTTGGCACCCAAACTTGGTCACTGGTTAATACTTCTGTAAGTTTAATCACAATATTCATCGGTTCTAAACCTACATCATTTGTTAAATTCGTTCCAATACCAAAAGAAATACCGATTTTACCTTTACAGGCACGGGCAATATCCGTTACTTTTTTAGAATTCAATCCATCTGAAAAGATAATATATTTGTACATCGGATTAATACCGAATTTTTCATAATGTGCAATGGTTTTTTCGGCAAATTCAATAGGATCACCGCTATCATGACGTACTCCGTCAAAAAGTTTGGCAAATTTGGTATCGAATTGCTTAAAAAACACATCTGTAGTATAAGTATCAGACAAAGCTACACCCAAATCTCCCCTAAAAACATCTACCCAATGCTCCAACGACAAGGTATTCGACATTTTAAATCCATATTCTGCAGCATGAAACATAAACCATTCATGTGCATGTGTTCCTATAGGTTTTACATTGTTGAGCATGGCAAGATGCACATTACTTGAACCTGAAAACGTATCTCCTTTATATTCTGACAATGATTGTGTTACCAATTTATGAACATGGTAGGAATGGCGTCGTCTGGTGCCAAATTCAGCAAATTTAACCTCCAAATCATCATACAAAGCTATTTTTTCAAGCGTATTTTCCACTATTTTCTCATCCGACCATCTTTGGGCATTTGTCAGTTGATAATACAATTCACTAATTAACGCCAAAAGCGGAACTTCCCACAATATTGTTCTATACCAATATCCCTGCACCGACACACTCAATTCTTCCCCAACTTGCTCAATAGATACTTCCTCAGGATTGTACCTATAACCATCCAAAAAATCAATATATGTAGGCGGTAAATAAGGACATTGTTTTAGTAAAAAATCTTTTTCCTGCCTTGTTAATTTCAAATCTATCATGGCATCTACTGCCTGCCTCAACGCCTTATCAAAACCCTTAGGAAATTTATGTGCTCCTCGATTTATAAATTGATACTTCCCTTTTGTATTCGGAAACAGCTTTATAACAGCACATTGCATGGTAAACTTATAGAAATCATTATCTAGTATAGATTCGAAATGTAACATTTATATTTGATTTTAAATACATAAATTTGGGTAATTTACTTTGCTCTTTAAACTTAAAACAAGTCTTTTACCCAATAAAAACACAAAGTTACATGATTTTTTTAATTGTTATCGGAAAAAAGTTATAAGAAAAAGGAAGAGTTGTGAATTAATTTGATAATACAATAATATTCGTTATATTTTTTGTATTTTTGTACTATAAATTTTAAAACGATGAATACCATAACTTTTGATGAAGATGTTAATTTAAGTAAAAGCCACTTTAAAAATTTGGAAGATTTACAAATGGAAATTCTCCTAATGGAGGAACGTGCCAAATTATCTCCTGAACATATTAAAATACTGAAAGAAAGAGAACAAGAAGCAGATAACGCCACTGATGAAGGATTGAGTTGGGAAGAAGTAAAAGCTAACCTTCGTCGAAAACATGCTTAATTTATCTATTAGACCAATTGCTGAGCAAGATATTCAACAAATTGTTGATTATTATGATAATATCATGCCCGATTTGACTGATTCTTTTTTGTATGAGTTAGATGAAATCTATAAACATATCAAACAAAATCCTCAAGGATATCAAAAACGATTAGGAAATATTAGAAGTATTTTTCTTAAACGCTTCCCCATTGGAGTTTTTTATAAATTATATGAGAAAAAAATTGTAGTCATTGCTGTTTTACACACTGGTAGATCTCCAAAAATTTGGCAAAACAGGTAATATGATATTAGTCTGTTACTATAGGGATGTATCAATTACACATTAGGCTTTTAACTAAAAATGACATTCAACAAACTGTTGATTCACTATTATTTTAAAAACATATTTAATCGGGAAGTCTATATGTATATCCCACTATTTTCAACTCTTTATCTTCAAGGTGAAAAGTAATCTGTTCAATTATATTACTATCTTTTTCAAAAGTCAAGTTTACTACATAAAAATCTTTCTCTTTTAAATTTGGCATATTTTGGTAATATTGTTTACTGTGATATACTCTATCCCCTCCTATTGATTTAATGTCTTTTCTATTAGTAATATATTCAAGAAATGTTTCTTTATCTACCATATTTTGCATTATCAAACTTGAATTACTCCAAAAATGGTCAAAATCTCCATTATCAAGTTGTTTAAGGCTTTGTTCTGTTAGTTTTACAGCCTTATCAAAAATATCTTTCTCTTCTACCTGTCTCTTAACTTGTTCATTTACTATTTTCTCAAAAAAGTTAATAATTTTATTCTTTTTTGACAATACTTCATTACTCAAGATAAGTCTAAATGATACTTGCTTATCATGCTCTTGAACAAAATACTGCCAAGTAATATTTTTCAAATCTCTCTGTGTAAAGTTCGGAAATTCTTGTTGAAAAAAAGCAGGAAACATATAATTTAAAATATCAACAGCAAGCCTTTCATTTTCCTCTTGTGTTTCAAATTGGTCTAAAGTTTTTATTACAATTATCTCCTTTTTATTAACAGCACAACTTGTTATTACCAATACAACTAATAAAATTAATATCTTTTTCATTATCAGTCCTTTCGTTTTCTTTTATTACCCATTAAGCCCATTCTTAATTTTTACTTGTTGGATTTATCATCCACTTTATCCCAATCGCCATAGTGAATAATATTTAAATTGGTTTTTGGTTCTGTGGTGTAATTTTCCTTGCTATTATAAGTCCATCCCATAGTAGAAGAACCACCTCCGGATTGTGTAGTGATTAATGCTTCATTGCGTACCAATCCGATAGGAAAAGCCTGGTCGCGAGGTAAATCTCTGTCGCTGTGGGTAGGGTCGATTGGTATCCAACCATAATTGGGTAAATACACCTCTACCCACCGATGATATACCTCATCCATCGATGCCATATCTTTTTTTATCCACGTAGAACCCACATATCGAACAGGCAATCCGGCAGCTTTGCAAAGTGCTATAAACACAAAAGAATATTCAGAACAAGAGCCATGCCCATTGGTGATAACTGTTGGAGCCATATCCCAAGATCCATCCATAAGATAATGCAAATGCCCGATAAGATATTGTTGTAATTTTCGCATAATCCAATAAGGATTTTTCTCATTGCCCACCACTTTTTTTACCGTATTTTGTATTACATCGCTATTAATCTGATATTTTTCGTCATCATTCAGATATTTATCTTTAATCTCTTGAGGAATATCTTCCAATGCACCCATATTTTCAGGATACAGAAAATACCTTACATCGTAAGTTTCAACAATTGAAGTTGCGTGAATATTCACTTTTTCGCCCGGTTTTATATCTTTAAATTGGAATAAAGCGGTCTTTTGTCCCCATTTATCGGTTACAAATTTTGTAGGTTTTATATTGTAAATGGTATTTTCCAATAGTGTTTGATTATCTCTATTTTCAGGCACTGCAAAATGCACATCTAAGGTTAAAATTTTACCCGGCCCATAACACATTGTTTGATGTTTAAAAGTTACCTTATGTAATTCTTTGTTTTTACGAGTAAACTTTACCTTATCTTTTATTTTCAGCTGATAAATGGAATCACTTTCGTAATCTACTACCCATAACTTTTTATCTTTTGAGGCCAAACCATAAGCATGATTTCCTGGTGCGTCCATAATAATGATAACATAGCCTGTTTTAGGGTCAACCATATATATTTCGTTGGTTCTTCTATCGGATATCCACAAATATTTACCATCAAAAGTAATGCCTTTAGGGTCTTTTGCCGGCGATTTAAAGGATTTTATGGTCGCTCCATCTTCAGTACTGAATTGTATAACCTTATCGGCGATATCATCGACAAGCCACAAGTATTTTCCATCATAGGTTAAGCCTTGCGGACTTCTTGACGGAGCTCGCAATGTTTTAAGGATATTTCCTGTTTGAGGATCGACTTTAAAAATCATACCATCTCGGTCTTCAGCTTTATCCGTTCTGCCTCTAAAGTCAGCATTCCAAAGAAATTCCCCATCCCAAGCCAAACCTGCCGGCCAATATGCCGGTGACTCAATTTCTCTTATCAAATCTCCATTCTCAATGTTGATACAGTAGATTTTATCCGTTTCTCTATCGGCTTGCCAAAGGTTTTTACCATCAAAACAAAGTCCTGTAGGATAGTTTCCTTGTGTTTTGAACTGTTTAATCACTTTTCCGGTTTGGGCTTGCATTCCCACAGTAATGATTAAAAGGGTGAATAATGTTGTAATTGTTTTTTTCATTTTTTTAAGTATTAAGTTTTGATTTTATTGTTCAACACTTCTCTCAATATGGTTCTATCTTAAAAAATCTTGCAGGCACTATCCAATATAGATTTCAGAATATAACATTTAGGACTATTAATAATGATAATTTTTCTTGCAACGACTTATATATAGCTAACATTTACATTCTTCAAATATTTTTCTTCCAAACAATTCGCAATCTTTTTTATCATATTTCGGCGTATTTCTAATTCTTGAGGCAAGTCGGGGTCCTGATGCGAAGGATTAATACTTGTACCCACAAGAAACTCTATTTCATCATTTTCCATTAGATGATTAAAAATGATACCCGCCGGATTGTTTGAAGAAATATTTTCAGGACATCCATTACTTAAAAACAAATCCAAACGCCCCAGCGTAAGGATCCCTTCGGTAATTAAATCAATTCCTTCCATTTGTGCCATTGGTGGCAAATCTTCAACTATATGATTAATATCCACTGTTATTTCTCGTTTTAATTCTCGTCCCAATATCTGTGCAGTTGTACCACCACAAACAATTTTTGTTCCTTGAAACTCATCAATCATATTTGCCATAAGTTTATCCTTTTCCTTTGTATAGGGAGGGCCACTTACAATCATCATTTTTCTGGGTTTGCGAAAGTAAATCACAGCACAGGTCATATCATCATCTGCCGTATAAGCATCATTTTTAAGCGATTCACTTAAAATATTTTGACTTAATCTTGCAGCTGATATATTAGGATATGTTGTTACCATTCTTTTCACAAAATCTTTTAAGCCACTATCTTCCCAACCAAATGGCATTCTAAGAGTACCCATACCCGATTGACTGATACCGTCACTAAACAAAATAATACGATCACCAAGTTCTGCTCTAAATTTATAGGAAAACAAATCGGGAATTTCCATCTCGGCATTTTTTTCAGGAATAATTACACGTTTCTGCCGCAATATAAAAAATTGAGGATTTCCATATTCAATAATTCGGGTTTCACCATCATGTGCTATATCAACAATGGTAAAAGTAGCATAACTTATTTTACGCACATCATCCTCAGGAAGTGTATTGATAATAGAAGAAGCACTTCGTTCAACAGGTTGGTTATGAACCGTAAAATTCATTGCCATATTAGCGGTCATAGTTGCCAATACATTCGCTTTAATACCGCTTCCTAAACCGTCAGAAAGCACTACAATGGTTCGTTTTTCTTCTTTTATTTTGCGAGACAGAAAAACATCACCACAAGTCATTTCTCCTCTCTTATTTTTAGAACTGCGTTCAATTTCAATAAATACAGCACTATTTTTCATGATCATTTCTTTTTTTGGATGCCTCCAATACAGAATGCAGCAAAAATTCAGTTTTAGAAGCATTTTGTCCCAACAAAGCCGCTACTTTTTGAGCGGTCATCATATTTTCATAAATAGCTTGATAAATTCGGTCATTCATCTCTTGACTCAATTCTTGATTATTGCCAATACGATGAAAAACACCACAAACAATTTTATGTTTCTGAATGCTAAAAATAGAAAGATGATACAATTCATCTTTAAAAAAAAGATCCCTGCTAAGGCTTTCTTCTCCTGATAAAATCAAACCTTCAAACAATCCTGAAAAAGACACTAATTTATTCATATCACAACCTTGCATCCCTGGTTTCACTTTAAAAATATCTTCCGCCTCTCTACCAAGCATTTTAGCAAAAAGCTCATTACATTCTACAATATGTAAATTTTCGTCAATAGTAACAACCCCATAGGGTATTTTTTGTAATAATACAGATGCTTGATTTTGGGCTACTTTTCGCATATAAGAAACACACATCTGGCGTTCAGCCTTACCCTCAATCATAGCACATGCAAAGTCACGACAATTCAAATATCCACAACCTCCACAATTAAGTTCATCTTCACTACTAAGTTTATCCACATAAGTCAACGCATCACGAATTTCCGATTCACTGTATCTACTTTTCGTTTTCACACTCAAATTATAAAAATTTCGTCGCATATCAAATTGCACATGCTCAGGTAGTTTTTCCTCAGCTAAAATATGTGAACGTTTAATAATTTTTAAACGTGCTGCGGCAGTATTGGTTTTCACCTTATTGCCGGGACCATTTACACATCCTCCTTCGCAAGCCATAAGTTCCAGAAAAAGTTTCTGATTCTTCAATTCATCCAAATTCTCTAAAATATTGTTTACATTCTCAATACCCGAAAAAGTCATCATCTCTTGTTCTGTAACACTACTACCTGATTGTATTCCCGTAATCATACCTCCATCTATAGGATACAGCGATGCCTTTCTATTTTTTTGGTTTGTAATAGGTTCTTCCATTGATTCAAGAAATTCAGGAACAAGCGCTTCATTTTCTAACCATGAACGCAAAACATCAAAAGTGAGAACGACATCCATACAATTTTCCAATTCTTCTATCTCTTTTTTCTTAGCAATACAAGGTCCGGCAAAAATTACAGCAGTATTTTCTCCATAATTCTGTTTAAGATAACGTGCATGAGTCTGCATAGGACTTTGCAACGGCATTAAGTAAGGAATATGTTGTGGGTAAAATTTTTCTATCATCTGCACAACTACCGGACAACAAGAAGACAACCACAAATTTTGCTTACTTTCTTGTAATATTTGTGTAGCTTTTTGTGTAACCCGTTCTGCACCAAGAGCAGTCTCAGAAACCGCATAAAAACCCAATTGCTTAAAAGCATACAAAAGTTGTCTGTCAGAATAATCACTAAAAGCCAACGGCCAAGAAGGTGCAATACTCAAAACCACTTTTTTTCTGCTATGCATCAAATAACGTGCTGAATTAAGATCATTACGTACTTTTTTGGCATCCACCGGACAAACTTCTACGCAAGTACCACAATAAATGCAAAGTTCATCCATTACAGAAGCACTCATATTTTCAATCTTAATTGCTTTTACCGGACAATGTCTAACGCATTTATAACAATCCTGACAATTGTTTTTTTCGGTAAAGACGAGTTGCGTATTATTCATCTTTATTGTCATTAAATTTGTTACTAAAATATTTTTCCAAGATATGAATAATGGAAGTTTCATCTACATGCATTGTCTCTCCATTTATTTTAATAATTGGACCATGAGAACAATTACCAGTGCATAATTCTCCTCTAAAGTCTGTAAATCCCTCTAAATCATTTGCTTTTATCCAATTTTTCACCACGTTAAGAACTTGTCTGTTGCCTCTTCTATAACAACTACTTCCCAGACATATTACAATTTGTTTACTTTTCATAACATCTGTCTATTTTATATAATTGCCTAAGCAAATTTTCACACTCTATTGAATCCGTAACTATCAATAATAAAATCTCCACTAAAAATCATCCTATTTCATTGAAAAATAAACTAATGAATATCAATATACTTATATACAAAACACATAAAGTATAACATCAAAGTTTATCCAGAATCAAAAATATAAATTATCCCCTATTTAAACAAATAATAAAAATGTTAAAACACCGAAATTTTCACTTGATTTGAAGGATTATTTTCAGGTGAAATAATAAAATCTTTTTTGGGGATTGGAAATGATTAGAAACCAGTGAAAAAGGTTATTAAAAAAAACTCTTATTAAAGTATTTAGATTAAATCTAAAATATTCTTAGTTATAT